>Ga0065711_1026509_pt1 | contig 67350 bp, 31 predicted proteins | sample Hoacrofraction12_FD_59098 | JGI IMG/M metagenome (GOLD analysis project Ga0065711, IMG submission 59098) | Hoatzin crop microbial communities from Cojedes, Venezuela - Epithelial fraction 12 v2 (version 2) | ecosystem: Host-associated > Birds > Digestive system > Esophagus > Crop | place...
ACCTCGGCTAGGGCGGTGCGGGGGCCATGGCGCCCGGCCGCTGGTAAGTCGCCGCCCCGAGGGGGCAACGGCAGGGGGGTGAGCCGGCTGCGGCGAGCGAGGTGGGCTGGAAAAATGCAGATACACACGTGTAAGAAAAATGTCTGTGAAGAGGGCAGCTGTGACCTCTGTGAGTGCTGGGGGCAGAAACCGGCAGCCATTTTGGCTTCCCTCACACCTGTCCGTAATGTGGTCAGCGTCCATAAGGACATTTGTCACCGCTGCCACCAAAGGCCAGTCAATGTTGGGCACCTGTTGTAATACTGAACTCGGTGGCACTTGGACACGAATCCCTTCTTGCAGGTGATGAAGCAGAGACGAGCAGAGCTGAGCATACCCCTGGTAGCCACTCATTCATGCCTGGCATCGCAGCAAGTTTGCAAGACACCTGCCAACAGCCGAAGGGATCCATGGGGCTTCACACTGTCATTTACTTCAACAACAGATTTGGTAGCTTCTATATAATAGTAATGGAAAGTATTGCCAAAGCAATAATTCTTGAGATTTTGGGGTTTTTTAATCTGATATTAATCACAAAGTATTCAGTAACAGGTGGAATAGATCATCTGTCAAGCCCTGTTAACTGATCACCCACACAGCATTCATAACATGCAGAGTAAACCTTGCCCATGCGTGCCATCTGTATCAACAAAACACTCACATGTGCTCTGAGGTAGTGACTAGTTATAACTTTCAAATTAATTAATCTAGGTATGGCTTCCAGAAAAGTTAACCTGGATTCAGGAGAAAGACCTCTGACATAGCTCACCCAGAGACTATACCAAACTTGGCAAGTGTTACTTGCTGCATATGACACTTCCAACCTTGACTTCTGCCTGCAGTTCCCCCTTCCCTTCTTTTCATGCAAGGGATAAAACTCATGCAGTCCTGCAAGGTACTGCCCCGGACTTTCTTCTGATGGGATCCTGTGAACCAGGTTTAAGTAGGCACTGACCAGCTGCATCTGGCTATAGGGTCATAAGAAGGGAGAAAGTATAGTGCTGCCTTCTAATGAAGGAGCTCTTGAATGCAGTAGGCAGCATCCAGAATCCCCCACTACAGTTAGCATTTTGTTTTTCCCTGTTATAGGGGCAGAGTGGGTCCAAGACTGGATTCTCCAAATAGCTGCAGTCTCACGGCAAAAAAACATGTACAGGACAGCTAAAGACACTACATACCTTGTCGTGAGAAAACTGTAAAATTTTGCTGTAGAACAGATCTTGCCACTTTTTGAAAAGGTAAGATTTACTAAATAATTTTATTTATAGAGCAATATCTAAAATACAAAAAATGTTAGTGTTTTGATATAAACTTGTCCTTTAAGGAAACAGGAGACTAATAAAAATTAAAAGTGTTAGGTCTGAAATGTGGATCAGAAAGAAACAAGAGCTCTGTGTGTAGGTAACATGAATATTTTCATTATTTATGATGACAGTTACATGGAAGAGGTTGGGGAAAATGTTTCAAATTACAAATAGCAGCCTGTGAGTTACTGCTCTTAGACTACAGAATCTTTCACAGCTGTGTTGGTATTGCTATTAGTTCACTATTTTTGTAGTCACACTTGAAGACTTCGAACAGGAAATAGGAAAACAAGGTGAATATGAACAGATAAATACAGCAACCTTGACTGGAGAGTTTCCAATCTAGGACAAGAGTGAGGAGTTTCATAGAATCTTTCATAACTGGCGTATCAGTCTGCATCTCATTAATGTAGGATGAAAAAAAAAATCTGAAAGGCATTATCTGCTGACTGTTGTCTCGTAGCCAAAATAAAACAGATGACATAATTTCTCTCAGATAAGCACGCGTCTAGTATTGCCACTGCTAGGACTGGGTATTAATTGTATTGTGAGGGATGCTGATCAATCTCCTGTTTATTACAGGAGATAAACCAAGAACTGTAAGGGATACCTCAGCCTCAGCAACCATTTTTTTTTTCTTTCAAAATTCGTTATTACAAAAAAGAGAGGGAGGCAGAGAGTAAGACTAGGCAAAAAATGAAAGTCACATCAAGTATTGGGTGTTCCTCTTGGGAATAGTGAGTAAGAGGTTTTATGGCTCAGTGCTACTTGTTGAACACCTTTCACTAGAATTTGAATTCATTCAAAATTCAAATGTGGCACTAAAAGCTATTTAAATGATAGCTCATTCAGTAATAGTTCTCCATCACTTGGAAAAATGACCGTTTTGTGGGTTCTGAATCACCTCTGTCTGGTAGAAGGGATGCTTACTGCATAGCTGGAAGGGAGGTGCCTCAAGGCAAATCCAACGCAATACAGGAAATGTTACTGGTGACTCAACGGGTATCTGTCTTCTCTCTTGAGGGCCAAATTGTGATTTTTGCAAGTCCCAAAGGACGGTAAAGCATGTACTCACCATGCCCTAAGGGAATATCAGGAGTTAGCTCCAAAACTCACCTACTGCATTCTAGACCCTCTTCTTCTCTTCCTCACAGTAGGAAAAAAGTCCTTGTTGGCTTTTTATGAAGTTAATTGTCCTGTTGTGCCAGCTTGTTTGCATCTCCTGGTGTAGATGCAGGGCAGGTTTATGGTCCCCAGCTGTTCCTGCTTCTGCCTGGCTTGCACGTGTGTCGTCAGAGGCATGAATTCTGGTCACTTATGTGCTGTGTAGTTCACATAGCCACCACAGAGAATTAGGGTGGCACATGACACTACAAGAATTAATAGTGAAATGATGCCTTAGTGCTACACTAGGGATCTATATGCTGCTGGTAAAGGAAGCGCCATTTGGATGATACCTACATCTAAATTTACAACCCCATGTACCATTAAAATGCATAGTTTGGGTAATTGTGTATCAGCTGATTTAAATCTCTGTGTCTTTCTCTCTCAATTTAAATTACAAAGTATTCTAATTCACACACTGTTGTAAATCCTGTTATTCTAATTCATCTTTGTGTATTCCAAGCTTTGAAAGTTTATTTGGAGTGAATTTCTATGTGATTCAAATTTCTTGTTATCGTTTCTTTAATATGGTTAAAGTTCAGAAACAGTCACTTCTGTTATAACCTCACTATGCAAATTCTATAAGTTAAAGACCACTGTGACTTCGCCATTGAGGTCTCTAAATTAGAAGCACATGTTTAATATTCATCCTCAGTTCCTCGTAGGAGTATTTTGAAAAGAAATCCAAAGCCCACTTTAAACTGGAGTAATAAACACTGTTTATTTATCAGATTGTCTGCATCTCATTTCCTGAACTAAACAGCTAAAGTCTGTTTGCTCTCCTGACATTGCAAGTCTCACAAGCTGATCCAAGAGAACATCTGTCAGTTTGTTTTCCAGTCTGGACACTGCAGAAGAAAAGAAGAGGTGGGGGGAGAAATTAGACTTTCACAAACACATCCGTTCAAACAAAGTGAGAACTTTTTCAGCTGCCTTTGTAAGCCAGGCAAGCTGTGCCTTAGAAATATACTTTTAAGGATAATTTCTTTTTCTTTCCCCTGTCCGCTAGCAGTAGTTGAAAATTAGGGGTCATTTTTCTTCTCTGTATTCTGCACAAACTGATGCCAATGAATAATTTTTGGAAGTGTTAATGAGTCCAAAAACGTATTCAAGAAATACTCTCGAAGTAGACTGAAAGCAAAGTAAAAAACAAGAGCGTGTTCTCCTCCAACATGATACACAGCTACTCTGAACTCATTGCGTTTGCCGCAAGGAAAAAAGGTAGGCTTTTGGCACAGAGACAGGATGATTTGAAGGAAATGCCACAGCCTGCTCTGTTCTTGACTCTGTTTCTAGCCAAAAGAACAGTTTGTGTTGGTATGTTTAAGGGGAGGAAATTCAGACCGTTAATTACAGATCTGGCCTAGAAGTCATATGCTTTAAATTCGATCACAGTCTTAACAGGCCTTTTTCTAGCTGTAGAAGGGGGAATTGTATCTCAGACTTTAGCATTAAATATAGGGTCTGCAATGAAAAGAGAAGTGTACATCTGAGCAGGTGTTTGAGAACAAAAAAAGAGTCTATTTTTCTTATTAGAAAATACTGATTCATAAAACTGAAAGGTATCCAGAAGAATGAAGCATGACAACTTGTGTTTGGAAGAGCTGTTTGATGTGTGAGGGTGTGTATAAAGAGACAAGTGTAGATCTGGTCAAAATGTGTGTTTGAAGAGGGAAGAATGGAGAATGAAAGAGGGAAAGAGAAGATCCCTTTGTTTTTCCCCACTGCAAGATCCAGCAAACAAAATTTTAGTGTTTTTTTCTGAGCTGTAGAAGACTCAGAATCAATTCTCTGATCTTTGTGGTCAAGAGCACTGGCTTTGGTATTTTAGTGTTGAAGGTAGGCATGCCGTCTACTCTGGAAGATTGAGTGTTCGTATGTAGAGTGTTAGAAGCCTGAGTTTTGTGCAGAAGCAGGACAACAAGGAATATCAAACTCATTGTCATATGCAGATTTCCTGCTTTGCAGCTCACCCTCCTGCAGGGGCTTCCATGCATTTATTATTATTAATTATTAATTAATTCCATTGATCAGCCAGAAACGTCATGTGAATGGCCATATGGCAAGCGCTGCCAGGTCTGAAGCTGCAACATGCAAGCTCAGCTAGCTGCTGAGAGGGCTTGGGTGGACCAGGCAGAGCTAAGGTCAAGTCACTGCTCAGCAGGATACCTAAGTTGGTAGTGCTGTAAAAATACTGCTGTACTGTTCCTTACCTCCTACTAGCTCTCCAAAGAGAAATACAGTGACACCAACTGCTATCAGTTCAGTATGTGTGGGGCTATCTGAAAGAAAGAGAAATTTCCTTCAATTTGAACCACACTTTGTGGGTTCTTCAGATGAGACATGTTGCCAGACCCACACTGTGTCTGCTTTAACTCAATAGATTTGTGTGTGGTTCAAATCTGTGGAACCAACAGTCACATGGAAATGATCATGAGCCGTAGAAACTCCTTATTCTTCTAATAAATGGCTGTAGTGAAGTGAAGGAAAACATACAAATGTAAATGGGATTTTGCTTCTCTCTGCTCCATGCTCTGCTTTGCTGTTGAACAACTACCTAGAATCTTGAATAACTTCATCCCAGCTGATGTGTCCCCGTCAATATACATATCCTGCAAGATCATGCAACATGCAAAAAGGATATAGTGCATTAAAGAAAGAGGAAGGAATCTGAATGGACTGCGTGAAAGGGAAAGAGTCACTTTTAGATGTCTTCTTCTCGGCTGGGCCCAATACGTTTCACCTTAGGATGCTCTTAATGAACTGTTAGAAGCAACCTAGAAGTGCAGTTCACAATAGAGTGAAAATAAAATGAGCTTGTACGCTCCCAGAAGACCATGAAGTAACACTTAACACATTGTGCTTAAGAATGTACAATGTCTCACAAATGTAATTTCATCTATAATAAAATAATAGGGATTGTAGACAGAGTAAAAGCTGTGACTGTCATACAAGTACATACTGACGTTACTAATCTTTTTGTTACTGTCTTTGAAAATATTTTTATAATTAAACAGTGAAATTTAAGCCGGGGTGAAACTTCATGATGTATAACTTCCTGGAGTTCTGCTGTCCAAGAAGATTCATCAGTCCTTCATAGTCTACCTGAAACTGTCAGGCATTTCCATAGGAGTATATCTTGAGCGCAGCACTGTTCTTATTATAACTGGAGCTGACTGCAAGACAAAAGAACAGAAAAACTGAAATTTAAAATTTTTTTTTTTAATGGAGAAATGTTTCCAGTAAATAAGATGAAATTCAATAAGGACAAGTGCCAAGTACAACGCTTTGGCATAAGTAATGAGCAATCCAGTAATGAAACAGGGACTGACTGGTTCAACACCGTTCCGCATACAAGTTCTCCAGCTTATGAGAGACCATCAGCCTATACACTGAGGCTGATGGTCTCTCATAAGCGAAGGACTAAGGGACTAAACACACCAAAACCACCCAAGCCTCTCCCCCTTGTTGAAATACATAGAACCTTTGTATATCTTACAAAAAAAAAGCCCATACCCACCCATCATATTTCATCTTCCCTCACAGGTGGTGAGGTCTCCGTTGGAGTTCTGTGCCTAGGTTTGCATTTGCTGCTTCAAAGAAGACGTGAATCAGTTGGAGAGAATCCACAAGAGTGTAAAATCATCAGAAGTTTAGAAAGTGCCTTAAAGCTAAGCTTGAAAGGTCTGAAATTGTTTAGTCTAAAACAAAAGAAGACAGAAAAGGGACATGATAAGAGTATTCAAATATGTAAAAGGTTGCTGAAAGAAGAGGGTAACAAGCTGTTCTCCTTGTTCACTGGGGTAGCTCAAGAAGAAAAAAACACTCAAAATGCTGCTAGGGAACTTTAGGATTGATACTATGAAGATCTTTTCTAAATATAAAGGGACTGACATTTTTAAATATAAAGATAACAAAGCATTGGACAGAGTTTTGTGGAGAGGATGTGGAATCTCTGGTTTTAAAGGCCTTCTTTATAAGAAAGCTTACATAGTTATTGTTCAGAAATTACTCTAGAAAGAACTGATCCTGCCTTAGGTAGGTAGGATCTTGAACTCCCTTCCTGCTTTTTTTCTGATTTTGTGACCATAATGCAGGCCGTCTGCCTGATTAAAGAGCATATAATCAGATAGCAGAAGTCCTAAAATGAGTTTAGGAAAGCTCACTCAGAATTTCAAGAAAAAAGAAAGAAAGAGGTGGGTTAGAATTCGAGATGAAGAAGGATTCAGTTAAGACTATTGCAGGCTAGTAGTTTCAGTAGTATCATAAAACCGCAAGGCTAATCCCATATAGAAATACAGTGAGAATGAAAGTGAAAATGGTTGTACAGCTAGAGTTTGAGGTCTAGGGATGATCAGAGGATAAAGTGCTGGGGATGGGGAGATCAAAGAGAAATATATAACAGACGGGAGGGTCGGAGAAAGAGAAACATTTCCTCCAGATGGCATGTATTATCTCCTGGAAAAACTGGCAAGATTAGGGAATCTTGCCAAGAGGAGGATGTACTGTGACGAGAGGTATACCAAGTGTATTATATTAAATTCTATTCAGCAAGTAAGAAAAGACTTTTTGTAAGCTAATTACTGTTTTAAATGTGCAAATTCCATGTATTAATCCAACTTGCTTTCCATGTACTATCATTATTGGTATCACTGGGTAGTCAGTATATAACTATGGATATTCTCTACAACATCACAAAATCAACCTCCTCGTGTCTTCCATCTCTTCCCTAATTTTTCATGTTGATACCATCCCATATTCTGTGACTTTTTTTTTTCCTTGCTGGCAGAGTAACAAGTTTCAGGGGCCTGCAGATTTTATGCATCTTTTTATGGTAGCTTGGCATTGTAGAAGGGTGGTGTGGATGTCGCTGGATATCAGCCAGTCTTTCCGTGAGAGGGTCTGCACAGTGGGTGCCAGCAGGGATAAGGATTGGAAGGCTGAAATAGAATTGTGGAATTAATTACAGAATTAATTCTAGAAATCAGAGTAAAAAGTTTAAATTCATGGAAAAAAAGCTTTATTCTACTTGATCCTTGAAAGGACAAATTGTTCAATTTCACTTGGAAAAGGTTAGGGGCTTTACCATAAAAATGCTGCCTGCCTAGGGTATGGGGTGCTTTTCTCATCAAATTTATCTAATTAAACGATAAGTCCAAAGGAAGCCTACTGAAGGTGGGTTTGGAAGTCTTACCAACCTGAAGTTTTCAAACTCCTGAGCTTTTTTCTAGTTATGAATTTAAAAATTAATAATCTATATTTGCTTTCTTTTTATTTTCTTCTTTTTATAAGCTTGGGAGTTGTGTTTTTGAGCTTCCTCCATGAAATGATAGCTAGAAAAATGTTTTATTATGGATTGGAGACTCTCAAATTACTGCAGTGGTTCATGTTTGAAGAAAAACATCACATTTTCAAGATTTGCCATAAAATTATAAGAGTTAGAAACTTTGCTGTAAGTTGGAGGTAAGTACAACTACTTCTGAGGAATTAAAGAAAAAGACAATGTAAGCATAATGAGGAGAATTACGACACTGCCTGAATTTTGCCTGTGAAGGCTGAATGATGGCAGCAGAGAGGAGCTCGCAGAACTCAAAAGCCAGGGTAGAGAGGTTGATAGGATGAGTGAAACCATAAAGTGGAGAACAAAGGATTGAGTGTGGAGAAGACAAGAACGTCAGTGTAGTCTTTCTGGGCCAGTCCAAAGAGTCAGTGTCCTCTCATTTGCAGTGGCTTAAAACAGACCTTGGAGAAGAACAGAGCAAGTCTGACCTGACACTTCTTGCACTGGACGGTGCTGCTGGTTTGGAAGCCGCAGTTTTCTCACGTCCTGCCACCATGACTGCATTTTGAACTGGAAGTCTCTGCCGAACGCTGGCACTCAGACTACCTTTGGGCAAAAGGGCTAGACTGCAAAGATGGTTATTCGAGCTTCTCACCCGAGCGGTGGGCGTTTTTATCAGCTCAGCCCTGTGAAATAATTGGCCAGAGCAAGTTAAGAAGACAGGTGTTACTGTTAGGCCAAGCTGTTCGCCATGGAGTTTTATTTGCTTACCCTGGCATGTTTTGTATGATGTCAACACACAAAGAATGTTTCTGCAGATAAAGCAAATGGCAAATGATTTCATCAGCCTGTTTGTGACAGATGTGTGCAGTGTGAAGGAACATTGTATCACAAACTACAGTACTTGTCAAGATCGTGTTATTCCAGCTCGTTAATCGCATTGCTCTGGTTTGTTTCCACGGATGACTATCTGTGAAAACTCACTAGCGGTCATGACAAGGCTTTCTGCTTGCCACCCCCTCTACGTAGATGCCTGTTGAAATTCCGCATATCGTTATCGAAGCCACACTGAAAAACAGATGGATGTTGTACCTCTTTCATGTCTGCTTCACACTCCTCTTCCATTCAGGGCCAAGAGCTGCCCTGTATATGAAATTTCCCGCAGTTTTTCCTGATGAAAAAATTGTTTTAATCAGTATTCTCACCAAATTATTTTTGTCAAAGTGCTTTAACCAGATAGGTTAAAATCTGTCTCTTTTTTTGTGATGATTGGATGAAAGAAGAGCGAATAATAGGCACTCTAAGTTAGAGGTATTTGCATAATGAAATTACCGAGTCATATTACTACAGTGAAAGCAGAGAATAAAATGTATTTGGAAACGTGCAGACTTTATGGGTATTTTTTTATGTGAGGGAGGAAAAAGAGGAGATGCTTACCTTCTCTCCCCTCCAAAGAACCCAAGAGAATGTATATTTACTGCTATCCCCAGGACTTCTGTGTGCTCCTGGCGCAGTCTTTGGAAAATTTTGCTAGTCAAGGAGTCATGCGTGCCTGTTTTCTCATCTTTTACTTGTCATGGAGCAGCTGCATTTCAGAGTTGTTAGGAAAGAGCAGTGACTACATATGGAAGAGAACAAGATGAACATAGCAGTATTTGCAGTTGAGATCAAGTCTGAAAAGAAACTTAAACAACATGATGTTCATTGTTGCAAGAAAAAACAAGGATTCAAAAATTCTATCTCTAGCAGCGCTCAAGCTCATGAAGCTTGTCCACAGACAGATCTTTTAATTTTGGACGTTTTTGGCAGGATGAGTTGGAAGGACAGGTTATTTTGTGGATCTGCCAGTTTCTTGGTGTTCAGGAACAACAGCAATGAACCAGTCAGGTCCCAACTGGTGTGCGCTTCTCTCTCTTGAGCTGCCTTTAAGTCAGCTCAAAGAGTCTCAAAGCTTTATGTTCCAGCCCCTCTCTCCCCAGCCCTTCCTACTAATATAGAAGGAAGAGGGCACTGAATTAACCCATAAATCCTCTGTTAGTAGGATTAGGGTGAGTTTTAGTTTTCAAAGGCAGTAGAGGAGGTGCTTGGCATTACACAGTGCCACAAAGACATGAGGAACTGAGAGGAGATGGAATTCCTCACAACCAGGTAACTGAAAATTTTAGAAACAGGCCAGGTGTGACATTGCTGGCTAGCAGTCACTGCAGTGAGGCAAATTCAGGACTGAAATTGCTTCTCTATTTAGGCGTCTGGGTGTCATCTTTGACTGCACATTTGCCTAATTCTTCAGAAGATGTGCTGGAGGAGAAGGATATTTGGTCATGTTTTGTATAGCAGGCAATATACTGATTGGAGAGCTTGTCCTGGAAGCAAGGAACAGAATTATGGACCATTCTCACCCAGAGGGAATTTTTTTTAATGTCCTTTTTTTTTTTTTTTAACAAGCTATTGGCAATTGTCTTTGAGAGCTCCCACTATTTTCTCTGAGCCTAAAAATACGAGGGTCCAGATGAGAGATGGTTTCCACAGTCTAGGATACTCAGCTGAGTGGGATACGTCTAGTAAAGTCCTGTAAATACTTATACTTTTGCTGCTACACAGTATTTGTACTCTGTGGTCTAACAGGGCCAAACAACTGTCTCTCCTTCAGGGACACGATTTTTTATAAAATGGAATCTCCCTACCAGCCCTTTCTATGACACGCTCTCTGGTAGTTAAGTTCTAAAATCAACCCGTACCATAAAATTCCACTATATTGATAACTTTTTTGTGTGTGTGAGAGGCAGCAAGACAACGGTTTTGGTTGTGGTTTTCTGTTTTGTGTTTTGTTTTTTTTGATTGAGTGAAGAATTAGAATTCCATGCTGCGAAATCATAGTAAAAGGGTTGAGTCCTCAGCAAGATCAGTGTTTGGGAGCCACTACATAGACAATGTATCCAAAAGTAACTTATAGCAATAATAGCTTAATTTCACTTATACGGAACAGCAAGGGTTAAGAAGGAGATGACAGGTATCTTTTAGACTGTGCTCACGTGGGATTTCAGAGGTATTTGATGTTGGTGCAGAACTCTGACATTTTTGCTATGTGACTCCTTCAGCTCCCTCCTCTGAATATTCTCAGGCAGACCCACTGCTTGACTTCTCCCTACCACTGGCCCCTCATTACACACTCATTCTCCTCACCTGATATTCAAACTTCTCATTCCCATCCCAGTCTCTGGGTTTTTTCTTTTCACCTCATCCACACCGGCCCTCTTGGCTGCTCATCTACTCTGTCAGTAGTGACTTCCACAAGTTCTTGAGAGGTTGTCACATCAGAACTACTTTGTTTAACCTCACCTTTGTCTTCTCATCTGCCTTCTTGAAGAATCTTTCTCCTGCTCTCTCTCCATTACCCCCCTGCCTCCTTCACCTCCCACATCTGAAGAGGTGACCCTTATCCCAGGTGTCTGACTTGGATGCCATGAACATCACTCAAATAAATTATATGATTGGTTCAAGTTAAGTCAGTCCCTTTTCAATCTATAGCTCCTTTTCCCAAGGATTCTGTGTAAGGATATCACTTTATAGTGTTTCGTGTCAGGCTGAAAAGTTTTTTGCATGCCAAAATATTCCATGGAATAATGAAAAAACTGCTTCTAAAGGTGTATTTCAGATAGCTTTGGGACAAGTTGTGCCTTTCAGTGCAAATTCCCAGTGGTATCTCAGACGCTTAGTGCAAGTATCCCAACATTTTAGTTTTCCAAACTAATCAATCAAGTCTGTCTGTTGTATCCAGTCCCCAGGGTATAACAACCTGCTGAATTGTGACGATATTTGTCCTTACATGTCGTACTCAAGACATTTTAGAAAGTTTTGCTTGTTCATATATAGACCAACCTGTCCTCCCTTTTTTTTATCCTCTTAAGTGTTCTACATCTTACAATACATTTCACAAAACCTTTTAGATGAAATCATTTATCATGTTGAAATGCTTTTATCCACAAATGGCAACTCATCTGGTATCAATATTTAGTAAGTAAATATGATTTAGCAATTTTCTTTCCAGATCTTTGTAATGCTCTTTTCTTGAAATGCACTAAGTGCCAACAATCTGGTTTTTTCTGTAATTGATGATTTCATATGCAAGCTTTTTAATCACAATGGTCTAAAAACATCTGCTTGTGGACAGAACCACTTGGGATTTAGGTTGCTTTTTGATTTCCACTTCTGCCTTTGGAGTTCAGATAACTCCCACTCACCTGACAGCATCAAAACCAAACCAGAACAAAAGCCCATCTCTTCTGGTGGATTTCCCAGTGCACAGCTGACAGCAGATCTAGAAGGCAACTAATTCTAGGGCCAAATCCAATGCAGCTTTTAGTTGGTAGTACTCATTTGAGTTCAGAAGGCGCGAGGAGAGATCCTGGCACCCAACTCAGAGTGAGGAATGCAAAACTAGACCCAAAATGTTCTAGACTTGTTTTTGCTAATACTGTCTAATCTGGCCAGGACACCAAGGTTAAGGTCTTCCCCCTTGTGAAATGTTCTGTGAGATCTTTAATTGACCACAAGTCACCAAGAGTCAGGTTTACCTTTCTCAGCAGTACAGTGTGTCTTTGAAGCACATCAGGCACTGGTTTGATGCTGACTTGGAGGGAAGACTGCCGTCTTCTGAATCCCTACCACCATTTCATTGCAGCACCTGGCAGTTCTTTGAGACCACAGCTTCCATTCAGATTTTAGCCACTCTGAGCTTGCATTGCTTTACAAGATCTGGAGAGATCATAATCTAGGTTTGTATAGGGGCTGACTTGAAGAAAGTGCCTTAAAATTTAAGAAACTTTTAAATCAACGGCTGATAACTTGGTTCTTTATTATACAGGCAGGATAAAATTTCCAGAGTATGTACAAGTTCCACAATACAAATACAGATTTCAAGACACAACTGGAAAGATCAAAAGAAGTTAGTGAAAAGGCAAAATGCAAAGGGAACTTAGATGTCTTATTAAAAAGTCTGTCTCTGCAGTCTGACAGCTGCCTCTTGGATATCTAAGTCTATGGTTAAACTGAAACAGCTTTACTCAGTTTGGGGGAGATACAGAAAATTATGTGAGCTGGAGGGCCATAACAGTTCTCTGAGGAGAAAATCCTTATGTATCAATCTGGATGCACTGGCAGAGAAATGAAGACTTCAGTGTGGTGTCAGTGGTCAACCACAAAACGAAGGCTCTTTAGGCTATTTTTACTGTTACGGGCTTTGAGTTATAGAAAAGCAGAATGTTTAGTTCATTTGGTAAGTATCATCAAGAGTTTAAGGTGCAATTCATTTAATGAAATGTGGGTGTCTACCTTCAGGTTAGACAAATAATTCTCTGTATTTTACCGATATATTAACTTTATTGATGTTAAAATTAGCCTGGATACCCAAGTTACATGTAGACTGCAGCTACTTAGGACTCAATTCAGTTGCACACATATGGACCTACTGCCATTTGAGCTGCTCCAGGGTATTCCATCTGGTCTGCAAAAGGACGCTGACGCTCCAGAAGGCCATAGCTCTCTCATATGCCCTATTGTTGCTGGCAGCCCTATGCAAATGCCTTGAATATATTATGGTGTTAAAAATCACAATCTGCTCTGATAGACAGTTGAATTCAGTCCTTGAAGTTAGGTGAGAGGAATCACATTAATTGTGTCTTGTTTCATTTGAGAGCTTGAAAAGGACTTAGTTCATCTTTCACAGAAGACACCAGCAGTCTTTCTTTTGATGGGAATCAGCTCAGCTATGTGTAATAAACGTAACAGGTTGGGAAGCTGAATAGCCCTCCAAACTGATGCTATCCGTACTGCATTATTTACTTTTAAATAAAAATGAAGTTAGTCAGAATCAAAACTTACTCTCATCTAATGGCTGTTTGGTATCTCAGTCCTGTAGATAGATATCTACATCCCCAATAAAATCAATGAAGTTGATACTAGGTATGTATCCCAGGCTCAGATTTTATAATACAATAAATGAAGGTTGATTCAGCTTGCTAGCTCCAACGTTCTGAAGTGGGACACTGCTTGGTAGTCCCAGTAGACCAAGCAAAGGCCAAGCAGGCATGGCAATTACCCTAATAGCCGGGGGCTGAGGCATGGCAGTTACCCAGACAGTTACATCTGAGGCATATCGAATGGTGGAAGGCTGTTGGTGTGACAAGTCCTGATGAACCTCTTCAGGAATTTCTGTCAGGGACTGAGCAGCCACACTGCTTATTGGATTCAAAGAAATTTGAGAGGGTCTAGAGTGTTCTTACATGCTGAACGATCCAACAAGTCCACTCACTCACTGACAGCAGTGGAGGCCATCCCACTGACTCCAATGTGAACAGGAGTGGGACTCAAAAGCACACTTCTGCTGCCAGAACTCTCAGAGCAGAAGCTCTTTGCAACCAAAAAAGTGCATTTATGAGCTGAAATGCAATACATGTCATTTTCCTGTTAAAACTTCCCTACATGTATAAAGTTGTGTTTCTTGGCATGCATACAACTGTACTGTCCTGACCAAGCTGGGTATATAGCTGCCTGTTTCCTGATAAAGCCCCTTACGATTCACACTGTTGGTATCTTTATACCAAATTCCTTTGACGAGTTTGTTTCATTAGGCATGTTCATGTACACACAGAGAACAACGAACAGCAGGCACCATCACATGAATTCGTTAGTCCGAAATTCATACAAACACTAAAAAAGAGAATATGCTTTTAAAAGGAGACCAATATATCTTTTTCTTGTTGTTGTAACTGTATTTCAAATTTGACAGAGGAGAGAGTAGTAGAACGTGTAGGGTTTAGGAACTGTCCCTAGCAAACTTGTGTTTCATCTTTTACCTACATTTTTACATTTGAAAATAACATCTGCTCCTTCCTTCTTACTCAGTGAGACTTGTTAGAAGAGATTAGATGCAACAATTTTCTAAAAGCCCAGTATAATGAAACAGCTGAAAGAGAAGCTTAAAAGAAGGCAACTGAAAAAGAAATTTGTTCCCCGCCATGACCATAACTCATAGCTGTATTTTGTGAGAACTCTAACAAGCTAATCCATCTGGTTTTGGTTTTCAGTCACAGATGAACTAATAGCCTCTTATTTAAGTTACTGCATGGAACCACTATGAGCTTAAAGAAGCATTAGTCATTTTATTTGCATTCAAAGGGTTGTGTTTTTTTGAATGTAAGGAATATGTCTTCCCTTAAGAAGGGAACATATCCTGCATAGCAAGGATTACCAGAGAGGCAGGAAAATCTGTGTTAGCTAAAAAATTGATTACATAGACTCATTTGGGTTGGGCAAAAATCCTCCTGTGTCATCAGTTCCATTCCACTGCACCAGTACCAAACTGATGATACCAGTTGGATTGTGGGATGGAAGAAAGTATAATTTCAGAAAGAAGGAACCTAAAATTATTTCAGTGTATGAAATTAAGGACCTTGAACTGTTCTAATATCTCTCCTGTAGAAAACACTAGCAAGATTTGCATTGTTTTTGCCAACTTTCCCCTCAATATCCTATTTTGATATTCAAATGATACATTTTAACTCTAAATATTTGTTGTCTGTTCTTTGCATTGTTTCTTTCAAGAGTGTTACTGAAAGCCCTTTCACAAGTAATTGTGAGCAGATTACTTGAGATGTAGCAACCATACTTTTGCCGCAGAGCAAAGAAGATAATGTAGGACCTTCAGCTTGTCTGCTTCATTAAGGCCTGCAGCAGTTAATGTACCTCACTTATGAAAACAGTTTTAATTATGGAAATATGCATCCATTCAAGGAAAGCCATACCGTAAGGAAGCAACTTCATTCACAACAGGCTTTCTCCTCCAAGGACTGTTTCAGCTCCCACTCAAGTCTGTCCTAGTTTTTCCATTGCTTTCATTTGGCATTGGATCAGGCCTCTTCACTGAGGAGTTTGAAACCCTGATAGATAGGAGAATATTTACTCTATGCAACAATAATTCCAAAAATTACCATGTTACAGAGGAGCATAATGAAGAATTTTGCTGTAGTAGGAATTCTGGTTTTTCATTTGGGTTTTGACCTAGAAATTATCTGACATGCTTTAGACAGATAAATTGTTACCATTTTTTGATTGTATACATAGGTTTAAATAAGCACCAGCAGCTGTTTTTCTGTATGCTTTCTATTTTTTCATATTAAACTCGTTATCCCTTAGTTCAGTGCTATCATTATAGACTTCACAGGAAGGCAGAGATTATCTTTAAAAAAAAATTAAATAACACTATCCTAAACTTACCGCCAATATGTTCTTCATTTGAAAAAAAATGTCTTTTTCTCAGAGACTGATAAAGCAGCACTCAGCTAGGCTCGAGAGTGTGTTACCTTTTGTTCAATATATATCTAAGTCAAAATGTATCTTGTTTTCCTGTAGATAGAAAACCAGTCAGATATGTATACCTGGCAATACATCATTTTGTTTCCCAGACTTACACTGCAAGACATTTCATTTCCCAAGGAACCAGAGGAGGTAACCGCTTTGTTCACAGCAAGCATTTTTAGGACATCTTTGTGTGAGGTCTGAGGGGAAGAGACTGAGTCTGTCTGCCTTCTCAAAGAGCTCGTGAAAAAGCTGCCTTATGCGTAACTTATGTCAAATGCCCAGACTGTTGAATGGAAGGACAGAATGAAGCTCTGAATTTCTGTAGTCATAAACTTCTGTGAAACAGTAATTTCTCCAGTCCATGCTATGGTACTTGTGATGGCCATTTGGGGCTTGGAGGTTTTTTTGAGGTTTTTCGTGTGGGTTTTTTTAACCATGTGTTCCTTACTCATTCTGCTTTCACTGGTGGCTCTCTGACTTTCTTAGAAGCTTCAGTATGGTGTGACTTTTTCTGTGGCCCACATCTATCATTAGCTGTTTTTTCTAATCCTTAGTAGTTGTGTCACCTTTGCTATTAGACTATAACTATTTAGAGAAGGGGGTTACGGTCCTCATTCTACAGAGGTGATTTTGTGGGCACACCCAGGAGTACACAGACATCTGTGTCTAGGAATTTCTTTTCAGAGCTCCTAGGGGAAATTTTTGGTTCTCTTTGCAGGCTTTAAGGATCTCTGTTCTGTGTGATATCTGCTCAGTCTGGGTAACACTGGTAGAGATCCCAGAAGCTGTTTATGGGAGAGGTCAGAAACTCATTTACATAAGCTGTTACTCTCACAGCCAGCTTCATGGCTCTCTCCTACAGAAAATGGGTTTTGTTTTGCTTTCCTTTAGGCCTCATGATATAGGTTAAGATTTTCCATGGAGAAATACGATCAGCACTGGTATCATTTCATAACTCAAAATGGCTCATAAGTCTGCAGAAATTTTCCACTGGAGAGAGATAAAATTGTCCTCAGAAATCTGTTTTTATGAACCCCACAGACAAAATATTCTTGAATACGTCTCTTTTTATGTGCATGTTAATAGTCATTTTGCCTGAGGGAATTGCCTTTGGAATTGTTGGATTTTCTGGTTACAACTTAACAAGAAAGAGTAAATTTTCAGTGAAAATAGAAGGGCAAAAAAAGGAAGTTATTGATCTTCGCTTCTCTGTCCTCACTAAGTCACCAGTTCTATAGAAAGGCAAAAAATTCTGTACATTTCTAAAATTAAAAATTATACTAGGTACTTTATTTTCCCAATATTTTATACACTGAACTTTTTTCACCAAGAGGAAAGTACTTTTTAATTTAAAAAAGTATTTCCAAATAATTTCAGAACATACTGCTTACAGTAATAGACTGGCTGTTCTTAATAACAGAACCAGGACCACATTCTCCCTTATGCCACATAAGGGCAAACACCATGGTTGAAACCACAGCCTCAGTGTTGTCTTTTCAGTCCACTAGTCTCAGTCACAAATATGCATATTCATTAAAATTAAAGGACTCAGTCATTAGAAGATAGGGATTAAGATCAAAAGTTTCTGACAGGCATATTCTATAAATAACAGCAAACAGAAATAAAAACTGACTGCAGTAATTAAAAAAATTCTTTTGCTAGGTTATGTCTAGCACCTGTGGAAGACAGCAGTCAGCCACCCAGCCTGTAAATTTAATATTTTTTGTTCACATAAGCAAGTCTCAGTTCTTGCAGACTTGCTTCTGAGCTTTGCCATTACCTCACTGAGGATTGGTGCTCACGGGTGTGTTTGTGTTTGTGTAGCAGTGGAAATTTTTTTTCAACAAGTATGAAAATAAAGCCTGCATGTTTTTCAATTTTGAAAATATTTTCCTTGGCAATGAAATTGATAAACTCAGTGGCTAAAAATGGTGTACTTTCTAGGGTATGTTTCTTGGTTTATACCTGAAATGGGACACCAAACTCAATGACAACAAATCTTTCAGCTGCCAGAATTTGTACAGTTGCATGAACTTTGCCAATTAAACACAAGAAAGCTCTCATGAGTCTAGATTTTTGGAGATATGTAGTGATACAGATAATTTATTGCACATATTATTGATTTGACACTATGGAATTGTTGATTATATCTTCATAAACTTTACAGCACTACTGGAGTAATACTGTAGTCACTGAAAAAGCAGTTGTCTTTTAGTTGTCAGGGTGTTTGCTTGAGTTTTCATCAACTTCAAACCACAATGCCCAAAGCTGAAAGGCTAATGTAGGCCAATCAACAAAGCCAACTGGATGTCTACTGGAAGTTTACAACACTGAGTTCATTGTACTTTTCATACACCTGAGAGCCAGCAACTGTAGGCTTATGGCGATTGCCCCACGGTGTTACTGGTGTGGCTTCATTTTCTGAAAGAAAAGTTTTCTTCCAAGAAGAACCTGCTTTTGGAACTGCAAAGCCCATGTATGATTATCTGGGACCTTAGGATAAGTACTAAGATATTCAGTAGTGGTGACCATCAGTTTGTGGTAAACCACAAAGCCAGAAAGACTCCGTGTGATTTCACAGTCTTACTGGCCTATTAGGAACATATTGATAGAACTTCCTTCATTTTCTGTCACCTCTTCCCCAAAATTAACAGTGCCTGATGGTTAGGGAGAGCAACCTCTTTCAGTTATCCTTTTTAAAAGACTTAGTTATTAAGCAAGTTTTAAACTGCTTTCTGGATTGAGGTGTCAATCAAAATAAGCAAAAGAATGTCTTATTAGCAGATGCTGATGGAACTTAGCTATAAGGTTTGAGCTGCTCATGATGTGGGAACAATGGTTATACCACAGGAAGAACATTTAGTCAAGAGAATCCAGTGGCCAAAAGTATAAGTGTCTATGGACATTAGACTGCTTTAAGCAGCTGATAAGCATGAGTTGGGAGGACTGGTGTCAGGTGCCTAATATCTGACCTATTCATTCATCTGTCTAGCCCACACAATAGTACTTTGAAGTATTCTCATTGAGGATGATGGGTGGAAAAGAGATGTAAGCCAGAAGAAACATATAACAAGAAAAATTACTGGAAAAGATTGTGTCATACTTGACCCACTATTGAAACTGATTCTTCCTGATAAATATTTTAAAATTTTGGAAGTAGCTGCATTTTTCAGTTAAAATTAGGTAATCTTACATTCAGCTGAAATAAAACTGCCTATAAAACAATTCTGCTTGTAAAAAATGTTTTAGTAGTGGAAATGAATTGCTGAATAGACCAGTAACAGGCAACGGGTGTTGCATTTCTGTTCTAAATTACGGGTTGAAAGTCTAAGACGTTAGTAACAGCTGTTCATTAGCCTACACTCCTCTCTCAATCTCATTTCCTAGTGGACAGGCACCCGTATCAGAGTCGTCGGTAAGTAATTGTTTCTGCATCAGCCTGAAGGCTAAACTATCCTCCCATAAACTGAGAAAGCCTTTTAGCATCAGCATTGCCACTGTATTTCATGCTGTGCCTGTGCAGATAAAGAAATTATGTCTGTCTCTTTCGCTGTCATATCTGGTTTCATTCACAAGCACTAAGCTTGTCTGAGCGCAAGAATAATACAATTGAAAAACTAATTATTTCAAAAATATTTTTTTATTGTTTAGCATGGGTAGACCAAAGCCCATTCAGTCACTGTAGTATATGGGATTCCTTACTAAGCATCTATCCAGTGTTTTGGTATAACCACCATTCAAATTCTCTTCTGAACTCTTCAGCCTGATTAAATCACATGAACGCCTGCAGCTTTGGCACTGGTCACATACACATCAGCACTGACAGTGCCAAAGAAATGGTTATACGCATACAAAATTGAAAGAAAACAGGTTTCCCCTATCTCTCACTCCAGTGATGTAAGCATGGTTTGTGCCTACAGAACACAACCAAATGAAATAACGCCTTTTTACTTAGTGGTTGGACAGGGAGACATGAAAGAGTCTGAATCACCATCTCCTTTGGCTCATATCCACGAGGCTCTGGGACATTTACAGATCCTTCTTTTGATCCATCTTTTGATCCCTCCGTAGCTTAAGCTGTTCTATTTTGTCAAATTAAATTCTGAAAGCACACAAATGCAAGGGATCAGAAGGATCGCTAAGGATCCAGTGCAACCCTGGTGCCCTGAGGCAGAAATAACTATAACCAGGATACCAAATATAAAAAAAAAAACAAAACACCAAACATTTAACTTGTTTTTAAAAAGCTGCAATGAAGGAGACTCTTCTTATGTAACAGAACCTGGTACTTCATTACTCTTCTATTATGAAAATACACAATATAAATCTTATTTTCCTTTCCCCTGCAGCTGAGAACAGCTATCTTCTTCATAAGAGGCTTTTACATTGTGAAGACTGTTATATCTACCCTCAGTCTGTTCTAGACTAAACAAACATTGTTCCTTCAACAGTTCCTCAAAGTTCATATTTTCTAAACTTCTTATCAGTTTTATTGTTCCTCTTTGTACTCTAATTTGTCAACATCTTTCTTGTGTTGTGCCTAAATTGGACACAGTTCTTCATCCAAGGCCTCACTGGACCGAGAATAAATTTCTCTGTATGTTGTCTGTGACAATTCTACTGATTTGAAACTTGCCATTTTTATACTATGGCCAAAATGTTTATTCATGTCTGACTTGTCACCCATAACAATGTTCATCCTCTTCTGTCACACAGCTATTCCCCATTCCACATTTACTTTCCATAACAGGTCTTTAACATAAGTTTCTTTTCTCAAAGATATTTGAATTCTGATCTTATCCTCAGTAGTGAATTTAGCCCCTTTCAATTTGCCATCATCGGCAAGTTACAGACACCCAGATTTCTTCAAAAGATGTAAACAGGCCCAAAATTATGTTGCTGTTTGAAATCCATTCCATTTTGATATTATGAAGTCCCAACAACTCATTTTCAAATCTTTACTGAATCACATTGACATAATGTATTTTCATACAAGAGAATATATGATGAGACACTGTTTTACATAGTTTGGCATTTATTACTTCAGCTTTATCCACTGTTCCATTAAAGTACTTATCCCAGCAAAGTCTGACGTGAGCTCTAAGACAGTTTACCATCATCTTGGTATTTCCTACTACCAGTCTCACACCAGTGGTATATATTATGCCTTGCTTTTATTAAATCCCACTTCTGAGGTCCTTGGGGTTCCAGAAGAAAAGTGGCTACCAGAATGACCACTACAGGTATCTCAATGTATAAGGACGATGGTAATCTAGGGATTGCAATGTTGGTGCCAAATACAAACCACAGAGACTTTGTGATTTTCTAGTGGAGTCGTTATAATAATTTAAAAAAATCCATCTAAGAGTAGGCTCTTGGGATTTAATCAAATTTCTATGTTCTTTGGAAAAGGGTGTGTGAAATAAATCTGTAACAAGATTTTTTATTGTAATAAATTCAATTAGAAGTATATAAGCCTATTTCTAAGTGATGATTTAAGCCTCCATAATAAAGAAACAGATTATTTTCGTGGTGAGTTCTTCCATAGCATTTTATTAGTTTGTTTTTATTCATGAAAGATGAAGTTAAAGAATGGACATGATTTTAATCTACAGTAGAGTCTGGACCAATGAAAAATGATACTTGAATCCACCCAGGAAAGAGCCACCTCCCCTTAATGGATTGAGCATTTGAAAGGAAGAAAAATAGCTTCAGGTTATTTTCAGATATTTTCCAAATTTGGATGAACTTAATACATGTTGTTTCCCACCATTTATTCAGATGTATTGCCTCGGGATATGGATGATTTTAAACATTGATATTCCACCACACCCTGTAATATGGGATACAGCAGCTGAGCATGATAGCAAAAATTCAGACATTGGCCAATATATTGCGTGCATATCTGAGATGCTTATACTCATCTGACTGAACCTGTAGGCCTGGGAAGCTCAAGGGTTGTAACTTGGACACTTTATTCCATGAGGTGTAACAATTATCTTTGTTTTCACATATCTTGTATAGTGTCCCAATCCTCCTTCTACTGTATGAAAATAAGTTTTGCAGTTACTTTAAGCGAAATAAAACCAGGCCTAAAATCTTAACATGAATTGTATGTTTGCAAAAACACAGACACGAAGAATTTCTGAGCTGCAGTAAAGGAATAAAAATATCTAAGATCTTGAAAATACACATATTATACCAAATCTTGGTTCTGCGATCTTCCATCTATTTGTAATTAAATTTTGTACTTTTTTGATACATTTAATTTTTACCAAGAATTTCATATGGGAATGTAGCTAATGAATACTTGAATCTTATTGGCATACACATTCTTCAGTTACCCATTTGAGCCTCTTCACTCAAAATGTGTTACGGGTAGTATAGAAGTGGGTTTAATGACTTTATTACTTAGTTGCTATAGCATAACTAATCAATACCATGAGAAAAAATTATACTACTTTTGAAAGTGCAATGAAGATTTTAAAGATTCATTGCTCTCCTGTGCTTGTCCAATGCACAGATTTAATTTCTTTTCTGTAGTCTGAAAGGAATTTTTTTGCATAATATATTCTAGAGATTATGCTTGATGTTTTGTGGAGTATAAAGTCATTAAAAGCAGTGTAGTAACACTGTATTAGATAAAAATGAAAAAAAATTAGTATCTCCAAGTGTCATGAGACTGTTTTCATTATGTTTGAATTCTCCAAACTACTTGAACCACAATGGAAAAACACTTCTGAATATCCCACACTCATTGTTACTTCAATAAAACACCAGATGCATAGTATATTAGGTGCTCACAAGACTACTTTAAACTAGCCAAGAGACATTGAAAATGCATGTGCTTGCTTAATCTGAACCTTTATGTTAAGCTGTTTCAGCTTTAAGTTAAAATTTCTGAAATTAAAAAAGAATATGTGAAAATATGCTTTGATACCACTTTGGAGAAATAAAAATCATTCACAATTTCCCTTATATTTTCCCTTAATTCAGGGAAACTGAATGCTCAATTTTACAATTTTGTGTCTTCCTAATATTCAAAATTAAATGCAGGATAAATTTATCCTCTCATTGATAGTCTCTCATATAGTCTAACTGATAGACTAACTGTGCAAGGTTTCTGCATAAGATAAGAAAAGAAGTAAGGAAGGATCCATACAGAAATTGTCAAAAATCACACTCCAGTAAAATCAGCCAAGTATTAGCTTCATGAAAATGTAAACAAAGCAGACAGTATCTTGGCTTGCGAATTATGGAATGGGAGAAAACTCTAATTACAGAAACATGAATCAGCCAATGAAGGATTATAGATTTTTTTCAGAAGATAAAAAGTTCCATGAGGTCTTGAACTATCAGAAAAGGGAGAGACTGGTTTTGAAGCACGCACTTGTGACCTGCTTCCAGAATCAGACCTCTCTAACGGGTCTTATAAACTAAATCCTGTAAAATCCTGCCTACTCTGCAGCCTTTTTTCCAGTAGAACCTCTAGTATCTTGTGGAGGAGTAAAGGGGAGGGGAAGGTCACAGAGAGGACAACCAAGAAGGAAGAGGTGCAGAAATACGCCAAAACTTCTACATCCTGTGGAGAAATGCTCCTCGCAGCTTAGTGCACAGTGCTGAGGAAGCCTCTCGGGTCTGTCCATGCCCACATAACTTGCTCCTCCAGGTTCTCACACAGGATAACAGACCCCCTCACCAGGGCTGCTCAGCAGCTATCGAGTGGGAGGAAGATTCGATCTCAGCCCACGTACACACTCCATTTCCAGGAGCCCGTTCAACTTGGGCCTTTATGCAGCACCTCAGCACTTAGCTTTAGTCTCCTGTGGCAAGGGAATGTCATGTTACATATAGACCTTCAGCTAAATCTGATATTCTAATTTGACCCAGATCTGGGGCGTTATTTTAATGGAGCTTAGCTGATTCACGTGAACTAAGAATGTGGCATGTTGTCCAAATCAGAATTCCATGTCTCAGCAACTGAGTAAAATAAAATCTTAACTTGTGAGCATGGAGGTCCAAAGGCAGCAATCTAAGTATTTCTAAATGCTCAATCTAAGTTTATATTAAATCTAACTTATAAACTATATCCAGCATATTTAATACAGGATTAGTTTATCAGAAGTCATTTAAAAATAGAAAAGAGTTCAGAAAAGATCAACCTAGATTTTAAAGTAAAGTTCAGAAGCACTAAACCTCAGCTTTAAAAACTGCAGATATTTGCACATTACAAAGACCAAAACCATAGAGAAACATGTTCAGTGCACTGCATAAAGTTTTACCTCTTGCCAATTAAAAAGAATGTGTTTTGGGCTTTTTTACAGAGAGCAACAGAGAATTCTGAACCTTCTAATATATGATTGCTGTGAGTATGGAAGACTGGATGTGATGCAGCAACATCTTCAAAAATAGGTCCCTTCCGATTCTTCCTCCTTTCAAGCAGAGGATAAGCTTTGTTTATACTTCTCCAAGCTATTCTCTTATTTTCTGTTGGAAGTCTCATAGGTTGGCTTGCTTCCCCCTCGTAACAGCATGAAGCATACACACAGCAGAGCCTGCTCACCCCCACAAGGTGCAAGTAGCTCAAGCTTACTGAGTAGGCATAGAATTTTGGTATTGCAGCAAAACATCTTTCCTATTTTGCAATTTTTAGTTGCAATTTTTTAAAAGCTTATGACAGGAATACTTCTTGATAGGAGAAAGCCTATGCTTCAAGCAACCTCACTTTGCTGGTAAATCAGTATTCCTGGTCACTAAAGCTTCACAGAGAACAGGTAATCAGACTTTATTCGGTTTAAAATAAACATTGACCAATTAGTGCACTTTTCTCTAGACTCATTCTTAGAAATAGGATTGATTTTTTTCCAACATTAACTGGTATGTGGCAGACACCCAGGTTCCAGCAAGGATGATGAAAAGCCTGGCAGACCTAAGCCAAAGCAAAAATGGTGTCTAAAAAAGGAAAGCCATAAAACAAATGTAATTGGCAAAAGCTGCAATAAGGACAACTTTTCTCTGATTAAATAAGAAAGTGTCATCGTCTGTTCCATGACCCAGAAAGTCACAAATCCAAATTTATACACATTGATCAACTGGTAGGCATAAAAAGGAAATAGATAATCTAACAAAGTGATTTGACCCAAAAACTCCACTTATTTGTGAAAGAAGAAAAAATGTCAGAAAAAGACATTAACTAAAACTGTTAGTAAAGGACAGATTTTTAGGCTAAGATACTTGCTAACACCTCGATTTTCTTGAAAATTCTTGTATTTACAAGTCTTTCAAAATTTTAAGAAACCTATAGTTATCAATAAGTAAAATACAATGGGAAACTGGAAGAATTACTGCTATCTAGGATAATAAAGAAAGAATAATATTATAGTCATAATTATCATTACTTCATGGTGAACAACATATTTACTCAGCTGTATGTTTGCATGTAAGACTATTGTTGTCTCTGGTATGCAGGAAGAACAGAAAAAAGAACTTTTATACAGTGTATAATTGACAGACCTACAGCAGAGCATAAAAGAAAAACACTTTTCAAGTTACTTAGCAAGCAATTTACAAGTGTTTTCTCTTGAGTTCAATTCATCAGTACAAGAATGCATGAATTGTAACTAAATCTTTATACCATATAATTCTTGACATATATGAGACACCGCTTCAGGATTTAAAGAAAATTGCAGTGCACATCACTTTAATCTACCAAAGAATTAAGTAGAGTATTGTGCCAGGAATTAAAAACTCCAAAAGTAATAGTTTCTAGGGAACAGTTTCATAGATAGAGGGGATATGTTTATTTTACTGCCCTGTTTCTGGATAATTTGGATGCTTCTGCATAGCTAGTACTAACATCAACTTAGAAAACATGAGACAAAACATCCTGACAGCATTTTACAGTGATGCTCAGTAGTTCAATTCTGCATAGAGAATAAAATTGCCTTAATAAATAATAGGTTGTTCAAGGCTGATAATACTCTCCAAATGGAAAGTAGACTAAAAGTAATTAATTTACATTTGAATTTCAAGCAAATGTGGCTACTTTGCTGCATTGCCACTGAACAATAACAGTGTAGCTGTATTTGGAAATTGCTGCATGTTATTAAATGGATATGAATTGCTAAAGAGAGATTATGGAAAAATGCAGAAATTAACTTGGGGGTTTGGTACATCACTAGACCTAAGCCTCCAATTCTCCTAAAAACACCCCACAATTATTCCAGACCAAAGGCCAAAACATACAAGAACTCCAAAAAAGGAGGCAATATTTTGATTCAAGGTCACTTTCAGTCACTTCTTATGTCATTGCTTGTATGTCCTAATACCCGTATGCTGTTGCTTTCTGATATTGCAAGAAGTGCCCAGTTGCACTGGTACTGTGTTATATCTCCTTCTCAAGGGAGAGAAAGAAACAGGTGTGTTGTGCCTCAAACATATGACTATGGCACATATTAAAAAAGGGAGACACGCAGAAATGTATCTGCACTTTAAGCAAAATATAAGCAGGTGAATAGAGGTCCATAATTCTTGATAAAGTCTTTCCCCAGTTTGGGTATGGATTGGCTCCTGAGAAGTTTCTCTCTCCTGTAGTTTATGACCTGAATGGTAGAACACAAGTATCTAACACCAGCCAGTAGTGATAGATACACTTAAGGAAACATTAAGAAAGTATCCAGGTTATTTTTAGAAAAACAAAAATGCTCCACTTATCACACTCATTCCAACTTCCAAAAAAATTAAATATTTTGTGTGCAATGTTGAAATTCCCTTTTCTTGACTTGGCAAAGAAAGGATACTCTGAGCAGATTTTGTACATCTGCTACATCAGGAAAAACGCCTGCTGAAAATTTGCAAGAGTTTCCCAGCACATAACTCTCTAAAGTAATTCAGAATCTAAACAGCATACGAGTTCTACGATACTGTAAGTCAGAATAATCTTGTTTAGTTTGCCTTTTCGTGCAAAGATACAATCCATTTAGCATGTCAGTGCACTGCAAAGGCAACTTAACCTGACACTCAGTGATTAAAGTTACAGGTAGAGATAAATACTCTGGGAAATGAAACATGATTTTTCTTCCCTTCATTATCTGAAATGGCAGAATGAAGGCGGAAGAACATTAGAAGCAAAACGTTTAGAGGACCATTTCCTTGGTGCATCAGCAGACAATAACACCAGGCAGGCAATTTATATTAAATGGGAAAACAGCCACTCACTCCGCTAGTATCTTCAGCACATTTTCAGAAAAAGTGGTTTGCTCTGCAAGTTGTGTATATTTAATGTCACTGCCTAGAATACTATAGCACCAGGCTCACACAAAGCAATTCATATAGCATTTCTCTTGACAAAACAAGTAGCTATCAAAAGTTGACCACTTTAAACTAAGACCAACAGTTTTCATCACGTGTGCCTGCCTCTAACTTCATTTATTAGGCTGCTTCTGTGCTGCAGTATTTACACCCCAGCCTTTCTGTTACCAAATAAAGCTGTGTGCTGCCTCGGAGCAGCCAACTTGCTCTAGGCTCTCTGTGGAGAAGTCAGTTATCAGAACTTCAGGCATTTCAAAGTAGCTTAGAATTTTGATCAAGAACTCTTTTTGCTCCCTGCAAGTGCTCTGTTGCTTTCTTGGAGCGTATTTCCTTTGCGACAGAGCACACGGAAGCTTGCCTGGGGAAGATCTGTGTTTCTCTTACCGTGGTAAAGGGGCTCGAAGCCCTAGCTAGGACCTAGGTCATCATTTTTGAAGGGTATTTTGAGTAGGTTTTGGGTTATTTTAAGAGGTATTAGATTGCCGTTGGAACGGAAGGGCAATGGAGGAACAGCATGCTGCTGGCTCGGATTGGGGCATGTCTGTCTTAACCGTGGGGCCTGGAGGCCAGCGATGCAAAGCTGGCGAGTGCCACCGCGTGGCTCGCGGCTCTCCCGGCTGGCAAGCTCTGCAGCTCGCTCCTGCAGGTTGAATGGCTTCGGCCCTGAAAAAAACTCCACGAAGCAGGCTTAACTTCTCTGAGGCAGCCAAAGCAGCAAAAATGGTGGAGCTTTTACTCTAGTGAAAAAAAGAGACTAATGGATACCCAAGGACCAGGAATCCTGTGTGCCAGGTTCTACTCCGGAGACTGTATTTCACTCAGAGGTGATTAAGGCAAGTCTTTCAGAGGGTGGGTGACAGAGCCCAACCATCCTTTACTCCCAAGTGAATGCCGTAGCCATGGGAGGACAGGGCTGCACTCTCTTTTACACACACCCAGAGAGCATGCAGAGTTTGGCATATCTTTTTATCTAACCACAAGCGATGGAGAGGACAGGCCCCTAGCCTACTGAGTAGGATACTCTGCATTTTCCTTTTCAGAAACATGAGCTTCTATAGGCTGAGGAAAGCAAGGGGGTCGAGGTCACTCCTTTCCGGTAATTAAATATTCCATACTATAACAGCATTACTACAATTTCCTTCTCTGTAATCCCATTTTTAAAAATGGAGAGCTGACACTTGGCAACACATGTCATTCCTGGATAAGAAGCCACCACAAGTATCTGGCATTATATCTGACAAGGTTCTAGAGATGTAGCTGCTCACAGGCACCAGTTCATGCCTTCCTGGAAGCATAATCTTGTGATTTCAAATCAAGCAGAAATATCTACAGTGTGTCAGTGTCTGCAGAGCTTTTAACAGCTCAGCAGGGATTTTTTGGTTCATTAAGATTATCAAATTTTTGCTACTGACGAGCTATATAACTAGTTCTCGGTAGAAGCCCTCTGAATCTAGATATTCTTCCTATGTCTTTTTTTCATTTATCATTCAAACATCCCATCTCTCACTGTCTTTTCTAACAACCAGACTCTGCACTGTTATGCTTTTGACACCCATCTAGACTTCATGCTGTTCTGCCTTTTTGCTTCATTAAACTAGAAGAATGTTCTACCAGTTCCCTAGCCAAAATCGATCACTTACATAACAGCTGTGGGGAAAAAAGTTTTATAATTTCTCAAATAATCAGACTTCTGTTTATAAAGACTTACACCAGGAAGCACACCAGGTAAGATTCATCTCATGCACCCTGTGGAATTCTACACTGCAGACAGTTGACCATTCTCTGGTGCTAAAGAGAGTAGGGCCATCTGACAGGTGTCTCCCAAAGAGAAGATGAATCCTACCACTCCTTATCAAAGGGAACAGAACTTCACAGCAAAACCCTTCAGTCTATATTCAGTTCCTCACAGAATTTGTAAATTCCAAATTTGGCGTCCAAGTGCATCATATTTGTTATCACAGAATCTTAAAATAATGTTGTACTTCCTGTGGAAAAAAAAAAAAGATATATTTAAAGGTCTAACAGGTTTTGAAGCAGTTTCTAAAAACCTAAGAAGTGCTATTTGTATATCTAATAGGAATGTAGTTCTTTGAAATCCCATGCCTATGAATCACTTTAGCCACACTGAGTAGGAAAATATAGAATTCCTGTGTCATCAGAGCAAGGACAGAGAGTTCAGGTACTGCCTTTTCAAAAGCCGGATACATTTTTGTATGCTGCTCAGCTGGCTTGAAGGGAATGCCCAAGAAATTCAGTGTGCTATACACTGCGCAAGTACAATTTAACATTAAATAGTGAATTAATAATAAAGGTCTGCATTTCTGTGAAAGCAAAAACTCTTTGGAATCAGGACAATAAGACTAAGTAGCAAGAAAGAAGATAGGTCTAATCAGCAGAACTGAATTCCAGATTCGGAACTGCAGCTTCCCTTTTCAGAATACAAAGCAACTGCCCGTGATTACAGCAATCGGAACTGGAGAGAAGTTACAGATTTATCTAGTCTGAAAGCCAAGTGAAATGAAAAATAGACTGCCAAGCACTGAAAAGCAACTTAATTAACAGAGAGCAACATCGACAATTTTCTGAGCTCTGCAGAGATCATACAGGACTCTTGTTGAGTTTTCAGGTCAAGACAAAGAGGAAGATATAGGTTAATTAATTTCCCATGTTTAGTGGGACAATATAAGACCAGTCTGAATCTAAGTCTTCAAAGTAAGTTCCTAAGACACCCAGACAGTAAAACTTTCAACTTTAATGCTTAGTTCAAGTCTGACTGTGAGTGTCCAAAAAAATTGAGTGCAGAATTGCTTTGAGCAGTACACACATTTCTGCAATCAAGACATCGGAGGTCTGATTCACTACCCAACATAAAGCTTTTTTATTTTTTAAAAGCAAAGTGCTGACATATTTAAAGATTCTGCATATTTACAAGCAAGGCTCTATCATGTTCATTATTTTTAGCCATCTAACCCTCAGTATCAAATTGAAAACACATAAGCACTGAAGTTCTCTTTACAGTGTCAGAAGAGAAAAACAAACGAAAAAAAGTTTATTGTGCAAGGAGCCTACTAGAATTAGCAAATACAAAGTGTTTAAGCTCGAATGTATATAGCTAAAGCCCCACTTCACTTTCCAGACCTTTGAGCCAAGTGCAAGACTGTAGAGAGTTACCTTGTCTACCTAAGTTAAATCTCTTCAATGTAATTCTTGATAGTGGCAACTATCTGTTACATAGACTAGTGCTTACAGCACTCACTGTGGAAGAAGATGCACTTTCCACCTCCCTGGAGAGTATCGAAAGTGTCAGTCTATCTAGATTATATATAAGTATGCTCACTCCCTGGAGTGAAGAAGTCAAAAAAAAACTAATGAAGAATTCACAAGATACCTTGTGATACCTGAATGTGTATCTAGAAAGTGTTCAGAGTGTGCTGTGAATGATAGATTTATAGGAAAAGAAATATTCTTAGGCAAAGAACCAAAACAATGAGAGTACATAGCTACACAGACCAGAAAAAAGTTGTTTTTTTGCACCTTTGTCCAGGTTTGACGGTATAAGCAAATAAAATATAAGTAGCCAACAACCTCTAGTTGGTTCCTGAGACTGCACGTGCATCTTCCATAGACACTTCCATACTTCCATTCTTTGTAATGCCTCAAAAATAAGCTAGCAGTTTCTCTATGAAGTTGTTACAGAGAATGAAAAGGCATCATTTCAAAATGTATCTGAATATTTAATTACAAGATTATCAGACTCTTTAAGACATTGACATTCCTTCTCAAAATATACAGCATGATCTAATATGTAATTTCTACCATAGCTTTGGTATGAAAATGTTTTGAGGCACAGATTTAGAACTATCAAAATTAACAATCTAGAGTTTTTGCAACTAAAGTAGTACATTTTTCTGAACATAATGTAGGTACATATAAGACAGTAGGAAATGCTGTAAGAAGGCACTGCAGACAATAGACTGTTCTGAAAAGGGTCAGTTGAAAAAAAACACCCAGATAATTTGTCTTTGAAATAACATGACCACTGAAATCCACAAAACTACAACTTACAGATACTTCAGTTCTAGAAACCAGTTAGTTACTACAACATGAACATAAGTGTTTTTTAGGAATTGGAACATAAATCTCTACTAGTGCCTGTAAATACTGCAGTGGATGAATTTGATAGGAAATGAGGGGCCATGTCTGGGGAACTGCATCAAACCAATTGTCAAATAACCCACCTAACATGCTTGGGCAAATATTTTTCTGACATCAAGTAAATACAACAGAGCTAGGTCATACAAGAACTAGGTCATGCAAAGCAAGCCACAATTTCTATGGAGTGTTTGTTCTCTATAACACTTTAAGTCTTTTTCATTGCACATATGCACTGATAATTCTCCAGTATACAGCTAGGCAGAAACAGATAGCAAAGAAAAATGTATTATTAAAAAAAACTGTTGGGTTTTGGTTTTAGTTCACAGGCTGATCCTTAAACAAGTACAAGACTATCTTGGAAACAATAAAATGTAGTTCACTGTCGCATAAACTGGTAATTTAGTCTGCGATGCTGAGCTCCAGCTTACAGCACATGCATAACAAGACATTGAATGCATTCTGCATCCCTCCTACCAAGCCAGTGCACTATTTCTCTAGGTATTTCTGTAGCTGTTAGACTGCTTTTTCCAAAGATGCATATGAACTCTTATGACACTGATCAGGAGCTAGATTTATTCTCCTAATATTCAGCTCTGTTGCAAAGGTTCTTGCCTTTTGATAGAAGAAGAGAGACATTTCCCGATCCACAAGGAAGTTATGGTAGATTACTGCAAGTCTTGTGTAAATCTTCAGTTGAGCTTTTTTATTGCCCAGGTCCATGGCAGCAGCAAGTGCCAAATGGTAATAGCCTGCCGCGTCAAAGGGATCCTAAAATAAGAGACAGAAAGATAGTACCCCTCTACAGTACAAGCGGTGTAAGAGGAGATCCAAGCTCAGTTTATTAGGTATCAAATGAGAATCATATAGATTCTGACCTTCAGTAGGTTTTTCCACTTTATTATTTACATTCTAAATGCGTAAAACCAGAATATGGTAAAATCTGATATTATGAAATATTATTCAATGGAACAATTTTCTACAGCAGTTTTTGGTATTTCTTACCTTAAGATCATAGAATATAATGTCTCCTAAGATCAAGTACACCTTGACATAATACAGTGTTTCCTCCTCAAACTCCAGGGGAGAAGAGCAGAGGGACAAAGCCTTTAAATAAAAGTGTTCTGCTAGTTCACAGTGACCCAAATGATGATGGATGGCAGCCAGACGATGGTAAGCTATTCGTTCATTGAGCCGATTTCCTAATGAGATAATATATTAAGTCAGGACAAAACCAAAGAGACAAAGTAGTCAATTTTTCTCAAATCAGAATACACCTATAGAATCATAGAATGTTTTGGGTTGGAAGGGACCTTTATAGATCATCTAGTTCCAAACCCCCTGCCATGGGCAGGGACACCTTCCACTAGACCAGGTTGCTCAGAACCCCATCCAGCCTGGCCTTGAACACTGCCAGGGAGGGGGCAGCCACAGCTTCTCCAGGCAACCTGTGCCAGGGCCTCACCACCCTCAGAGCAAAGAATTTCTTTCAACTTCTGTTCTATTTTTTGGTTTAATTCTATATGGTATTTGCTGATCTTTTATTGAATAAAACTAATTTTGCTCAAAAGATACATGGCCAAACCCTGTCCTTTAAGAAAAATATCACAGAATTCCTGAATTTCCCAGTGTAGGATTTGACAGTGTCTGGGGTTCTCAAGAAATAACTACATTCATATCTCTCATTCATGTACAGATATACACACCCTGTGCATACTTAAAAAGAATACAAATAGAGTATTTTGAAAGTACAGTAGCTAATGGGATTAAAGACTTCCTTGCCCCTCTCAGTACATACTTTACATCAAAAATTATGACAAAGATGATTTTCAGACTGATGAAAGTGACCTGTGTGTGCATGTATGGAGGAGTAATAGGGTTCTTAACCAGCTGAACAGCTCTCAAGTTCGAAGAACAGTCATTTTGGAAACTAGCCCTATTGTCTTTGACTACATTTTCCAAGGTCAGTTCACCAGCAAGGCTATGAGCAAATCTGAAAGAAATATATGACACTCAAAAGCCTCTTGGAACAATATTATTCATTAGTTTTACAGCTTAGCTGTGAGAAGAACACCGAATTTGGACTTGGAATCCCAGGTTTAATTCTGTGCTCTACCAAAGGTTTTCCATATGATCTTGGAGTTAGAAGAGACAGCAGTGAAGTTGTTCATTCTTGAATGGAAGCAGAAACAGGAATAATAATATTATGAAATCCCGGCAAGAAATCTAACTGAATTAAAAGAAAGCAAGCCTTTTAGAATTCTGCCTTATTTTGGAGGTATCACTAATATTCAGCTGTAATTGAAACTGGTCTTACCTAAACTTACACTGAGCATAAGAGATACTCTTGCATATTCCAGACTTTCCTCATAAACCTTCAGATTCATCAGCAATTCCACCAGTTTATTACACAATCTGAGTTCGGTGTTTTTGTTGCCGGTCTTAACAGCAAGTGGAAGAGCCCTGTCCTGAAACGCATAACAACAGTTTAAGTACAGCTGAACTCCATGATATGCACTGACCGGCTTCCATTTACATCCTATCAAGCAACCTCTGGTTTTATTTTGCTCTTTGTATATGGCATATCTTACACCCAGAAGAGGAGTTGCAACAGGTGATATCTGTTAATGTCATGACAAAGTACTCAACTGCAATAGATTATAAACTGTCTGCTGAGAGGATCAGCTTTTGGTCCAGCATTTGCAGAACACCTGCTGTCATGGGAGGGTACATAAGTATCAATGCAGTAGAAAAAACTGCACAAACCCTGTAGAAAGTCACTGCTTTCTCCTTTTCCCAAGTACCGTTGAAAAATATGTCTCCGGCAGCTTCAAACAATTCCATTCCTAAATTTGCATCTCCTGTGTGAAGAGCAGCATCCTGGGCAACCTGAAAAGCAAACAAGGAATGGGGAAAGAGAAAAAGAAAATCTTGGTTACGTGGTAAAAAGAAAAATCATAAATATTAGCAACTGAAAAAAGATCTTGTTAAGGCCTCTTAGTAGAAGATAGGAAAGGCTATATTTTGAGACCATGCTTTGTCTTTTGGGTACCCTGGTTTTGAGCCAGCCAGTGGCAGATACTGAAGAGGGAATATAAGGACCTGGGCACATAGTGTTATGGTCTCCCTTTTCCTGGCAATACTACTCTGCTACCTTTGTCAGCATGTGGCACACAAACCCAACAGTGCATTTGATAGCTGCTACATATTAAATTTGAGTTAAATTGCACTTATCATAGAAATAAATTCTAATTGCAAGTTAAATATTAGTAACAGTGCAGAACTGAATGCCTGTGAAGTGAATTTTGTAAATAAATGCAGCTCCACTATCTTGTTATTCTGAAATCAACATATGCCACGTTAGCAGAAAAAGGCTACATAAAAGGCAGCATTCATCCTCCCCAGAGCAAGGATACCAGAATACTCAGTAACTGAGATAATAAGCAGTAATGGAAAGGGACTTGCACACAAAGCAAGCTGAGGAATCTTGCTTTGGTTTTGGGATCTTTAGTTTTCAATTTGCACTCAATTAATACAAGTCCAGCTCTCTACTTAAGCACAAAGGCAGCAATCCTTTTCAGGCTATTTTGGCTTCAGGCACCTAAGGACTCTATTGCATCACATTTTTGGAAGTTGTTTTACATGCAAGTTAAGATGTGATGACTTGCACACATTACTGGCACAGCAGTCAACCTTTTAGTGGACAGATTCCTGCTTTTAGACTTTCCTCATGGAGAGGCACTGAGTCTGCTCTAAATACCAGCTTCCATACATGCACATAGTATAGAAATACACATGCATGTCCCTGAACCACTCCTCCTCTTGGAGAAAACAAAGCAGATGGAGAAAATCATCCCACATGCTGATTTGGCTTTTGTACCACCAGGTGACTGACTTGGGGGGTATCAGCTACAATCATTTGGTAAAAGATAAATAATAGGCCTGTAACACAATCCCTTCCTGTAAGCATATTTATTTAGTTTTCCTGGTGAGTATTCAAAAATATAACTTCATTGAGGAAAAAAAAAGTCATTAGAGTAGCCCCATGTATTGTGTCTCAGTACATTTTAAACATGAACGTGTTTCCTATATTTTCCTGCTGCTTTGTATTATCATTTTCAAAACATCTTAACAAAAAATGTGTGCTTATTTTATTTAGAGATCATGTTTTGGTACCACTCACACACCAGCCAAGACTCAGATCTTACTATATTAGGTTCTGTAAACATCCTGCACTACAAGGCAGCACTGTCCCTTACAACAGGAGAGAAGTATTTTCAACTCCTTTACAAAAGAAACTCATTTCCCAAATACTTCAGTGAATGGCTACAAGTCCTATAAAGGACAGAGTCAGATCTGAGATGCAGTGCAGCTCCGAGAAGGAATCCAGATCATCCAGTTTCAGCAGCCACAAGGGTCACCATTTCAGGTCATATTTCAGTCTGCATTAGCACAGCAGTAGAGGCTGCAGCAGGTCCCAGTTGGTTATGGGGGGTCCAAGGTGTGCAAGCCACATGCCTCCAGTCTCACTCTTGCAAAAGCAGCAGCAGCTCTAGCCAGCTCAGCCACAGAAAGAAAGCTTTAGATGATTTGGAAATGCATCCTGAAAAAGCTACTCTGTTTTCCTGGGCATCTGGCCCACAGGCCAGCATGCCAAGATGATTATTATCTGTTATCCAGCAGCATGTAGCATACATACATGGTTTGATTGCTATGGTGGTGTGGAGGTGGTAGACAAGTAAGAAATACACAGAGTTTACAACAGAGCAGGCACTAAGAAAAGTCACTGCCCAAAATTTTTCCAGAGTCAAGCAACAACTTAAAATGGAGCACCACTGGAAAATGCTGAGTTATTCAGCTGTTAAGCATTACATAAATGGTATTACTATATGTCAGAACACCAGTTAGCAAAATCTCTGGGATTGTTATATCGAATTACTCTTACCATGCCACCTGCACCATGTTGACAACATGTGCATGCCTGTAAGCGTTGAAAACATACCTGAATATAAAGATCCACAAGCTCATTCTGCCTCAGAACGTAATATATCTTCCCTGCCCGTAGCCAAGCATATGCCTCTTTCTCTTTTTTCTGGAGATCTATAAATATTCCAAGGCTCCTTTTGGTATATTCCAGAGCTGACCTGTAAGCCCTGAAACATGGGAGAACTGCTAATCACTGAGGGGTTCTTCAAAATAGGGAACATTTTTCTTCATAATCAAAAAAGCTTTATGTACTGTAAAAAACAATGCAATTCCTCTATTCAATGCACAATTACAATTTCTCAGCTATATTCCATTAGTAACTAGCAAATTTGGTCTTTTTCTTCTTCCTTTTTTTGACTGATCTCTTTCTTCCTACATTGTTATCATGTTACATTATTTCAGGATAGTTTATTTTAGATGTGTCCTTCCCCTACACCTCAGGCTAGTGACAGGTGTGTGGGGGGAAATCTTTCCTCATCTTTAGCTCTTTATCATTTATCAGTATCTTTAATGATTATAATTTATAGTCTTTTCCTACAAACCTCAGAAAGAAATTGTGTCTGTAAATATTTTTTTCTGAAGAGCATAATTCAAACTAATCAGCATTTGTAGAAAATCTTGGAGAGGGGCAGATGGGACCTGAACACTTCTAGAAGTACCTAAACTATCAGATCACTGGGCAGTGCAGTTTTCTTTAAGTGTAAGGGCACCATGTTCTCAGAAAAGTGGTCATACTTTTCATTAGAAAGACCTGTCAGATTGATTGAGCTTATAGTACTTTATATCAGATGTAGAAGTCCCAGACTTCCTTAAATCCTTCTCTATCTGTCTTGTGATAGACTCCATCACCTTGACCTAGTGCATTTTCCTCCAAGCACAAGACAAACATGTTAAAATATAACATGAACTGCGTGGTTACAGTGAATCTTTACACAGTGCATCTTTTGAACAGCCTACACAAACCTCCAAAAAGATCCAAAACAAATCTAAAAGTAATACACTCCCTAGTATTTCACACTACCAAGACTTTAGTTCTGTCTCAACAAGGTGTCTCATCTAAAGGGGAAAAAAAAAAAAGTGGTTTTGCCACAGCCTGATTCTTACAGAAACTGAAGAGACCTGTCATTGCTTTCATACTCACAAGAGGAAGTAAAGATCCACTGAACAAGCCAGACATTTCAGTCTTCTCTTCTTTGCTAACAAGCTACTAACATGAGCAAAGGCAAGGTGGCTAAAGCAGTCCAACTCAGCCCAATTACTGAATGCCGCTTCCATCCCTCCTGCAGAGTTTTTGCTTTTACAACAGAGAGATGCATGCACCAGTCCATAACTCAGCAGGGCAGCTGGAAGGGGTCAGGCTGTGTCCCACGGCATGGCCACAGTAACTTACAATGGAGGTGGGGACTCCAGGGACATCACTGTTTTAGTCACTTCATCATAGACACATATCCTTGTTACCTGGGAATCTAACTCAAAGAATACTGTGATACTATGGTCTAATATCCTACTGAGTATGTGCTATTTTCTGGTAGTCTGCTAACGTTACAAAACCAACATTATTTGGGAGCCAGGCTTCTAGGCAAGGAACAGGGAGTTGGACTCAATGATTGTCACGGGTCCCTTCCAACTTAGGATATTCTATGATGCTGTGATAAATGCCATGTACTACATGCACAAAAAGCAGCATCTTCCCCAGTTAGCGAAACCCTTCTGCAAATTCCAGATCGTTTGAAATCATAACCAACTCCTTCGTCTTCAGCCTCTCCAAAGGATTTTCACCAACTATCTCATTAAACAGCAGTGAACAACGCAAAATAAAGTAGGTGACATATTAGGAATAGTTAAATGCTTGGACTGCAGCCACTTAAACCTAAATTAAGCATCTACTCTTTCCACAGCTGAGGTTTTTTGTTCCATCCTTACTGAAGCACGCTTGAAAATACCTGAATCTAAAGTGACTCAGTGAAGTGAGATACAGTAAGAAAAAAAAAATTAAAGGTGCCTTAATAAACTTTAAAAATTGTCTAGAGAAACCTGTAGGTTTCCCCAGCACATTAGTTACTATAAATTGACTTGTACAGTCTGTTTTTTCAATAAAGCAAAATATTGGTATTCTGAAAATAAAAGCAGTATGGAAATTGCTGGAGACTGACACTACACAGTTTTGCACGTAGGCTTTGTGTTTGTGTAAGTTTTGAAAAAAAAAATTTCCTCAAGGAGAAACACTTACACAGAGACAATTTAATATATGACCTGTTTGGAATATGTCATTTGGTTTCTAATGGAAAAACTGTCTTGTAAAAATCTATCATTGCAAACAAGTCACCTGCCAGCAATAATCCTAGAGCTATAGCACTCATCAAGTTGCATAACATCTAATGATTTAAAAATGTATTCATATAGATTTAAAAAATAATTTGGCTCTTGAAGTGGTGCTAAGCCCCACTGAACACCTTGTCTCCCGTGAGATGCTAGTTATAAAAAACAAGAGAAATCTCCACTAGCCCTGGTCCCTTCAATTTTAATGAAGTGCATAGGCAGAGTGAAAAAAAAAAATAAATCATTTTCACCTGTTGTAAAAACTGAGATCCTTTAGCATGACAGAAAATTACAGTCAGAATAAAAACAAAGTCATTCAGCATGTCTTACCTTTCTGTTCCTAAAGACAAATAGAGCTGACTAATGGTTTCCAAAATTTGTCCCTCCAGAACTTTGTTGGACATCTTTCTAGCTAAAGATAGTTGATATTCATTGTAGATGACGCACTGAGCCTCATTGGGAACAACTGTACTGTAGAACTGACACAGCAATTTAATTGCTTGTAGTTGACCTAGGAGAATAGATTAGTAATACTAACATGAATCTCTGTTTTTAAATGAAAGTTAAATTAGTTTTAAAATTGTTTATTCTTACTGTTTCACCAATTCAGCACAGTCAACGAATAACAATATTAAAAGCATAATAGGATTCCACTGCCCATTTCTTCATCCCCAAAGTTAGCAAAGAGGTTACTTCAAGCTTGATCTCCAAAATAAAATAACAACAATCACCTTACCTGTATAAGCTGCCTTAATCATGGTAGCAAGAATAAAGAAGTAAAGCATGGGTCTTCTAAATACAACTATTTTATGCAAAAGTAATCCAGATCACCAATTGTTTTCATACCTTTAAACTTGAGTCTGGTGCTGTTTGTACTACCAATATCACAACTATTGTAAAATATTATTGAACATAGAAATCTCTAGACTTTTTACTAATTATTTAGTTTTTCCTTAACATTTCATTTTCTCTATCTTTTCTGACAAACCTAAGTACCACCAGAAAAGGAAGTCAACATGTATTTATTTCTTTATTATCTCAGTCACTTGAATAGCTGTCACATAACTGGACATAAAATGTTGTTAAGGAACACATGTAACGTGCCTAGGAACAGCATGCCTATTTAACAAACATTCCCAAACAGGGTACCTTTTTTAACTCTGAGAGAAAAACAACATACTTACTTTCCAGATGACTCGTCTCCATTGCAACCAAAAATGCCCATTCATAATAAAATCTTCCTTTTTCTCTTTGAGTTCCACCAACATAGTAACATCCTAACTGAAGGAGGACTTGGATAAAGTCTTGGCCACAGTCTGTACTTGGAAGTTTCGAGAATAGCTTCACTGCCCTGATATAATAATGTTCTGCCAGCTTGCTGGCTGCTGCATGCAGGCAGAGTGTCCCAAAATTGGCCAGTACTACAGCTTGGTTATGGGTCATACTGGTCTCCTCTGAAAGACGCAGTGCTTTGTAGTAGCTCTCAGCAGCTTCTTTTGTATTGTTTGTTCTTTTCAAAGCAATAGCAAGCATGTTATAAGCGATGCCTAGTTGTTGAGGATTGCTCCAAGAAGAGTCTACAACAGCATTTAAAATGACTAAAGCCACATCATATTGCCTGTAAAGAATATACAACCAAGCAAGTGAAACCAAATAGTTAATAGTTTCCTCAGGCTTAGCAGAAACAGAGTCCAGTGCTTTCATCATGTAAACAATGGCTTTTCCATACCGTTTGTGATGGCTGTACAGTTTTGCTAAACTAAGACAGACAGTGCTGCATAGTCCTTGCTGCTCATTAGTAAACACACAGGAAAGTGCTTTTCTGAGGTAAGGTGCAATTTGGGATGGAAGCATTTGTCTGAGTCTTTTCAGGCCATAGAGCTTGGGAGCATTTTTGATGACTAAATCAATCCTTTTCAAGGAATCCATTAAAGTGCTGGTGTTCTGGGAAGATGTGACCTTTATGCAACTTAATACAATGTGTGGCAAACACTTTTCATTGTAGGACTCGGCTAGTTTGAAATAACAGTTGTTTGATAAGTTGTTTTGTAAACCCAAGTCATTAAGCAACAGTTGGAACCTTTCCAAGAACGGTAGTGCCTCTTCATGCTGTTTGTGAGCACTGTAATGTTTTGCCAGTAGAAAGCATGCCCTTGCCTCTGCACGTTTATTCTGGCTCAAAATTGTCCTCTTCAGAGCATACTTTAGAATATCTGACTCGAGGTCCGCACTGGAAATGTAGTTGGGAATTCCCATGAGAAGAGATGTAGCCTTGTCAAAAACATGAGCACATTTTAATTTGTTCTTCTGTGTCAAGTAGATGACTGATAAATTTGTATAAAGAGCAATTACAAAGTATAAATCACTAAACCCTCCAGCTGCTGCTCCCAACGCTTCCTCAAAATACACCCGAGCTTGGGAAAACTTCAGCTTTTTAACACTGAGCCTCCCTAAGAGAAAGCATAGCCTTGCTAGTGCCCAGGACATACCTGCTTTCTTTGCTGCTTCCCTTGCTAATCTAAAAAAGCTGACCAGTTGTTCTTCTTCTGAAAACCCATAAAACATACTATTGATAAATGGATAAGAGAAGTCATACAGGCTTTTGAAGTTTCTCTCATACTCTCCCCTGTTTAAGAAGGGTAACAATGACTCAAAGGTGTCAGATGCTTGAACATCATTTTGATGTATGTGGAAGCAAGGTCCTTCAGGTGGAGGAAAGATTTCTGTATTTGGAGAGCTAGCAGAATTGTTTCCTTCAGTAGTTGGCTTTTCTGGCTGAGCAGCCTCCAAATTCTTGAAGTTGGTCAGGAATTCTTCTATCTTGCCATTCTTGCTAGTGGATCCCATGCTAAAATGTGAACATGGAATTTCTGAAATTCAAAAATAAATTAAAGATTACAACTTCGTGTGTGCATGCACACAAAGATCTCAGATAGACCAACAAAAACATTTATCAGTAGAAGATATTATGAGGAAAACATTATGTAAACATACTGCACTTTCTTAACAGTATGTTTAGGAGACAAGCCAAAGGTGGGGAAAGAGAGAGATCAAGCAGGATCAGGGAGGAACAAGCATGGGAGGGAGTCTGAAGGAGTGGGGATAAACAGGGCTTGCCACATGTAAGCAGGTTGCTGATCAGTACGCTAACCTAGCCAAGCCCTGTGCCTGATCCAACACTAATCCAGCTGAAGTCCAACTTTAATTCAGACTGGTTTGTGTCCAAGCGTATACTCAAAAAGTATACCCTGAGTATATATTCTCTGTTCTCTCTGTGTGTATATCAGCAACAGAGATCTGCCAATGAATTACAATTCAGACTAGCTGGTAAGCAGGAGAAGACCAGAATCTGGAAAGACCAAAGATCTGAACTGAAGGCTGGAGAAAGGGCCCAAAATCAGGGCATGGTTGCTGGATGGACTTAAGGTCTAGGGGAACTGTGAATCTGAGCATGCAGGTGAGTTAAGGTGTATGTCCACACCCTGATAGAAAACTAAGGCAGTTTGGCTGGGCTGTGAGGAGGACTGAGCCATTGGAGTTGTTGAAGTCTCACGTGGGTGCTGTGAGGGTGCCTACAAAGGTCCCATTCTCCTGTCCGTGTGATGTCTGTGTGGCCAGCCATGCCTGTGTAATGTGTAAGCAGATTTCTTCTTTCAATCAAACACCAACCCCAATTCTCTGCTGGCACAGATGAACTTTCTTAAAATTACCAGGTTTGTGTTGATTGATGTAGTCATTGATCTAAATTCTCTTAGTCCTGACATTGTTGAATATCTTACAAATATAAAAGAGAAAGCCATGCCATAATTTCTTTAGTCCTCCCACTGCTATCCAGCCAAGGTAATAGGACAAGGACTAGGGATGTAGTTTGCAGTCATAGTCAGTATAAAGCTTACAGCTGCATAATAACGGGAGCTTATAATAATTCTGCACTCAAAAATATCTCCTTTGGGAAATATAATTAAGGGAAGGAATTTTCTAGCAGATGGAAAAATGTTCTGGAATTCGAAGTCAGCACTTGCCAGGTACCCCACAAACAGTATTTTGCCCTGTTAAACAACATGGGGGACCGGGGAGTGGTGCATGTGTCACAACAGTAAAAATAAGTCATACAGTTTGCAGTTAGATAGCAAGGTCCAAGAAAGAAATCTGATATCAGTGAAAATCCTCAATGTCTTACAGCAAAACCTAGTGAGAAGGGGTTACAGCAAAACCTAGTAAAGCAAACAATGAGAGAACAAAGAATGTGACGAGATATTAAAAAGAGAAAAGCTGGGAAAGATACCAGAAATATCAGAAGTCACATAAATTTTATGTAAAAATTGTATGCATATGAAGTATTACCACATTCATTAGCTTTCTGAAATTCTGATTCTTCTAATCGGTCTGTAAGAAAGAAAAAGTTATGTTAGTTACGGTAGCTCAGTTCTTTCTCAGTTTTAAATATCCTAAAATAAGGATATTTTAGTTTGGAATTCTTCATGTCAGAAAAATTGGATGTGTCCTCGAAATTTAGAAGAGAAGACATTTCTAAGTCTGATCCAGAGCTAACAGATACTAGGGACTTATCATCCTGCCGATACAATTCACTGCTTTATACACGGTTATCTTCATGCACCTACCACTGCTCAGTAAGGGAGGGACACACCTGCATACAGCAGCTAGAATTAAAGCCAACCTGTTCTGCATGGGGGATGCATCCCTGCTGCATTAAAAGACAAGTGGGCAATATAGATACAATTATTCCTCACAACCTGCCTCTAAAATGAGGTACCAAAAAGCCTCCCTCTCTCTGGGAGTGACGCTAAAACTTATTTCAGTAATATTATTTATATTTAGCATCATTCCCAATGAGAAAAACTAAAATGTTTAGGGTAGTTTGCGTAGATAGGGGTGTCAGTCTTTTGTGGCCATTCCAATAGCTTGCAGATAAATCTCTGTATCTATCTTTTCTTTTAAAAGGGGTACTTGAAATTCTGCAGACAGTACTACTATAGATCTAGTTTTAAATACTTAGCATAGCACATCTGTAGAACATTTAAGGATTACTGTTTTGTGTAGAAGATATTTCTCAAGGTATTTCAGTTGTCATGCTACGTTTCAGGACTATATTCACTGTCTTTCATACACTAGATGCAATATAAGTTGTACTGACTGTTTGAAGGATATATCTAAAAGTAGAGGCTCAGAGAACTAGGTCTATTTCAGCTGATGCAAATCTGTTTTACTAGCCTGTAACAATGACCTCTCACTGACCATTTACTTCTGGATTTGCTTTTTTTTTTTTAAAAGGCTTTGCTGACTTTGGTGGACAAGTGCCACACATTTACAACAGTTGTAACTTAATGCTCTGAATATCTAATTGGGGAAGTGCTCATAAGTAAATACTTCTCATTAGATTGATGTAGATGGAAGGTATCAAACCCATTTATGCAGATCACATAACAAAACAGCAAGTGAATATTGAAAACACTTGCTCTGAGTAAGTCAGGTTATGTTGATTAATTGTTCAGTTTGAGAGAAAAAAGTGGTGCAGATGGTACTATTAGCTGGGGAAGATGTGAAAAGAAGTTGGCACTTGTAAAGATTAGGGAGGAGATGAGATGTGGTGAAAAATGTGCAACAGGCAAATAGCAGCACATCCATTAAGCCCAGGAGATTGTTTTGGTATCTAATACAGGTCAGAGCTTTTGTTCCCAGGCTTTTCATTTGAGCGAGGAAGGCGAGTTGTGAAGTCATTTTGCAAACTGACAGGAGTTGCATTTTACAACTCAGGTCTGACAAGCCTTAGTCGTTGTTGTTCACATACACACACACACACACACACCCCGATTTGCAGAATTAAACCAATGCACCTGAGTCAAACCTACACACCAGCTCCTTTCAAGTTGGTGCCTACAAGCCTGTCTCTTAGGATGCGACTAACGGAGATAAAACTTTGTTAGATATTTGACAAGCACACACATTGCTTCAGAACAGCCTGTGGTGGGATAAGAAATTGCTGCTCCTGTTCAGGTTCAGCAAGATGATTATATTATGCTACCTTACACTACGGCTGTGAAGGTGAAACCCCAATTATCCCAATTCCTTTATATAAAGCATGAGTACCTAGAGAAAGAACAGCTGTATCAGAAGTGATATAGCTAAAAGTATATTTTTTAATTTGTAGGAATAGATTTTGCTTTTTTGCTATACCTTTGAAATTTAAATCAAGCACAAGTAGCTGTGAATAACTACCATGCCACCTTTCCTAAGATGGGTGAAAAGTCAGCAGTAGTTGGGTGAATATACTACCTTTTATAATGCATCACTAACATTTAAAAGCTTGAAGATCTGTTCACCTCGACAACAGCGTTTTTAAAACTCAAAAAAAGGACAGATTTGTAAGTGCTCTGCTGGGAAAAGTCTTACATCAGCGGTGAAGTAGCACAGATGACATGAAGAATTTTTACATGCCATATCCATGATCAAACTGAATACCAAGATATTTCAAAGTAGGTGTAAAGGTTAGAATCTCATTGAAATAAGAAAAAAAAAATCAGTTGTAACAGGTATATAGGAACTGCACATGTATCTTGTGCAGTAAAAAGGAGTAAAACTCTTACTCACCTATGCGATACACAGAGCAAACATCTGTAATGGAGGTTTGTTTCAACAAATGTATCACTTTGTCCAAATTCTTTTCTTTTGAAAAAAAAGATAGCTCCTCTTCTTCAAGAAAACCCGAGTCTTGTGGTCTAACAAATAAAGGAGCAACTTTGAAGGTGTCTGAAAACAGATTCTGCTTGAGGGGAGTGCACTGCATCAGTCAAATTGGAGTTTGTTAGAGAAATTAATACAATCTTTACATTATAGGCCCTGTTCTGTTCAAAATTAGTATCAGTCATATTTATAAACATACATACAAACTGATAGTAGCTATGATTACAGCTAGCAGTTTCTGCCATGTAAGTTTTATGTCTGTGTCCTGGTGCAGCATTTTATGAGAAAATTTATTAAATTAAAAGCACAAATCTTTAAGGACATTATGGTATTGGTTTTCTAATATAAGTTTTAGTTACATATCAAATAGACCTGCAAATAACATATAAGAGCTCCTTGTTTTAGCAGGCAAACAGTCCAGACAAATTAGTAAGAACAGTCCCTTTACATGGTGCCAATGCATGTGGAAACACACATTTCACAGGTTTCTTTCTGTGTTATGAGCAATTATTTTTAAAAGGAGCCCCATTTGAAGCAAGTTAAGGCCTGTAATTGATGGTACTAGCAAAACCAGAACTTAGATACTTTAATATAGATCTTGAAATACCAGTAAAATTGGAATCTTCTGCAATAGCAAAACTTCTTGGATCTTGTGATCCAAAGAATAGAAACTCAACCAGGTATAACTACAGCAACCTTTTTTCCCAGTAAGAAACTGAGGTACAGGCTGATAACATTTTCCAACATTTAAGCAGATTTTGTATTCCAATTTCTTTGCGTTTGTTTTGGCTGATACACACTATGACAATTCTCATTAAAAGAGCAAACAACAAAAAAACAAACAAAATCCACCCAAGCTGAGTTTAACATTCATCATTTTAAAGCTCAAAAGACTTCCTTTTTGTTTATGAGTTAAATACATATCACTTACTTGTTTTTAGATAAGTCCAGTTTAACATGACTTGTCTTTACAAAACCTATTTGGCCAGTAAATGCATGTCTTCCAAGAAACCATTCCATGCATTCAATGAAGTAGCCAAAGATCTCAATTTCGTCCCCTTCCTGGAAACTCATCTCTTCCAACACAGCGCTTTCATAATTCATCACAGCTAGACAGGATCCCATTGCTGTGTAATAAGGAAATAATATTTGCGGATACAGATAAAATAATTTAATAATACAAATACACTAAATTCAGCAGAAGAACATACTTAGCAAAAGACATTCCTGGAACTCACGAGTTGCACATCGATGTGGCAAGTTTTAAAGCATCCAAACCTAATCAGTTCAGTTTGAGCAATTAGAAAAGTACATTACAGCATAAAATTCCTCCTTTTCCAGCCACTATAAAGCAAAGTCTGAAATGTTTTCAAAACTCTAGCAAATTCCATCATGAAGCAACAACAAAAAAAAAATGTTTTAAGTCCCTACTTCCCCTCTTATAGACGGCTTTGAACTTGGGCCAGAGTGAAAACATTTGAACCATTTGAAAATCCCCATTGGATAAATATGCAATTATATACCAGTCAATACAGTATTAAAACTAACATATGGTAGAAAATAAGCCATATTTACTCTCTGACATCAGACCATCTGTCTAAGTTTTATCTCTCCAGCACTATTAAATAAAGCAATACACCCGTGAAAGATCCACAATAATTACATTTGTCCATTTTCTTACTTTAAAGTTTGTCATCAAAATCTACAGAGGCATCCTCAGCTTAATTACTCCTTACTACTTTGTGCATCTACTTAATACACTATTTAGGAGGAAAAAGGGGAGAGAAGCATTCAGAGTTTAACTCAACTTCAGCAGAGATTTATGTTCTCATTAATTTTACTGCAATGTAATTTTGAAAGCTGTTTTGCCATCGTAACACAATGGAAAGAAGTTATTGAACCCTTTAGAGGTTCTGTCCTAACCAAAGCATAGAATAAGTTCGTTTTGGGTGTTTTTATGCTGATGTTTGAATGGATTTTCTTACCAACTTTGCTGCTGGACTTGGATTCAGTTTTGCATGTAAAGTCAATAGGATTAGAATACCCTTTAAGAAACCATCTGAAAGCAGAAAAGGAGATTGAAGTTAGTGTATAAAACATTTCACTAGATGTTATGACAAGAACAGTGATATTTTAAATCTATTTGAATACAGATGCACCCCTCCCACAACTATCTTTCAATTTCAGCACTGTCCATACACTTCAGAGCTATGTTTTGAGTAATGTTAGTAGTAAAGGTAGTGTTACTTCAGTCAAGCAAACCCGAGGAAGTCATGCTATTTCTCCCTGCCCAGGGTCAATAGAAATAAAATCCAGCTTTCTAACTACTAAAAGCACCAAGAATGAATGATTTCTGGTGATTCCTGAAGTAAGTCCATTGATGTGATTTTGTCTTTATAGCAATAATGTACTTGGATGCCAACTTGAAGCAAACTGCATTAAGGAGGTGGATGCCTCATGTCAAGAGTGTTGAATAAAACCACTACTAACCTGTTATCACCCACATTTCCAAGCATCCTGAAAAATGAAATTTCTCACTTCATGTTATTCTAGAACTGTTAAAATATTTTATTCCAGAGTCAGGAAAAAAGCAGTATCTAACTCACAAGATAGTAAACCATCTTTAAATGCAGCTTTGCAGGCATCTGGATTAATTTCAGTTGTGTGGTATGGAAGGAAACAGAGCAGTTGTTCTCAGTGTTCATGAAAGATGAACATTCCATAACAAGCTACCATTTAGAGACACCTATGTCTGAGCAGACATATGCACCTGTTTCATATGTACACATGAAATAGGTAGGTGGAGCCAGGTACCTACTGGTGAAAAGGGATCAGTGGCTCTGGAGAAGCATTAGACAGCATGGTCATGTCACCATCCACAGATCCACCTGTTACATCTTCAGCAAAAGCCCCAGTCTCAAAATAAGTGTTTATTTCATTGTCTGTATCCATTACCTTTCTTATAAGATTGTCAGGACATAAAACAAAAAATGCCCCTAAAAAGAAAGCAGTGGAGCAGATGTCATTTTATGTAATGTTTTAGTGCCATACAAGCTTTAAAACTGACTTCAAGAGCATCAGTAATCAATTAGAGATTGAAAATATGAGATTCCACAATAATTTTTTCTGATTTTCAGATATTCATACTTTTCTGTCTAGTTTCTCTGTAAGTAGAAAAAAAAATGCAGGTGTTCAATGGAATTGTAGGAGCTGCTTCTGCTGCAACATTTTGCATGTTCCTATTGCAGTAACCAACAATCTATCTAGCCCATTATTCTGTCTCTGATGATGGCAGCAGGTGATGCTATTTAGGAGAAGCACACAAGCCTGGCAACTATCTGTAATCCCTCTCCTGTATGTCTCCAGGATCTGCAATAATATTAGAATCACAGAATACTTTGGGTTGAAAGGGACCTTTAGAGGTCATCTAACCCAACCCCCCTGCAGTGAGCAGGGACATCCAACTAGACCAGGTTGCTCAGAGTGCCATCCAACCTGGGAGGTATGTACATTCCAGTATTAAGCAAGTTGGAATGTACATCCCTCTCTAATCCTTTTGGTATCCATTTATGGACCAGTTGCACATTAATTTCTCTAATACCCCTATGATCCTACTGAACCCAATCTGTGTTTGATCCTTTCTCTTCTTTCTGGTGCATTTGGAATAAACATTTTTAAATTTGATCCTCATTAAATATTTGAATTCAGGAATTTAAAGAAAGGTACTTCTCTAAATTTAGCCTTAGCGTGTATAGTCTTCCTTACCTTCCTGTATTAGCAGGCTTCTGCACATCAAATTTAGTGATTTTTCATTTATACAGACTTCAATGCCCATTTCTTCCTCCTCTTCAGAACAGAGCCAGAAAGATTGATCTAGGAATAAATTCTCCATGCAATGATTTATAAAACCTAGGAAAAAAAAATCCAATTTGTTTGCAGTTTTACAGTATTACACAAGAAAATAATCTTTCAGAAAGTCAGAGACAGGGGTAGGCATTCAGATAGCTCCAGTATTGGTTAGCTCACAATATATAACTAATTTTACTACATGCTATTGACAAAATTACATTCATTAATTCACATTATTACAGCTACTTTTAGTGCTTAGCTCTCAAAGTAGACCTAAAAGGCATACAACTTCTCTGTGCCTAATCCTGTTGAAAAAGCAGACAGTGTCCTCCCCTTACAAGGCTTCTCTGTAGTTGAGCTATATTTGAGAAGTTTGGAGTCTGAAAGAGGCAGCAAGCATTGAACAACAGGTGCTTAGCACCACTTAATAGCAGATAAATGGAAAATATCTCCAAAAATAATATCTTTATAAATTTCTGTTGCCCCACTCAGCTGTGCTGATTTATGCAGATATAATGCCTGTGTATCTTATTCCTGGAATTTCTTTGGAAGAGAGATGATGCTGCATACCAGAATCATGTAAATCACAAGAAGGTAGTGCTTGATCTTGGAAACTGTGACTCCTTATGGGACCTAGGGCTTGCAAAGCTACGTGATAGTTAGAGGGGGATCTGGATTGGCGTATCAAGAAGCTCGGTAAAGTTAGTAGATTATTACTTAAAGGGCCAACATTAATATGTTAGCAAATCCTTTGTGCAAAAAGTTATGATGAAGAGGAAGGGATGCCAGATCAGTAACTAAGGTGCTACATTGCTATTTGAAAGATGCTGAATCAATTCCATATTAGCCACAGCCTTGCCCAAGAAGAAACTTCATCCTGTGCTTTCTCTGCAAAATTGGATTGACACGCTATTTTTTCTAGTTCTCTAAGGAGTTTAAAAATACAAAATAGTAAGTAAATAGCAAATATTAAATTAAAAATAAAATTCATTATTTTAAATTGGTCTGATGGAAACAGACAAATTCAATAGTAATGCACACAAGCTCTGCACACACAGAAGAAAAAAATCAGGTGAACAAGACAGAGACAAAGATCTGATTCAAATGCTGTTCTTCAGAAAAGACCTGTGAAGTTACAAGATATTAAAAATGGAACTCCAATCAATGGCATCGTATTGTTACAAAAGGCACTCTCTGGTTTAGAAATGGAACTGAAGCATGCAAAGCATATGAAGCAACCTTTGTTTTACTTGATATTGCCTCTGAAGCCTGACTAACTCTGTCCAGTTTGCTCAGTGCTGTTTAGGAAAGATATGGAACTAGAAAAGTCCAGTGGGAAGCATGACCAGAAGTCTGGAAAATATACTCTGTAAAGAAGGATTGTAGGAATTAGGGTTGTTTTTCCTACTGAAAACAACACTGAGGGAAAGTGCAGGTTAGAAGTCTCGAAATACGTATTAGCGTGGTTCAAAGAAAGAGCAGTCACCTCAACGAGTCTACAGTGAGCAGAAGCAGCTGTAAAAGCATTTAAGTTGCAGCACAGGTTAGGCTTTAGGAGAAAACACACCTGGACGAGAATAGACTGCTTAGAAAGAAGATGTGGTCTGATTCTGGAGTATCTAACTTAGACAAGACGTCTGCCAGGAATGATAGCTGTTATATGCTTTTGGACAAAGGCAGGTTCTCCTGGAGTTTGAAGAGTCTCTCCAGCCCTATCACTAGTACCTAGTTCCAGAACACTACTTACTGCTATTAGGAGTTAATACAGAGAATCTCAAAATCCTGTTCAACAAGTTCCCAGTCAATCAGAAATTGTGTGCAGAGGAATAAAAAAAGCATATTGAACTGTTGTATGGTGAAACAGCTTTACCCAGTGAGCGATAGGTTCGAAACTTCCATATTTCTTCAAAAGTTTTAAATGTCACTACTATTAGATCTTGATCACTGTGAATAGACAGCAGTCTGGCAGAGAGCTCCTAAAAATAACCAGAAACAATATTTTAATTGCAATTATACTAGACTCAAGCATGATTTCTCGCTAGGTAACACTTATGCTAAAACACTACATATTAAGAAGGATAAGAAAATCATCCAGGACTACTTATATGAGATATCTGTTCTTTAACACATACCTACAACAAGCCATGTTTTAACCTTATTTTTTCTTACCAATTGCAGCAACAGTTCCAGTGAGGATAGTTTACAGAGGGATTTGGACCACATTGAGTGAGACTAAAGGCCTGTCAGGTTTGACACATCTATGCATAGTATCTGGTATTCTCTATTTAGAGTGTGAAAGCCAGGCAAGCATCTAGTGGTACTTTCCAAGAATGCCCTCCTAGCACAGAGCAATTCACAGCTTGGGAACTGCCTTTGGCAGGCATGTGGGCATTAATATTAAATAGTGGAAAGGGTTTGGTTTTGTTTGTTGATTTTTTTATTTTTTTTTACTTAAAATTTCTCTAGGTCACTTGAACCACTGTAAATTTTTAGTATCCACAACATCGTGCTGTAGGTTAGCCTCAGAGCTCTGTACACATTCGGAAACACACTTCTTTTGATACATCTTTGAACCTGCTAGCTGTTTAGCTTCAGTCTTATTCCAGAGGAGACACTGAATAGTCACTGTCTAGTTCATTCTTTCCATGATTAATACAATTACATGTACTGGAGTATTATTTTTTAAAAAGATACAGTAAGATCTTTTTCTTCTCACTTTGTACTGGTTTTTGTTGCTAGAGTGGCATTCAATTGCACATTTAACAAAGACGAGCAATGATCAATGTAAATGATAATGATGGATTTTATAAGGAATTTCAGATAGGCTAAAAGGGAAAACTATATAAACCTCCAAATAAGTGACAGAAATATACATTTTTGATGGATTCTAGCCAAAGAGCGGTCGTATACAGTCTGGTTGCACTTCAGTTAGTACCATAGAAACAGGACTCTCCAATGATGCTGGATACTGTCTTTCGGGGAAATACAAAGAACTGTGGCAATTTATGAGACAAATATCTGAACCAGTATCTCAGAATAAATCAGGTGCAAAACCAACAGTTATAATGCTACTGTATCATTTCCCAGTACTGTACCCTTGCTCCTGTCACATCAAAATTGAAATGCATCTTAAAACAATTTCAGGACTGATCAAGAAACTGATTCTAATTCTGGGGAAAAAAAAATAGTCCGTCAAACATTTTTCTGTAATCTGAGCAAGATGGAGCTGATCGACTGTTTTTATGACTGTTCTGTCGTTATTTTAAGAGATCTCTTAGTTAAGCCTGTGTAACTTGTATATTTTCCATTCACACGACATGAACAAATTAAAACAGTAATTCCTTTTTGAAAACAAAAGCCCAGCTTAAAGCCTCTTGAACAGGCATGCCTCATCACTGCTTTGATCTTCTGCATGCCCCTTTCTACACTAGCTTAAATATTAATGAGAGCCTGAAATCTATTAATAAATTGCCAACACATGCTAAAATATCTCAGCCTCAAGGGCTTTATGCACTGCTGAGTATCAAAACAACATTCTAAAGAAACTTATCATTATAAATCTTGCTTCCTTCAAAGTTCTTTTTCCAGTCTGTTTCTAATAAGGCCACAAATCTAGTCTACTTGTAAGCTGTTTTCCTTCTCCTCCTGATCCCTTCTCCCTTTCTCCATCTCCCCCTGAACAAAAGCCAGAGCAGAGCAGCAGGAGTACAGACTGTTTTCACAGCCACAAAATCAGCAGGCTAGTGGTGGAGAGTTTGCAACACATGAAAAGAAAATCATGTAGAAAGACATACATCTGAGATGGTCATAAAGCCATAACTGATTAAGATTTCAGCATTTGGCTCACTGGTGAAGGAGGCTGGAAGTCATGCTTCAGACAAAAAAAGGACACCAGAGGTCAAACAGTATCATCCTGCTTTTTCATCAAGAGAGAAGATGAGACTTCAAGTTGTATTTGTAGCAAACCTCATTGGTTGTACGGGATGGATTTCCTATACTCAAACAAATTAAAGACAGTAATAAAAATATGCCAACCCTCTTATGTGCTACAGCCATCTCGCCTGAGGAAGCCTGATATTTATGCTATTCTCCTTCAGACTTCCTCTCTGGCTTAGCAGCGGGCTTCCTGGGTAACCTGCATGCCAAAAGACTCCAAGTGACTGGAAGCTAAAGTGAATACTCAATATGAAGGCAAATTAAAAAAAAAAACAAAAAAACCAACCAACAAAAACAGAGAACCATTATTTCCTTTGATGTAAATCAAAGCAGAATGTTTTTAAAATAAAACCCTTCAGTATCTTTAGCTGGGTTTATTTATTTTACATGAATTTGGTGTACAAGTCTTTCAGTGGTTCAGTATTTCTGATGTCTCTAGATGGTTTTGAGCCATGGGAAACTCTGGTCACTCAAATTTAAGTGTACAGCATGTAGATGAAAATGGCACCCAAATATCTCACAGGCTATTTCAGTAGTACAGGGTGTATTCTCTGAATAATTAAAACAATTCCAAAGCAATAGACTTACACTAAAAACAGCCATCACCTCCCTGCTGTCATTTTCCAGAAGACGGAGCTGCCCTCTGAGCTGTCTTTGGAGTCTGGGATCAGGACATCCACTTTTTCGTCTTACCATCATTAACTTCAAGGAGATATCTGAAGAAGGATATCCATTTACAGTGCTACAAGTTTTGTGAATCAGCTTTGGAGAATGAGAAAATCCCTCAAAATCATGGAATACACATTAAGAACTTTTTTCAGCTTCAGAGACAGATACACAGAAAATTGACCTACCGCATGTTTCTTTTTCATTTTTATTATCCAGTAGAGATAGTAGCCTAGCGTGAAACACAAGATTTTTTTCAGTTGGATAATAAAGGTTACAGCTATACAAAGGAGGGTCATGTAAAAGTCTGCAGAAATTTTGGGAGACAGACATTTGGGGATGGAGAAAGAAGAGGAAAAAAGCAACCAGATTCTAATTTGACAAATTATTACAGCTCTATGAACCTTGAGAATGTGCCGAGATTTCCAAATATCCCATGAATATTTTAAAAAGTGAAGCAAACAAATTCTGGAATTGCAAAAAAAAAACCCCAAACACATAGATAGTTCAGCATGTTACAACAAGTCTTTCTTTTAATCTTAAATTCATGGTGATCTGACATCACCTTCACCACTTCAGAAAGCTTCTATAAATTGAGTATTGAAAAAGCTGTTTCTCAGCTAAGCTGGTTGAGTAGTACCAACCAAGAGAAGTGGCCCAACTAAAAGGTTACTTACATGATTTCCCCACCACATCTGAAAGAAATAGATACCTGTTCTCAGATCTTGACATCTGTTTATGAGAAGCTTTTACTACAGCTAAGGGTACAGTTTCAGCTAGCTTCTCTCAGATGAAGAGGATGTTTGATAAAGCTGCTTACATTCTGCATGTCTGTTAATTTAACTCAATAACAGTAAATCATATTCACAAGATTCCAGATACCCAGATGGGCACATATAAGCCAATAATACCCACTTAGGAAGAATTCCAATTGCAAGTGTGTAAATAGGTCATGCTACCAGCAATAAATGGGATTATGATACATCCTAAAATATTCCAGCTGTGCTGAGTTTCACCTTTTAATCAAGTAAAATAGATATTTTCACACTCTAGTCTAATATGCTGCATCTTAATCTGTTTTCAGAGGGCTTCCTATGTATGTGTCCAGGAGCTTTATGATGACTTGCGCCTAAATTACTCATTACTTTAAAGCCAAGAAGGGCAGCTCAGAAATATAAAGCAGTGTTACTGAATTACAAGACCTCCCTGTTTAAGCTGTGGTTATATAGTCAATTGTTAGTACAAAGAATACAGGCTGGAGTCTTTGAATATTACTTGGATCACTGTTAGGTAACAGTATTGTTCACTTTTTGATTTTACCTAAAGCTGTAAAAAGATACTGGCACAAGAGAAGGCTATTAATTATAAATTTAAATTTTTGGTTTACATAATCAAATTGACTCTAAGTGAAATTGTATTTCTACAGTTAAATATCTAAGTCTTATGTTAAAAGTTACTATTACTGAAATAATAATTATATAGAATTTAAACAAATGAAACATGGCTTCTTCTGCCAAAAGAACTATTAGTAGTGCCTTGTGGAAATGAAACATGGTCCAAAAAAAACCATTGCACTTATGGGAATCTTTCTGACTGCTTCTGTGAGCTCCAATCCATACCCTCCAGTTAACAACCACCCAAATTCTGTACAGAGTGAGACAAACAGGTACATAAGCACAAATATTTTAGCTACAAATAACTATATGTCTGAGGGAGACTGTCTACCACTGATGTGATTTGTCAGCTCGAACCAGAAAGCAGAGTGCATCCCAGGGGTTTTTTTTGATGGTTATTTCTCTTCCTCCACAAGCAAGAGAAGGAAAATGCGACTAGACCCTCAATGCGCAGAGCAGGCCACGAGCCCTCCACAAGGGAAGCCCGCTGTACCTACTTACTGAAGAACGGTGCTCAATTGCAACCTCATTGAAAATACACCATTAAAAAATAAATTAAGACTTGGAAAAGCCACATACTTGAATTAAGACATTTGAAGCATTGAAACCTATACATAGAATAAGCAGCAAAATTTTTATTTTCTTTTCTTTTTTTCACTAACCATTATAATATAGTCCATAAATTGTTTCTGGCTTTTAAAGCAGTTAAGTTACTTCTCTCTTTTTATGACAAATTTTCAACAAGTCTTATGTAGACGTTGAACACTTCACAGGTACTATGAAATATGTTATAACGCTACAGGAGTGACAACTGCAAATATTATTGACGTACTTGTCTCAATTAAAAAAGTAAACACTGAGAAAAGCATTAAATTTATAAGATATGATGGGAGAAAATGTCTTACCAGTTGGAAAATTCTCTTCTTGACTGCAAAGGGTCCTTGAACTGACATTAGTGCATTTTTCACTTTGAGAACACTCTATTATGATAAATGAAAGGAATGGTTAAGTGCATTTTCTAAGACCGTAGAAATCACACTGGGGAAAAAAGAACACCACGAAAACACCCCACATTTCAAAGCATTTGACGCATTGGATAATTACAAAGAAAACAACTGTATTTTTCCCCTTCCTGCTATATAATTCCCAGCACCCACAAAAAATATCTGAAGATCATTTCTCTCCTATTGGGGAGGAAGTCAAATCTTGATTTCATCATTTTGATGTGAAGCATCAGGATGATGGAGAGCTGTTGGAAAGACAGCCTCTCAGGAAACGGAAGGCCCATTTGGGAGGGAGCAAGGATCAGACTTCATTTTCTTTTCCCTTGCACCTATACTAAAAAGTCACTTCCACTGAAGCTTCAGTGGTATAAATTCGCAATGACATGAGTACCTTCTAGCAGTTCATACATGGAGAGAAATAATCCTTCTCTTTATTGTTTTACAAGCTTAATACTCAGGAGGGGGTAATGTAAAAACAAGTGATTTAAAGTTTTAGAAAAATCACACAAAATAAGTATATTATATGATAATAATAATCTGCTTTTATCTTTTTTGGCCCATATTTCTTCCAGTACTTTTGGAAATTATACATTTTCATGCTGAAGAAACACCCACTCCGACCAATTCAATTTTCTCAAGGTTCCCTCGGCAAAAATCAGGGAAGACACAGCTTAATATTTCTGAGAATAAAAGTGGGAGAAATAGATCCTTAATTTTTAAAAGAAAACTTGAGGCAATTTTCATGTATGCTAAGACATTTTCCTCTGCAGCTCTGCTTTTAAGAAAAAACTTGTAAAATAACAGGACACAGTAATTTCTAGTTCTTCTGCATCTTCCCTTGAGTGCATCTGTTGATATTACATTAAAAAAAGCCACGCTAATAAATAAGGATAAACAAACACAGATTTTTGCTACTTCAGAAAAAAGGCATTAAGCAGTAAAAATGTCATCTTTAAGGCCAATTATTAGCATATACTAGAATCAGAAATTTCAATTCCCAAGCACTTTATTTTTTGTTGGGTTTTGGTTGGGTGTTTGATAGGGGTGGGGTTTTCTTTTGTTTGTTTTTTTTAAATCTGGACTCAACAATATATTTTTTTTTAATAGAATTTTGATAGTAAGCTCACTGCAGTGTAGGCTGACTGTAGTTAAGGAATGTTATAAATTTAAGTTCCCAACAACTTCTGGGACCCCACTTAGTTGTAGTTCTGTTTTTTGTTTTAGTCATAAGTACAAACAGAGCAGTTGTCAAAACATTGATAATGTGTTATCAATCACTTTGATCATCATTTAACAGTTGATAAGGACAATTCATTAGCATGTGGGTTTGGTATGTGAACTTGCTGTTACTATTATTTTGATATTACCAGATAAGGACTTTCCTTGAAAGGCATTTATTGAGACATGAATATCAAATGGGCAATATTTTATTTAAAAACTAAATCTAATTTCTATGGCTTTTAGGAGAAATCAAAAACTATGAGCAAGCATTTTGTTACTCATGGGAATTTAATTACAAATAACAGCTTGCCATTAAATTTGAGCAAACAGCCAAGAATTACTATAAATAACTAAAATATTAAGACTGTTTAAAATGCTATAATTAGATTCAAAGACTTAACATGAACTCAATGCCTCGTTCCTAATTAATGGAATGACTTGCGTACTTCTTGGCAAGCTGAAAAGAAACTTTATACTACCCTGGGATGCTTGTACCCCATATTCTTTCATGTCAGCAGAGTTGCAGTTGTGAACAGAAAGACATTGTCTATGCCATAGGACATATAATTTAAAATTAAAAAGTTTTTCCATGATTGCTCTAAGTATTTTCACATTCAGAAAGCTCTTGGGCCTACTGTTAAGAGTCCAGCCACTGGTTTTGAAAGACAGCCGCCTATGCCACCGTCTTCTTCCAGCCAAAGAGTGTTTTCAACTTCTGTGTTTTTACTGCGTGAAGTATGTTTTCATTTGCACAAAAATAAAGATAGTGTTACATCTTTTGATGAAAAACAGAAACCTAAGATTTTTAATAAAAGAGAAACATGCAGTCTAACTCATCTTTACTTTTGAATCTTCAAGATTATAGCAGAGAGTGCTAGTTGAAGAACTTGTATTTCAGTATTCTGGCTCTTGGGTTCTGAAAATTTTCATCACAGCTTATCTAATTGATACATAATGCGTTTGTCTGTCCAAAGTGAATTTCAGTATAGATCATTTAATAGTCCAATCTATGCAGCATTGCCATGGAAGAAATACAGCTGTTTTGTTGCATGTTGTAACGGTTGTAGATGTATGGGGGGAAAAAAAAAAGCTCAGCTGAAAAAACATGTGACAGTTCTCTGCTTGTGCACAGCAAGCAATGTTTAAAGAACACTGTAGTTTAAAAGCAAAGAAAGGTCAAGAGCAGAGTGACCAGGATATATGGATTGAGGTCTTACCCAATGGTTCCTGCAAAGTGTCCGTCCTGACTCCATCCCTGACAGCGCTGATGGCAGCATTGTCTTCCATGTGTTTCCAGCCAGACCTGCAACCCTGTGCCATTTCTTTCCTCCCCAAGTTCCTGTCTTGCTTTCCATCTAGACCAGGGATGATGGCGTTAGCACCTATCACGGATGAGCTATCTACTACTGCTGAACTCTCCATAAGTTGCAGTTCCTCACTGTGATGCGATTAAAATTACTGACAATCTGAGGAGGAAAAAAAATTAATAACATATTAAAAAAATCTCAGAATACATACACATATTCAAGAGCTGTACCTCTCTTGCAGGAGTTTTTTTTTTTTAATTGTAATATACATTAAAGTATTTGCTTTAGACTTCTTTCAGGGAATTGTTGTGTAATGCCCAAACTGATCCCAGAAAAAGCTCCTGCAATCAGGTGGCATCACTACTTTAGCAACAAGGCAATAGATTTGATTAATAGCAACAATGCAAGGCCTGAAGTGAAATGTACTTGTGCCCACTGCTCATTATTCATTCCTGGCCAGCTTTCATGCAGAGCCTCCAAGGACCAGCATCATTCACATTAACAGAGGCAATGCAGGGGAAAAACATTCTTTTCTAAAGGTGACATGAATGGAATGGGTACTGCATGCTTAATTCAAACAAGCAGGAAGTTTTTTTTATAAATCCAGCTAAAGAATTAATGTCCTACCAAAACCTGCAGTGCAGGAAGACTGGCATGCAAAGATTCTAAGATTTCTTTGCAGTAAAGCAGAAGAGTGATCTACTGGAGCTAGTGGCTGAGTCTGCCAGCATGACTGTTATTGGCATGAACATCGGGAAAAAAGAATGTTCGTTGAGCACAGGTAGTTGGAAGCTTCGCTTCTTCCTGTGCAGTCACTGATAGAGACCTCCTGTGATCCAGTTTCTGAGGCACAAGCTACTTCAGCTTCAGAGAAGTGCAGCCAGACCATCAGCCAATGCACATGCAAAGAACTTGACTCATGTAGCCAACACATGCCCCACTGGTATGTAGACCCTTTCCCTCAGTAGACTCTCACATGCCTCTCAACTGATTTCATAAAGCCACAGGATAGATGTTGCTTTAGTCCTGTCACTTAGACTCCTCTGTGCTTACTCCAGCTGTACTCATTAATGAGCTACATTCTATATAAACATACAAACTTGTAATCTTTGTGAAGTTCCCTCTCATTTGTTTTCCAGCAGAAAATGGTTAAAAATGAAGCTGTTGATGGAAGATTACTTTTGCTCTGCCAAAACCTGAGACTATCACCCGATCACCTAGTATGCCCTTATGATCTGCCTTCAGACTGGTCTGGAAATATCTCCCTCTCTGTTCACCATGCAGTGGGGTATCCCAAAGCACATTGTTCTGGCTTGCTTCTTCACATATATGCCTTGCAACACTTCTCACCCTCCAAGCTTCATGTCATAGATCCCTAAACCTGAGCAAACTGGGTGCCAGTGTGAAGAGTGGCAACAGGTCCTAGCTGTCTGCCAGGGTGGGCAGGTACACAGGGCAAGGCAGTGATCCATCTGCACAAGTTTCAGACTCTGTTTTGCAGTCATTGAGACCTTTAGCCCACTCGAATAAGCAGTAAACTCTATATAGACAGAGGCATGTTATCCAACTATAAAAAATTAATGAGGTATACTCACAGATAGTATGCCCAACTCAGAGAATTAAACTATAACCACTTCTACCACAAGCACGTAAGTCAATGAAGTATAAAGAAATCTAGCCTGGATGTTGTTTTAATGTTTTCATTGTCCCATTTTGCCAATTTATTCAAAAGTGCCTATCAGAGTGGTAAGGCTGATTTTCAAAAGATACTTTGCGGTGTAGTATTGCAGTTCTCCACATAAATTTATGCATACAGATTCATATATACCTATGAAACACAGATAGTAACTCAAACACAAGTAATTTTCATGCCTTTTCTCATAAAAGACTATTTCCACTAACATATTTAGTTAATGTTGTAGTTCTGACTTCAGATCTCAGTTTCTCTTGCCAAGTTCCCTGAAAAACTGCTTATCAGAATTGGTGACCTAGTTATAAAGGATTAAAAATACAGGCCTGCCAGAGACCAAACTCACTTTGCTAGAGATATGCTTTTCCATTTATATAGCTGATCTTTTCCTTAAAGTGATGACAGTAGCTAATACCACTCTTTACAGTACTGTACCAGGATTATATGTACTGCATTGTAGTTTTCACAGTTAAGAATTAAACACTTTTCCACATTTATTTTGTAAACACTGGTATCTCTGGTTGATGAAGACGTAAATATTGTGATATTAAGGATAATTAAAATCCAAAGGTGTGTGTTTAAATTACATTGTTCTGTGAAACCAGACATTTATTAGTTTTAGACCATGATTATGCTTAATCCCAGAAATGAAATTCAGTGTTCAGAATATTTTTTTCCATCAGCTCCTATCTAGAAGCAGAAATATCATCTTCAACAAAATTTAGGAAAACAAATATACTGTGACTTGAATTCTTAGAATTTAGCCGAGTTGGAGAAGAGATTATTAACTTCTCACATCGTCTGTATCGGTGCGTGTTGATAAGGGTATCATATATAAACAGGGTTGTGAACGAACCTATAAAACATGGTGCTGCAAGAGCAAGTAAGACACCTGAAGGAATCAAAATGGATATGATTTGTTTAAGAAGATTTATTCATAGTATCCCAGAGCTTAAGCCAAGGGAAAAAATCAGAATGAGTGAAAGAAAAGCAAAAATGGTATGTTCTTATCAAGTGTTTTATCGTGGCTCTTCCAAGATATGCATAATGAAAATTAAAGTCTCAAAAATATTTAACTGTCATGCTCTCCTCTACAGATTCCTTTCCTATCTTTAATGTTTGCCTTAACTATCAGATGTCAACTCATGCAGCTCTGTATAAGCACTGAGAACAAGATAGTAAGTAACTTTCCTGTGGCTAGGCCTAGTCCACCTAGGCCCTTTTGAGTGTTTATTTAGCATCTAAATGTATCCTAAGCAATGCAAATTTGGCCTCAAGTGACAAAGATTTTGTAGAACTTTGTACCACATCTCTGTCCTTTTATTATCATATAAGAAGCCCAAGGAGCAAAACTAACACATGAGCAATGCTATTGTATAATCACCCTATTTATTATGCTAATACTTTCTCATCAATTATTAAATTGTTCCAGTACAAATTCAAACAGATTCGGAGTCATCAAACCACAGAAAAACATTCATCCACTATAAAACAAATCTAGACTTCAGAGCTTGAGTCACTCATCATTAGAGATTTTTCATAAACCTATAGTGCTATCATTATACTTACTAGAAGCTAGCCATTTATTGATAGCAACAAATAACAGATGAAGAAATGGGTTAAAGATCTAGCACTCACCTTGTAAAGTAACTTTGTCCTCTGTAACTAGTTCTTACAATCTACATTTAAGCGCACTGACAAAGCATTTTATTTATAATTTAGACAAAATTATTTTATCTCATGCTCTTTGAGGCTTGACCAAGAAATTCATATCTGGTGCAGGACGTTGGCCATAAAACTTAATGATCTTCATGTTCTTCCAATCCAGGAGCCAACCTCTATTCAAAAGCCATGCAAGCAAGAGGTGGCACTCCCCGTTCATCTGGGGGAGCCTCACTTTCTAAGGCAGGCACTCACAACAAGGGTGAGCGGTGAAAGCGAGGAGGCAGATCCTGAACAGCTCAACTCCTACAGGGTTCCTCAATATCATCACTCTCTGTGTCCCAAGTTCAGTGGGCATTCTGGCTCACACAGACCCATTGGTAGGATCTGCCCAGGCTTACGAGGCTCAGAAGGTCACTTCACCTTCCCCTTGCCTTCCCAGAGAGCACAGCAGGCTGGAAAGGTCTGTATTCAGCAGCTGTTGAACAGGAGGTGGAAATAAGACTTTTTTGCTACTGGAAGTTAAACAGAACAATTCCATTATCATGCTTTTCCCTCTGTTGCTGCTCCCTTTTCATTGAGTGCTGGTATCTCTGTTTTCAAAGCACAGCTAACCAGAAGAAAAAACATATAACTTGACATTTTCCATTTCCCAAACTGTGCAGGTTAAGGGTTGGTTGGTTTTGGTTTTTTTTCTGCCTTTAGTTGTTGTGTATGACAAACACCTTCTCTTCCACCAACTCCTTCCCATTTAAAGGGGGTTGAAGAAGAAAACTAATAACATCCACTGAACAGATTCTGTCTCTCTCTTTAAAGGTGTATTTCTCAGTACGAGAATACGACCCAGTATATAAAAGTGGGCTATATCGGAACTAGTTGCCTAAAACCTGCAAGCAATACAATATTTCTTTCATTCATCATTCTTCTGTCTATGAGGCTCAGGATAACTTATTAAGTCTAGCTTCAAGTTACCAGTGGCAATTATAATTATTCTAGTTTTACAGAGATGGAAATCAAGACAAAGATTATTTGCAGTCATACAAGAGTGCTATAGAAATGCTGGAGTAATAGCAAAAGAGTACAGAGGTGAGTGTAAAATTGAGTTAATTTACCCAGAAAGGATTATTCATACATATTGGGAACCTCTGGATGGTATAGGGTTACTGCCATTGTTCCTCTGTGCATCAGTTCCTATCTCAAAGACATATACAAAGAAAATGAGCACAAGTTAATGTCCATTTCTTTCCTTATATCGTCTCACCTGAGCCCCTGGATAATCAGGGGCAATTCTTCTAAATTTTAGTGTCCAGACTCTTCTAATCACTGCTGCTGTACCTGAGACAACATAGCTCTGGTAGCCCCCAAATTTTCACCCTTCTCATGCGCTGAGTTGCCCTCCTCCAGGGCTCCAAACCATGCAAGACAGCTAGCAAAGCCTGCATTGTCTTCATTTAAAGGACGTTTGACTGTCTGCAAGCCCTTGATCACCTGCTCTGCTCTATCTCCTGTATATCCCACAAGTCATACAATATCTCAGTCTTGCAACAGTACTGCCTTTAATTAATCTAGGTCATTTCCCCAGACTTGTGCTGGAGTAGTTATTTCTTCTCCCCACTTTCAACTCACATTTGTTTCACATCTTTTGTATTAGGCTGCAAACTGCTTACAGCCAAGATCATTATAAACTTTGCCCTCAGTAAATCACAGCCTTGATCTCTATGAAATTCAGTCACAAGCATGAATTAAAAAAATCCATACTATGTACTGTATAGACAACACTAAACAGTGTTTTTTTCCTCCAGTGCTGGTATGTATTACACAGAAAGGTAAAACAAATCCGTAGTCAGGTTAAATGGACTTAGGAATCTGAGTACTCCCCAAAAATGGAAGATTGACTCCTTTATCACTGAAGTAACTTTAGGTTAATTAGCAATTCTTGGTAAACTGTGTTGCAAGCAGTACCATTGTTCACAGTTAGTCTACAAACAAAAAAGCCCTAGCAAGCTCAAAGATGCAATAGATTCCTTTGGAAGTTTTAACCCTCTCATGGTTCATTTTCTTCATACCTCAGTAGCACTCAAATATACTTTCCACTCACAGTCCAGCTCTGAATGCACCATAAATCCAAAATTTCCAAGTGTAGATACTGAAAATTGTAGACTAAATCCACAATTTCACAGCTGATTGAAAATAAGCATAAACTCTATGGGTGCTTCAAAAAAAAAAAAACAACAGATCGCAGTTAGAAGATGGTAAAAGACATCTGTGAATGTCAATACTGCATTTTGAGTGCTAGATTTGAGAGAATTTGGCCTGTGGCAGCTAATGCAGAGGAATAAAGTAGGAGGAATGCTTTTGTTAGTAAACAGCAGCTCAGCTCACACAAAACTACCTAGAAGAGGGAACAGAGCATAGCACAGGAACCCCCAGCAGGTTCTCATAACCATGGCTGATCATGTTTACACAAATTTTCCAGTCATTGCATTGTTGACACACCGAGGTATTGAACACTGCTGAAGTTACCCTCGTTTAACTGGCTGCAATTCTAACACATTGACAATAAACCTTGCAGTCAAATGCCAGACCACAAGTACTCAAAATAGAGTGAAAGACGGACACGCAGATATAGAGCACAGGAGTTCTCCTACCTTTTCCAAGTCCGATTCGCTATAACATGCCAGTAGAGAGATCCGTGCCTTCCTCAGCTCTGCTCAAAACTGACTCCAACACAGCTCTTCCTGCCTGACCTTCTTATCTTTCCTGTTGATTGCACAGCCTGGCTTGGAGGTGGCAAGTACAAAAAGTTGTCTATTAACCCATACTGTTAACTCAAACTTTTTTTTTTTTTTAAAAAAAACATTCATGAGCATGGAGTTGAGCTACTAAAGTTCACTATGCAAAGCAGAAATGCATCCAGTGTGCTGGAATGTTCATTCACACACTCCTGCTTTTCGAGGCAATAATTCATGTTGGCATTTTGCATTAGCAGCTAAAAGGCTCCATGGGACACGTCCAGGCCACTGTGCTCAGCCAACATTGTTCAAAGTAACAAATAGTCCTTCAGACGGAGTACCAGGCTTTGTTTCCCCTTTGCTTTTGATCACAGAATTAGGTTTCTTGCTATCATTTCAGCTACAAAAACCTATCAACGAATTGTTTGACAGTGAATTCACTCCGATATGCTTGGCTTTAAACTGCAGAAGTGTAGAGCTTTGCAGATCTATCATGCACTATGGAGCCACGCAGCATTAAATATCAGTTTTGGGAATTAAGCAAGTCTGCTGTGGAATAAACGCAGAGCATACCTTCTGTATCACAAGACTTCATCACTGATACAGATGCCACATCCTAAATGACCCACAAAGGCAAGGGTGAGAGAAGCTGAAAATAAACCATCCTTTTTCAAACCTGCTTCCTTTTTGTCCCCCACACTTTGAGATGTTTTATGTTCTCTTCCTTCCTAACATACTGAAAATTTCACATACAGTTTATCAGTTATGCTACTCTTCTTACAGATAAGCACCAAGCACCCTCCATGCCATCAGTGTGGGCTGCATTGCAGCAGGCACTGCAAGAGAAGAGAAGAAGTAGCCAGTGTCTGCCCCAAGGACTGGACATCTGTTATCTCAGACATCCCTAGTTGCCAAAATCCCAGCGTCTGAGATTATCAGGCCATTGACCAGTTGTGTGTGTTTGGGTTGGCGGGGTGGGCATTGTCCTGAGACACAAACAGAGAGCCTGTGGGACTGGGTAGCACTTTGAGAACGTGGTTTGTGGTTATGGGTTGCCCCACACAGCACTGCTGCCCTCCCACACCTCTTACCAGGGGGACTAGGAAAAAATGACGCTTTAAATGCCTTAAAAACCTTAGTTATGACTCCTGCTATCTGTTTCAACGAACATGCATTGAAGTTGTTTTTAGACTTTATAAACTAGGGATAAATTACAAATTGTACTCTTATTTACCTTACTTCATCCCATCACACCATGTTAACATGAATTAAAACACGACTTCACACTGGTCAGCCAGTCTGTTCCTACAGCATGCTTGGGAACTCTCCATCTTTCCAGAAATTATGAAGGTATTCGAAGGTATTCAACTAATTGTATAAATAACAACTAACCAATCATCCCACAGGGCTTTTCTCCCACTGGAATTAATTGAAATATCACACTGTAATGCATGCAGTACACAAAGCGTGCCACTTCAGGTTCAATTGATTTATGTAGTAGCTATGCCAACAGCACAAAATGCCACATTTCTGTCACCATTTTACTGACTAATTTTCTGTGAGTTTCATACACATCTAAATCTTTTAATCACATTTATTTTATTTGTATATTTAAGGACAATATTTGGTTACATTTTATAACCTCAATTTTTCACTGGTATTTCTATCACCTCTTCTTTCATGTGTACTCAAGGTAGTTTTACAAAGAAAAAGTCATCTAACCCTATATTTTTCTCAAAGAACACCAATCTTCCATTCTCTATTTCTACAGCCCAGTCATTGTAGACTCAACCACTGATTAGCGTGTCGCTAAAATCTCAAGAAATACAACCAATTTTTATTTTAGAAAAGGGGAATTGGGAGACATGCAAGTCAGTGCAACAAGTAACAAAATAGCAACAAGTGAACTCCAGGCTCCTTAACTCTCTTCTCAATACCTGCTTAGAATCACAGCATAGTTTGGGTTGGAGAGGACCTTTTAAAGGTCATGTAGTCCAACCCCCCCCTGCAATGAGCAGGGACATCTTCAACTAGATCAGGATGGTCCATCTTCCCCTATGATTTTACTCCAAAGTGTATTTCATCATGGCATGCAGTACTGCAGTTCTTGGGGGTGTATATTGGCGTGTAGTTTGAGCAGCAGCAAGGTTAACCATGAGCCAGCAGTGTGCCCTGGCTGCCAAGAAAGCCAATGGGATCCTGGGGTGCATCAAGAAGAGTGTGGCCAGCAGGAGGAGGGAGGTTCTCCTTCCCCTCTACACTGCCCTGGTGAGG
>Ga0065711_1026510_pt1 | contig 67348 bp, 38 predicted proteins | sample Hoacrofraction12_FD_59098 | JGI IMG/M metagenome (GOLD analysis project Ga0065711, IMG submission 59098) | Hoatzin crop microbial communities from Cojedes, Venezuela - Epithelial fraction 12 v2 (version 2) | ecosystem: Host-associated > Birds > Digestive system > Esophagus > Crop | place...
AGGGAAAAAAAAAAAAAAAAGATATGAACCATAGAAAAATTTATCTCAATAGTTAGGATGGATGGACAGAATGAAAAGAAGTATATTAGCTGATGGAGGCCTGGTGTTAAATATATTTCAAAGCACATGCCATGGAAGATTTGCCTACTGCAATCTCAGTACTCAAATGTTTGTGTCAGGTTTCCCAAATAAGAGTTCTTTTGATTCTCTATAAAGAAACTTTGTGCTGGGCATAGAAGCAGCTAATTTTCCTCCTAAATTCTGAGCACCAGTATTACTTGCAGTATTGTTTTCTATGTTTCCACTTTTAGCAGACAAATAAAAAAGTGGGGAATTTATTTTTTAAAAAGATCACCTTCCTCTCCACCATCCAGAAGGGAAGGAAATTTAGGCTTACCATGTCACATATGTGAGTATGGTATATGTCCTACACCTCATTGAACAGTGCTGTTGCACTTTAAGTAGTGCTTAAAGTAACATGAAACAAACCCAGATGGTAATCCCCAAACCTAACACAGCCCATGAAGTTTATATTAGCACTGGCTATGTTATTAGCTGCAAACTGTTCCACAAAACGTGAATGTGGAAAAATGCCCTAAGCCCTCACTTCTCTTGGGGAACCTACCCAGTGCCAGTCACTCCCCTGAGATGCAGTCACAGTGATTCATAAAAGCTCCCAATAAGATATTCTTTCTATGTGCCACACTACCATCTATCATTGTCAACAGCGTACAGCACACAGAGCTACATTTTTTTATTCTTCAACTTAATAAAAAAAATTTAAAAAGCACCCTGAATCCCAGGCTTTCAGCTGTATAGGATTCTCAGAAAGTGATGAAACATCTTTAAAAATAACCTCACTAGCACTTTTCAAAGTTAAAAAACAAAAAAAGCAATAATGCAGTGTTAATTGTAGGCTGGTATCAACCATACTCTAGTCTTGAAAGTCAGTTGACTTAGATATCCTTAGACCTTATTAGGGTTATATGAAACTCTCTTTCAAGTTCTGAGAAACTCACTGTTCTCACTAATAAAACTTTTTAAGAACATAGAAGAATGAATATATTAATTCTTGCCATTTTTATGTACAAAAAGCAAAGTGATTTAGGACACAATCTGAGCTATCAGCATGTGGCCCTACTTCCCTTCAAACTGGCAAAGGAAATGCTATTATTTCATACAAAAATTTGTATTATGACATTTTCTCCCATCTTCCCATCACTTGTTTTGTTTTCCTGCACAGAGGAAAACAAACTACCTCTGTTACCTTACAACACAATAGGAATGTGGTGCAGGTCTCCGCAGAATGGAGAAGAAGAAAAATAGATCATCTTCTGTACAGCCATTCCTTGATAAGATGTGAACTGCTATAATAACTGTTCAGGAAGGCTGAACATTTTTTACATCAAACTAAACTTCTTTCTCAAGCATAGAAAAGCTTTTGCATAAAGGATTTAAGGAGCAAAAGATATCCTCTGCAATGGAACTGGCTTAAAAAATATCTGCAGCCAAGAAGAAAAAAACCCTGTGTGTTTCAGAAGATAATCACCAGGGATAAGCGACTCCCAGATAAAGACTCTGCAGCTGAACTTGGAACAAACTGTTCACACTGGGCATACTAGGCAGCTTCCTGCGGCGCACAGCATCAGTGAGGGACTCAGCAGCTCAAGACAAGCACCTGAGATGCACTAAGCCAAGCGAGAGAGGGGTTGGGTTTGGTTTGGTCCGGTTTTCTCCAAGGCACTGCATCACTTGCTTTCTGCTCTTTCCTACTTTACAGCGTTCAGAACAGCGTCCAGAAACCTCGAGGCTGGAAGCCCTCTATCACAAGAGTTCTGTGATGTCTGTCAACTTCCTCACTCCTACACTGCAGCAAAGATAAAAGGAAGTACAATTACTTTTTCAATCTTTTAACATAGTTGTTTACTGTAAGATGAAAGAAAAAGAAATGTCAAGCCAGATTCTGGCCAAATTTAGCTTTGCAGGAAGCAGGAACAAACCTAACTGAAATCACTGAGCTATCCATATTTTAAGTCCGTGGACAAGAAAATGTAATACATTAACCACAGGATGCTTAATTTATTAGCGAGAGCTCACCCCTTTCAAATGAGGGCTATACATAGGAATTTGTACTGGCCACAGTACATTTTACTTGCGGACAACATTTTAATTGTTTGGATATTTAAGGTTTAGCTTGATGCAATAAGCTTGGTTTGGGGAATTTTTTTGAAAGGGTCTTCACAGTTGTTAGTTGGAATACATTTCATGAATGCAACTGTAGGTAAAAGACTATAATACTTTTCAGAGCGAGTCTATTCTTAATGCATTTTTATCTGCTGACTTGCACACACTCTGACAAAGCTTTGTGTACAAAAGATGCGATCCTTCAGCACTACTGGCAGAGTAAATAGACTGAAGCAGTTTTAGCTGGGCAGAGACTGTAGCAGATTCGATGCACAGGTATTGTTCCATATTCCTTCTTGTCTCTAGCCCCAGACTGCTGGCCAAGCTATTTTGCTGCTTTAGCAGAGATTAGCCTACAAAGGAGAAGCAGCTCTAGAGGAACTATCACACAGTATTTCATCTATCTATACCTAAGTAAAAGAACAAGGTCTGATGTGGAGCTGTGTCGCAAGGGTAGCTATTGATGTAGGTAGCTATCGGCCTACAAAACATGAAAAAGCTATTGCCAGCATGCCCACCTGGCAGGCACTAAAAAACTCAAACTCTGGCTCTTCCCAAATTGCAAACGTAGGTGCATAAGACTACCAGAGGCATAATGCAAGGAGCAAAGCTCTGTGCAAATCACTATTGAGCAATTAATTTATCTATACCACCTCAGGCTATCAGGATGCCCAGTGGGATGTTATATATTTTTCACTTATTATGGAAAAGGTAACCATAGTTCCAGGACTTTGACCTCAAAGTGATTTCTGTAGGTAATTCTCTGCCTTCAGGTCTTCTCCAGAGAGGGAGATTCATCTATGTAAAAGCTAAATTATAGTGTTTGGATTAAATCTATTTTCCTACAAGAAGAAATAAAAAAAAAAGTAGAAAATTGTCATTTTCTTCCAGATGATCTAAAGGCACAGATTTCAAACCAAAGTTCTCCCTCAAGAGAATCTCAGCTGAAAAAGCACTGTATCAAACTGCAAATGGCAGTTCTGAGCTGCTGCGGCCCTGACACATCTGTTACAGAGATCTCTCCACAAAGCCAAAAATCTCCATAGAATTTGCTTAAGCACATTTTCGACTCCAGCTCAGCACTGCAGGCTGCTGAGCTTGTTTGGCTACCGTGTTTGGGAGAGGCTGGCTGTTCATTCTCCAGTTCCTGCAGGGGATGAAAAGGAGAGTCCGCTCATTTGCAGAGAGGAAGCAAAGCAGGGGGATGAGATAAATAGGTTTGCTACGCAGGCAGCACCCTCAGAAGAGCCAGCTCTGGGGCTCGGCTCAGACAAAAATGGAAGGAATTTTACCAAAGTACTTTAACACTTCTGTAAAGCCACATTTCATGACATGCTTTCTCATTTGATAGTCAGTGTTTCCCAAAGCCTTCTAACAGAGCTGGATGCAAATTTCCATAATTGGACATTGACTTACAAAATCTCATCTGTCTACGCACAATATACCTAATATACCACAAATTGAAGGTTTAAGATCACGGGTACCGTCATCAAGTCTGCAGAAGACACCAAGCTGAGTGGTGCGGTCGACATGCTGGATGGAAGAGGTGCCATCCAGAGGGACCTGGACAAGCTCAAGAAGTGTGCCCATGTGAACCTCATCAGGTTGAACAAGGCCAAGTGCAAGGTGCTGCACCTGGTTCGGGGCAACCCCCAGCATCAATGCAAGCTGTGGGATGAAGGGATTGAGAGCAGCCCTGCTGAGAAGGACTTGGGGGTACTGGTGGATGAAAAGCTGGACATGAGCTACCAATGTGTCCTCGCAGCCCAGAAGGCGAACCGTACCCTGGTCTGCATCCCCAGCAGCGTGGCCAGCAGGTGGAGGGAGGGGATTCTGCCCCTCTACTCTGTTCTGATGAGACCCCACCTGGAATCCTGTGTCCAGCTCTCGGGTTCCCAGCACAGGAAAGACATCAAAAGCTGTATCTTTCCACATTGCCTGCAGAGAAGTTCTGTTTAGAACAGTTTAGTCATCCACTCACATCAATCCTCTCACTATTAGTTCCCTGACTACAAGAGTGTTAAACAGCTTTTTATGACATAATTTTCTTTTATTGCTTTGATAAAAAAAGTGTCATAATATACTCTTGCACTCTGAAAATCTACAGCATTAAAAGAAAAAATAAAAGCCCTGTAAACACAGCACAGTGAAGCAGAAGCTTGAGGTCATGAACAGTGAGTGACATAAGTAGGTTTACCTTAAAAAAATGTTTTTTTCACTGCTAAGCGATACATTGCACTCTTTTAAACTCATCACTTTTAAGTTTTAAAATATTACTAAGAAATTAAACTGAATTAGGTTAAATCAATATTCTCCTAATAAGAATTCTTTGTAGCTTCAAATTTCAAAGCTTTACATATTTCAGTAGTTCATCTTAAATGGAGATTTGACATTTTGCCAGTGAAAGTTTCATTAAATCACTAGTACGAAAATCGTGATTATCTCACATTACCTCAGTGCAATGATATACTGTGTCTGGTGCTTTTAAAGATGAGACAGACAAACGGGAGAAAAATTTCCACCATGCCAAATATAAATTGCAGATATTTATGGCTTCTTTAAAATGGAATTTCTCAAACACAGATTATTTGTTTTTACTTTCTTTTCCTTTATTAGTACACCATTATCATATTTTTTGCATTTGCACAAAATTTTTGACCCAGCTCAGTATTGTACTAATTGTGTTGACAGTGGAGTGAACTTTGAAGGCCAGCACAGAGACCTTCTTTCAAAAGCCTCATTTAACTTATCAGCAAAAGCTCATTCTGTCACCTAAAGCTCATCACCTATCCCTTGCTATTAGAGATACAGGCCAGCGTACTGAAAACCCTTTTGTCTTTGAGCTCCAACATTCCCATGCACAGTAAAGTGTTGCTACCAAGACTCTTGCTTTCCTCTGGGCAATTTCCTGCCATGTTAATCCCTAGAGCAGGTGCAGTGGTGGGGATGGCATCTGAGAAGGTGGATGACTGAAGTGGGCATCCCTCCAGTATGACCCCACGGCCAATCATTCTGCCTCCTCATCCCAGTGCATTGAAACATTACAACCACTGAGAAGCTGGAAGAGTTTTTTTGAGGATAAATATAGCGCAAACATACGAGGTACAATAAATTTAGATTAAGCTAGCTGCAGTTCCTGGATGCATATATAAAGAAGATAAGAGAAACAGATTCTTGAACACCACACTGCACACCCCTTCTAAAACGACAGCAAATTACTGTATTCTTCTGGATTCTTGTAATGAACAGGTAACATCCGTGTGTTCCTTTGGAGGTAGCTGTGAAATAGAGACTGAGAAATAATTATCAGAAAATGTATTTGGTGAGACTGTTCATACGAAAATTAACTTTACACTAATTTGTAGATATTAAAAGAATATGAACTGTAAACTTCAAAACTCTATTTCCGTGGAAAACCCAACATTCCTAGAATTATCTATGTATAATCAGGACATAATGAATATGTTGCATTCTATTAGACATTAATGACATTCTGAAATATAAATCTCATAATCATGAAAAATTTGGCCGCAGAAATACAGTGAGTCTTATTTACAACTATTTTTGACATAACATTTTGAATCATGAATGAGATAAATGATAAGCTGTTTCTGGGGTTTCTGCAAAAAGAAAAGACTGGAGCAAACATGAAGTGAACTACATAATAAACTGCTCAAGTCCAGTCCATGGAGCTGGTAGAAACGAGGTCTGCGTGTTCTGCAGGAAATTCAGCCAATTCAGGTTGCTTTCATTCCAGTCTTTGGTGATATTATTGGGTATTTCCCGACAGAAAGCATTTTTCAGAGTTAATCAGAAATTTTTCAACAAGCTGATAGACATTCACAGCCTAAGGAGGTCCATTTCCAGTCTGCAGTGTAATACCCCCAACTGTATACTCATGCCATCACTAAATGCCACTTTGCCAAGCAAGAAATGGGTGAAATTCTGCTAACAGGCATTGATCGTAACGATATTCCAAACAGAAGTAACATTGCTGTTGGTTTCAAGCATGTAATATCACTTTGTAATGCTACATTCACTTAAGAATAATGAAAGCTGAAGAATATGTCAGCTTTTCAAAATAAAAATATTGAAGGTTGGCAGGCCCAGTGACTCAAAAGCATGTATAAACTTTATTTTCAAGAAATTTTATCCTTGCACTTTCACTGTGAAGTATTTTTAGACTAATAACAGAAGCTCCAAGATACTACTGTGTTAGACACCTTCAAAATAGCCATTAATAATGTTAGAATATAGTTTTTTACTAATACTTATCACAGATTTTCATATGTTAGAATTGAAAATGCCATAAGAAAATTCAGAGTAAAAAATTCTAAAAATACAGGAAAGGTTTTCATGGTTTTTATGCTCAGTTAATTTATACACAGACATGTTTCTTATATTTTTAATGAGAAAAGGAAAGGGAGAGTGAAATGATCATCAATGTATAATGGTTAAGAAATGTATTTCCAGCCTTATTAATACACATAAGCCAAATCACTCTTCCAAACAATAAGATTTGTACAGGTGTCTAAACAGGATTACTAATAAGCCAGTCAAGATTATTATTCACCCTTGCTGTGCAAAAAAATGAGTTTGCAAGCTACATATCTGAAAAAAAAATTGAACAACACAAAACCTGAGATCCTCAGGAGACTGTTATCCAAATAATCTTACTCTGGAGAAAGCCTGTGCAATAATGTAGCTTGGAGGGGTAACATCAATTTCCTAACAAGTAATTAAGATTTGCATTATTAATGCAATGGATATTCTTGCAAATTATCTCCAAATATATGCAGATTTAGAAAAAGAAACCCAGCAACGTTTAATGACAATGCTGTCATTTTTAAGTCTTTCTAATAAAACTATAGATAAAAGCAAAGCCGAGCTGACCATCTCAGTACATTTTAATCATTAGTACTTATAAACTGACCAGATTTCTGCACACAGCTACAGACTGTTGTGTAGAAGTGGGGTGCTTAATTTCCACCCTATGCTCAGTACAATGTATCTTACAGATGACGTAAATTCTGGTCCGTTAAAAATCAAAGTGTGTTGAAATCTCTTCTGAAACATAATCTGCTTCACCATGTTATTGGTCTAAACAAATTAGGAATGGCTCACGTCATTCTCAGCTGATGGTGAATGCAAGCAAATAGTTTACCCACCTTTGACTCAGACAGTCGAGCATTTACCCACTTTGACCTACTTAAGCTAAACACCAAATTGCTGAGTCAAAAACCAAGGTTTTAAATCTACCAGCGCACCACCATTTCAGAAAGGGGCTAAAAAGTAAGAAACTTTAACCTTGTTTTCAGTAAAAGGGAAGATTTTGCATGCTTGGAAACTGTATATTTCCCTTGCCCCAATGTATCATGCCTTTCGTTAACATTGCCAAAGAAAGGATGCACACGGGCACACACGCAGGAAGCAGCCAGTTGCTGTCCACTGGTAGGTTAGATGAAAGCAACCTAAACGAACAGAATTTTAACAAAGCATCTCATACGCTTCATCCCCCAAAACTGATTAAGAAAAAAAGCGAGCAAAGAAGGGCAGGGTTGTGGGTAACTATTTCAGCATACACAGGATTTTAAACTTTATGCAGCTTTTGGCATTCAACTGATAGAATAAACCCCCTGGAAAGCCTGCTTCAGGAACCTAGACAGAAATCTTCCGAATTTTTTGCCTGTCTAAAGATCAGGCCCAGTTTAACTGGTTACTGAGCTTGAGAAAATAATCACAAGGCAGATTGCATGGCCATGTATATACACAGATACACAATATCTCCGTATGCACAGACGTGTATGGGTAATTAGTTTGTTTCTTTGGTAATCAAACAGAATATGGTGGCCCATTATAGCCGCCTTCTAGACTGACACACAAAGCAATTGAAGTAGGTATCCAGAAAGTCACAATGCTTAGCCCTTCACTACCTTCATGCTCATCTTTAGAGGCTAGAGCAGAAGACAAGAGAGTCAGCTTCATATTCTCCTTGCTTGTCAGCAGGTTCCAAGCCACATCTCCAGCCTAGTAAGACACTGCTCTACCTTCCAGACTCTGGGCAGCACTGCAAAGTCACCACCCGCTCTTCCTAAAATCGTGCCACAATACAGAAGAATATCCAAGATACCTTGGGCCACAAGGAAGGACAGAGTGTGACTATTTCGTAGAATGGTCCTGCACACTATGACCAGGGCTACTGATCAGTCCTTCCTCCAGACAGGCGAGCTCTCCCCTGCAGTGAAAGGATCCAAAGCAAGCAGGTGGCATTTCCAGGCAGCAGCAGCCACTTTGTGAGATGAAATATTTCCTATAAACTAAGAGAAGTACCACAAAACCTTGAACCTGATCAGGCATCCTTTAGAATAAGAACATTTTGAAGCATAGGGGACATTTTTCTTAAACCTTTAAACCCATGCAAAATGAAAGCAGATCTTGCATGCAGTTTCTTGTTCTCCTGATACAGTCCAAGTACATCTATTTTAATACAAATATATAGTGAGAGAGATGAAAGGAAAAAGAGATTAATGACCAGGCTTCTCTGAAAGAATGCTCTAACATTTCTATTTGTACATGTCTTCAGAGCCTTCAAAACAGAAAGTACCCCTGACTTAAAAAATAATGTATTACTTCAGTAAATAAGATTAATACAAAGAAAACAATGTGATATTGGCTTACATTTTATCTACAGTAACATAAAATGGAGAAGCAAAAACAAATACACTGGATGTATGGCACAGATAGTAAGAAATCTCACAGTAAAAAAAACCAAAACTTAATAAATAAGTATTGCCTGTGATACAATCTTTTTGCAGTTATATTAATATCCACTTCTTAGCACAAAGAAAAATCTCTCATTTTATCACTGTTGGAAGAAAATGTCATCGGAAAGCTACACGATTTGATACTTGCCCCATTAGTCATTGTGTCTGCTAGCTGAACAGAACTTGGAAAAAGACACTGGAAATACCATGCTTGAAAACACAAACTTTTGCTCCCCACCAGACCAAACATCTGTATCTCAAAGTTAGTAAGCATTTACATACTTTATCATAGAGCCTGTATCAGGTCTCACTGCTGCTACTTTCTACAGCAAATGCTGCTACTTCTTTCTCACCGAGCTGACTAATCAAAGTCCCAAAGAACTGTGATCCCTAACTTGGCAATTCCAGCCTTGGCTATTGCCAACGTTGTTGCCCTGCAGCAGTAATGAACAAAGCCATTGCGGCTGCATGTGTACTTGTTATCCACAGAACTACTCAAGTTGCACTAACTGACCACCCTCCTCACTTTGGTGTTTTTGCAGAAGCAAAAGCCTTTTTGGTTTGATGGTTAAAAATAAAAGCAGTTTATAGAAAGAAATAATATGCTTTAGTATTTAAAATATCATATGTGATGGAATAATATGGAAGAAGAGAAGCTTTTGTGTTTACATAGACCTTCCTGCTATGAGAAACAAATGTAGCAAACTTGAAGCTAAATACCGATATAGATTTATTGCTTTGGTAATCAGTTTGACGGACAAGCATGCTTAGCACTTCAGTTAATGCTTTTGCCATATCATGGGCACAGGTGTAGGCAGCCAGTTAGTCCTGCAATATGCAACCAATATCATGAAGCGAAATAGAGAAGAAATAGCAAGAAACTCCATCTCAGACCCACAGAGTGCTGAGATACACAGACATCGCACACTTTCTTTCCAGGTTCAAAACTTGAATATCCTCACTGTTCTGCCCCAAAACTTTATAAACACTAAATTGACTTTGGAAAAGCACTGCACTAATACCAGATAAATCAATGCCCATGTTCATCACAGAAGCTGCCCATGACTGACTACCATTATGCAACATATCTACGTCCAGCAACTCACTCCAAATACACGAGGAGTTTGTGTTACCAAACAGCCTCAGATACTACTGCTTTTACTTCTAGAAGGAGTGTTAAGCACTTTCTTTACTGGAAAATGAAGTCTGAAGACTTTTATGTAGTACGGACACCCACTGAAGAAATAATGTCATTTTAGGCAGAATGACTTCAATATCATGAACAAACACAGCATGATATTAAAAGGAGGTTTTTGCTGGTCACATGCCACCGACGGTCACATCACACGCATAATAAAACCTATGCAGAATGTCATTAAATAAATGCTGTCTCTGTGGAAAGATCACAATTTACAAGGAACATCCCAGCCTTCCAACAACCCCCCAAATCGCAGCAGACTGTACCAGAGTAAGAAATACAAAACCTGACTGTTCCTTTCTCCAACCCTCCTGATGACTCCCTCCTCCTCCTTTCCCCACCAAGCCGAGCCACAGAAACCCAGGGATTCGGCAGAGGTGCACTGCCGGGCTGCAAGAGCACCATCCAGCATTTCAAATGCTGTTATGTACAGGCGAGATAAAAAAAACCCCAAACAAACCCACTGCTCTCTATACTAGGACAAGCTAAAAATCCAGGGTGGGGTTTAGGTGGCTAAAATACACATCTAGAGCCATTTGGGCATCTTGCACATTGTAGCCATGGTTCAATCCCACACATATTTAGGGCAGCACATTCTCCGCAAAAGCACTTTCTCTCTGACCTTTCAGCTCTGGTCCCAGAGGAAAGTTTGCAAATCCGTAACTCTTCTGGACACTGGGACTGCAGGATTCAAGAGGGATGACCTGCTGGAGCAGGTCCAGAGGAGGGCCACAAAAACGATCTGAGGGCTGGAACCCCTCTCCTCTGAGGAAAGGCTGAGAGAGTTGGGGTTGTTGAGCCTGGAGAAGAGAAGGCTGCGGGGAGACCTTACTGCAACCTTTCAGTGCCTAAAGGAGCTTATAAGAAAAGTGGGGACAAATTTTTTAGCAGGGTCTGTTGTGACAGGACAAGGGGTAATGGTTTTAAACTAAGGGAGGGTAGATTTAGACTGGATATAAGGAAGAAATTTTTAACAATGAGGGTGGTGAAACACTGGAACAGGTGGTCCAGAGAGGCAGTAGATGTCCCATCCCTGGAAACATTCAAGGTCAGGTTGGACAGGGCTCTGAGAAACCTGATCCAGGGGTAGATGTCTCTGCCCACTGCAGGGCAGTTGATTTAGATGACCTTTAATGGTCCTTTCCAACCCAAACCATTCTACAATGGTACACTGCAATTTTCATCACAACCTACTACCAACAAATTCCAGAATACCTCAGGGAAAAACAATTATCCTTCTTTGCTTTGCACAGGTTTACAAGCTTTGCACGTGTTCTGCAGCTAACATCCGTCTCTGTTCTGCATCTTGCAGCCTTCCTTTCTTTTAAGATTTTCCAGGTGATTGATGTAATCTATTTAAAACTGGAACAATTGTTCCTAATCTTTTATAAGCTTGCTTGTGTTACAAAGGTGAAGAAAGATACCCGAGCCAGAAACCTGGTCTGCTCTTTTTTTTTTTTTAAGACATTGGTGTACAAATTTATGCTTACTGTCTTAGAGTGAAGAATAAATATTGGTCTGCCAAATGGAGTGCATGTATCTTTAATTCCAATGCCTGCACACCCTTGACTAGTTTATTATGATTGAACGAAACAGTTACATTTAGAGATTTCTTCTTCATCAATTATATATCATACACTTCATATTTGTTTGCCTTTTCAGTCCTTTCAGTCTGGAATTATGTTCTGCCAGCTTGATGCTCCCCAAGGATTTGCGCACATGGTTTCCCTGGGCTGAGCAGGGTCTAACACGCTCCCTGCAAACCAGTGAGCACATACGATTTTCCTGGGTAGCAAACAAAGCACTCTGCAGACATCAGGAAGGTTTCCAGAAAGCAAAATAAAGATATATCTGGTGAACTGGTGGGGATTTTTATTTTGCCCTTTTTTTTTTAAACTCTGTACTCTGTTTCATTCATCTTTAACAATATTGATCAGGAAAATTAAAAGCATTTTTAACTTTCAATGCATTCCTCGGACACAGCTGAATGTAAGGAAGCATGCACTAAATAGAGCAAGCATGTACTTAGATTAGATTCATGAAAGATCCATTTCTAAGCAGATTACAGACAAATCAGTATTGTTCTGTGTCTTAAAATTGATGCTCACCTGTAGTTCAGCCTGGCCTGGCCCATCACATGTTTGGACTGCCAGGACTGCTATGGTTAATACCAACATCACGTCTAAGTCTAAATCTCTGTCTCTTCTGGGAATAGCCCCCCAAAAAATGTCTTTCATGCTGTGAAAAGTCATATTGTCTTGTAAAAACTATACACAGACAGTACACGAAGCAGAGTTTGCAGGTGCAAAGGTGCTTCCTGATGGAGTAAACATTTCCAAAGAAGCTCGGAGTGCCATATCTCGAGCAGCAAGTGTGTTTGTGCTCTATGCAACATCATGTGCAAATAACTTTGCCATGAAGGGGAAGAGGAAAACACTGAATGCTAGCAATGTTCTTTCTGCCATGGAGGAAATGGAGAGATTTTTCTGTCCATGAGAATTATTCTCAAGTACAGCATACAGACTATCTTTTATTTTAGTAATATTTCTACAAGCTGGGTAGCTTGCTTTTTTGGTGATGTCTGTCCTGAGTCATGCTTTCAGTAATTATAGCTCATTCAGGTTATAACAAATGTACTCAGTTAATTCCCACTGCTTATTTCCTCCACCCACAACCCAGATTTGAATAACTGCTTTTCCAGAGTGAACATACTGTCAAATGACCTAAATCTCATTTACTCAGCAAATGCCTGGACTCACAGACAAACACACAAATAAAAAGAAAACTACAGAACTAATTCTGTGGTGTCTTCCTTAACCACGATAAGTTGCAGAGCATGAAGTGTGAACCACAGCACAAAGAATGGAGGGTTTACAGAGCAACTTTTCCATCAATAAAAACCCATTTTCTTTGTCAAAATTGAAGAATGGAATGGTGCCTCACTACTAAACTGAATACCAACAAATTAAGCACCGCTTCACAAAACATCCACAATACATAATTAACAACCATCAGTAATACAGACTTACTCATTTCATTTAAAATTAAATGAGAATGACTGAGATGAAAAGGCCTTGGAGAAAACTGGTCCTCAAAATTCTCTTTTTAATACCTCTTCCATTAGGCATTGGAGTCTAACTCACCTCAAAGGGAAAATGTTTACATTTTCAGTATTCTTACAAGGGAAATGAAATTTTTTTTCTTTTTTTAATGAGGATGGGTTATGAAATTGGAACACCACCACCATAGGTATAAAACCACACAGATTTAACAATCTGCTTTATTCGATGTGGGCTGTATTTCTCTTCCTTAAGGAAAGATGCAACAGCAACAGTTCCCGCTGCATGGCTCCAACAGCAGATCTTCAGGAACCTGTGAACTTGCCGATTGCAGTGAGGTTACTGAAGTATGCTTTATCCACAGACAATCTCTCACTATTTAGGGTTCAACAAAGATGCTGGGCAGAGCACTTCAGTACACGCATCAGCGGCTTCCACGGTGCAAGAGTGCAGCCGAGGCTACATAAACCATCTCTGCTCAGGTCAACAAAAATAACTCAGTTCCTAAAAGCAACAGACTTTAAAGTTGTGGGATTTCTTATGCTGTGGAAATACACATAATGAGTGGGATGTAGATACTAGACCCAAAGGAATTATTTGTGGTAGTTAATCAGAATGAAACTCACTCTTTCTAAGGTTTTATGCTATGGGTCCAGCATGGGTTTGGAGACTGCACAGAAAATTCCTATGTAGCTTTGACTAAATCACTTAGGGGCAAATTACCAAAATTAGTTAGCTTTTTGATTACTAAGGGAAGAAAGAGACCTGAGAAAACTGGACCTATGGCTCTTCATGCCTCAGTTCCTCACCTGTGAAACAGTACTTAGGCTACATCTGTGCCAGTAAATCATGGACATTAGCAGGAGCTACCAACATCCTTCATGTTAAGCCTCCCATATCCACATTATACCTGTGGGGGGAGCTTTACACAGAGTAGCTCTAGTCTGGTCCTGTGTCCCTGTAACGCTTATTCTTGTTGAGTTTCACCCAAAATGAATCCAGTTCAGGTGCATTTGCATTATTGTCACCTGTGGTGTAAAGATGGAAGGCCTTGGGTTTAATTTTACTGCATGGCACTCTGGTCCTGGGACACTATGTCCAAATAATGCTCCAACCTGTGGTGAATTGTGTACCAATGTCCAAATCGAGGTGCACGGCATGCATGCATTGAGCACTAGGTGCAGCAGGACCTTGCACCTGAGGATGCAAAAACATATTCCCAGTTCCAGGCAAAGTACTAACCCAGAGCCATCCTAAGATCTCTGTCCTGATGAGGAAGTATACATACACTTAAAATATATATATATATATATACACAACTTTATTCAGACCTTAATATGAAAAAGTATTGAACCAAAATATTTCAACACAGCAAATCCTGATGCTAAACACATCATGTTATTGGTATTACTGCTAGACTTGTATCTGCTGGTGTATGAGTTTCTCAGAACAAATGACCAAAACACTGTTTGAGGGGTGGATGATGTCATGACCTGCTCCTGCCGTCAGGAGGGAAGATTTCCTGATGAATTTTGAGGATGCAGTACCAGATCCCAGGAACTCAGGTTGGTTCAGCAAGGAACAAAATGCACAACTTTTATGGCCAGGATAGGTGATCATTGTCAGTATGTGCGTAAAGTATACAAAAATTACAGAGGTTTCGAGGTTTTACCTACATCATAAGGAAATTGCTTTCAGCCAAAAGTCTATACGAGCAAATTCATCTGCCTAAAATCAGGTAATTATATATATTTTTAGCCATTAAAATACAAAGGAGATTATTTTCAGACTGAAAACTCACTTTCAACCGCAGTCAACGGCAGCTGCAATAGCTCAGGTGCTCAGAAATATAATCCACTACTATATGCCTGAACAAGAATTTAAGAGTCTAACTTCAAACACCCCAAAATTGAAAATGTTCATCTAAAATTTGAGAGGACAGAAAAATAAAACCACACAGGTAAAGACGAAGACATATACATATAGAAAGCACTCACGTCCCGCCTAGAAGATTTACTTATCCAAGCAGTGTCCCTAACAGAAATATTGGTTGAACGGAGGTATTTTAAGGTCTCTCCCTATGAACTGTTCTGTGCCGATGCTTTACTTTACTAGGTACGGAAAAACTGAGTAATTGATAGCAGGCACTCAGCAAGGTGATAAGTTTATAAAATTAAAATCAGTAGTAGAATTTTCTACTGGGAACACTAGGTTGAACTGAGATAAAAGATAATATATTATAGCTTAAAAGCTAAAAAGAAAATATACTGAGATTTGAAGTTACGTGTAGCTGTACTACACTGATAGGCCTTCAAGAATTAGCATGAACCAAATACTGGCAGAAATGTTGCTCAGCACCCCGTGGGCTATTACTATAGGATTACTGGAGACACACAAGTTTACTTCTAATTCATATTTAATGGAAAATGCCAAAATAAACATGAGTAAACTTCTTATGTAAACAAAGATTTTGCACATGATTCTTCAGAGAGTCACTAACAACCGAGCCTCCTCAAGAACTGTTCCCAGCTTGAAACAACTAGTCTTACAAGGAGCAGCAACCAATAATCTCTGTTACTGTAAAAGCCATGAAGATGGACCAGAGTAATTCTAGCTTGGAAACTTTTAGTGTGGTGCATCACACACTACAGATTTATAGAGTCATATCTGTGACTCCTAAAATCCTCCACAATCATGGCTAAGAAGGAAAAGATAGGTCTATCACTGACATGCAGCACTGTTTTTTGAAAGTAATGATGGGAATAGATTTGTTCAGTGAAAAATCAGGATTTGCCCAAATCCTGATTTCATTAAATCATAAATTCTGGGGAACATATTCATATCTACTACATTTTCCATTAAAAGTTTTAAGTATCTTTAATAAAACTGGAACTTCCTGACTTGTTACAGATAAAGTAGTTATCAACATTGGAGAAAAAAAAAAAATCATATAATCAGTTTTTTTCATGAAGACCTTTTCTCTAAAAACATTTTGTGTTATTCTTTTTTTAATTTAAGTAATTTTAGTGCAGGTTTTGTAGAACATAGTTCTCACTTAGCATTACGTACTCTCTTGACTTCTAGAAGGATCTAAGTTTCTATGTTTCCGAGTTATTGGCATAAATGAAAGAAAAACCTTTAAATCCGAAGTGAAATATTAAACCAAAATTTTCCCATTTTTCATAATCCTGAAATATTTTTGAAAAATCTCTAAAAATTAAAAGATAGTAATTACAACATAGTTTCATTTACGTGCTCAATTTTCTGCTGCAGATGAAAATATCAGTCCAATAGTTTTTCTTATGTTTGGAGGACTGTTGTGAATTACATGTGCCTAATATGTACTCTTACATCTAATATTTCACCTGTTTGCTTTTAGAATTAAATACTTTCTGTTCATAATTTTCACAAGATTGCATTAGAAAGCCATTTGACAGTCCATCAATTTTTAATATATGACTCATTTGCAAAGTGTAACACTGAAAGACAAAAGAGAAGGGTACACATCCTAAACTACACTGTGGACCATAATCTAGAAAGCACATTGCAACCCTGTGCTCATGCAGTGCCATGCAATGGCGGGTGTGTGGCTCCCATAATTAGCTCTACTCTCTTCCTAAGCATGGGCCTCAACTATGCAAGTATCGTATGAAAAATGAAGGAAAATTTGTCAATGTGATAATATGATATTGGGGTTTTTTGTAACTCTACATTCATTTAAGTAAGAAACAAAGTAGACATATCAAGCTATCCATATGGGGAATTTAGTTTATAACTATCTCTCTACTGCATGTTCCTTGCATCTTCAATGAATGATTTTGGTTCCTCTCTCATTTGATGGGTATCATTTGTGCCAGGCTTATTGTTCCACCTCCACCTTTTTTCTAGCTGTAACGTAAATAAAATCTAAAGCAGCTTTGATTTAACATCTCATCATTCAGACATGGAGGCTTGCAGAAACCGATTAGCTGGCAGATCCTAAACGCTGTCCAGCTAACATTTACCAGGGATGTACCAGTACTTTTCGACATCTTCAGAAACGTACACATGCACAACCACCCTCAAAGCTGATACACTAGTAAATTACAGACACGCTGAGTTTCATCATTTAGGGTTTGACAGACATTTGTGCATCCTCGTGGGACTCTTTAATAACAATTAACATAGGTCCTGACTCAAATTGCACTAAAATAAACAGAAATATTTGACTGGGCTCATTTGTTCCCTGCTATGGTCCAGGAGAACAAACTTTAGTGTAAAAGCGAAACAAAAAGAACTTAAAAAAATGCTAGGGAAGCAAGAGGGTAAGAAGAGAGGGGATTACAAACAAAAGTAACTTGTGTAACACCCCTTCAGTTCATTATCCTTCTTAGATTGCGCTAAGTTTCCCAAGATAGCGTTCAATAGACATTTGGTACATCAGATGCTTTATGCTCTCCTCCTGTCTGCAGCGCTCCAGCTCTGAAAGCGATACTCGTCTGAAAAAAACCCAACTGTGGCAGCACCAATATTAATAGTAAAGGGAAAAAAATGGTTCAAGCAAGGAAACTTGAAGCACTTGAAACCACTCATGTGGCTGTTTGATTAACAAGAGGAAGTTACTGAGGATCTCTCTGAACATATTCCCTTGTGCACGTTTCTTATCTGTTTTCAAAGAGCCTTTGCTGAAATGAAGAAATGCATAGCAACACACCTTAAAGATTTTTCTCTTCTCCAGAGAAGCTTTTGAACAGTGCTAAGCATTGCCTGTTGTCTTGCAAGGAATGGAAAGACAGCAACTTGGTATTTACAACTGCACGTTTTACCTAACGTCCAAAATTACATTAGAAATCACTGTGCCTCTGCCTTGAGTTACCCACTTCATGCCGCGCCATGCCGTGCTTGCTACAGCAAACAGGTGTCTCTGAAAACCACGCTAGAGAGCTCACAAAGACTTGCCTTACTAATACCCAGTTCAAAAACATGTACACACATGTAAACACTCCAAATATCCGCATCATACTTTTTAATCAAGAGTAGTTTCTTTTATCTGTCGTGCTACACCCACAAATATTCATAAGAGATACTGTATTTTGGGAGATACAACTGTTCTGCAGGCAGAAGTACAGCTGAATTTAAATTAAATTTAAATAACTTTAAAAACAACTGTGACGTATTTCCTTCTTTTTTTTTGCCAGGCAGTACATTATCGCTAATCACCAAAAAATGAACACTGTGTTCTTGAGATCATTTAAATTTTATCACCTGCATTTCCCTTCTTCTCTTTATATATTTATAGAGATAACCAATCACCTTTCTTATTGTTGCACGTATTGTTGATGGAAGACTGAAATATTGCAAAGAAAAATAAAGAAAAGGATGAAAATAGAAGGAACAAATATACCTACTGCTTTCAAATCTGATAGGATTTGGAATAGCTCAGGGTTGCAAAATTTTCCAGATGACGAAAATAGAAGGAACAAATATACCTATTGCTTTCAAATCTGATAGGATTTGGAATAGCTTAGGTTACAAAAATTTTCAGAACAATCACAAGACGCTGTATTTCCCAGCTGTAACAAAGATTTCCAGAGTTAGAACAAGCCTTTGCCCTAGGGTCACACACAGTCTTTTCCACACTGCCAAGCTCCTGCAAGGTCTATGGTACAAAATAATAGATAGAATTCAGGGCTGGAAATGAGATCTCCCTACGGCGCACTCCCCGGGCAAGGGTTAGTCCACGACTTAGGGAGGGCAAGCTCGGGCGGGACAGCGGTGGCTGGGGCAGCCCGCAACCTCCGTTGCTGCTGCTGCTGCCTCGCTGCACTGCTGGTGACGCTACCCGGCCACACCATCCTGCTGTACATCTGTGAGTGTCACTGATACCAGTGCTTTCCCTGAGCCAGCCCGCACCAGCGCTAGCAGCTTTCAAACGAACTAAACCCACGTGAAAAGTAAGCAGGTCACAAAACTGCTTTAGCATTAGTTTTTAGCAATAGATAATGCTTGGGATGGCTTTGTCTGCCCTTGTCTTGAAATAATACCTGCATTGTATGTCACTGATTTCATCTAAGGATGGAAAGAAATACAAATGGTGCTCACAAACTGTGAAATGAAGTATGAGGAACAAACCTGTCAGACCACAGCTACAACATACACATCATACCCAACATGTTAAAGCATAATAAAGTACACAGCTTCTCTGATAAGAGAAATAAGAGTATACTGAATCTTTCAATATCCAAGCCCATGAGCATCCATTTTTTAAAACAACTCCTCTATCATGACTTCTTTAAGTCCTTCTCTTTTTTAAAATTTTCCTTTATCTAACTTGTTTTTTAAGTCCATATTGCACTTTTTCATGTTACTCTGTGCCTTTGCTTAGTGCCCCCCTCAAATTTAATTCCAAACTTTGACGTCAAAATACAAAGCTAGTAATTGGATGTTTCAATTTTTCCCTTTCCAGAAATTAAGGAAGAGCATCTGAAAGTCTCCAAAGATACAATACCAACTAGCGTTTTTTAAAATTATTATTTTTATGAGATTTCTGTCTCGTCCCCTCCATGTTCTCTAGATGTGTATGGGCATCGGTGTTGCTGCAATTTGTACATGTATCTGTAATGCTGCAGTTCATACAAACACACCTCAGCAATCTAACTTGTGGTGTTCTTGTGGCACATGCTTAGCTCAACAACATTGCAGATACAAGGAAAGGCCTTAAAATTCAGTGAGCAAAGTCTGTGATGTTTCCTAGTGGTAGAAAGGCCTGCAATTTACCACCTATTACTACCCACGTGAATGCAGCTCTGAAATCTGTAATGTTGTGAGGCAGTATTTGGCAGAAGTATAATACTCCAGGAAGATTAGACACACATGAGTTCCAAAAGGTCAAGAACTAATCAAAACCTGAACATCATCAGAAATTTAGGTACTTCTCTTTTGTATTTGACAACTTCCGCAAGAGATGAAAGAAATCATCTATCAGGGATTAAGGCAGAGGTGGTAGGCATTTCGCATTTTCACACAGAAAACTGAAATGCAAATATATCAAACCACAAGATCTCATTTTGCTGCTTCCATATTTTGCATATTTCTCATTTTCATAAACAAAATACTGCAAACATCCATTTGTTTGTGTTGTTTGGAAAGGGATTGGAAGGAATTTTCAATTTTGGAGTGAATTGTTTTGTTTTTTAAATATTGATACATCAATTCTTTTCATGTAGAAGAAAATAATTCTGGTCTGTTATTGCTGAACTGTATGTGAATATTTTCAGTGTCACAGAGTTGCTACAGTGCATGAAACTCACAGAAATGTAAGTAGCAAAGTATCTGAGGAAAAGGATTGCTATCATGAAAAGGATATTTATATGTAAAATACTAGGGAATAAATGTCAGCCTTTCAAATTTTAAGCAATTGTTTCAGTGAAAAATTTGAATTCTGAGATTCAAATATCAGATTTTGCTACTGTATATGTATTATAATTGTTTTATTCATATAAATAATGTTATTATATCACATGTGGAGATTATTCGATATTATGCCTAGAACCACTGGCTCCATTCAGAAAAAGAAAAATATGTGAATTTATTACCAACACTTTTCATTCCAGCCACTTAAAGATTGGATTGTATTATTCAACATGACAAAATAAAGATTAAAAATGTACTGCTCAATAACACTGTTGAGGACTGCCTAGAGGGCTGAAGTGTGTGGTACTGGGCTTGGGAGGCTCCTGCCTCCTCCTGCCTCTTCCCCAGCCTCTCCCCAGTATCCACCACAGCACAAGCAGCACATTTCACAAAAGGGAATTATTCCCTGGAGGTCTACAAACAACTCCTCTTCTCAGTAAGTCACATTTTCCTATATTTTTCTTCCACTTTCTTGTAGAGTACATTAGCAAAGAGAGATGAGAGACACCGCTGCTTTCCTATTGCATGGCATGGTATCTTACAGAGGCATGAGATGTCCTTGTGAATTCCGGCTTGATACACATAGCAACAGAAAGACACTGGGGGTTCCAGAGAAATCAAGGGGATGATAGAATTAGTGTGGCCTGTAAAGTTTTAATGTGCTCACGTTAGGATTACCTCGCCCAGCACACGCCTGCAGTAGGAATCTCCACCCTCTTGGCTATTCCAATGCACAAGACAACACTCTTTACCCTTCCTGCAATCTATCATTCATTACTGGAATCATTCACTGAATATGCTGGCCTCTGATTAAGAATATAGAGTGATGGGTCAGCTGTATGTTGTATCACAGCACTTTTAAAAGAGGGACTGCCCGATTCTCTGGCAAACTCCTTTAGGTCCTTGGCGAGCACGCATACTTGAAGCCCTGACACTCTCCTAACAAAGTATTTTGCTTTTATATATGAAGTGGCAGAAAGTTTTGAGTGGAGTGATCATAGAAAGATAAAGTTGGTTTCCTACCGTGTTTATTATTTCTTTGTGGAGGAGAGAAGGGAAGCAGAAAGGATGAACCCTGCTTTAGGTTTCCGAGCAGGTCTCATGTTAAAACTACCATCAAACCCATGTGCAGGAAAATACAGTTTTTAATGATGATATATGTACAAACACTGAATTTCAACTCAACTTCTGAGTGTTTGGATTTGAAACTTAAATATGCTTCAGAGGTTAATGTGCTTTTTGTTTCTATTTCTATAATTCTCTGCAATGCTCCAATTAATGTCTGTGTGTATTTATGCACATTCTTAGCTAGTTTAGCTGTACATTTAGAAATGAAGAAAGGAAGGGAAAAACAGTATTGTAGTATTGTACATCAGAATAACAGATATGGTAGGAAAATTATAAAAGTGGTCCCCACAGAGGAAAGAAGAAGAAAGTTTAGGAGATATAAGAGAGTTCTTTATCTTTCTAGAGTCGGACCTGATGTCTACACATATATGAAGATAGTTTGTCATTGAGGAGATTCCAGGAGATGTCCTGGAACAGTAAGACTCCCTGTGCTTTGTGATTGAAGCTGAGCTGGAGGATGATGGTATCCAAGATGCCTGTGGCTGAAGAAGACCAATAATAGCCTCCTGTGGAGCCTGCAATAAAAGTTTGATGGAAGAAGAGGAAGGTCTTCTACTGGTAACAGTAAAAGAGCAAGCAGAGAACTAGCAGGAGAAGCAGAACAAAGAGTAAATTTTGTCTTGAAAACTCAAAACCTAGAGGTCAATTTTGCAATTTGTTATTATATATGCTATTTTTCTTATGATATTTTAAAATGAAGCCTTCATAATCAGCAGGTATTATAAACCCACCAGCATTATTAGGCACTCACAATCGAAGCATTTGCAGTAAATCTATATGCCATGATGAGAAAATATTTCAAATTGTAAAAACCTAGTCTTTCTTCTGTAGCTTCATATGAGCAAAATGTTGCCAGAGGTTGAGCAGAAAACAGAGCAGAAGAACAGTAAAAAAAATCTGACCCAAAAGCTACATCTGATATGACTAACAAATACGGGCAGACAAAAATACTTTTAGAAGAACAAAATCAGGGAGAAAACAACTTTTTATCTATTGTTAGGAATAATGATAGCAGCCTCCATGCCCCCATAAAATCATTTGTTAGTGTCATCTGGCTGTATCTCATTTCGTTCCTGATTTATAAAGCCGACTAGTGTCTGTGTGCAGAAAGAAGAGGAAGAAGAGGGTGAATACAAGTCACAGTTTCTTTTTTTTTTAGAGGAAAGCAAAAGAAAGAAACAAGTTCTAAAAGACTTGATCTTTTTGGCAGTGAGTCTATAATTAACACTTGCCCAAATGTGAGATCAGTGTGCATTTTCATCTCTTTGCAGAGCATGTAAACCACCTTATATGAAGTGGCTTGGGTGATTCCATTATTTCCAGATCATGTCCTTAAAATAACACCTTTTCCTTTCATTGCATTTCCTCTCTCTTCATCTTACTGCAGCTGTGTACAGCCAAATAATGCGTGACACAGTTTAAAAGCTGGGGGTGGATTGTTGAGTTTTTTTGAACATCTAAATTCTTGTTTTTCTGACAAGCCTGCTAATCCCAAGTGCTGTTTTTAGATACTAAAATTATATGTTAAAGAACAGATTCAGGATTTCCTTTTCAAACCTCCGTAAAGAGAAGATTGCATACCAAAAGAGAAAGAAAGAGGGGGAAAAAAAACAAGATAATGTTCATACTGCTTAGTGGTACTTTGTACAGTACATGCATTTCAAAGATGAAAGTAATTGTAAGGACCTCTGGTAGTAACACTGTCTGCTGCATACGACAAGTGGTGTACGGGTACTGCACCAATATTGTTTTTCAGACATGTGCATAGCTTTGTTAATGCATATGCAATTAATTAATGGAGCCTGTTCTATACTGGTAGCTTCTGTCCCAGCCCAGGCATCCATTAAAAGTTATAAGTGCTCTTTTTTGTCAGAATAAAGCAGTACTTTTCTGACAAACGCTGAAGCTTCAGTAGTTTCGCAGACGAGAGCACAAGTAACAACCTCAAGAATGGGGGAGGAGGAGAGCCAGGGATGACCTAGGTCTATGACCCTCAAACCACAATCGCTATAAATACTGCTGAGAAAGAGGGAAACGAATGCTCGGATTTAGACTGGGTAATAACAGGACACTGGCAAAGCAGACCAGTGATACCCCCCACCTTTGTACCATGCCCTCTCTTCCCCAATGCCTGTGCTTGGAAAGCAGTCAGGTGGGCCGGTGGTCACTGGCTTGGTATTTTCCATGCAGGTGGTCCCTGCCCACTCCCCAGAGCAGCAGGAGGACCTAGAGCACATCTCCTTGTGCTGCCTTGTTTTGCTTTTCCTTCCTGTCACCTAGACCTTGCAGAAAATGGCAGGCAGGGTTAGCCAGCAGCCATGGAAGACTGTCAGTCTGGCTAGTGCAAAACACAACTAGGCTCAGTAAAATTCACCCTTTCTGGGTTCAGGTGAAACGCCACTTAGACGAAGGGAAGCCCGCAGTATGGGCATCTCCTTACATACAAGATATCATCAGCTTTAAAAGAAAGCTTTCATTATCAATGCTGGAATTGTCTTCACACAAAAGGTCAAGATGACAGTGGATTAGGAAGTATGAGCAGGTGCAATAAAGAATTACAAGATACTATAGTAATTTATCTTTCCATTCATTATTTTCTGTATCCCAAACATTTACGTAAGCAGCACCACAAGGAAAAGAAAGGTGAATGTTTTCAACTAAAACAAAAGGTCTTGAGAGTATTAGAAAGGTAGCGAAAACATGTCAGCAGCCCTTATTGCACAGTATCTGAGCACTACAAAGTAGCCCCAGACGCAAGATATTAAGGAACAAACTGACAGCCACAATACAGTGGGGAAAAAAAACTTGAGAAAGAAAAAAAAGATATTTATTCTATGTCTTCCAACTCATGAGAATATCATCATCATGTTCCTGAAGTTCCTAAAGTCCAATGTCCAAACCTGCAAATTCTCATCCCAAGTCTCATGCTCAACCTGAATATTTGCATATGTTTCAAGTAACTGAAATATCTGCCCATACTGATGAGTATATTAAGGATTTTTAAAGTTACAATAAAGATTTATCTCGCCTAGCGTAAGACTACAGACATCAGAGGGGCACAGGCATTTCCAGGGTGCAACTCATCCACTTGTTTTGCCAAATGTGTTAAAAATGCCTAGTGCTTCCCACTAACTCAAAAGGGAATCCAGGGCTATAAGTTCAGATGTAGGCATATCTGCTGCAGACACTAAAGACAGAAAAGAGAAATCCTATCCCATGTGTCTGAAGTTAGACTTTTTAATTTGTGTTTACAAATAGAATGAAGAAGATAGGTTGTGATATGAAACAAGTTAACTTCTGTGCCTTTCAGTAACAGCTACAGCATTTTTCTCTATTAGAGAAGCAAGCACAAAGAGACGATGCTTTTTACTAACATTTCTAGATCGCATTCAGCAATCATAATCTTCTGAACAAATATGAACCCAAATCCACCCTTTTATTTCCTCAATATTTGCACCTAAGATATTTGACACTACATATATGAGAAAACAATACAGTGGAAAAATCCATGCAAACAGAAATAACCAATATATTTAGCCACAGAATAAGGAATTTCTGAATTAATTAATACAGCACACTATAAAATTATTAAAACTGGCAGGAAACAATTTTCACAGCTTTTAGAAATCTTACAGGCTATGCAGAATCTTAAGGTGGCTAGCCCAGTCAAGTATTTACATATGTCTATGCAATGGCATTGTGAAAACTGTTTAAACAAATACTAACATTTTAAGGAATTTAATACAATCATTGTCTACACATAGTTTAGAATAAGAACAGTAACATTTCTTAAATTAGAAAGTAATAGCAGAAATTTAGGAGATAATCATAGACCATACTGGAAAGTGTGATGTTTGACAAATTTTGAAGCTAGCAAAGCACCTTTATATAGATTCATCTTGCAATGTCTTCTGAAATGGCCTTGTTTGGACACGTGTTTCTTGCAGAAGCATATTGTAGAAATGCGAGTCGTAAAGTTATCGTCTTAAGTTTATCCTTAATAAACAACCTGTCTCCTTATTGGAATTAGGGATTAGTTTGACCCATAAACTTCAAAGTTCCTATCTCTGGAGCTGCTCTTACAGACAACACCCATAAAAGCAAACCACTTGCAACTTACAGCAAGTTATAAAACTGCCTGCAAGCTACATGCCTCTATACCTGAAAAATGAAGGCTGCTGCTGAGAACTAACTGGGCACAACCTAAACCTATGGGCTATTGTGCTTCAATATACAGAAAGCTAGAAAAGAAGTAGACCTGCAACCTGCCCAGTTGTTTTTTGAAATCCTGTATAAAAGCACACCCTATTAACATGAAAATTCTTCAAAATTTCACAAGTATATGGTTTATGAGATACATACAGACCTCATTTTCTCTCAGGTAACTTCTTTTTTTATAATGGAGTTTTTCTTTTCGGGAAGGGTAGTGTGATGCAAGTTAGTGTGGTTAGGAAGAATCAGAATTCCGTGTTCTGAACCACTATCATGAAACGTAGGAGCAAGCACAAAAATTCACAAACAGCTATGCAAGCGAAAAGATTCTCCAAGTTTCAGTGTGTCATTTCTTTCTAAATAACACTGATTTTCTTCAGCTTGTTTTCTCAGACTCTGCCGTACCATCACTACTGCAAGATATTTTAACAATCTGTACTAGAACTAAAAACAGTATTAAACAATAATGCAGAGGATTAAACTGAAGAGTAAAAGTCACCATAAATTATGTTTATAAATACATTCCTTTAATAAAGGGGGAAAAAGTGTGATGAGAGAAAATATAACAGTTAAAACAGAAAAAAATAAAGCAAAAAAACAAATTGCTGGAAGTGATACAGACAAAAAAAAATACAGCTGTTACCAAAGACTGAAGTCTAAAGGACTTTAAAAGATTGAAAAAAGTTAAGAAAAGCAGGAGAGCAAAGAAATACAAGTTGGTAAGAGTAAAGAAAAAGTTTCAAAAAATTTTTTAAAAATGCTTTCAACTTTGGGTTCTTTTTTTCCACATGAGAATATCTGACATTGTTATTCATTGTTATCAGCCTTCTAGAGTTTCTAAATTGCGTAAACGTAAGGGTTTGGTTTTTTTACAGCGAAATGTACTTCTCAAGTTGTTTCATGCTTTTTTCAATACATAAGCCTTCCTTCTGGCCAGACTTGATCAAAAGCAAATAGTACTGATTACCAGAATTTTACTACAGAGATTTGTAAATCAGACTGTAAAGACTGCAGAGCACACCTCAGTGCAATGTTAAAAGTAAACATTGTTGTTGTAATATCAAGTTGGAACATCTTAACTCATGAAGGATGAGATTCCATTACCTCCTTCTACGCTGAGTGGCACCTTAAAGAAGGAATACTTCTATTGACCCCAGCGGGATTCACAGATGTGTTGAAGGTGAAGAAGGGAATCAGAATCTGATCCAGTGACTGACATGGTATTAAGAGATCTGGACCCTAAAGACAGCACAGAAATATCTGAGCATTCAGATCATGTGTGTCCGTCTAAGGTGTAACAAAAGTCTGGATCAAACTCTTCTAATGCCATTTTTTAAGTTAGGTAGAACAGAGCTGCTGGTTTCAAAACTGTCAACAGGACGTGGCTTGACAGCATGACCCGCAGGGCTGACCATCGCTCCGGTTGCAAATGGCCAGAAGCCCACAGCTGCCCCACCTGAGCCAACACTCAAATCCCTGCTCTCAGTTCAGTGGGTTTTTGCACAGGCTGAACACCGTTACAGAACCGCTCTCAGCTTGCCAGTAGAAAAACTTGGAGTTTTACACAGATAATTACATTGGATAATCCCCTACTTTCAATTTTCTGCACTGTCATAGCTTCATCTATGTGCTATTTTTGCAGTTTGCTCTGCAGCAACATGTGACTGGTCTCTAGATCAGTCAGCTGAGGTAAAAAGCAGAAGTGCAGGAGTACATTGCTCATCCACCTGAAAAAACAGGCTAGGTCTGCAGAAATCTACCCCTCAGATATATCAACCACAGCCTGCCAAATGGAAATCATGTGAACAATTTTCTGAAATTTGCAGAAAGATGCTGTGAGATTAACTTTTTCAGATTTGTAGACTTGATTTTACCTTACACTAGCACAAGAAACTCAAAACACTACTGCTTAGGTAACAAGTTACAATTATTAAAAAAAAAAAAATGCATACGTATTTTCTATGAGTATTAGTTATTTTCTCAGTATCAATCTACCTAAAATGCAAATAATTCTATGAGAAATTTAAGGCATGCATTTACATAAATCTTATCAGTCTTGTAGATACAACAATTTTCTACAAAAAAGTCAACATAACCCAAAATATACACTCCCTTTACGTAGTAAATAATTGCTATCTATGTCTGTAGAAGACTTTATTTCCATTTAAGCTATGACATATGAAAGTTAGTAAAGTGTTGATCCTCTGAAAAAGTGCAATTTGAAAATATTTAAACTGTGTATGGCTGATTTTTTCAAGATGCTGTAGACAGAAAAATCCACCTTGCTCTTTAATTTATTATTGATACCATATGTAGCAATAGTAGGAGTCAATCTCTTTTTATACAAGCCACAGAATAATGGAAACAGAAATTTAAAATACTTTATCACCATTAATCATATTGCACTAGACGTACTAAATCATTTCTGTATACACGAGTGAGACTAAACAGGCAAGAGTTGGTTTGATTATTTCACATTATTCAGAAGAAATTGGTTTCCATATTGTATGGACTTCCTCATAAAACCAAAAGAATGCAAAACACGACCTGATCATCCCACAGTGAGTGTATCAAGGCTTCTTTTTTTCTGCTCTGTCAAGGTGACAGAGAGTCTACCATTCTCCATAGGAGTTTAACCCACAGGACAGAGACCCTTACTGCAAACTATACACACCTGTCTTCTAACTGTGAAAATATAATAATCAATCCATCATTTTCAGGAAACTGAAGGACTCTGATGAGTGGGAAACACAGGGTAAGAGCAGGAGTTCAAGCAAAGGTCCTGAGGCGACCCCACACCAAAATCGGGAATGAAAGACCCAAGACCAGTCTGCACTAAGGCTCTTTGGAAAGCATATTTGCTTTTGCACTCACTATTTTGGAGGTAGGACTGCTACAGACTTTATTATTAGTTACATGTAGCAGGCACAGATCTCAAGGGCTGTAAGGATGTTGATATTTTAACCTTTCACTTGAGAAGCTTCCATCTCAAACCAAGCGTATTCTGATATACATTATTTAAAACTCATTACAATGTGCAGAAAGGAAAAAAAATTCTCTTCCAACCTCACAACTTCCGTGCTCTTCCAGGAGACAGAAATGTTGCCTCTGCCCTATACACACTCATATTGAAAGGCAGATGGAATTGCAGGTAGCAGCACCCACATTATTTACAGGCTCTTATGAGCCAAAGAAGGTTGCATCCCACGTGCACACAGTCAGCAGCCCTAAATCCAGCCTCTTCCTGGAGCTGCAGAGGAGGCAATGTTTACACACAGCACCACTGAGATTTTACAATTTTCTCATCTAATGCTCTTACCTCAGAAATATATACTTGAAAAGGGCTGGTAGCAGAAAGAACTGTAACCTTTTCTTACTCTATTTTTTTCTCAGATTAATGTTTTCCTTTTATTCCCATTGAGTTTCTTATTATTTTTAGCACCACAGTTTTTCATGAACATCTTATACTTCCCATTACTACTGTGCTTTTCAAAACTGAAGCTAAAACCAATAAATAAAGCTTTCACTTCATCCTCTTTGATGCCAGCCTTCTAATCTTGCAGCAGCAAGACAGAACAGAGTAAGCAACATCCATTTGCAGAGCTGAAGAATAACTAGACCGATTTACTAGCAAAAAAACTCTGCTGCTATGGACTAAGTCAATCCTCCTGCAGGAAAAACTTACACAGAGACCCAGAGATATCATAAATTTACAGCCTAGTTTAAAATGATAAAATTTATATTAGTCTTGCCATTTATTTATTGAGAGGACTTTTAAGAAAAATGCTTAGATGGATTGCTCATCCATTACCGAAACACAAACATCAACTGTGAAAACAAATACACCCTACATTAACTATAATAATAGGTAGATTGAAAATAATCAGGCAGAGTGCAAAGACACTAGATTATTAATATGAAAAGGTATCTCAAATTTCCGTACTTATTCAGACTGACATGTGCTCTTTTGAAGCTCAGAGTGATGTAGAAATCTGGAAAGATTCCTGTTGAATACTTCTTAATTTAACAAAGCAAGATTACGTATGGAGCAGACCGACAAAATAATCCTTTGGGACTTGTTCCAGATCTGGATAACGTCCTTGACTGCAATGCGTGTGGTGGAACCAAGTAAGGTACATAATATACACATAAGACGTTTCATGAAAAAATATGTTACCTCATTGGAAAACAATATAAAAGCAAACTATGCTACTTAGAGAAAATAAATTGTACTCTAGTTTTTCAGACTGATTAAAAGTTGGTTTCTTGCTGTAAAACCTCATGCTTAATTTGACATAACTTCTCCAGCTCAGTGATGAACAGACAGCACAGTAAAACAAAAAAATCAGGCTGTCACCACTTTTTAGAGGATTAAGTAGAGGAAAAGGAAAATTTTTATTATTGTATAAAGTATAACACATGTACATTATGTTATTTTATTTATACTGAGCCTTCTTTGCCTCAGTCTTCACTGCTAAGGCCAGCCCTAAGGAATCCCAGGCCCTGGAGGTAAGAGAGGAAGCCTGGCTTAAGGATTACCTTCTCTTGGTTGAGGAGTATGGTGTGAGAGATCATTTAAGCATTCTGGACACCCACAAATTCATGGGCCCCGACGGAATGCACCCAGGAGCGCTGAGTCATTGCTGAGCCACTCTCCATCATCTTTGAAAGGTCCTGGAGAACAGGAGAGGTGCCCAAGGATTAGAAGAAAGCCAATGTCACTCCAGTCTTCAAAAAGGGCAAGAAAGAAGACCCAGGGAACTACAGGACTGTCAGCCTCACCTCCATCCTGGGAAAGATGATGGTGCAGCTCATTCTGGATGTCATCATTAGGCAAGTGGAGGAAAAGAAGGTTATCAGGAGTAGTCAGCATGGATTCACTGAGGGGAAGTAATGCTTGACCAATCTGATAGCCTTCTATGGTCTCATGACTGGCTGGGTAGGTGAGGGGAGAGCAGTGGATGTTGTCTACCTAGACTTCAGCAAGGCTTTTGACACTATCCCCAAAACTTCCTCACAGGCAAGCTCAGGAAGTGTGGACTAGATGCGCGGCCAGTGAGGTGGATTGAGAACTGGCTGAATGGCAGAACTCTGAGGGTTGTCATCAGTGACGGAGAGTCTAGTTGGAGGCCTGTAACTAGTGGTGTTCCCCAGAGGTCAGTACTCGGCCCAGTCTTGTTCAGCTTATTCATCAATGACCTGGATGAAGAGTTTGCTGATGACACAGAACTGGGAGGAGTGGTGGATACACCAGCAGGCTGTACTGCCATTCAGCGTGACCTGGACAGGCTGGAGAGTTGGGCAGAGAGGAACCTGATGAAATTCAACAAGGGCATGTGCAGGGTCCTACACCTGGGGAAGAACAACCCCATGCATCAGTACGGGCTTGGGGTGGACCTGCTGGAGAGCAGCTCTGCGGAGAGGGGACCTGGGAGCACTGGTGGATGACAAGCTGACCATGAGCCAGCAGTGTGCCCTTGTTGCCAAGAAGGCCAATGGCATCCTGGGGTGCATTAAGAAAAGCATGGCCAGCAGGTCGAGGGAGGTTCTCCTTCCCCTCTACTCTGCCTTAGTGAGGCCTCATCTGGAGTACTGCATCCATTTCTGGGCAACGGGCACAAACTGAAGCATAGGAAGTTCCGTCTGAACATGAGGAAGAACATATTTGAGGGTAACAGAGCGCTGGAACAGGCTGCCCAGAGGGATTGTGGATTCTCCTTCTCTGGAGATATTCAAGACCCGCCTGGACACAGTCCTGTGCAACCCGGTCTAGGTGACCCTGCTCTGGAAGGGGGATTGGACCAGCTGATTCCCAGAGGTCCCTTCCAACCCTTACCATTCTGTGATTCTATGATTCTTACATTATTTAAAGTTCATTTTAAAATAAGAATCATTGCTAGACTCACTAAATGCTGTGTTTAACTTGCCTGAGAAAAGTTTCAAAATATGAGGATATTAGGATCAAGTTCTTTAGTATAGATGGTGTATATGTCAAATATATAACATGTGCTTTGTAGAAATTGCAACATGGCTAGCTAATCTGGATCAATAAGCCTTTAGCATGAGAAGTCAGGTAAATTGGATCAATTCCAAATTATACATTGAATATATTGAATTTTTTACTCTCCAATTAACTTGAGCATAGTTGCACTTTTTAAAGTTAGGAAATGACATAAGCTTTCACTAAACCATAGGAAACTTCCACATATGAATGAATGTAGTAGCACAAGTTTATAAAGATATTTAACAATTTGATTACTAAATTCTCTCACGCCTGTAAACACAGACTGAAGTACCTAGCATTTCACAAAATAATTATACTTAATTTTTAAGCAGTGGTAAACATTTACAAAAAATATGCTGAAATTGTGGTGTGGTTTTACACCATTTAATTTTTGCCTAAAGTAGAAAAGAAATATATAGCTGATATTATAGCTGGCTTTCAGGCAAGAAATCTTCTGCTTAAGTGAACAGAGAAGTGTTGTGCTTCAGTATAAGGTCATCCACTCTATCATAAAAATACAATCCTATTTCTTCTTTCATTAGAAATACATTCAGTTTATCCTAAAAGTTGAATTTCCAGTAATTCCAGTTTGAATTTCCAGAAAATTCCTGTTTCCTTACTTGCTGTAAGAGGTAACTGCTGTGTATAAACATTCCTTTACAGTTTAAAAAATATATTAAGACCTATTATCTCTCCAGGACCCATGCCAAAACATAAGCCTCTGGATGCTTGAAGTTTTGATGTTATGCTAATAGTAGTTTAAAATGTCGTACAATAATTACCAGTAAAAAAGCAGAAGCTATAAGTTAGGAAATGTAGGCAAAGGGGAGCTGTGGAGAGGGACTGAAAACCTACAGTGGGTATAGTTTGCCCAGTTAGGAGACACCCAGCTGGACCCACTTACAGGCTAGCAGCCTCCCAGTTCACAATCAATATTTCAAATTAAATAGGCTTTGGCCTAACTGCAGGGCTCATTTCTGAATATGACTGACGCTCCCTACCATAGGAAAGAAGACCACAGGGTGTCTCAGCCTACAAGGACCTTGGGACTCCATCCTCCTCCGGCTCCTCACCAGAGGAGAGCCTGCTCACCATAACTTATTTCTACTCTTTTCTTTCTCTCTCATATGAGAAAGGCTTCAAGAAAGACAGAAAACCCTCTAGATCCTGGGCTACATTAGGGATAGGTTGGACCAGCTCAGTAGAATTGGCAATTACAAATCACAGTTCCTCTCTGATTATTCCAACAAAACCTGCCCAGGAGCAGCTCTGCTCTCTCATCTGTCTCCCTCAGCCCCTGCTCCTTCCCTCCTTCAAAACCCACTCAGGCTGAAACCCCAGTCTGTATCAGCTTTCTGCCCTCACACACATTTTGGTAAAATACTCCTGATTTGGACCATCCAAGATGACCTAATAGCAAATCCACCCCCAACAGGCAGCACCTTTGAGATCCACCTTGATGTTTCCCAGCTGGTGAAGAAGGAGTAGAAATGAAGCAAGACAGCGCCTGGAGGCTGCTTCTGCTTTCTCCAGCCTCCACAGAACAGAAATTTGCTGTTTCTCTTACGGCCAAAACACACTGGGAAATTTATAATTCCAAACCAAAAGGGATGATGCAAAATGAGCACTTCTTTTTCCTGTTTACCGTAGAAGAAAAACATGTCTCTCAAATAAGCGTTTCATTTAATAACTAATTCTGCCTTCTTATGTGCTTATATATTTTATAGATCACAAGTTTCAATTTTTGTTTTCTTAACTAAGACTGAAGAGCCTTGTTATAAAAAACAGACTGGGGAAAGTCCACAGACTACTTTTTTTTTTTTAATTCTTTTGAAAGGCTACAAATTATATATTTATTATTCTTCTTTAATTACATGAATTAAGACTTCAGTAACCTACATTGTCACAGAAAACCTTTTGAGGGTCTGGCATCTTTTATCTTTGTTACTCGATGAAGATATCTTTTCAAAATAAAGAACTATGCACAGCTACTAAAGCAACAGTCTATGGCCTTTTTTATTTATTTGAGAACCGAAGCACTTTCAGACTATCCAAAGTACTTTTTTTTTCCCCCTCATTGTTTGTTATCAATCCCTGGCACAGCTGATACTTGAGGCAGAGATTTTCAAAACGCTGCCTAAGGGATTTAAATGAGGATTATTCGTCTAAGTCTTCATTTTCTTCTTTCAATGAGCATCCTCAGCTTCTACCCCATTATTTTCTATTCCATATTAACTGATGAGATTTCAAATTCCCTTTGGGTTCAAGACAGAAAAACACTACATCTCAATTCACAACGTCAAAGTTTTAAAACTGTGGAAGTTAGGAGGAAGCAATGCAACCGCTAACTAGCAACAATGCCTACCCCTGCCACATACTTTGGATTAGGAGGACCCTCACATGCTTCAGTTATGTTTATTGAGAAAAGCACACAGGCATATGCTTAATCTTAAGCAGGCAGTCACAGTTAATTGGGAGTTTAAATAAATAAAGATGGTTTCTTGATTTGGTGTCCAAAGGAAATATTTGCAATATGAGGATACCTAAAGATGCAGGTAAGTGCAAAGTGGGATTTCATAGGTGAACCTTGTCATTTATCTGGGATTCAGATCAATGAGAATTATTCATCTATATACTTTTGAAAATTGCACCCATTTGCCACTTTGGGCACTTAAATAACTTAAGGGAAATGGACACCTTCCAGTAATTTCAGTCATTGAGAGTACTCAGCATTAAAAGGCGTTCTTTGGCTGTTATAATTCTTTCAAATGCTCTGCTAATGGTATTGGTTGTGCATGTGGTCCTTGTCTAGAGAAGAACCAGGGAGGCTGCACCTCAGTTACCTTACGAAGGTAATTTTCCAACACGTTTTTACTTGTATATTTAAAACAGCCACAAAAAAATTATTTTTATTTAATAGCTTTAATATAGCAGCTTATTTTCTACCAGTCCTAAATTATTTCAGCACTTCTCAGTATGTCAACTACACAACACTGCAACTTCTTTCTAGGCAGAGATTGCCTTTGTGGTGGGTGAGCGTGAAGCACTGCGTACGCTCACGACGAGGACTCTGTATCCTGCTGAGGATCTGCAGCATTCTCTAAAATACCTAAAACGCTGACACTTCCCAAGGATTAGAAAAAAATCCTGTTGTGGGAATGAGACGACTCCTTACAGCAAAACAAGCTGTGACTGCTAGAAGTTGCCATTTTCAGTAGCATCTCAGGGATGATACTGCCTTTCTTTCAGACTTGGTTTGAGAGAAAATCTCTTTCTTAATCAGCTCGGGCTTATATTTGTAATATTCACTGATGCAAGACACTTTTTGTTGTTTTTGTCACTGGTTACTCTAACTTAGTATGATTTACAGTCTACTATACTGTTAGCTGTACAACACGTATAGTTTTATCTTCAAAATTTGCAGAGAAAACATGGTGAATCTCCTGCTACAGGTAAACCATATTTTCTAAAGGGAATTATGTAAAATGTAAACAACCTGATTTCAAAGTAACAGGACTTTTTTTATATTTCCATGTCTCTGATTCATAGCTCATATTACAGAAGGTTGTAGATTAATTATAGAAGCTATTAAATTGATCAATTAAGTCAAAAGGAAAAAAAAAAAAGTGCTGAGAAAAGGAGCCAGAGATTTGAGAAAGAGCTTTTTTCCATGGTCATGGTACCTCGGAAGAAAAGAGGAAAAAGATATGACCCATGGGAGAGAAAAATCACAGCAGGTTGTAATGTATACTGTTATTAGTATGACATTTACTGGCATTTCACTCATATTAGAATTTTCACCATTTGCCATTGCCCTCTCTTATAAGAATGACTGCCAGTCCTGCTACTACAATTTTCTAGCTCTGGAATATGCAATTATATTTTGACACACATCCCTGATCCTTTTAATTATTATTATTTTTTCTAATTGGATGAATTTCTAATATAACCTAAAACTAATGGTTTATAACTCTGCATAGTTTGTAGTTGATTGGGCAGAATAGGTGATCAATAATTTTAATAATCTTGACTACATTTGCATGCCACTATTTTATACAATTAAATATAAAATGAAAGAAATGAAACCCACAAATCTCAGTCAATTACTGAAGCCGATTATCTGTTTTCAAAGAGAATGGGCCAGATGCACAGCTAATTTAAATCAGCCCAGCTCGCTGATATTTACATCAAGTCTGCCTCTTGACTCTACATACAGAGTCTGCCTCAGTATTTTAAATCCCTTTATCTCTAGTATGTAAAATACATAAAAAGGGCTTTATGAGACAAAAACTGTTCTCACATGACCACTGATTAAACCAAAGGTTGCAGGATGTAGCAAGGTATACAAAACTATAGTAGGAAAGAAAACCTGCCTCCTTATTTTTATCATTTACATACCGAAATAAATATTACTATACATACATTATCAACACTCATTTTAGAACCATTTATCTTCAGGGCACAAAGTACAAGTTTACAATAAATCCCTATTTTTTCAAACATGATTTCTGAAATGAGCATGTGTGTAAGACAAATTGTTAAAGAAAATACTAAAACCTTCATGGGAATGTTTAAGAGTTCTGCTTAAAAGCCTAATTGCTCCCTTCAGAGACATTAAAATCTATTAAGTAAATACTTATTTATAGACTTTTTAATTGGTGGATTACATTAACAGATATTACGATATATTTTGAAGGCAAACATATTGACCTCATGGAGTCCAATGCCTCCTTATATTTAGCATATTTACTGGCAGAAAGTTCTATAATTCTAATTAGTAGTAAAATTGATTTTTACAACTTCTGCAAGATGGAGTTCACATGTATTTAAAGAAAATATTAGCAAACTGTGTCTTTTCCCTAATAAACCATTAGGGACAGTAGCATTTCAGTCCTATTTTTAGCAGTCCCTAAGAATTCAGAAGTTCAGCTCTTTATTTTATTCTGTCTGAATTAAAGCACAATAATAATAAAAATCTGCACTAGCCAGCAAATTCAGCCCTTTGGAGTAAGCTGAGGAGGGAGACCTGTCATTTTGAAAGAAGGCAGTGAGAGTCTGGAGCTAACACCTCAGACCCACAGAGTATAATGTGCAGACAACACCTTGACCATTTTTAACCTGCTCATAAACGAAGACCAGATGACAGTAGTCCTAGTATCAAGGAAGACAGAGACAAGTTAAGAAGCAGGGGGAAAAACCCCCAACCACCCAAACACTGAAAAGCTCAGAATGCAGATGACAGGAACAAAGAGCATAGCCTGGGGTGGGAAATACAGCTTTTTCCCCCCTTGTAGTGTGCTTCCAGGGGTTTATGCTCTACTGCTTTTTTTCAGATGCTCCATCAACAATTTTCTGTACGGGAAGCCCCGTTAGTAATTAATTGTACTTTGGTGAAGAACAACTAGGGAATTGGCAATGAAGAGCCATTATAGGAGAGATCTTTTTATTATTGTTCTGTAAGAGACGAAGGCAGTACAATTTGGCAGATCATCTAATATCTGTATTTCTCAGCTCTCTATGTGGTTACTAGATAAAACTCTCCCCTGGCAAGAGGGCTGTGAGGTTAAACTTACTTTTACAGAGAAGGGAAAAAAAAAATAATTATATTGATAGCTGCTGGGAAGGGCAGACCCCGCTGTAAGTAAGACAAGTGAAAAATATCACAAAGTCTGGACAGCAGGCTTTATCAAAGCTGGTAGAAAAGTTTGCAGATTGGTAGTTTTTGCTGCCTTTGAACACAGCTTAATTTATAAAAAGCATGGTCAAACAGATTCCACCAGCAAGTCGGAGTTAAAAATTAAAGCCCTGATCCCCAGCCTAGTCTTTCCTCTGTAGTAGTAAGCACAGGCAGCAGAGGTTACTGAACTGGATATAAAGACAGATGTGTTGCTTCCTCCCAGACACGGTGAGTATTATGCATCATTGTCAAAACGCCTGAACAAAAGACCTCATCTCAGTAGTATAAATCCCCTGTGTCTGTGCCGCTCTCATGAAATTCTTCAGTGCAAAACTTGTGTGGAAAGTCACTACATAAAAGAAAGATGGCTGGTTTCGCAGCAATACCAGCTATTGCCAGCAATCTTGAAAATCAGCTGGGCTTGCCGATGGGGGTACCAGTTGCACTTTGCAACGCTGTTTGTAACTCAGAAATAGTGGAAACAGTAGGTAAGGAAGAAGCAAGATGACAAGGCGCAATAACCAAGGCACCGCTTGCTCATGCAGCCGCCAGCGCAAGGCAGGAGTCCTGAGACCGCTACGCTTGCTCCTGGCACCGGGTGGCTGCGAGCTCACAGCCACATCGCGGCGATTCCCAGGGCCTCATCTTCCCTGCTTTTTCTTTCTCCCTTCTCGTTCTAAGCACAAGGGAAAGAGCAAAACCAAAAATCATCAAGACTTCTTGGGGTCTGCATCTTGCCTTCCTCTGAAGATCTTTTCTACTTTCTGAAAGCAGGAAAACAGAAATGGAAGCCTCTCACCACCAGATCTCACAGCTGCTGGCATCTGGAGCCAGGAAAAGTAGCTAACATTGCGAAAGTCTGAGCAACCATTTGATTCAATGATGCAAATGCCTCCCCCTGTTTCGCTCCCCACCCCGAGGAGAGCACGTGTCAATTTTTTAGTCAGAAGACATACATATAAAACCATTTAGAACCTTAGATCTTGTACACATATCATACATATGACATATATACGTCATATATATATACACCATACATAATCATACATTATCTTTCCACCTACCAAAACAGGGATCAAGCAAGCAATCTGTAAAAGGCACTTTTTACCCATGGATAGGTATAGTTCCTATGAACTGATGGGTTAATCAATTTTATACAGACACATATCCAAGAAGGCCTTGTCTTCCACCAAGCCCATATAAGAGACATTATAGAATTCAACCACTGGTTGCTTATGAGGTGATAAAGAAAAATACATCTACAGAAGAGAAAGAAATGTGAATATGCAAAGGCAAGGATTTGCAATTAAAAAAGCAGGAGAGTGGTTAGAGGTAGATAAGACAGATCATAAACAAAGTGAAGATTCAATTTCCATGTATTGCCACATAATATTTGTTCATCAGCTTTAGGAAGCAGAGAATATTGAACTGATTTGTCTTACGAGCTGCTGATGCTACAAATTTCTTTATTTTTTTCCTGTATTTGATCTTCTTTTTTTCCTTAGGGGCTAATTATAAAACTTCTCAAGTTTTGATAAACACTCCTGAATGCACTGCTTACAAGATGCTATTAACATGCAAAGAACTTCTGGAAAGAGAGCATTAATACAAACAAAGAAATAGGATCAATCCACAGGCTAAAAAGGCTGCTTGTTAAAAAAGAAAATACAATGAACTTAACACAAGCATGAATATGCCCCAGTGGGGGAAGGAAGAGACTACCTTATGCCATGCAGTTGCCTTCCACTGTTTGATGTTGCTGCAGCTGTAAAGCCTCAACTGATCGTTACAGCAACTTTAAATCTGTAATACTGTGCTTTTTTTCTTTCTTTCTGAAAATTATGAAAAAAGTACCCACATCCTTCTTTCCAAATACCAGCACATATTTTGTGTGTTTACCACTGTATTGCATACAAAATTAAAAAAAAAAAAAAAGAACTGACAGTCAGGAGTTAGAGATACTTTCCTTGCATCAAAACTGGACTGCTAGGACAACTAATTTTACTGTTTCCCTTTTCCATTCTTTGTCAAACTTGTTTCTCCATTTAACAAACTATTTGGTACAAAAGTCTGCCTTTTTTAATAGTATAAGGGACCAAGCACACTTGAGAAATTATCTTATCTAGAGATTCACATATTTATTATGATTCAAATGTAATTACTAATAGCCAAAGTAATTTAAAAAGTCATATCTTATTTTCTCAGTCTACATTCTCATGTACATTGGTATATTTACATGAAAGATATTGCCTTTAAAGACAGTTAAAAACTAACAGCATGCAAATTTAAATTAACAGGTACTCAAAGTTCTCTATTTTTTCCTCTGTTAAGAATTCAAGATTACTTTAAACACCTCTGTGTCACTTCTTTTTATACTTCTTACTTCCTAGTGGCTGTTGAAAGAGAAAAAATAAGCTCTTTTACTTTCAGATGCCACTTAGAAATTAAAAACAGTGTTTACATAATAAGAAGTGAAGCAGTATTTCCACACTGATCGCCCTGAAGTGCTAGTCCTTAGGTTTTCTCCTCTTTCCCTTGAATTTTGGAGGAAGGACACAGATAAGGCCCATGGGGAAAAAGCATCCCATCTTCTACCAGTCAAGAAGAAACAAAGTATGCTGTTTGCTTAAGGGTAGTGCATTGTGCACTTTCAAGAAGGAGAAAATCCCCTGTGGGTAGTGCATACATTTTTTATAGTTTTCTGATGAAGTAGTGATACACTGGTATAAAGCATCAGCAAAAACCCCACCCACTGATGTTCTTCCTCGGACATGTCGCAATTGTCGCACGAAGGTTGCCCCCTTGTCCATCAGTGCTTATTTCTGATATTTTCTGATAATGTGTTTGCAAAATCAGAAAAAAAAAGAAAAAAAAAACCCACACCAAACAGGAGTGCTGGATTGGAAATGACAACATAACTTTAAAAGTAGCATTTAACATAACACTGCTTGCGGCTTACCTTTCCGTACTGTTTGCAGTGGACACTGCTGAAAAGGTCTGAGCACTTAGGCATGCCGTTGCCCCGTCTGAGATGATAGAGCTACTTCAACATGATAAATTCTTTCAAAGGCAAGGATAAACAACCTTTGATTCATATACACTGAAACTTGTTATAAGTAACGAATGATTTAGATGGAACACATTTAGCACTGTCGCACAAAGAACATTTATTACAAACATACCACAACAGCAGAAGCAGTGGCAGATAGCACACCATCAATCAGAGCAGACCACCAAAACAAATTGTGCCTCATAAACTACTTTAATATGTCACGAAGCTTCCAAATATACATCGCTGATCCATTTGTTACAAAGCCTAGGCTACTTTTTCACTGACAAGTCAATGACATCTGGTATTTTCATTTATGTGCAATATCACAATGAATCTAAGGACTCTATTCACCCAAAATTAAGTTCCTGCAAGCGCTGGCCTTTAGTGCTCCTCAGGCTTGCACAATTTAGCACACATGGATCTTGGTAACAATGTCTGTCTACAAAGACCCATTTGCCAATGTATTTTGTCTGTGTACTTTAGCAGAATCTTCCTAACTATTTCAAGTACTCAAGCTGCAGCTCCCTCTATACCCATGCAAAATTTATGGCCCGTACAGATAAGAGAAGGCAGCAGCACAGTAGAAGTTTTAAAGGGCATATGTTACATGCTGGAGAACAGATTTTTCGAGTCATTTTGAAGAAGTGATTGAGGAAGGTGCTTCTGCTTCTTCTCTTTCAGTATCAGTAGGAATGCTTATAAAATAGTTCTGCAACAGAATAGCAAAAAATTAACTCTTCATATATTTGGTCTGACAGCCCGCACAGGCTTGAATTTTCTGCATTTCTCTTCAAGCTCTGTACTAAAGCATAGCTGATATCCTAAAAAAGTCTCTTTTCCAGTCTGAGGGTTAATAAAACACCATGCAAACCACCAAAAGTGAACACTTCATCCTCCAACTTGATGCCCTTCTAGCGACTGGGCTTAAGAAAAATGTCTGAAAGCTGCAAATACAGTCAAGTTGAGAACATACATGGAATTCAACGAGTTAGTTGTTAAGAAACCTGTGTCAGAACAAAATTGGGCCAACAGGGGGATTAAGAAATCAGAGTCTCGTTTAATACTTGCAAAAATCCATAATACATTTCCTGGTCAAACATCTCTCCTTGTCCCTCAATCAGGTCTGGAAGACATACAATTCATGTAAAGTTTAATGTAAACAGTCTTAAAGGATTTCCAGCTGCATTCCATAAATTCAGGATGCTGGGATAATGAGCTATACGATCTGATTTCTCCCCAGTATACACCAAACACTCTTTTGCCACTCTGCAAACTGCTACTGTACAAGGAAAGCACATCGACACAGAAACCAACAAAGCTGTAAGAGATGCGTGTCGGCAGGTAGCTGTGCTGCAGCGAAGGCACCGGCTGCGGTCGGCTGCCAGTCGACATGCAAACGTTTGCTAAGTCAGTGCCGGTGCTATTGTGCAACAAATATATATTGCAAAAAACTTTAAACTCAGATGTTTTCCTATGAATTGGCATTTTGCATTTTAAACACAGTTCTTCACACATTCCTTGCCAGCTGTTTCTCCAAAGCCAAGTCTTGTAGCCATCTGAAATTTTAAGGAAGTTTGGATTTCTATCAGATTTTTTCAGTCCTGCTTCAAACTCATTGATACCCCTGGCCCATTCAGTTTTAAGTATCAAATGTTACCATTTAAGTACTATAATGTGTCATTGATCTGCACATTAAACGTCCACTGAAATCGATGGCCTGTTCAGCATGAAAATCAATGGTAGGGTACAATCCTAAATAAGTATTCTACACACAACCTCTGCAATGCCACCTTGATTTCAGTCCTTCATATGTGGCTACTCAAGACAGAATATTTATTAATACAATACTAGTACAAAGAAGACAAGCAAACTGATAAAATTAATGGCAAGTGCGGTGGCATTAGAAGTGTGAATAGTGTAATTAATTAATCAAAACACTCCTAACACTTTTAGAGGATATTGTAGGAATAAATAAAAAAGACAAGCCATTATGATTTTCCTAAGTATGTGGTAATAGTTCTGTATATCCTAGATTTATGCCAAAGCCACCACAGAAGTAATAACTAGCTGACATCTATTATGACGACTGAGTAATTCTGTATCATACTGGGATCCAAGAAAACACACATCTGCAATATGACAAGTCACCATGAAAATTTTGGGCTGTAAAACCTGAAAGAACCATAGATGGACAAACAGACAAAGAATCTGTCTGTCCAGATTGCATTTCAAAGTCATTGCCGGCTACGTGGACATTTACTGAAAGCAACCCTGATGGGTAGCCCTTGCAACTCTGCCGTAACTATGGGTTTCATGATCAACTCGGAGCTGCACTGTGAATCACTCGGCAGACAGAGGGAGTGCACACAGCCCCAGATCAAAAGGAACATAATGTGTCATGACTTAACAGTGTTTGATTTCTCCCTAGTGTTTTTTAAAGCGAGAGAGTTGACCTCCTTCCTCCCTTGGTGCTTGACTGTTGACACCTGAATGTTCAGTCTTGATTAACCAAACCTCACCCTCCACTTTATTCCTTAAACTAGGTTTTTCAAAGAGTGTTATTGTTGCTTAGGAAAAAAAAAAAAAAAGAGAAGAAGAAGAAAGAATTGGACAAGACAGCTACATAGAACATTTAGTGAGATAGGGGGTTAAAATCCCACACCAGGCTTGGCAGCTGTGATAATGATGTATAATTTAATTGAAGCTATACTGTGATCCTCAAAAGGACTTCAGACCTTTTCCCATGTTTATGTATTATTCAGGCTAATGGCAACCCTGAAATAGAAAAAGCTTCTTATCTCTTAAAACTTTTATTGCAGTGAGTTCAAAATGCACAAAGCTGAGTGCTGGTCTGTGTGCTTTAATGCAAAGTGAAAGGATGCTGTTTCCAGCCTGCTTTAGCGTTGCTGTCTTGGCAGAAAGACAGATGTGATTGGATGCCTTAGAAACCAGGAGTGCAATGGCATGCATGAGAAATTCAAAGTTTTGAGTTATTTCTGAACTTAGAATGTCTTACCTCTGTCTGGCCTTTATTTGTTTTCACTTTTTTCAATACACATTCATAGAAAAATATAAATTCCATTAGACAAGACAAAAATCTATAGCAATCTATACAAATAGCATCTCCTTTGCATTTTGAGCAAGTTAACCGACAGTTCTTGCTAAACCTTTAACACTGTTATAAAAACCTGTATCTACAGGGTTTCTCAAAACTAACAGGATAATTTACTAAAGGATGACAAGCTGTTTATTAGCAGTTGTGTCAATTGGTGCAAATTCATCCTGCAGACCAAGCAGCAGAAAGGACCAATCTTCAAGCTGGTCTTCAGTCTATGCACAACTTACATGTGCAAGGAAACAGAGGAATAAATCAGGACCGTCCATAGGAAGATTTTTGTGCCAGCCATTTTATATACCATAATGCATAATTGGAACCCAGCATAGTATTATACATGTACATATGCCCACATAAAAAATAATATAAAGATAATAAAATAACACAACCCCAAATCACAACATTTGTGGAAGACGGTGGTCACAGAATGTCAGTAAAGGATTCTTCAAATTATCTTTCTTTCTAAACGCATAGCAAAATTTCACCCTGTGGTGACTGCCTACCGCTTTTCTGGTGATCAGTGAATCACACAGATCATTTTCTGATCTTTCCCAATATGCAAAGACAACGTAAGTGCCATGAAATGTATCAGTCACTGCTGTATTTCTGCTGAAGAGATTACAAACAGATACATTTAAAACTAGCAACTGCCCTTGCCATGCATCAAAAATGTGTACTGCTAAACTGATTTCGGGCCTCAAACTACATTATCTGTAAAATGAAATTACCATGTTCATTGTTTGGAAATGGAATTGAAAACACCAATACAGAGCAAGCAAATTTGCATGCACAATACATTATATTATCCTGTGTTCTCAATACATCTCACTTTCTCTACATGAACTGCAATTTTCTAGAGCACATGTAAGCTTTTGTAACATTGCTTTTGTTTAAACTAGGCTTTAAGCAAGTTTATGAAGTAGCTATAAACACCAGAGAACACATAAAAGGCAATGCATCTTTTGTAATTTGAAGGGTACAAAAACTCTTACCAATTACTGTGTTCCTTTCAGATTAAAGTGCAATAATATTCCATCAAAGGGCACCAGAAAGGAAATTAGTCAAGATGCTGAGCCATAGTTTCCAAAGCATATAAATTAAGCAAAGCATGTTTCCAGGAACAAAAACTTGTCTGCAGGTTCCTCATGGTCTGCAGTATTATGTCTATCTCTATAGGAATAATTCATGGTAACATTTCTTAATAGTAATATTTTTTCCAGTTAAATACTCTGAAAAGCTATTAAAGCTGGCTCAAATAAATTAAGAACTCTCTGATAAATAACCTCGGTAGATAATAATTTGTAAAAGCTCTTTTAAAAATGAGAAGACAATTGACAAGCAGAAGAAAGTGTGCACTGAACATGCAGATCAAAGAGGAAGAAGATGTGAGACAGCTTAACCAACATGCAGATACAACTATGCTGGTCACTGGTGCCCAGGCGCTGTAACGCAGAACAGACTCTTAAGACGGCTCAGGGAGTGAAATTCCACTAATGTGAATTTTGAAGTGTAACTTGTGCTGGGCTGATGAAGAAAGAGTAAAGTGAGACCATATTAAAAAGAGAATTTCTCCTCCTTGCAATAGTGAAACCTATGCATTAAAAAAATAATTTTAAAAAATCTGAAGTAGAGACAGTAGATGTTCCTCCTAAAACAGAAGGAAGTTGAAATTAAGTGCTACACAAATACTATCCAAGAGGATTTTTTCTCAGAGTACCAAAAACTTTGTCTTTGCCCTGATACTGCGAAGTGTCTCTGTCTTCACACACTGCGCCAGCAGGCTCCACCAGCAACTTTAGAGAAGCTACCTTCATAACCCCACTGCAACTCAGTTCTTCAACTCCCACAACCCTCCACTTTAAAAGATATTTCTCCTCTAAAACACACAATTCAACAGCATTAAGGAATTAATTAAGAGAGGTTGGTTTCTTTATTTCTTTTCCTATTTCCCCTTTGCTGCTCTTCAACATTCAAAAGTTGAAGAAGTTTCCAGCTTAAGTTCAAACTTAAAAAAAAAGGAAATAAAACTTCTGCAAAGCACAGAATCATCCATCATTTTTTTCCACAGTAACTACCAACAGCAAGAACATTACTCACATTTCAAGACTGTCACTTTTCTGAAGCAGAAACCAGAGTCTAGCAGTGGGAAAAATAAAAATTGAAAATCTGAAAACAGACTGTTGTCCAGTTTTTTAATGAACTCTGTACCCTTCACCATGCTCTGTAACCTCAAATTATTTTAAGTATGTATTCATTCTTTATTAAACATATATTACTAATCTAAGTTTTATGGTATCTTTAAAATGACTTTACACATAAATTGAAAATTACTGAATTAAGTGATTCTTGACACCGGAGCAGTAATTCATTAAAACATGTTCTGGCCTAGTGTACAAACCCATATCATGTCCACGGGTAATCAAGCAGATGGATAACAATAGCTCATATAAACCCGTTGCAGAATACTGGATAACAAGTAAGGACTGTAGACAAATTCTCAAGCTTTACCAAAACCACCAGCAGTATGAAACCACCTTAACTAATGGGAAGCTGACAACAGTGGGTACTGCATCAGTGTTACAACTTTTCCGCTGTCTTCATCAGCCTCAAGACTGTTGCATATTCTGATCTTCAGATCAGTCTTTCCCCAGCTGCCTAGATCTGATGACAGGCATTACCTAGTAAGAACTGCCATGACTGATTATCAAACAGATGATATTACAGCTGAGATTTGAAAGTAGATTCTCTGCTTATTGAAAATGAAAGAATTTTATAATTTCAGTGGAATTACTCCTGCCTGTAACAAATACAAGAAAGATGCTGAATACGTTCTGGTTACTACCAGGCGCACCCCAATACATTGCACAGCACAGCAGTTCTTCTCAAGCAAGTACAAGAAACAAGATGCAATCTTAGGTTTGCAGAAGATAGTTAACCAGGGACATTCCCCAAAGGCTTCTGTATAGCGTGCCGATTTTTAAATCAGAAGCGGCAGATTTGGTATCCCAACAGCTTTCCAGAAGGAAAGCTGAGCTAAGGACTGAAGAATAGGCTCTCCCTGCATCTTCCCAGGGTATAAAAGAAATTCAGAACAGTATCTGCAGTTGCTCAAAGTAATTAAATTACACTAAGTATGACAACGGAATGTAAATTTCCAACATGTCAGTAAGATTTTAAAATAAAATTGAAGCATGCTTTTTGAAATACTCAACCTAAAACTTGCTTATTGTCTGATTTGGATGTGTCTGACATGAGTTTTTACTCATTCATTCCTGCAATACCTTTCCCTAATAATTTTAAGGACCCTTTACATTCAAGGGAGAAGAAACTTAGTGACACGCTTAAACTGCGTGAAAGTTGTCTCTCAAATTTTCCTTAACTGAGCAGACTAAACTCCTTCAATCTCTCGCAAAAACATTTACTCCATTTTTCAGAATAATTTTGTGGCTTTTTTTCATTTCTTTCATTTTTTCTGTATCAAATATTATGCACTCTTCCATTTCTTCTCTCGATAATGCAGTAGGCAGGGAGCAAACCCTTTGCTCCTTTACTCCTATTTACAGAACTAAGGATCCCTTTTGTCTGCTTTGCCACTGTCAGTACAGTGGACCTATAGCTAGGTTAAATTATTGAGCCAGAGGCAGCAATCTCGAGCAGCAGGGTAAACCTGTGCTGTTGTCTCTCCAAACTTTCAAAGCACACCAAAAGTACTTTTGAAGAACACACAGAAAGTTAATCATTCACTAAAGCGACACGTGGTGTTAATGTGAGCACTGCCGCCTGTCCTTCTCCAGCACCCTGCACGGGAAAGACAGTGAAGAACAGGAGTTTGCTGCCCCTCTGCACCACCGTCTCCACGCCCGTACTTGAAATGGTAGCAAGAGCTGTACCAGTGAAGTCTCACCACAAATCACATGAGCACAGGAACGCACGTGTGCCCACGCCTGAAAGGAAACGGGGAGGCTGCCAAGGCAGTTGGTATTCAGAGGACATAGGAGCCCAGAGGAAAGAGTAACGACACAATTCTTCATATCAGAATCTTAATTTTTGTGAAGGCTGAGAATCCTTATCTCTGGCAGCTTCTGCTGAGTGATCAGCATCTCAGGAAACCAAACTGGATTTTGCCTCTCTCATGTTTTTTCTGTTATTTCATTTAAGTTTCCTTATGCAAGGAAACACAGTAATGAAAAACACAGCTTTTGAGACAACCTTAGAAAAACCTTAGAAAAGAGAAAAACTTTTTTATGTTTCTGAATTACTGTGGTTCACCTCTCTGTGCAGTACACATATGGAACCACGAATTTGTTTTGCTACTCAGCTAATGTAAGAGGGTGAAGTTTCCAAACTAGTAGGATGAACTCAGTGCTACGATGAGAGCTAACATGACACAATTCAGCTGAGAATAAGATTTTACGATTCAGATATAAATGATTGAAATAGTCATTTATATTGGAGGTGCTGTCATTATTGAACAACATCTCTAAAACATTAAAAGCTTTCCATTATTGGCAATTTGAGTATCATTTACCAAAACTAAATCATCTCTATAAACATCATATATATCCCCCCCAATTTTGAATGTACTAAACAAAGAAGTTTTCATGGAAGTATTTAGTAATGGCTCTTGAAAGAAGTAATGTACTCTAAGCACTCTTTAGGTCATGCTTTGAAGTCAAAAATCAATAGCGTTTAACTGATGAACATCATTGTCTTTCAAAATTGCTAGAAAGAGAAAGCCAAAACAACCTTTTCTCAGATGCTTTGGTCTGTGTTTAAGCCTGTTCATCATTTTGAGGCTCTGATTTGTGCTCTTTCAACACCTAACAGGCAACTTACGCGAGTTCATTCTATTTGTGCACCTAAGAGGCTTTGCTTGTGCTTGCAAGTTTTCTAATGTCAATGATGCTTTACAGTGGTTCCAAAATCTGTTTTAAGAAAAAATAAATGCAAATAACCAAAGGAGAGAGATGTGTATGCATGTGGGGGGGTGAACAGTATTTAAATATTCCTTCTGTTTTATAACTATTTGATCAACATACTTTTTAATATGATAGCAAACATTTCAAGCAAGGCTCCAAGTACAGGATGTGGACACAGGATTCAACGGAAGGCATCACCTTATTAAATCTTTTTTTTCTTTTTCGTCTAGATAATCCAAAGCTGCAGGCTGAAGTTATGCATCAGCTTGAACTAGCCTAAATCAAGTCAGGTTTGCAACCTCTCCTCTTCCCTTGGGGCCATAGCCTTCTTGTGTAATAGGCTCCCCTGTGACCTGAGAGAGTGCAAATTGAGGGATCCAATCAGCTAGATGATTGCTATCTTCTCTTATATGGTTAATCGCTAGCTGGATCAGCTCCCCGAGTAGGAGTGCCAGCAGATACGCAAAAGTACTAGCACCAGTAGAGGAGGTGGAAGGAGACCCCACAGCCAGGACTGGCGGAGGTTGAAGGAGACTGTGGAAACCTCACCCAGGCTCACTTCATCTGCCAAAGTATGGCAGCCTCTTCTCAACGACGGTTTGAAACACTCTTCTAACTTCCAGCCTACATTTATTCCTTACTGTTTGTTTTTGTGCCAGCACTAGTCTGTTCTTAAGTAGATGTTACTTCTTCCCAATATTTGCTCCCTCGCGACTGGAATAACCCCGTCATTCTCCCTCCCAGCCTTCCAGCTGGAAAGAAAACTAACAAACTTGGTTTTCCATTGCCCTCGCCTTTGTCATGTCTGCCTGTGAGTTTGAATACAGGTTACCAGACTTCTATACAGTATTTCAAATGTCTTCACAAAGATGACAAATAGACAAGCAAAGGCTGTGTGCTCCAAGGAAATATGTATGGGAAGCTTCACACATCAGCAGAGTCCCTTTGAATTCAGATTTCACCATGAAGAAGGTAGTGTAAAAGGTGCAAAAATTTGCTTGTTATCGTGGGGTAGGGACTAAATCTAGACTATAAAGGAAATAGAAGACTGAATGAAAAACAGTTAATTTCACAGGCACTCGGTATCCAAATAAATACTCTTTTCCATTTTAAGTATATTCAAAGCAAAACTATTAGAACATCTTCAGTACATGAAGTCACATACTGTGTGTAGTCACACAATTTATATACTTGCAGTCAGACTGAAACTGCAGATCCACACTTACAGTCCTCAGTCTCTAAAATTAGATTTTTAGATCTTTATCTATGCACAAGCCACCTCCTCAAATACATTGAGCTTCCTCTGAAGTTACAAAAATTTGTGAATTTTCATTATTACTCAAAATTAGGTTGCTTCTGTGAAATGTAGGAAAATAATTTTAGGACCCTGAGTTTGAAACTTTTGGTCAGCATTTCATAAACTTTTCCAATGTACAAGTGCATAGCAGCATAACCTCTCACAATTTAAGAAATACTGTTAATCATACAACATGATAATATATTCAGAAAGAATTAATGCAGTTTATCTTTGATATTCCATAAAATAAATTACTTAAATTAGGTAAATGGCAAACTATATAAACTGTTACCTTCAAAATTACGTGAACTACGGTGAAGCATACAGCAGAACTGACTGTGCTTTCCAGTTGTTGCAACTCAACCACCACATCAAAGGCTCCACATCATCATGTCCGACCAGACCCCTCGTGCCTCACAGTAACTCATGCTGAAACCCAGGCTACCTGGGTCCACGTAGATGCCTCCTCTCTACTTTCCCTTCATCAAAGGTCCCAGCCTCCCTCCCTTTATCCTCCTGACCCCGCAGCCTCAAGGCAGATGAAAACAAGTTCCCACTGGTGAAAAAAGTCTTTGTGAGTTTCCCCACGGGTGAAGTGAATAGTATTGTTGAGTGGCTGCCAAAAAGACATCTAAACACCTATAACAATTCCTGGTGCTCTCCTGATGTGTGAGACACTGTGACCATGCAGGGACTCTTCATTACAAATGCAGAAAATCTCAAGGTCTATTTTCACCAAACTCAGCATGTATCCACCACAAAGTTGTTCTGCATGCAAGCGTCCACGTACCTGAGATGTCCGCGTGTCCAGAGCTACCAGACATTTAGCAGCAGTCCAGTAAGACACCTCCAACTCTAACACTCTAGCCATTGCTCTAATAATCTAATACTTTACCTCCAAATTTGAAAGGTCTGAGCGGTGGCTGCTTTCTGTATGGAAGGAATTGTACAGAAATTTTCTTTTCTGAGCTAATCTTTGAATTATGCTTTTATAAACATTTAAACTAGTGTTGGTGGATTACATGCATCACAATTCTGATCACCCTGCAGGGATGCTGAGTGAATCTCGTGCACACAGCTTTGTATCACCCTTACCAGTAATACCTAGTCAGAGACACTTAAGATATCTCACGCTGCTATCTTTTGCCATAAAAATGATTAAACTGCCATAGAGCTGAAATGGGAACTGAAATATAAGGCTGGATCGCTTGCATAATAAACTTTGATTTAGTCATTAAAGAGATTACTGCTTCATTTCCATGTAGACAGAAAGGACAGGCACCGTCCGCATCTAGATCTGTGGGGTGTTGCACTGTGGTTGCATTTTATCTTTATTTCTCCAGTTGGATCATAAGTAAACCCAACCACACCTTCAGTTCTGAAAATGAAAATTCTTTCAGTGAGGCACAAGGGAGACCTGAGCAAACACCCCTTTGGGGAATAGGCATGCTTTATTTGCATTTCCCAACCCCAGGTCTGGTCCCTTCCCTCTGACATCTCGGCTCCGACTCCTCTCCCCAACCCTGGAGGCCATTTCGTCCCTTGCGAGGTGCTGCCTGTACCGTGGGCTCATTGCTTCTACACCGAGGCACCCTGGGGCACAGGCAGAGCCCCTCTGCGCTCCCTCACCGAGGCTGATCTCACCCCTGAGGAACATCCGGCAGTGGCTCAGCCTGCAGCCCTTCAGCCCCAGCTGGGTGCTGGCCAGTCAGATAGACCTTGTCCTGTTACAGAGGCCACTGTGCAAAGTGTCAGCTTCTTCAAAAGCACCTGGGAGGGCACAGTCATCCCCCAGACCGAACACGTGTGTTGTTTCCAAGATGAATGAAGGGTTAATATCCGTGAAGCACCGTGACTGTTCCATTGCTCCCGCTCTTCTCCTCTGAACACGTTTTGTCACACAGCCTTCGCACATAGCTGTAATACACACTGATGTCTATCAGAAGACAAGCATCATGTGTGATTTTCTTCTCCCCACGCATTTTGCATCTTGCCAGCTAAAGGAACGCTCAGCCACGACACAAGGGGGTTTCTGCATATGGGTGCTAGCTTGCCCCTGCCAACTCCTCAGCAAGGCTGAGGTCCCAGCAGCAACAGGTCCTTTGGCAGCAGCCTGGACAACCCCCTTCCGCAATCTCATGCCACAATTTTCCTTCAGGAAAATCCTTCAGGAATTGCCATTACAACATTATTAGTGTGAGTGAGGTGTTGGGAAGGTTCCCAAGCCTGACACAAATGGACAGCTTTCTTCCCAGTCTCCAAATTCTTCCCCAAACAGACAAAGAACATCCACATGCAGATGGATGGATACACTCAAAACTTGTTTCCTCTCTGCCCCCATAGTATGTGATGGAGTAAAAACACTGTGGAAACAAATTCAGGAGAGGACAGGCATTAGCAACGCTTGAAATCTGCTTTCGATTTAAGGTAAACTCAAAAGAGTACTTAATCTTCTTTTCCCAGTTTTTTGTTCTCCATATTATAAATCCTTCTTAAAAACTTGAACCATGATGTGCTATTTTGGCTCAAAGGGAAAAAGAAAATCCAGTTGATTTGTACTTCCAGGTTCTGCTTTTAGACTCCTGTTTATCTTGATCATTAGTTTACAAATCCCGGTTTAAGGCACATTTAGAGCCTGCATTCCCATGAATTACTCTGAAAGGTTTTCTGGAGTGCAGACTTAAAAACAACTAGAAAAGAAAATGGTATCTTTACATTTCTCCGGGACGACTTATGGGACTCACTTCACTCCCTGACACCTGACATTGCAACTAAATCAGCAGGTGATTTCTACCCATAACACCAGTTATTTTAGTTGTATATGGGTGGCCATTTTTTTTAGAGTGAATTCCAAGGAGAAAAATAGAGGTGAATAGAGTTGTTTTTTTCATGAATAATATACAGAACTACACAGCAAGAACACAGAAAATGATTTATCACAGCCTTTAACTTCAGCAAAAAAGATTTTTTTTTTTTACTTATACCAGAACAATTTCGAGATTCATCAGCCTGCACTTGGACTGACCATGATCAGGCCCTACACAGACACAGAACAACAGCACTTTCCAAAGGCGTTTATACTTCGCTGCACTCTTGAAACAAAATGTGGTATAGAAACATTTTAGAGGATGGTCTAAATCAGCTATTGCTGTCCACTATGGAAACTGACTTCAGAACAGCTATACTACGATTCATACAGTGCATTTTCAGACGCATGCATCCAGCATCACCTTTCCCCTCTGAACAATATAGCTGGAAGCTGGCATGCAAGTGTCTGGCTCTCCTGAACCTATTAAAAAAAAATAAATATCTGTTCCCATTTTGGGATGGGTTTTTCAGTGCGGTCCAGTGGGGAAGTTTGCACGCTGAAATTTTACCCAGCTACACCATGAATTCCATGTGCACAGCAACGAAAAGAACTCACAGAACTGATATATAAACAAAAGCTGACCCTTAATATTTAATGGAAAGGGAGGTGCATATAATATGTTTTGGAAGTTACCAATGCTCCAGCTACGTGACACTACAACACACAGATTCTGACAAGATACTGAATTTGAAATTTTCACTGGAAAACATGCATCATCTTCAAGTCACTCAACTTGCACAATAAGATCTACATGCGACAAAACTACTGTACCACTGGTATGCCTAGTTTTTGGCTAATTCAAGAGCTGTCAATAAACAAGACAAATTGCTTCTTAGTCTCCTTGAAACAGGTGCCTTCGTTACGTTTTGTTTCAGCTGCAAAGAACACTTCTAAGAAAAGCAAAACCCCACATTAAGGTGTTATTTTCGCAGTCAGATTCAGGGATTATTTTCTACTCATGATAAAAATTCTTCAGGAGAGCTCTTTGCCTCTGTCAGAGAGTAGGTAAGACACTAAAGCAACGCACCCCTCATTTACCAGATTTAACTGAAAATGGTTGAAAAGGATAAAAGTTAATGGCATTTTTTGAATTCCAGAAACTTGACAGTGACATATATTCCTAACTCACGTGCCTCTGAGAAGATATCGTGCTGCCCAGAGTAAATAACAGCTTGTAATTTGCAACGAGGATACCCAGCAGCAGCACTGAGAGATACATGCGATAACGTGATTTACAGGACCAAGAAAAAATTTTCAGATGTGCTACATTAACAGTCCAGGTTAAGTGTGTGCTGCAACTTTTCCCTTGAAGGTACAGTAGGTAGAAGATTTGTGATATGTTTAAATGCAACAAAAGGAAATACAGAGGAGGGAGGGAGGAGTCTCCTGCTGAGATGTTGTGATAAATTATTAAAACTTCTTTTTAATGTTGATGCTACTCTTTAACCTCAGATCACAATACTGACAGCAGAGGAAAACTGAAAGTGCTATTAAAGCTGTGATAAACACGTCATGTTGTGGCAACACTTGGGGGGGGGGCGAAGAAAAAAATCCTGCGGTGTCTCCAATCAGTAACACCGGGTCAAAAACAACCAGGGAGAAAATATCAAGCTATCTACATTCCACAGTCCCTCAGTCCAAATATTTTATGCTCACAGAGCTATTTGATTATGAGACCTCTATAACCCGTGTTTTCCATAAACAAATGTCATGCAAGGAAGCAAAACAAAGTGAACTTTATGAAAAGGCACATTTAGTGAACCGTTCACAGCACATATCAGATAAATCTTCTTAGCATTTTTTAACAGAAGAGGAAAATGGATTGCTGCCTTCAAATATCATAAGTGTTTTCTCAGCACAGCATTTTTTTTTCTATAAAGTTAATGCAATTTATCTTTATTAACACATCAACACTGACATAGCCAGTCAGCCAATTAGTGCTGCTGGCAGTGCATTTCACAACATTCGTGTACTCTAAAAAAATGTCTGTCTAGTCATTTTTACCATATACTCTAACAATTCTGCATTCAAAATAGGCTGCTTGCTTTCCTTCTCTCTTCCTCCTCTTTTCCAACACTGTAACCCCCTGTGATAGGGGCAACATCTCTTGCAATAAAGCCACAAGCACCTGTCCCAGAGCCCTCTATAATGAAAAGCACAATCTGAATTGCAACAGTCTGAAAACCACACTGGTTTTTAAATGGCATACATGTATTTGTATAAAGGCCTTAAATGCTATTCTTCTAATAATACAATGCAAAGTAAAATTCCTGCAAGGAATACAGGTCTTACAAAGCCAGCCAAGCAAACTAACAAGAAAGACAATTAAACTCCATGCTCTCTTTTCAGCATCCTATTGCAAGTCCACATGGCAACCTGAAACCTGAGTCACTCAAAACAGCATAGGTACTCTCCTTAGACCACCCTGAACATAGCTTTTTAGAATCTTACCTAAACATGCATCATAAAACTTTTTCTTTCCACTTACCCCCCTTCCAGTGTTTGCTTTTGGTCCTGCTAAGCTTGCTCAGGGTTGGTCCAGAGAAGAGCAACATCAAAATGAAAAGAAGTTCAAGCATAGTGATTTTCCCCCGTTTCACTGATGGTAACATTTCCACAAGTTATTTAAAAAAAGAAAAAAATATCTCCCCCTCCACTTTCCGTTTGCTTAGGGAGGAGTGATTAATCATTGAAAAATCAGAGCAAGGAGTAGCTTTGCTCTCCTTAGATGTTGAAGTAATATCTCAACGATGTAGCCCTGAGGAAAGCCACGTTTCTCACTGATCCGGTTTCTCCCACACAACATGCAGCCAGCACCGCTGCTACTACAGTAGCTATAAAATAATTTCTGCTCCTCACTTTGCTTTCTGTGGAAATATATTCCTCAGCTTGCAGCGTGAGCTTGATTGAAAATGATAAAAACAGTAATGCTTGTGTCCAGCAGAAAAGAGAAAAGATGTCAGGATTGTGAAAAAAGATGAGCAGCAGTTGTACTGACAGCTTTAAGCCTGACTGTCTGATCCTAATAGCCGTGCAACCAACCAAATTGCTCTTTTAAGAGTAATAAGGCTTCAGTGAAAGCTGGTGTCACTGCCACTTGGGTAGGTAGTGCAGGGCTTGAAAATCACCAAGGAACCTGCTAGAGATAACGACTGCCACGGTCCCGGCTCCAAACGCAGAGGGCTGAGCAGAATACAGTATGCAAAGGGAGCGTTTAATCTCTATTGTGTGGAGGAGATTTCCTGCTGTACAGTGTGCAACTGCTCGGGACTTTTGACTGCATTTTATTAAGGCTTTAGTTCATACTTCAAACTAAAATGCACTGATTACTCAGAGCATTTCTGAAGTAATTATTGTATGGGAAAACATCCTGCATAATTTTTTTTTTTTTTTTTTAAACTAGCAAATAGGAAGAACAAATCCTTCGCAGTAGCAGGAATCTTTTCACTGCACAGAGCAGCTCTGCATTTTGTGTTTTCACACTGCCTGTCCTCAGGTTCTGCTAAATCTGGGGGGTGGGAACAGTGGGTGCAGAGAGAGGCAAAGAGGATGTTCAGAAGTACAGGTATGTTAAAAAGAATCGACTGCAGTCACAATTTCTCAATTAATAGTTGCTGATACTGCCACAGAAATAACACCACTACCTATGTCTCCGGATGTCCGTATGTAAGGATGCCAAAGCTGGGTGAGTAAACACAAGACTTTCTGCACAAAATTTTGGATTTTCACAAAGGGTGTGCAGAGGAAGATTCTCAACATTCAGACTGCTCAAACAGTCATTAGATGCCCAGTGGTTACTTAAGTATGCCCAGCAGCTTAAACTCATCTACAGTTTGGCATTTAGTTGTTTCCGTATAAGCATTCAGTACTCAAATCAATGAGCCACAAACCTTGTGCTACAGATTTATAGTAAGAAAAAAATCAATGTCCTTAGAATGACAAAGCAACGATGGTCACAAATTCCCTGAAGTTATCACTTTTTCAACCACGGACATGATGCCCTTTTCAGTGCAACATTAAAAAGATGATATTAGTAAATTTGAAGCTCTGCTTATTCGCCCGAATAAAACATGATATTTTGACTGGTGGAGACACTCATGAACATCTAATATACGTACAGGGATTTTTTTTAAACAAACAGCACATAACATCACAAACAAGGAAATATTGGGCCGCCGCCACCACCACATCAACTATGAAAGATCTTTTATTTTCTTTCTGAGTTCTAAAAAATATTTTACCTGGTTACAGGATGTAACATTTGCATTTAGACGGAAAACAAATGTACGCTGATGTACAGTAGTTTTTCGTCCCTCTATGCATTAATTTTTAAAAGTTTTAAGACATCTTACCAGATGCTGAGTCTGATATATCGAGGCTGATGTTTATGGCTCCTAACTGCCAAAAATTAGGTCAGTATCTATCATGTAGAGTCACTAAGCTGCAGCTTCTAATGTAAAATTTCTCCATCAAGCCATTCTTAATCACGTTTCGTTGCTAATAATTAAAACACCATTTCTTTTATTTCTCTTCCATTACTGATATGAGGCAGACAGTTGTGTTCATTTTGATTGCCTCTGTAACACTCCTCTGAAACTAGCACCACCATACTGCCACATTGCAGCACCAAAAAAATTACAACTTCACATTGCCAGGTTTCAAAATTTTATGTCCAGATCATAAAATGACTTTAAACTGAAACAACCACCACCATCATCGTCATCCTCAGATACCACTATGCAAATTCACTAACTTAAAAGTTTTGAATCAGGAAGCAAACACCTCCAATGTCCCAAACGTGTGACAATATCAGTCATGCTTCAGAAATCCTGACAAGATCATTCTCTTGGCCATCTCTGCAGCCTTATCTCACTTCTGCCTCCTTCATCCTTTCTTCAGTCTCTGTCTTGATTTCAAATTTTATATTCCCCTGAAAGTTTGTCACCCTGTTTTTACTCCTGCCCATGTGGAAGCCAGCTGCTGTGGGGAAACCAGTTTCCAGTGGTGGCAGGCACCCTTAAAAATACCCCCTTGATTCCTATACTGCAGAAGAATTCAACTTCTGCAGCCTGGACACCTTGTATTTTCAGCACTGATGAAAGCAGTGGCTATTGGAAGGTATTACAAGTTTGTCAGCTTCCTGCCAGCTCTGACATGTGCCTCCAGCAGCTTCAGCAGGATCAGGAACTGCCTGAGTAACAGCTCAAGTGATGTGGCAGGAGAAGGGAAGGACCACCCGATACAAGAGCAAAAGGGAAACCATCACAGCTGCTGGTCATGGGCCTGTTTGCTTCAGTCTAATGCCTAAAGAGCCTGACTTCCACTCTGCTGATGGTCTTCTGGGTTATTTTGCAAAGGTAAGTTATTAAATCCATTTTGTATATACTAAGAGTGAGTGGGTAGACCTTCAGGGAAACACAGAAAAAGTGATGTCACTTCTTATGAAATTTAGTGGGTTTTTTAATATCCTCATTGCTAGGTTCATAAGAATTTCAATTTTCCAGAGCTGAAATGCCTCCAGAGAAAAGATACAGTTTCAAGAAAGATTATACAAACTTTATAGGCTGAAACATCACAAAGACAAATAAAAGAAACTCAACATTTATTTTTCCTTCATGTATCATGATTTTTAAGTCAACGTCACATTTTAGAGATGTAAAAGAACTGATTTGTAATTCTGTTTCATGCTTTGAATATGCAATACCAGAAACAGAGAAAAAAGTAAGCAGTCTCTTCTACCTTTATGTCTGTTGCTATTACAAGAAAAATTCCTATGAGAGCTACAAGAGGCAAACCGAACCCATTACAACTAAATGCCCCTGACATCCGACCGGTCCTTGCCCGGATCTCTTACACCCTCCAAGGTCCTTCATGACAGATTATATCAGTCATGAGTATGAGACCATTTGATACTTTCTAAGCACAGAACTCCTCATATACTAAGACAGACCAGATGCCTATGTTGTCTAACATCACATCATCAGCAGTGGTCAACTACCATAGTGGGATGCTTATGGGAAAAGTACAAGGACAACAAGAAATCAAGTGGAGCTTACCTTGTGCCCAGCCTGCCAGCCTCTGCTTGTGAAAGGCTTTGAGACTTCTTAACTTAGAGACTCTATCGCAGCTATCAAGCTTGGTTAGAGAGCGATGGACCTATACATCTTGACTTTGTCTAGTTCCTTTTTTGATTCAGTTATGCTTTTCTCCACCCCCATAGTCCCTGACAAGAAGTTCCACATATTTAATTACCTGCAGCCTAAAAAACATATTTCCTCTTGTTTCTTTGAAAAGCGTACTTGATAATTTTATTGAGATAATTTTGGTCTTCCATCATGAAAAAAAAATATTCCTGTTCACCTTTGCTTATATCATGGTTTTCCAACACACTGTCCCCTTCATACAATTTATTCCGGTAAGAAAAGCCCTACCCTAGTCTTTTCTCAGACGAAAGATGTTCCATACTCACAAATGTCCTTGAGGCCTTCATCGTAAGTATATCCAGTTCTAATTTAGTGTTTATGAGATGAAGTCAAAAGAAAAGCCTGCAGTATTCAAGATGAATTATCAGTTGCACATTCTCTCCCTCGTTCTGCTCATGAAGCCAAAGGGCAGCAGGCACCATTAAGCCAGAGTTATGTTTATAAATGCCTACAACATTAATGGATACAGAGGTTCATTTTAATTAACAGAATTTTAAGATGTTTACCCAGTGCAGACATGCATCAGCAACCTAAATAACAAACCAGCAGTAAGATACTCAGAAAAAAATTGTCCAAGTTAGTTCAATCTGCAGTTTTTGTATTCAGTTATTTGGTCACCCTTCCTTTCCACATTTTCCTTCTTTTTACTAACCATGTCTGGCACAAAGGACTACTGGTTCAAGTGCTTGGTTAAAACCCTCAAGGTTGAATAAGTAGCAACAATAACTTCATGGAAGCTTAAATATCAGAGCCCCTGAGCAACATGCTCTTCTAAGGGCGATATCTTGGAGAGGGCTGCTGCTCACCGACTATAAAAAGAATAGACAGAAGCCTTGTCTCCTTACTTGCTGACATGCTCTCTGGCCCTCTGTATTTCCCATTCAGATCCCATTTTGCTATAGTGAAGGCTACAGACTTTCACAAGATCCTTCAGTAATTGCAAGAAGTAATGCTTGGATCAAACCCAGCATTTTTCATGCTTGTGTTTCCTGGCACTTTTTAATTGCAGCATTGTCTTAATATTTAGAGAAGCTCAGGCAGAATCGCAGCCTTCACTCTTCCCATTTCAGAACACTGGACAATCAAAATGAAAAAATAAAGAGACAGCAGAAAAAGATAGAAATGACTGTTTAAAGAGTCTTGAGTAAGATGAGAAGGAATGGAAGCAGAAGCTGAAATGCCCACCCCTTCCCCCAAGAGGTTACAAATATTTTTTGTCCTACGTCTCTTCTTTTCTATTCTCCCGAAGATCCCATACAGCCAGCATCTGGTAGCATGAAAATGCCCATGACTAAATGAACTTTGCAAAAGGAATACAATCAACACTCAACGCTACAAGACAGAAACATTGCATCCTGCATTGTAGGCATGAAGAATATTTTTCCACTGTTTACTTCACCATATACAGAGGCCCAAGTTGCTGTAACCCATAATTAATTCTGTCCTTTTTAGGCATGAAAATTGTTTTGATTTTAAATACTTTAAGCTTAGGGCATTCTAAATATCTGTGGAAACCTCCTGGGGATTTCTGTTAGCCACAGACACCAATGGGAAAAATATTTTTGGACACTTGTAATACAATACATTGCCAAATAAATACATACCCTTCTTAAATCAAAAACCTACTTAAAATTCCTTCCAGTTCATGCGATTTCCAAGGATTAAGAAAACAGTGCTTGTCCAGTATGCTGTCTGCACTTCCATTGCAGGTATTCTGAAAAACCATTATGTTTCCCTTCCACAAACATAACCAAATAAGATGCACTTCTGATAATCATTGCATGTCGGTCCCAAAATACTAAGTCCATTTTGGCTTTCACTGGCAAGAGAGACCCACAAAAGGGTCTCTCTTTTCATCATAATTAATTAGTAGCTCTGTTTTTTGTAGAAGACAACATGAAAGCTTGATGTATAGCAATATACCAGTTTTAGTGCAGTACAAAAAACACAACAATGAAACAAGGACACTAAGTCCAAGACTCAACATTCTACGCTGAGGATTTTTTCTTGTTTATGCTTAGAGGTCTAAGGTCTTTCTGATACTCTGCAGATTGTATTATGTAGAGTGAAGAAGTGTACAAAAGATATTTCATATTATATGTACACATCAATCAGGATTTATCTGAGAATTACATTTAACAAGAACGATAATAATGAACTTTGAATTTACTAATTATTCCAGTCTTTAATCATACTTCATTTCAGTTCAGAAAGTATACATTTGCTGGATGGAGTTCATAGGCAACCATGAACTGTTTCAGTATCTGATAAACAATGTGAGAAAACCAACTTTACTTTCAATATTTTTAATAAAATAATTAATTTGGATAATCTTATCCACTACATTACACACAAAATTATAAATTCTTTCAGCGCTGATAATATGCTATAGTTACTTTGAAAAGTAATTTCTAAACTGCCTCTATCTAATGATTTTATTACAGTAACATAAACAGTATAGACAGTTAAACAGTAATATATGAAAATATATATAACTATATGTAAAAATTTGTAATAAATATTCAGTATTTAACAATAACACTAATTGTTAAACAACATACATAAGTTGTTTCTCAAGAAGCAATTTTGGTAAGAAAAATACTATATAAAGTCATAAATCACAAGAAGTGATAAAAAACTAATTAGACATTTCACCATGTTTAGTATTACACACTGAAAATACATTTCTGTGTTTTAGACAAGGGGGAAAGAATAAAGGACACAATTCTGGCCTTATTAACCTCTTCTCTAGTACAGAAAAAAATAAGAATTTGTTATCTTACTTTATCTTATTTTGTTCTATTTCATATCCAGAAATAGAACTTTTATCAAAAACACAACTATGAAATTATCTGGAACAAAAACTGGCACATGCTACCTATCCAATGGGAGGGGAAAAAACAAAATAGAATAATTCAGGGCAAAGCCATTTGCAGCTAGAGAAGATACCAGGATATATTTTCACCAAGTAGAGTAATATTTATACTTCAAAAATACTTGAACTATCATATCAAAACAACCTTGTCTTTTTTCTGTGGGCCTATTTCTAATGGCTATAAAGAGGAAAAAGCTGAAAAGTACCAGTTCATTCATATAGGAATCATAACCTTCCTACCATGATTTAAAGGCTTTGATTTGTCAATAAACAAATTCTGGTTATCACTCACAGGAAAAAATAAGTCAAGCTCACATTTCATTTTAAAATACATCTTTAAATCCAAGAGCCTCAAAGCATTCTGTGTGTTTCCTAGTGTTTTTCTTTCCTTGGGATTATTTTAGACCCATTCACTCTAAATATTGCTATGCACAACTTTGAAGCCACAAAGTACTGGAGCTGTTCCTCTCCTCCTGCTTCCAATTAATTTTCGAAGCACTTTGGCACTGCAATGCCGAGTAGGCCCGTTAGGAAGAATCGGCTCATATCACTCAATCATGTATCTTTGGATGTAATCTACAGAAATTAAACATGTAAAAGACAAGTAACATCATAGACTACTTGATATCTCTACATAATAAAGATGCTGGGAGAAGACATGTTTTATTGGGAAATGGAATTATACAGGATATGGAATTTCAGATCAGAAAGAAAGGAGGACCAAGACATAGCAGAGATCGTTCAGGAAAATGCTGCTGCTGACAAGAGATTCATCTGCTTTCTCTGAACAAATATTGATCCAGCAGGTTTTATGTTTGGGATGCCTCCAGTTTTGCTGGAGATGTCACGTTTCAGGTGACTTGAAACAACAAAATCCTGACTAATTTTAGTTATTAAAGATATTAGCTTGTTTTTCCTTTTATACAGTATTGAAGTTTCCCTGAGGACATATTCAAGACAGAAGATGTAGCAGTGACTCTACACTCCTCCCTTTGACTTCTGAAGTGTTCAAGTGAAGAATCTCATTTGTGAGCTGGAATTCCAGATAAAAATCAAAAGTAACAGCAATTCCCTGACAAGGTTATAGCATGTCAGTACGAAAGCTGTGCCAAAATGCCACACTGCTCATACACCTGCAGCTGTAAATAATGGAGAAGTTTTCCTGCAGAGCCCCGGATTTTCAGCCCATTTGCAAAAGAAGGAAGCAGCTTTGGGTGGCTTGGTTGAGTTGTTTGCTCACGCCATTCAATTTCAGAACAAACGTCTACATGGCAGAAAATGGCAAGTGTGACAAGCCTGCTTCCATCCTTTGTCAAATTTTCTGAACATAAAGCCAAAACAGGATTTCTCTGACTTTTAAGGATCTATGAGTGCCTTTTAGAGACAGCGAGTATTGTATAGTCAGCATTTGTCCGAAATACTGAGACAAACACTACTCTGACTCCTGCCAATCAAATTTCTGCTGTGGCATTTAAAATGTGTTTGGGTTTAATTGCAATTTATGTTTTCAAGTTATTTTTGTTTACAACAGTGCAAATCCAGTTGCTGATTAGTAATATGTTCAATTTCTGCATTCCTTTTTTCTTTCTCCACTTGTATTACAGATACAAATATCGAGAAATATAACTATCGCTATTCTGTAAAGCAAGGCTGAAAAGCCTTTTTTAGAGTATTCTAGTTTTGTAAAATATTTACACTTCAGTATTCATAGGCTACATCCGCCCAGCTGTGTTACAGCAGGACACAAACCCAAATAGTCTGACTATCTACAGTACCTATCTATGCTGGGTCCGGTCTCGCTTTTGTTGGGAGACAGCCCATCAGGCAGGGAGGTTCTGCATTGGGCAACAGAACTGTATCAAATGTTCATAGATGAAAAATAGATACAGCTACCACATGACACGTTATCTGCCACAGCCATCACTAGCAAAGGTGAATTTATTCATTCCATGAATTTTTTTTTTTACTTCTATTAGCACTGCAAAGCCCACACTGGCAAAACAAATCGGACTGCATTTGAATGTAGTTCACACATCAGTCACTGTTTGACAATTACATTCCAATGCCCAGCGCCAACCCTACTGGACCATAACCAAGGCCAGAGGCTACATACAGTAATGTTACAGAGGCATAAATGAGGGTGACATTTGACCTAAGAAATCTTTATTAATGGTGCTGATTCACAAGGAAAAAGAATTTAGCAAGGCTATAATCCTAGCCTCAGTCTCTTCTGTCTGATGTTAGAAAATTATTCATGAATTGAAAAAAATTTATATGTAAAGTCCTTCAGAGCTATGCTTATCCCCAACCCCACCCTTTCATACCATTGTCAGAGTATCCCACTTTGGACCAAGGCCACACTTCAAGCACGGTTTGTAACAAAACCATAATCTCTTCTTATGATGGCTTTTGTCATTTTAGTTAACTGCCTTCCACTCTCTTTCAGCACATAAAAATGATTTTTACTTCAAACAATTAGCATTACTAAACAACCACAAAAATGTCTGACTGAAAGTGGCTTTCAGGCAAATGATACAAAAACAGCTCATATTAAACAGAAAAATCAAACAAGGATGCAAAACACCGTTGTTGCTGTTAGAGGTTGGAATACTTGGAGCAAAGTTAAAGTTGGGTGGTTATTCTGTACCTGGCTGTCCCGTGCTGCAGGCTCAGTAGAAGTGGCATTATAAGCACAGCTGAAGAAAATAATGTATAATGAGGTTTTTGCTTACAGCACAGTGAGGTTGTGTTATAGCAACACGGTAGGAAGAAATGTGATCTTTCACTGGTTTCACTCCAGTGACCAGGGGCCAGATGACAGTGGATAATCAGCGAGGGCTATAATTTGTCATGGCACTGTAATGCATAGCAGCTTCATCAGACAAACCGGCGCAGCAGCAGACCGCCACCCGAGGAAGGAGAACAAGTCGGTCTCTGAGGCCCAGGTGCTCAAACAAGTGTGCATGCGTTTGCGGATACACAATGGAGCGTGTCAATTCTATGCTGAACACGCCTCGCTCAGCGGTTGAACGAAGCAAATGGGAATTTGCATACATGTAAATATTTTGTTAAGGCACCTAAATTACGTGAATAATGTAATGCACTTCAGTACCTTTTCTTGGTATGCTGATTTTAATAAGGTCATTGCCTATATGTTTAATAGCTAATAATTCTGCTCTTTCCCTCAGCACGGAAAATTCCACCCTATGCAGAGGCAGTCACTCTGGCTTCAGACAACGCCCTACAGATACACCTAACAGGAAGAAACTACCTTAAGGTGAGGGATGCAGTGCCCTAACATGTACAGCCCAAATGCCTACAAGTATCAGTCTTGTATCCAAGAAGTGAGCTTTCACTACAGACCTGTTCCTGAGTGCCAGAGGCCTCCTCTCAAAGCGACAATACCAAGGTTATGACCCAAAGCCTGTGCCTTCTGTCCTGACAGCCACCATCCAGAACCTGCACAAATGCATGGCTGCTGACATGAACACGTGCCTTTCATCGCACACACATCGCGGTGAATCAGAGCGATTTTACGCTGCAATATGAATCCTGACATCCTGGCATCTCTGCGAGCTCTCCTTTGTGCAACACGATGCAAAAGATGCTCTAATTTGGCTCCAGACCCTACAGTACCATGCCTGCATACCTCTCCCTTTTACGTGGTATTATGAACTGCGGTACAAAGTCAGAAAAGTTGAGCTGAAACTCCTCTAAAGTTTCTGGCTGGTCAAAACCATCAGGTTATACCTGTGTGAGGGTTTAATGAGAACAGCTGTACAGGTGACCTAACCTCAGACTTAGGCAGAGGCAGGCCCTGCTCGTTGTCTGAGAGGTTGGGCGAATTACACCTATGTATTCTGTTTCTTCAGCTTCTCCCTCCTACGCAGGCAGGAGCCCCAAATCATTGTCCTGGCTGATAGCCTAGAAAAACATGTGAAATCCATGAATAAAATCACTGACTTCCATGAAATTTAGATCAATCTCACAACCTTCAGTTTAAAACTCACTGTCATTTTCACTACTAATTGAACAATTCAAAGTCCATCCATCTGAGCTCATATTGAAAAAAAGAGGTTTTTCTTGTCCAAGTAGAGTTAGCCTTATCAGATATGTCCCTCATAAAGCTTCTCTATATCCCCGAAATCAATCCTCACACACTTGCTCCCAGCTTTCCCCACATCTGCCTTTAGCAATTTAAGTCTCATTCCCTCTGTGGAACAGGCAATAAATCACATCCACAGTATTGAGTGAAAAATAAATCATAAACTTTGAAAAACAAACAGAAGTTTGTAAAAGACTTTCAAGAGCTATTGTCTCTAATTTGTAAAGTAAGGGAAAATCAAGTGTTGGGAACGGGTTTGTGTCTGCACGTGCAATCAAAGGGCTCCTTAGATAGGTTCCAGTAAAGTTCTTGTGCTTAAATGCGTGGGTATGTATCTTCATCTTTTAAACATAACCTCAGCTTTTATTTTTCTGACTTCTCTGATTCTTCTCTACAAATGAAAACTAAAAGGATTTCTTACTGCTTAATACACACACTTAAAGACACCATGGAAATAGTTTTAGGGTGATTTCATCAGCCTGTGAGTTCTTTGACTTTTCAAGCTCTAAGAAAACTCCAATACGCATAATTAATCCCCAAAATTGAACATACCTGCAGAGCAGTAAAGTATTTTAAATTTAAGTGTAACTGGCCAGTGCTTCTCCTGCATCAAAACCCTGAAGATGTGCCTCCACACACTTGTTCCTTCAGAACACCAGACCACCAGAAACCCATATCCAACAATGAATAAAGAGGATGATTTTCCACCACGCTGGTATTTCTTTAACAACTTCCATAGTTAAAAAGTAGTCAGACCATTGACATTTCATACCATTACTATGTTGCTACAGTAAACTTTTAAAGTTTGAGAAGAAACATCTAGCTGTGTGGTGTGGTTGACACGCTGGAGGGAAGGGATGCCATTCAGAGGGACCTTGACGGGCTGGAGAGGTGGGCCTGTGTGAACCGCATGAAAATCAACAAGGCCAAGTGCAAAGTCCTGCACGTGGGTCGGGGCTATCCCAAACACAAGTACAGGCTGGGCGGAGAGTGGCTCAAGAGCATCCCTGAGGAGAAGGACTTGGGGGTACAGGTGGAAGAGAAGCTCAACATGAGCTGGCAACGTGCGCTTGCATTCCAAAAAGCCAACCGTATCCTGGGCTGCATGAAGAGCAGCATGGCCAGCAGGTCGAGGGAGGTGATTCTGCCCCTTTACTCTGCTCTCGTGAGACCCCATCTGGAGTCCTGCATCCAGCTCTGGAGCCCCCAACATAAGAAGGACATGGATGTGTTGGAGCAGGTCCAGAGGAGGGCCACAAAGATGATCAGAGGGCTGGAGTACCTCTCGTATGAGG
>Ga0065711_1002241_pt1 | contig 67347 bp, 40 predicted proteins | sample Hoacrofraction12_FD_59098 | JGI IMG/M metagenome (GOLD analysis project Ga0065711, IMG submission 59098) | Hoatzin crop microbial communities from Cojedes, Venezuela - Epithelial fraction 12 v2 (version 2) | ecosystem: Host-associated > Birds > Digestive system > Esophagus > Crop | place...
AGTTTGAGAGCTGCTTAGGTTCCCCCCCCCCCTTTTTCCTGACGAAATAACAAAGTTTAGCTGTCGTTTTGATTATCCATTCTTCCACTTAGGAAGCTGCTAGACAGGAAAAGAGTCTCAGCTCAACTTTTGGATTATCACTAGTGTCTGTTGACAGACACAAGTGTAGAGGGAAGAAAAAAGACATTTTGCTCTTTCCACTTACACTTTATTATCATTATGTGTTAACCTTTTTGACTCTGATTAACTCCCTGCTTGTCTTAGAATAACATAAGACAAGGTTTTCAGAACTCACAGTGGACATAATGTATTTTGTACGGTCACTTTATTAGTGATCTGTATTCTGATATTTAATCAAATATAGTCTAGCTTTTTCCCATTTCTCCTTATTGCTGTCTACTTAGAACACAATCATTTTTCCTCAAAGGAGAGTCACTTTGCGTTGTTGTGTTTGCCTGTTATTGTCTTCACTTCAACTTGCTGTTGACTGCAGAGTTGTTGTTTTTTTAAATATACTTATGTGAAGGACACCACATAAACATAAATTGTGTTGAATTACATAATAAAAAGCCTATTAGTGTGAATACCTTCTTTCAAGGTTGTCATAATGTGTCCATTTGAAAAAGAAGCTAGTTTGCTCCTGTGTTAAGTGTGATCATTTAAAATGTAATATACCTGAATTGGTTTCTTTCTGCATGTGTAATGGCGTATTCTGAACTTTGTATCAAGGTCATTTTTGCAGAATACCGATAGCTGACAGTACTGCTGTGAGCCAACTGAATAAAGCATAACTTAAGTTGGCTTTAACCGAACTTGATGACTGATTTTCTTAAATAATACTCCTATGACTGCTAAACTTCATTACTTATGAAAATATTGTAAATCATTCCTCTGTCTTTTGGTATGCCTTCTGTTCTTCTGTGGTTACCTGTCTCGCTATTGCTCTTTATCGCAAGGTGGTGGAGATGGAGACCCATCTGAAATAGCACTGAACCTAGTTCTACTCCCGTAACACCCCTACGTGGTGTGTAGAGACTCTGAGCTACCTAAAGCTAGGTGAGAGTCAGTGGTGCCATTTTTGTATCTATCTAAAGCAGGGAAAACAATGCTTTTCCTGCTGAAAAGCAAGCCACCATGGTTGCCTACATCAGCAGCAAATAGAATTAAGCTAAATACTTACCAAGTTGCAGTCTGGTTTCCTCAGGAAGCAAGGCATAGACAGACATTTGGTCTATCCAGTCGGAAGTCAGAAGGCAAAGTATACAAGTCCTTCAGAAACCAAGCTTTATTGCTGTCTTCACAGAGCAGCTTGTTTACTGTGAGTGAGTACCTGATAGGGAGTTTGCTGTCCACTTGTCTTTCTATACTACAGGTAACAAAACCCGCAGAACATCTTGTCTGTTGAAGGACATTATGGTTATTAGTAATGGAATTAATAAACCCATTAAATGGATACATCCAGGGGATGTTATATTCAAACATTTTTACCTGTAATAAAGATTTGAGTACGTAGTAAGTACATTTAAAAACAGACCTCCAGGCTATTCTAGGCACTACTCCTACACATAATCAAATCACACAGAGCAATGCAATTATAAAGACAATTATAATAAGAAAAATAACAGAATGATCTTTTTGTAAATCCCAAGTCAAGAATAGGTATCTTTAATGATATTCTGCACTTCTTTGATTTTCATCTGAGGTGTTACAAGTACTGGATGTAATTTAATATTATACTCTTCCACAGGTGAGAAAACTCAGACTTGAGACTACCCTGACATAACCAAATAACTAGGCTTCTTGCTTTGTGGGTTCTTGCTTACAGAGAAAAGCACACTGTCTCCCTTGTATAATTTGTAACTCTCCATTATTTTCTGGTATTTCTTATTCAACAATGAAGTCCCTGCCTTAAATATATGTATTTGCAGGTCTAAAACTGTTTTGAGGTGTTTGGAACTGAAAGCATGCTGCAGTATAATGCTCATCTCCTCGTGCACCCAGGCTTTTCCTGTGGAGCAAGGCGTAAGAGAGATCTGCATCATGAAAGATTAATGTTATTTTGGTATTGTGTATTATGAGGCTTGGCCTGTATGAAAAGGTCTTCCTAGGCTCAATTAACTCTGTGTTTATAGATATTTGCACAGATTCCTAGAAGTTTAGAACAGAAAATTTGTATGACGTTAAATCAATCCTCTACCTTATATTTTTGAGAACTGATAATTTACATAACTTCCAGCTTTGTAGCAGTCTGTATGACAAATGCAGTTCTCCAAATAATTTATTACAGCTGCCTGAGGTATCATCAAATGTTTTTAGTTTTCTAGATTTTAAATATCAAATCTTTCTTTACTGTAGTCTAAGCAATTCTGTAAGCATTTTTTTGGGGTTTTCACATATCTGCAGAACAAATACATATCTGTAGAACAAATTATTTTTTAAATGCATAGTTGCAAATGGGAAAAAAAATCAAATCCACAGTTTTTGTGCGTGATTTTAAATCCTAGAAAATAAAAGAAAGTAATTTTACTCTTCTGAGCTAATGGTTTAATTCTGAATCTTATTGAAGAAAAAAGGAAAAAGAGAGCTGATGTCTAAATGGCAGCAAGGGGAGAAGGATTCTTTCCTGGAGCCGGTAGAAGAGCTAGTGAACAGTCTAGGATGTTCCCTACACCTTCAAAGTGACGTAAACTGTTACGACTGGTATAAATGAAAAGATACCAACACTTCCTCTCAAGCACTGAATTACTGAAAGCAGTTATGGCTTGTGGCTGTTCCCATCAGTTCCCAAGCAGAAGTGTATTGCATTACTTATGTGTCTGAAAACTCAGTTGGAGTGAATTCCAGCAAAGGCACCTCCTGCAGGTTCTGGCTAACAGCCTGGTGTTTGATACAAACACCTTCACATGAATTCCTAAGAAATCTTGAAATATCTGTCCTGTAAGGGATGCATACGTGTCACCTCTTCAGACTAGTAAGCCACCTTCCTTAAGCATCGGTGACCATGAAGATTTTTCCATCTGTTTTGTGCAGGATTTTGTTGTTCTGATAGTGCTAAAGAGTCTAGAATTTCCACAGTATCTGAAGTACAAACTTTGAGGGGAAATCACCCCATTTGGATTGCTTTTTCCTCACTGCCATCCCTCCCAAATCTGTGGTGCTGTGGAGCTTCTCTTGTGCATCTAGTTCTCGTTTAAAACTGCTGTAAGCATCTTGCACACATTATCACCATTGGTCGGTTTTGCTACTAAGTTGTCTATATGACAAGGAAGGAGAACCTGAAGGTGATTCAAAGCTGCTTTTGTAGCCCTGTAGGAAACCTGCATCCTGTTTTGTAAGCAGTACGAGCCCTCCGTTGTAATTGCTTTCATTCCTGCTGCTAGATTTGAGGCAGCACTTGGGCTGAACGTGATAAATCAGTCCAGTAACCAAGACTTGTCTGAGGAAACCTGGTGCAGAATACTTACAGCTTCGTGATCACCATACTAGCTGTCAGAAGAAGAAAGCCAAATTAATAATTCAGGAGAGAAGAACATTTGGGAACTCTTGCCTGGCACTGGCTTATCATGCATTGAGTTTCCCTAGAGCAGGTCTGTTCAGTGAGAAACTTTAAAAGCTGGGAAGAGGCTGTGCTCATGCTGAGTGGTCTGAACTCCTGCTGCCCCTGGATGCTGTTGTGAGACTGTAATTTTACATTTTTAAAAAAACACACCAAACCCAAACACATCTATTTTTAGAAATAGTACTACCGTTATTTCTCTTTTTTTAGTTATTTTATTTTTAGCTTGTCTCCTCTGAACAAAGTAAACATTTTACAGGTTTTATTTGCATTGGAAGTTTTTATGTGGCAAAGCAATTGGTTTAGGTTGTAGAAGGAAAATAATATTGGCAATTGTTTAACACTTCTATGCCTAGTGTGATGTCTTTTTTAGTAGTAAATTTATGAAGTTGTGTGGACAAACTGATACGTCCCTGGCTCCTGTTAAGGATGGTGAAGGTTGGCTAGAAACAAATTTATGCCCACACCTTGATGGCTCTGCCTGTTCCTGCACCTCTTTGCTAGCCCCTGTGAACCAGCAGCAGACAGGAGGGGGAGCTGGACCTGCAACTATTGCACAGTGGACCCCCTGAGATGAAAAGATTTTCTGGTGGTTTATTCACAGAATTTGGAGAAAGTGACTATGAATGTGGCATTGTATTAGCGGTATGAGGTTAATCTTGGCTTCTCCAACAAAACATTTCTTGGTCTGGCTCTATATTTATTTGCATAGCGCTACCTCTCTGATACTTAGAAGATATTAGCTAAGTATGAATGATACCTAGTTTTGAACATACTGTATTGTTTTATTCATTTTGTGGAACTTTACATGTTTTTTTTGTATTAGCAGTTCAGGAAAAATCACATTTACGTGCACTGAATGGCTATACATAAATTGAATTAAAGAATCTATTATCGTGTCTAATGTCCTACATTTCGTTGCTTCTTAATAACATTTACTGAGCATATTACTGATATTTATATAATGTCTGATTGAGAGATTAGATTCCTCTTCTATCTGCAATAGAAATAAAAGCAAATTAATAATCACCAAAACATCTATTCAAAGTGTTTTATAAATATAAAGAGCAAGAAACTATCATTGTAACTAAGTCTGACTTTATGCATAACACAGGGCGTAAAATTTTCATCTGATAATTGCTACATTAAATCTGTACTTGTGGGAAAAGAGAGGCTGTTCTTCACAGAAATACTTAATTATTTGATTAAAAATAAAAATTGTGGAAAGGGATCGGTTGCATTACCCTTGCTGTTGTTCCTCTCAGTTCCCCTCTTACTAATGGCTTAAATCATTCTCTGCTATCATCAATATTTTTTTCAATGTGGAATGATATGTAAAATTTTATCAAAACTATCCTGCTAATACTGGCATTTTAACTCAGTAATTGACTATTTTAGTCTATGGGTATGCTTACCTTACCAATAATGCATTTCATGAATGAAAAATCTTTATCAGCGTCCAAAGAGAAGGTGGATTTTGCAGGGAGGTGTTATGTGTATTCTCACTTAGACCTGAAGTTTCATCTACAGTATGGTTTTTATATATATCATGATTTTCATTTCTTGTCAAGCGATAGATTTGTCTAGCAGTAGATCAAAAAAGAGCTATCAGTATTGTTACACTCACCATGGCTCTGCTGAGATTTCACATAGTTCTGTATTTTGTGGATTTTACACTTTTTATCATTTACTTTGTGTGATCCTTTTATGTATTTGACTTCAAAAGCAACAGGTGAAGTACAGTGTCCTGAAGCATAGTTAGCCTGCATGTTCATTCATATGCTGATTTCTAAGAGCCTTAGAATTTCTAATTTGCTGTCACACTTTCTTCAAAGATACTTTCTGCTGTCTCTTGCATAGCTCTGATATTGAGCATTGTAGGTATAGTTGTCTTTTCTTGTTCTTTTGCTTTATATATGGGGTAACATATGCACCACCTGAGAGGTATATTGATAAATATAGTATTAACATTTTTAATGTTTTTAGAGTTCTTCGGGTGACACTTTCAGTGGATATTTCATAAACATTTTTGTAAATGCTTTGTAAAAGCTCTTCCTCCACTGTGCTGTTTGAATTTCTGCTTTTTTTCCCTCCTTGAATTTAAAGATTGAAGAAAGTTTCACCAACAACTATTTGTGAGAATGGTTGCTTTCATTGTGGTCCCTTCTGAACGTTTCAGCTCTCCAATTCATTTTATAGAACTAGGGAAAGCAACTCCACTGAGAACCACGCAGTGTATGAACAGTACAAGAAAGTCCTTTATGAATGATGGCATTTGACATTGATACTGTCAGGTGACACAACGAAATATTGGAATAAAACATAAATATGGAAAAGGATATGAGACATCATTTATCCAGTATTTTTTTTAAGAAATCAAGTTTAAAATGAAATATGGAAATTATTTGAAGTAGCATCTGTTAGTAATATCACTTATCAGAGATGAGGGAGTTCTGTTTGGCATAGCACGTGCACAAGACACGTACTCATAGAAAAGCCTCTCTGAGTCAGTTATGAGACTGAAAGTTTACTAAAATTAAATGTCAGTCTGTGTCAGTCGCTTATCAGCACCTAAATTAATTCAGAACTTTATTTTGCTTTCATAACACAACATATATTCCTTTCAAAATATTCATAAGGTCTAGGAATTGCAGTCCATTGAAGGTGAAGAGGAATTGAATTCCCAAGGCAGTTTGGTCCTTTAACTCAATCTTTGCCTTATCCTTTTTAAATGCTAATGCAAAGCTTCATCCAAACTTCAGTGAAAGCAAAATTAAGGCTTTCGACTAATTTATTGGACGTTTTATTGTGGTTTCTTTTGCAAGGCAGACAGGCCAACAAAGAGCTAACATGCTTGTGTGTTTGTACTTATTATCTGATATCCGAGTTGAAGAGCAAATGGGAGGGAAGAAACAGAATGGGATAAGCAACATCTCTGCCATTCGCACCTGTTCTGAAAGGCAATTTACAGGCACTTTTCTTGCTTGGTGATGAAGAAGTTGTCCTCAGACAAGGTAACTTTCTACTAGCACTGTTCCACCGAGACAAGAAGGGGATGAGTCATCCTGACTGTTTATGAGGCTTGCTCAAATGCTTTAGATGCAGTCACACCAGGAAGTTTGAAAATGCTTTTTTCCATAAGTTAATGAAAACAGGGCAGCTCTCCATTAACCCAGCTGAATCAGAATCTACTTTGTTAGTATATTTGGGCAAAATTATTTGATGCTTTTCTCCTCAACATATGAAAGCAAATTAAAAATATTTCTTACATTTTGTCTGATATTCAAGAAGATTGTATGCACTCCTAATTATCCTTACTTTACATAGAAGTAAACAGAAACACACAGAGGTGTAAAAGCCAGATTTTCAAGAAGCAAGATTTAATTCCCTGCATATTGATTAGTAAGATGAGTTTATTCCATCCTAGATCATACTTCTATTTCTTGGATTGTTGCAATGTATTATAATGGGTCATGGGAAGCAACAGAGACGTGATTGCAAGGGGGAAAAGTGGGTAAATCTTAGTTTCATTGTAAGAGAAAATACTGGCTTTTCGAGTCCTTTAATCAAAGTCCAAGAAAGCCTTTTTCTGATTAAATCAGAGATTAGAAATAATTTGTAAAAAGTAAGATGTTTGTGGATGGAGAACTTAGGAAAAGGATGTGATTAGACAGTTGAGGTGGTAGTGTAAACTATATAGGTTGCAGGGCTTATGACGTCAAAAGAGAACTTACATAGGTCAGGGTCCTCATTTCAAAGATTGTTCAAAACTTTGTAAGCTACATGTACTGTTTATTCACTTGTTTATTTATTTACATGCTTCTCTTTCTTGCAAATGCTTTAATAAGTAATATTTGGTCTAAAACCTAGTAATATGTTTGGTTGCTGGGGTACCATTGGCATTTCAGAAAAGAACAGAATTACATTCCAGTCTGCCAAGGAAATTTTGGTTGATAAGTGAAAAAACTACAAAGGGGATTGTGTCCGAGTGAGATTGTCCTGTGACTGTATCCTAAGCTACACGACAGTTTGAAGCAAGGATTCAGGTAGGGGATTGACCTGAAGCAAGGACGACAGTCAGAGCTGAGATAGCCAGGAATGCTGAGTGAGCGACTGGCAGAAGAGCTTCACCTGGAAAACTTTGCACAGATTTAAGCTGCTGAGTTTTCTCACGAGAAGCACTTACTCTTTTTTTTTTAGTTTGTCTGTGTTGTGTTTGATATTCCATTTAAATCCGTAGAAGGTCATAAAAGTTCTTAATATGATGGTGCTAGTACAGTAGCAAAGCTGATATTCATTGGAATGGACACTTTTATAAAAAATAATTTTTATTTGTATTCTGTAATCTTGGGGGAGGGGGTTGTTAGCTTTTAGCGTAGGTTATCTTCAGTTAAGTTGCTTTTGGTGGTTACTGGCATTGAAACTGATGACTTCAGGATATACAGCACCTCAGAAAAAATTCTGAAATACGAATTACATTGTGTGTGTTAAACACATCTGCAGTTTCTTTAGATGATGTTTCCAAGTAATAACAAAATAGCTTTCCTCATTTTTTTAGTGCTCTTCTGTGTTCTACAGTTTTCATTGTACATATATTAAACTGGTGTTCTGTATTGTGAAGTCTGTATTCTGGCATGATAGCCTGCTAAGAGTAAGTCCAAATGAAGTCAGAGGGACTAGTTCAGAAAGATGGTATTAATTGTAAGATTATCAGAACTGTATAATTAATAGCTTGCTTGTATGTACTTTCAGCCTTTATACTAATTGTTTATATCTCCTAGGAAAGTGCTGAGAATGCAAAGAATCTAACCTTCCCCTTTATCATTTGAAAAATTCTTACGATGGTGCTCGTTCATTTGTCAGGGAAGAAAACAGAGCAGGGTGGCAGCTGCATCCTATTCTCAGATACTGAACCAAAGTTCAGAAAAGTCTTTCTACGTTTTCTTGTTAAGTTAGATATATCCCTGCAAGCAGGAGAGTGCGGGGAAAGTAGAATTCTCCATCCTGAGATCCAGTCAGCTACAAGTTTTAAGTGGGAGGAAGAAGAGGAGATTATGTCAAGTGAGACTAAAAGGGACACAGAGCGATCAAAACAGCCTCGTATCAGCACCATTTTAGCTAGATACAAGATCAGTGTCATTGCTTGTGTGGATGCAGCATTGCAGTGCAGATGTGGAGTAGAAGTGTAAGCTCTCATCTGTGACTAATGTCTCTTTGCAGTTCCTGTTCAAGTAGATTTAACTTTTCAAAGCTGAGAAATGGTGATTGAAATAATAGCTTTTATCAGTGTTGAGTTAGGAAAAAATAAAGGATTAGAAGATAGAGACAAGTAGAGGTGGAGGGTAACCTGGTAATGCTGCTATATAAAGGTGCCCAATCCACTTATTTTAGTAAAATCTCTGTTTCTATGAAATGAGGAAAATGTAGATTGTTCTGTTTTATTCTGCTTCTTGCTGTCATTATACCGACATTTTCTACAATGACAAGGTGATGCTCAGAGCAGTTGTGATGAAAGAGAAGTTGCTGTGCCCAGCATTGGCAATAGGAATCCTGTTAAGCTCTTAGGAGTGTTTGAATTTTCTCTGATACGGCTGTATCTGCCAAGATAAGCACTACCTACCTTTGGTTTTATCACTGAGCTTGACCCAGTTGGTTTTGAAAACACTGGCAAGATTTGACTGGGGAAGGTCCAGAGAAATTCAGGAAAGAAGCAGGGAAATAGTGCAAGGTAGAGAAGTCAGAAGTATTACTGATGTTCATTAAACCAAATTTCTCTTAATTTCACTTAAAGCCAGCATTACAAATTGGACATATGTTTAAAGAACTTAAATCAAATTGTTGAATTATTTTTTAAATGTGCCAGACAGCAAGGATGAAAGCGACCAGAGTGAGGCATGTAAACCTCCTGAGCTCACTGCAGGATTTGATTGTGTGAACCTCGTGCTGGCCCCTATCCATATCTATACGATTCACCCATAGTGAGAACAGCAACATAAAGAAATCTTCCAGGTAGTTGCTCTAGCGTCTTTAATCTTTCTAGCTGCAATGCAGGTCTGTCTGAAGTGTCTAATGTGTGTACCTGGACCTGCCCAAGAAAATAAACTCATTATTGATGCCTTTGGTTACTGTATTCGCTCTAGTGCTGATAATACTGGCTGGAATATGTGAAATGTCACCTCTTCTCATCTGTCAATCTACACCACCTTCCCTCCTCAAAAAAAATAAATAAAGCCTATCTTTTCTTTTTTTCTCCTGAGCACTAAAATTTTAGTTTTAAGGGCATTTCATGACCACACTGAATAGGCTGTAATTTTTACCTTAATGCCTGATATTTGGTGTCTTGATTACGCTGAAAGCAGTTTTGAAAGAAGAAGCTTTGGTGATTATAGGCTTGGCTTGCAGTTGAAGAGTTTTGGCTTTGGTAGTGTTGGGAGTGCGGAAGGAGGGGAGGCATTTGGGATCGTTTTTGGTTTTTTTTCTCCCAGGCATTTGTTGAATCGTGGGGTTTGCTTCTGACTGAAGGCTGCTAGTTTGAGTTAAATGATTTCTGCCTATGTTTGGAGAGTGTTATGTAGTTAGTTACATTTTGATAGATTGTTTGGCTTTGTATTGGTAAAGTGTGTTTTGCTTTCCTTTTTTTTTTTCCTCCCATTTTTTTCATGTAAATACCAACCTGCAGATAATTAGTAGCAGTCAACAAGGACTGTCATTTAGCTCACTGAGTAGAGGTTCTGTTTCTGAGACAGAAGCATCTATGTTCTCTGCTGCTGCTTGTCCTGGTCGCCAGAGTGCACCTGGAGTGCAGGACAGTGACAACACACAGTGGCGGATACCCATTACTCTGTTACAGTACCACCTCCTAACACTGCGGCCTGTGGAAGTGCTGTGAAAAAAAGAAAAATTACACCTGCTGCAAGGCTTGCTAGAGCTTGACTTTTTGCTCTTTCTGATAGCAGGTGGAAAAAATCTGACAACTTCTTCACAGTAGTTTTAATGATTTTGCTGTAGAGGAGAAAAATAGTTTTCAACAGTCAATGGGGGTGTTTATTTAAAATATCCCAACCTGTCACTTATTCAGCCACATAACAAGGTTGTTGAGGATGAATTGACAGAGCTGTGAATCAAGATTTCCTGCCCACCTGCTTCCCTCCCTTGTCAGCCTTGTCAAATTTCTCTTGCTGAAATCAAGGAACATTAAGTTCTTTTAAAGAAGTGATACATTCTCTGTGAGCACAGTTCCTTTTTCTTCCTGCCTCATAAATATTTAAAAAGTGCTAATCTTATTTGTTACCTGACTGATAAGCACTGGGCAAAAAATCTGTCAATGCAATTTCATTACTGAACTTAGATCAGAGCTTTTTGGACGTTGTTACAGTTATTGGGTAGAATTTTAAAAAATACCCAGATGACTTTGGAACAGATTTAACACTTGCACTCTTCAGTAACACTGTTATTAATACATACATAGCTCAGAGTAGATGCAATTACAATTTATGCTTATTTTGTGATATATTCCAATAGCAGTTGTTTATATTGCAGAATTATGTGCAAAATACTACTTCAAGGCTTCACGTCATAGTTTTGGATGTTGTCATACTCTGAGGCAATGGACTGCAGATTCTGTCAGCTTTACTTAATCCTGTGAATAGGATGCTGAACATGAATGTAGTTACAGAAAGGATCCAGAAATATGTAATACAATATAATAATTTGGCGTTTCTATGTTTGCTGTCATGATTGTGATGGATTTGTTTATTTTATTTTTTCCCCGGTCAGCTGTTAATTTTTCACTGTGAATACCACATAATTAGACAGTCCTGGGGGGAAACTGGAACCTGTTTAGTAGCAAAGTTCGTTTGGACCTTTAGGCATTAGGAAACCAGGAGTCTTCAGTGGTTGTCTTAGACTTTTAAAATCTTTTGGCAGTAGGTAGGTGTAGTTAATGGTATTACTTCTTTAGTTTGCTATTAATCGGTCAAATGTTCACCTTTCAAAATTAAACTCTGGCTTAATTTCAAATCATGTTTTCAAGATTCTCGTCACAAGCAAGAGAAGTAGAGATACAGTTTTGCCATATGGAGCACTTCCTATGGCATATTCTGTGGTTGTGGTGTTTTGGTTTTGTTTTGGTTTTGTTTTATTTTGTATAAATGGAGCCTGTCAGTTTCTACTTTGAAGAAAACTGACCAAAATATTTTAAAATTACAATGAAAATTTTTATAATAGCTGTTGAGGCACAAGGTGTGAAGGTGAGGTACTTTACCGATAATACATGTAACATGTATTTATGAAGAACTGAGGAAAGATAAAAAAATAAATGGGCAGCTAGAAGTCATTGACCCATGACATCTTATTGCAACCTCACATTCTCCTCCCTTCTTTTCCCTTCTTTAGCAATGCACCAGGCTGACAGAGGGGAGAAAGGGAACTACAGAAGAAGGGAGAGGGCAGGGCAGGTGAGATAAGTGGAAGTAGCCTGTGACAAATGGGGAGATGATGAATTTTACCTTTTACATCGTTGCAGAAACTGTTTGTGGTCAGCTTGGAGAATAGTGTCTGCTTCACCCCCAAGCTTTGACAATTACTAAACAGTAAATATAAAGAAAAGAATAAGTAGGTGGGTGGTTGAAAGGGAATAGTTGTATGAAAACGTTTGGAAATGTACTGAAAACAATCAGAGAAAAGAAGGTAACTGGAATGGAAAAAAAAGAGTACGAGTATCGTGGAGGGGCAGTTGGAAAGAATTCCTCCTTCTTGGGAATGTTTGAAGTCCATTAAAAAAAAAGGCAACAAAAAAATTAAAAAAATTGATCAGATAGAAAACAATTTTTGAGCCACTGCCAAATGTTTATATTCATTCATTAATCCTTCAAGACTTAACATGGATTTTTCTCTGTAGACACTATGGCATTAAATTAGGTCAGCCTACCCTGCCCAGAAGCTGGAGGTGTGATGCCAGGCTAAAATTACCTTCAGGCATTTGTTCTTCTTTGTACCAATAAGACAGCTTGCAGTTTCTAATCTTGAGAATTAAGTTTGTCTTTCGTGGGCTTGGAGTCTGCATATGTAAATTTATGAATATTTCAAAAATAATTAATGAAGTTCACTGAACTGTTTCATTTTTCATTTATCAGAATCCACCATCTCTCCTGGAAAACCAGGATACTGAAACTGAAGTACAGTAGCTTGCCATTCTGCGTAGTCTGATAAATTTCATGGCCATGATGCCAGACTGACATACCCAGTCTTTATTGCATTTGGTTTAATACTTTTATACTTTTAAACTTTGTTATAGTAGTTTTGGCTGGAAAAATTTAAACTACAGATGTGCATCTCTACAGCTAAAATAGTGTGGCTGCCTTCCAGCATGGCCTGCTTTCTTCAGCCTGAAAGAAAGACAATGAGGGAAACTAACAGTTGCATTGCAGCAGGAGTCGGATACTGACTGCAGGATCAACAGTTTAGATTGGCAGTGATCCACTGTAGTGACAGAAGGTGTCTGTAATAAAATCCAGTCTGTGAAACTAAACTAGATGATAAGAGTATGCACATAACTATCCATTAGTGATTTAGGATGCCGTCCCTCTTAAAACATTGCAGAACCAACCCTTGCAATGGCATTTACAGTCTGTTGTAGTGGTGATAGTCAGTTGCCAAGCCTTGTGCTTTCGCTGCTCATGAGCAAGATGTATTTTGTATAGCATAACCTTTGGAAATAAGAGTCACTTCCTGCTCTGATGTGCTGTTTTTGCCATTTTCTTCTGAGAACAGTAGCAACTTCACAAGGGCAGGCTGCTAGATAAATCTGAAGAAAAATATAAATATGGACTTCCAAAATAAGTATGTGTTCAAATTTTAGCACAAAACACTGTACATATCAGACCCACACTTACGATTTCTGCCTGCCTGCCTGCACATTATAACCACTCACTTGGCTACAGGCCCTGAAAAGTAATTGCTGATAAGAAATGTTATTCAGGACAGATAGAAATGTTAATGATTATGTCTGGGTTACACCTGAGATTATGTAATAGTCTGTCTCTTACAAGGGCTAATTTTATAATTAGACTGTGTGATATGGATGAAATACAGAATCATAAAGCCCAGGCTAAAGGAAGGAAATTTGATGTATACATTTTGATAGAAATTGTTGTCTTGGATACTGTTTGAGCATTTAAAGTTGCAAAAAGGTAGGAATGCAGGATGCTTTTTCAATGCCTGTTCTGTCAGTAAATACATTTTTTTCAGTGTTTCATCCTAAACTCTCCTAAATGCCCAATTGATGAATTTTGTATTTCCTTTTACATATTTACAATAATTGACTCAAACAGGACTCAACTTTTGTGACATAAAGCCAAACGAAATATTCGTAATTCTGAATGTAACTCTGTTGTCATGCACTTATTCTACAAGTATTCTGCTGAACAACACAGACAGCAACCAAGAATTTGGTAATAGATGTTCTTAGATTGCTGGAATAGCTTTTAAAACTGCAGACTGCTAAAAGCCAAGGGGGAGAAAAACTGCATTATATCCACTTATTTTGTCCTTTTTACCTAAGCTTCAGCTTCACTTTGCTGTCAGAGACAGGATATTGGGCTATTGGTCTGTTGATCTTTGCTTTGAACCATAGCAGGCATTCTTTTTACTTCATTCTTTAGCTCTACAGGTCTTTTGAATAAAGAAGCATCACTTCAAAGTTGCGTAGTTGAAATAGCGCTTAATGTCACCAAGTGTAGTAAAAATATGTTTATGAATGTCTCCCAGAACAATATAATAGATAAGTTTTATTAGATAACCTTAGCAGAGGGTACAGTCTAGGCTTAGTGAAGTGTTTTGAAAACCTGATGATGGGCCTTTTGTTAATTTTTTTAAAGTGTCAACTACTAGTAACTCGAGTTCACTCTTGGTATCAATCCTGCCAGGCTTGCTGAGGAAAAAGAGGTAGAATGACTACGTATGTACATGATCTCATCTAATATATATCATGCAGTGGCAGTGACTCTTTAGGCTTAGGGTGAATTCATCCTGAAATAAAATTTTCCTGCTTAAAAGCTCTACTGCACTTAAATTTTATACACTTAAATTTTATTTAGACCCTATAGAAGAGTTTTTAATTCCTTTTCCTGATCCTTCATTTCCTCTGAAGCATGTGCCTCCTGCTAAGTCCCTTTTAAGTCTGAGTAGTAGATTTAAGGGAACTCTAGGGCTTTCATGTTTAATGGATACTTCACCTTATACAGGAGTAGTCGTTGGATTCTCACTGGAAATCTCAGTGACTTTACCTAAGTGAACCAGTAAGAGAATGGCAGGAATCCTCTTCCGTTCTGATCCCTTGCTGTGAATTTCCTCACGCTCTGAAATCTCTGTGCGAGGAGATACCTGCAGGCAGAAACTGAGCTTCCTCCTTCGGTTTCAGTTACTTCATGAAATGGAAGAGGAGCATCAGCTCCTCAATGTTTGAAAGAAAGACTTTCATCGCGTTTGAAACCATTACCATACGATCACTGCTTTTAGGCAGAAGGCTAGAATCAATTTTTATTGTCAGTTAAGGGTTTTTAAACTCTTTGATATTACTGCGTGTATGGCAGATAGTTAAGTAAAAGCTTTTGTACAAATGCTTCAGATTTGCCTAGGGAAAACAGTAGCTGTCCTGAAACTAAGGACAGCATTTTAAAACCACAGGCATCTGATGTTCTACAGACACTAGTGAATAACAAAATTAATCCGATAATCTGCAGTTCCTTAAAGAGAGAAGATGTACATACTGAATTAATTGATTTTACATGTAAATGTAATCCTTTTCTAAAGACAGATTTGTTCCTAAGAATACAATTTGAAGTAATGAGGTTGCCTAAATCTGATGCTGTTTCTACCTCATGTTTGAAAGCTTCAAAGATGAAAGATAAATTCATGATCATTTTGCAGTCAAGTTTAAATAATTCATTTGCTTGCTTACTATTCAGAGCGTACTAATGAACTGAAATATCTCACAGGGAAGATTTCACAGCCAAAAGTATTAAATGTGGCTAGGAAATACAACCTACTGAGCTCATTTTTGATCATTCCATTCAGAAGTTATTGTTGGTGTTGTGGGTACTGTATTGCTGTATAATTTTCCAAAGTGTGCAGTACATTCATATTGTTTACTCATTTGCTATACAAACAGATGTATGGTGTAAGATCGTCGATGTGAAGTGGAGAGGAGGTATAGGTGAAGAGCCATAGACCAGAGCGAGAATTTTTCAGTAGTTCTGTTATTGCAGATATAACAAAGCTTCGTGCATCTCAAAGCTTATAAACAAATACAATCTTCTTTATCCAAAGGGAATGCCCATTGGATGTCATATTGGAGTCAGTAACAGAACTTGCATGGTCTTCACGAGGGACAAGATTATCATCCATAAAGCCACATGAGTTTTAATTAAGAGGGAATCTTTCCATGGAAAATAATGCAGTACAGGTTACATATCCTAAATTCCAAGAAGAAGAATTTTCTGTTTAATGCAATCTTTAAAAAATAAAAATGAAGAGACCTTTTTTTTAGTGCCAGGAGGTCAAACCTCTCTCCTGAGGAAAGAGGTATTTGAAGGGCTAGCACACTAAAGATGTAGCTACTGCAGCTAGTGGTATGCCAAAACCACCAACAAACATAGGTGCTAAGATTATATTTTCATAAAGTGGAGACATAAGCATAAAATATGTTCAATGATATATCATCACAGATTCTGTTTTAAACACTTGAATATGATGTTTCCTCCCATTTTGATGGAAGTTGTGACACTGCACAGTTGAATTATTTTAGTCAGAGCATGGATGAAAATTTTTATACAATTTAATAACTTCTTAGCCTTGAGGAAAACAAAGTGGGAGTGTGATAATGAAAACGTTAAGTCTGATTTGTTCAGAAGTGACACTGTGATTGGCAAGATGAATGACTGGTTGCTGTGCTAGATGAGGGTTTTGTTATGAAAAGCTGCTTAAGATGACAAGTTGGCATCCGTCATACACAAGGGCTCTTTAACATTTTAGATAGTTTACCATTATATTAACAGAATATGTTCACGTTGAGCAGGAGAGAGATTATTAGATGAAAATGAAGAGCAAGAAGAGTTAATTTTCTGCAGCAAGATACGTACACTGCCATTGTTTCAGACGCTTGTGGTGAACTAAGTGAGAAAGTCTTGTACTAGAAGGAATAGACAAGATTTCAAAGGATGCATCAGGAAGTAGGGATGCATCCAACAAATCTGAAAAGACCGAAAGAATCAGTCCCTAAAGCTACCTTTTCAAAGGCAGTTGGGATCATGTTTTGAATGGATCAGTCTATTTGTAAATATGTGGATTTGTGAATTTCTGGGTTCTGAGCTTCACTGAAAACAAATAAATTTTACAAGTACTTAATTGTCTCCTCAGGCAACTAATGAACCTGTGTACTACCAGGGCATCCCAACTGTAATCACTTTGGTATTGTGTTAATTATAGTATAGTGGACAGCTATGTTTTATTATTTAAGATATTGTAATAATACTTGATAAAAAAGTAGTAGTAAAATTAGCTACTAATGGTCTTAATGCCATCCAGAGGATGGCATTAGAATTGTGAAACCGTTTCCAGGTAAAACACTGTGGTATGCAGTAGAGTTTGATTGTAATTGTCCCCAATATGTTTCTTGTTTACAGTGTCTGCTCTGAGCTCACCCATTATTCGTAAAGTTGAAAGCTAAAGCTCACAGTACCTGTTAGGGGTTTTAATGAGTGTTGTTCTCTGCACGGTACTGTTTCTAAATTAGGAATGTAAGAATATGGTAGAAATATTTCATGTTCTTAATAAGTATGACCAGAATAAATCTGTACCTTTGTCACCAATTTGATTTCTCTTGACCTTTTGAAATAAATGGCTGCATTTGAGAGTATTTTTAGCAACCTTCGTAATACAATTTTTTTTATAGTTATTATTGACTTCTGTTATTTAGTTGGAGATGTGAACTGCTGCAATGCCACAGCATGAACCCTTTCCTTATGAGAACATTAAGCAAGTCTTCCGCACTCCTGAGGTTTAGAAATAACAGCGGCTCTTTGCATTCGCAGAGGGAATTTTTGCAAGGTTGTGGATAGCAGTATCCTATTTCTCTGGCATAATTCTCAATTATTTCAGGAATAGGCTTGCTTTCTTAATTACTTGTTAAAGTATTTAGGAACTGTTAGATCTATTTAATAGTATGAAACTAAATTTGGTTTCTTTCTCCCTCAATGTGTTTTTTTAGTGTATGGTAGCTAAACACGAAAACTACAGGTTTCCAAAATAAATTTGAAGGAAATTAATGCTTCATTAAAGCCCATATCATAAATTCGCTTCTAATTATTTAGATGAAACAGTATTTTAATTTGCAATAATCACAGGTAGATTTGTTACAGTTATATAGAAATTAAAAATCTAAATTTATTTTAAAATTATTGTTATGGAAATGATATAGCACATGCTATGTTACATACTCAGCTGAAATATGAATACATATGGAACTACCGTATTTGATGGGAAGCTGAATGCTCACGTACCTTCTCAATCATTATTCTTTTGTTGGTTATAGTATTTTAGTTTTACTTTTCCAGTGATTAGCCCTGGTTTGTGCAAAGACTTGATCATGTGTGAATCAAGAAAAGTTAGTCACTTAGATTAGTGGCCTAAACAGTGAAAAAAATTTCAGCTTTTCCGAAAAAGTTACAGGTTTCACCCATGGGTGGACTGCATGAGGTGTTCTTAAGCCTCTGGAGGCCTGGGTGCGTGGTTTGTAAACTAGGAAGTGTATGAGTAGCTCTTAAATACTTAGTTAAATATTCAGTTCTTTTTCAAACAAATTAATTTCAAGTTGTGGGAGTTTAGCTCCCAAGTTTTTCCATAGTGTTGGAATTAAGAGAAAATTTTTTTTTCTTTTTGGAAAAAATTTAGGATCGATTTTTGTGGTAGAAAGTGTTAGACCAGCACAGAGGGCCACTATCAAAATATCTGCATGGAGATGTGTTGTAGAGTTTAAGCCTTTTCAGATGTTGGTGTCAGGTATGCTCAAAGGGAAACAAACCCAATTCGATTCAGCGTGGTTGGTACAGATAAGAATGTGCTGGCTCACAGAGTTCTATCACACATAATGTAAATTGTAGATGTGAATAAATGATGCCATTTGTGCCATACCTCAAAAAATCTGGCCTTGATTTATGTAGACAATTTGCATCAGAAGGAACTGTTAAAAATTACAGCCAACATTAAGGCAGTTGATTCTGCGTAATGGTACTACACCGCAGGGAAAAGCGAAACGAGCTTTCAGCCTGATTCTAATTCTCCCTGATCGGAATCTGCTTGATTTGCCGACTGGAGTCAGCGGGGAGGCACAGCACGCACTGCTCACTCCGTCAGCCAACACGCGTGCTTTACCTGAGTGATTACCCATGGCAGGAGCGCGGGGCCTGCTGCTGGGGGATGGACGCGCTACCTGATCCAATAATATGTTTGACAGTCACGAGGACTCTGCAGTGTTACAGTCAGTGTCACTGGTTGCCAGACAAAACTAGCGCTAGTGTACAACACTAGCAGTCGCTGCTGTGCAGTGCGCTTGGTTGCTGTCGGTTGTGACTATGTGCGGTGTCGTCTCAGTCAAACTGGCTAGAAAGCATATTTTAGTTTATGGTGTTCAGTAACAAAGAGTTGTTGCCTCTGCAATTTACTAGTCTTTGTTTAGGTTGAAAAGGCTGATCTTCCGATACGTGTGTTTGATTTTAATTATGTTTTACAGTTCCAAGTGCTGTGGAATTTGTGATAGCCTGTCTGAAGACTAAATTATGCCATTCTGTTTCATGGCAACTATATAATAGTTTCTATTCAGTGGGTGTTCAGGTTGTCCCATTAATAGCAAGAAGCTCACTTTCAAAGTAACACAGAGTGTAATAAGCTGGATCTGAGAGATTAGTTCAAATGTTTTCACCCAGTAAGTTAACAATAAGAAGTCATTAGAGAGTGTTTGAGAAGAAAACAAGTGTGGAAGGTAAAATCAAACTGTCTGAATTTCAGGAGTAACTCTTGAGAACCTCTTTTGATCATGCCTACCTGAGACGATTTGGAGAGATATGACATGACTACTTATTATTTAAAGAACATACCTTTAGAATCCTAAATAAAAACTGCAGCGTGAAAGAAGCGTCAGTGAAGGAATGCATTTACTGAAAAGGAGGAAGAATACTTTGTAAATAATGGTTTCTAACTTTGTTCCCGAGATAAAACACAGGCACATTGTCACTGAGTTCAAGGTTGAATTGTGCAACATTCATGGGAGAATATATGAACACATGTTTCTGAAATTAAACGTGCGTACCTAATATTATGTGGTTACACTTCTGCAGTTTGGCGAGCAAGCTGAGTTAAAACAAATCTGTCTGGTGACCAGAGGGGGAAAAAAAAAAAAAGGAATTGATTAATTGAGATTCTAGCTGGATAGAATGTGCTTCTGCTTGGCAAAATATTGCATGGTAGGGAAATTAAGAAGTTATTTTTCGGTGGAGATGCTGTAAAGATCTTTGACCTCACGCTGACCATAACTGTTGGTACAAAGCACGGCTGATCACCTGGGATATGAAAAGATGCATTTGTGTGGCACAACCTGTTCTAGTAAGTCCTGGCTTTCCATGAGCTACCTTGTAGTTACTGTGCTTCCCACTCCTTTCATTGTATGACAGATGTGTGTGAGTTATCTCTGCATGATGGTTTAGATGTGGCCTTTATCATTTTTCCAGACCACTGGAGTCAGTTTGAAAAGGAGAAGGAAAACTACCTATCTGCTGTATTTTAAGCATTAAATCTTTAGTTTTCAGCACATTTAGAACTGTGGGATTTTACTTAAAAATTAAATGTGGTCCAAAAGGTATTATTCAACTCCATGATAGCTGAAGCTGTCATTTATCATTTAATAAAGGTACTGTTGAGACATTGCTGTAGAAAAGAACGTTAAAGACAGCTTTTGGTATGGATGTATTTAAATAATGTTGAAGAAAGATTTTTATCTATTAAGCTGTTGTTGTGCTCGATGATGGAAGCAATGAATGTATTAATGGAATAAAAAAAGCTAATATTATTCTTTGAAGGTGATGCAAAATGTAATTACAGCTAGGGAGTTAAAGGATGAATAAAACTGGTGATTTGGAAAATCAATCAATAAAGAGTCTAAAGATTTACACTAATGTCTTTTTTTCCAGTTTTAAGAATAAGTAAAAGTAATTTCACTTATTTATTGCACTTGTTCTAAAATTAAAATCTTTGAAATTAATTTGTTCAGCAATACAGCAGGACTTCTTCTGGCATTCCACTTTCTTTTTTTAAAGTCAGAGTTACTGGTGGAACTTACAAAAATTTTTTGAACATGAATGAAAAAACGAAGTGTTTGGCTGGAGAGCATTTTAATTTTGAATATTCCTTTTATTCCACAAAAGGATGTAGTTCATTGTTCTTCTTTTACTTAATTTTTATGATTCAGAAGATTAAAATTTCAGCCAACTAAAATCAGTCCAGCATGATTATAACTGATAATCAACGCTATTTGTGATGGCCGTTCTCTGATTTCCGTTCAAATATGTGGTAATTAACATGTGAGAACCTCTTTACACAGAGAGTGTTTGCTCCTTTTTCTCAAAGTTGTGGCTTCCTACTGTTGTAGACAATACTTCTATTGTGCCTGGACATGAGAGGTGGTCAGTGCTATCTACTGCTGCTGCTCTACAACATACCTTTTTTTTTTTCTTTCTTTTTTCCCCTCTAATCGTCTAAGGAGTCATTATACATAGTGAGAGGTGGGACGAGGAAGTCTTCTGGCTTATTTTACTTAAATACAGTTAGCTGCTGAAAAGAGATGTGTTTACTGTGTATTTATTCGAGGTAGGAAATATATTTTAAACAAAATTCAGAATATCTCTGTAATTAAGCAACACTTGATTGATACCTCTTTAGCCACACTGCTGTTGCCACTGCTTGGCTAAGGTTTTAGGATTTCCAAGGGTTTAGTGCATGCTTCTTACTTAGCACTGTGATGAGCTGTACGTTGTGCGCTAGTGTGTCCTATGTCATTCTTTATTCTGGGACACCGGGAGATTTGCGAAGTGTGTATGAGGACAGACAGGAAATTTTGTAGCAGGACCCTATCAAAGGCAGCACTGGTTTATAAGATTGGCACAAGGAATAAGAAAGCATACTTCTTGAGCTGCTGACTTCAGTTTATCAAACGGAGAAGAGAAAGTGCTCACATAATTAATTTGTAAGGGTGAATATATAGGGAACACAAAGAGTAATTACATGAATAGACTCCGCTGCACGTATCTGCTTCTCTGTTTTGAGATTTGATTAGAAGCTTTGAAGCCTTCTGTCTTTCTGTTGTTTGTGAAGTGTAAAGACACTGGTGTACTGTGTGACTGAATATTCCATTTAAAAAGAAGCGTGGGTAGTTAACCTGCCATTACATCAAGGGTGCAGGTGTTGTGAAAAATGAATACCAAATCAAAGCTAAAGCCATCAGTATAATGCCACTGGCAAAGAAACTTCATCTTGCTTATTCCCGTTCTGCAAGTGCACAGAGACAAAGTCAGAGTTGATTACGCAGGCTTAGTCATCCACACTCTCGCTGTAGAGAGTTTACAGTCTGGTAGGGTGACTTTGAGGATAGAAAGAAGAGTAGGAGGAAGGACCGAAAAATCTGATTATTTTGCTCAAAGCGAAATTCAGGACTGAGAATGCACATTCAGAATGACAGCAGGGAAAAATACATAATTGTAATTCCAGCTGTTGGATACCTGACTGGTACATTGCAGTGTTTAGGGCTGGTAGCTATTGTTGACTTGAAGTATCTCATTTATTATGGTGTTAGTTAATTTGGATTTCAAATTTTGGCCTTAGCTGATATTGATCTTAAGTGCATTGTTTTTCTTCTTCATAGCAGTGCTTAATGGATGCTTTTGGATTAATTCCCTTTCTAAATAATAAAACTTCCTGTTATGTAGACTGCCACGTATTTTCTCTGTCTAATGCTAGTTCACGTTTGGCTGGCTTTTGGGTGCGACACCATCTACCTGTGCTTAAAATCTGATCCTTTGCTCAGGTCTAGTCAGTTTTATTTTACTGCAAGCATCACTGATACCCATAATGTTATATTGTTACACATTTTTTACAGTGGCTTCAATTTGACAGCTTATGGTTATCTGTAATATTCTGGCATTTTCATATCCATATTTTTAATTTGTTGATAATCATAGAACATCCGTACAGTGCTCTTCACTGGACTGGAGCTTGGTGTTATGCTTTAGGTACTTCACCCTCTGACCTTATGCAGACCCTTTAATGTCCCATACCTCTGATGCCCACCTGTAAAAAAAAAACAAACAAACAAAAAAAGCCAAACAAAACAACCCCCCAAAAAAAGCCCACAACCCAAACCCCCTGATGTTTTTCTTCAACTTTTCCTTTTTTTTTTCAGTATATAAGATCTTGTACTTAGTGACCACCTTCTTACAAGTGTTTTCAGTGAATCCAGATGAATGAGGCTGTCTACAGTGTTAGGCTTAGATTTAATATTGATGGTACTCTTTCTTGTGTGTTTGGGACTTGTTTTGGCGAGCACTCTAGAATCTGATCTATGTCATATGAAAGTCTTCATTTAATTTCTTTTCGCTGTGCATCTTCTTCACAGCTGGAAGTGTTCTGGGTATTTACTTATATAACTTTTACTCTTTGGTCTGTAGTGCTTCAATCCAGCAGTTGGTCTGAGTTATAAAGCTTAATTTAATTTGTATCAGTCGTTAAAAGTTATATTTTTGCACTAGAATTTATGCAGTGAAAGTTTGACAAAAAAACACTGGCCCACCACTGAATCACTCATGTCAGTTCTGCATAAATGCATACTTCTCCAGCTACTTATCCCTAGGGTATTAATAGCCATTTATTCCTGTTAATTTTAGAAAGTGGTTTACCTGTTGGATGTGAATTCCTTTGTTAACTGTTCTTTTGTCTCTCTTCCTATGGTTCCAAACCCCTCCTCCCCCCTTTTTTCTTTTTCTTTTTCATCCTGACTCGATTTACCTTTACCTGCTAGAAGAAAAATACGGATTAAGAGTGGAGGTTTGGTTTGGTTTTAGTAGCATTGCTTCATGTCAAGATATTTTTAAGATGTGAATAATGGCCTGCTTTTTGAGACATGGGAAAGATCTGATGCCTGTTATCATGTTGGTCAGGTTTTCTCTCTCACTTCAACCTACTAAAGAGGTCAGAAAATGCATATGGTGCTAACCCACATTACACTTTGCAGTTAGAGAGTATTTTTTCCCCAATGTTCTTGTGTTTCATATTAATGTCTCTGAGCCCCAATCTTTACTTTAGAAGGCAGCTGGCTTTGGACACATGCATAAGATTTAAAACACTACTGCTGTATTTAGTACTGATGAATTGTTGGCGACATTTTTTCCTCTCACAGTGAGCGTGAGAGATGATAGTGGTTAACACAGACAGATGAAGTCAGGAAAGTGAGCAGTATTACCTTGTATGAAACCGCTTGAGAGTCTCCCGTAAGGTGCTGAACTCCCAGCTTTACTTGGAGACTCCATAGGCTTAGCTTATTTTAGGACATCAATCTGTAAGATTCCCTCATTTTATGAGGAAAAAGGATTCTAAGGAAGTTGGAAAATCTGTTTTCTTTGATAGTATTAGGCAGAGAGAAATATATGCTTGCCACTACATTAATTTGTGTACTGTGGTCTAGTACTTTTTCAGTGCTGCTGTTAAATAGCAATGACCCCACAAAGGCTGGATTCATTTCTTGTTACATTCAGAAAGGTATTTTATTATTATTGTCCTGGGTAATTTTTTTTTCCCAGTAGCAGTTCTTAAGAAAAAACACTTTAGAATACAGGTAGTTAAAGCTAAATGATTTGAACTAATTTTACAAACTGTTTTGATGAGCATGAAATCTCATCTGCTTCTTTTTTTGCTAAGCATCGTATATGATGGTATGCAATATCGTATGATATATAGCATAGATGTACCTGATGCCAATTGATGGCAGTTTTGGTCAGATCTGGGCAGCGGGAAAGCTAAGCTGCCTATTTTAATGTAAGTTTCTTAAATCTTTTTGTCTGCTAGGATAATAAAAGCTTGCTACACCTGAGAAGGAAACCTGCTAGTTCTCACCTATAATTTTTATTTGCTGCTCTCAGCTGCATTAGTATTCAGAATCAGCATCAACTGTACAGTATTTTAAGATTTTTCAAACAATAAAACCCATTATTTTTCTGAAAGAAGATACTGAAGTATAAAGTTAACATTGTAAAATAAAATGTATCATTGCTGTCATCGTTGCCCACTTTGGAATTTCAAAAGAACATGTCTTTGGTAATGGAACACAATTTCTCAAAATTCTTGAAAATTGAAAGGGTAAATTTTGGTTTTCACAATAGATTGTGAAGGAGAAGTGTCCAGTCCTTTGCGCTAGAAAAAATAACGTAGTCAATAACATGACACAGCAATTGCAGAAAAGTGGGGTTTTTTCATACTTTTATGAAGCTAAATCATTATCTGGGAAAACTTACGTGTTTACATTTATAGACTCTGCTTGGATCGTTTGAATGGAACTGGCTGCAGGGCACTGTTGTGAACATAAGAGAAACCTATTTGGTGGGTCAAGGTTGAAGATCTGCTGTCACAGAGTGACCTGAAGGATAAACATCTCTGCAGCATCTTAGGAGAATGACACCACACAATGAATACACCTGATTGAAAGAGGAATGTAGATTCATACGGTATGAAAGTATACGAAAGAATAAGTAGAAAGACTTTAGTAGTTACTATGTAGTTGAGATTGGCAGTTGCAAAGGTATGTGTTTCCTAGCACAACTCTGTCCTGAAGGCGGTCAGAATTCAGAAGTTACCTAGTATGGTGAACTTATCCCTGAACAATTGCTTCATAAAATAGAGGAACAGAGGTCTTGGGTAATGCCTTTGGAGCCAGTACATACTAATATGCACCACAGAAACAAAATAAGCTGTCATTGTCAATAAATAATATGTTAGCCCATATTTCTTTGTGTTAATGGTGGTGATACACCAGGCTTCTCAGCTTTTTTAAGAAAAACTGGATAAAATGTATCTCCTTGTTTCTCTCCACAAGTATTCTTACTGTATTATTTCTGTGCACATTTTCTAGGCCTTATTGGGTGACTCAGGTATTTTTGTGCATCTGAAAATTATACGCAGATTATCTAGAGTAGCTATACATGCAAAAGCACGTGATATTTCTTGAGTATGACTTGATATTCCCAGGGGTTAGTACTGGGTCCAATTCTGTTTAACAGCTTTATTAATGACTTAGATGGTGGGACAGAATGCATCCTCGCAACATAAGACTGGAGAGCGTGGCTGATACACCAGATGGTTGAGCTTGACAGGCTGCAGAAGTGGTCTGACAGGAACCTGATGGTGTTCGACAAAGGGAAATGCCAAGTCCTGCACCTGCAGAGGACTAGCACCATGCACCAGTACATGCTGAAGGATCAGCAGCTGGAAAGCAGCTTTGCAGGAGACTGTTGTGGTCCTGGTGGAAAACAAGCTGAATAGCAATGTGTCCTTGTGACAAAGAAGGCCAATGGTATCAGTGGATGCAGCAGAAGGTGTGTTGCCAGCAGCTCAAAGCAGGAGATCTCTCCTCTCTACTCGTCACTGATGATACCACATCTGGAGTGATGTGTCCAGTGCAGGACTCCCCAATGTAAGAAAGTCATGGGTCTACTGGAGCAGGTTCAGTGAAGGACCACTGTGGTGGTTAGGGACTGGAGTGTATTTCAGATGAGGAGAGGCTGAGAGCGCTGAGACTGTTCACCCTGAATCTGCGGTGGGGATCGTATCAGCATGTGTAAATACCTGATGGGAGGGTGCAAAGAAGAGAGGGCAAGAGTCTTCTCAGTGGAGTCCAGTGAAAGGCCAAGAGAGCACAAACTGAAATGCAGGAAATTCAGTTTCAACACAAGGAAAAACTGTGTTTGCTGTGTGGGTGATCAGATACTCGCACAGGTTGCCCAGGGAGATTTTGTAGTCTCCGTCCTTGGAGATCTTCAAAACCTGACTGGACGCAGCCCTGAGTAACCTGTTCCAGCTGATCCCGCTTTGAGCAAGGGCCTTGGAGTAGAGCATCTCCAGAAGCCCCTTCCAGCCTCAAGTGTTCTCTGGTTCTGTGATGCAATGAGTATATGTGATTTGGCATCAAAGAACAAGGTACAGAGAAAACTGGGCAAAAGGTATTGGTTAAATCAGCAAATAGAGTACTCGCTTTTTCCTCTACTGAAAAGCAGACAAGGAACCGTAGAAGATTTTTGGAGTTGCATGAGGAGGATATTTGGGAGGAGAAAGAAAAATGTGAACTCCATTCTTCTTGTTTCAATGAGACCAATGATGTTACAAAAACAGGAGTCTTAATTTTATGGTTTAACTAATTATTATGGGTTTGCATGGCAAGGTTTTGGTAGCAGGGGGGCTACAGGGGTGGCATCTGTGAGAAGCTGCAAGAAGCTTCCCCCATGTCTGACAAAGCCAATGCCAGCCGGCTGTAAGATGGACCTGCCGCTGGCCAAGGCCGAGCCCATCAGCGACAGTGGCAGCGCCTCTGGGACAACATATTTAAGAAGGGGAAGAAAAAAAAACTGCGGAGAGTCAGCAGTTAGAGAGAGGAGTGAGACAATATGAGAGAAACAACTCTGCAGACACCAAGGTCAGTGAAGAAGAAGGGGGGAGGAGGTGCTCGAGATGCTGGAGCAGAGAGCCTTCACTTGCAGCCCGTGATGAAGACCATGGTGAGGCAGGCTGACCCCCTGCAGTCCTTGGAGGTCCATGGTGGAGCAGATATCCACCTGCAGCCCGTGGAAGGGACCCCACAATGGAGCAGGTGGATGCCTGAAGGAAGCTGTGACCCTGTGGGGAGACTCTGCTGGAGCAGGCTCCTGCTAGGACCTGTGGACCCATGGAGAGAGGAGCCCACACCGGAGCAGGTTTGCTGGCAGGGCTTGTGACCCCGTGGGGACCCACACTGGAGCAGCCTGTTCCTGAAGGACTGCACCCCGTGGGAAGGACCCATGCTGGGGCAGTTTGTGAAGGACTGCACCCCATGGGAAGGACTCACGCTGGAGAAGTTTGTGGAGGACTGTCTCCCGTGAGAGGAACCTTCACACTGGAGCAGGGGCAGAGTGTGAGGAGTCCTCCCCTTGAGGGACAAGGAGCAGCAGAGACAATGTGTGATGAACTGACTGTAACCCCCATTCCCCATCCCCCTGTGCCCCTCAGGGGGAGGACATAGAGAAATGGGAGTGAAGCTGAGCCTGGAAAGAAGGGAGGGGTGGGGGGAAGGTGTTTTAAGATCTGGTTTTATTTCTCCCTGTCTTGCTCTGATTTGATTGGTGATGAATTAAATCCCTTTTCTCCCCAAGTCCAGTCTGTTTTGTCCATGATGGTAATTGGTGAGTGATCTCTTCCTGTCCCTATCTCGACCCTCGAACCTTTCATCATAATTCCTCTCCCCTGCCCAGCTGAGGAGGGGGAGTGATGGAGTGGGTTTGGTGGGCACCTGGCATTTATCCAGGCCAAACCAAAACACTGATCAATGTGGTGACGAACGCCTTCTAACTCAACTAACCAAAACGGCGCTCACTGGAATCTCCAATTTTTGCATGATAGAAAGTTGCTCTTCCAAATGAGACGGATTTTTAATTAGAATTAATTTCATTTTTGAGTGGTATAATTTGTCACAATATGACCTCATATTTCATAACTTTGAAAACTGCCTAACTCTAATTTTTTCCACTTTAAAGGAAAAAAGCCGAAGGTCCAAGACAGTGTGTGCTAAGAAGTCATTGACATGACGGATTTCAATATCTCCAAGTAATTAGTTAAGTTATGCTTGTCTCTTTCATTAAAAGCACCATTAGACAGCCAGATGCAAAAGATGACTGTGGTAAATGGTTTTTCAGGTAATTCTTGATAATGTTAAATGTGGTTGTCATTTCAATTGATCACTATGCATCTTTTCTTAAATATCCATCCATCTGCTTGAGCTGCCCGCTCAATAAATTGTATGTGGAAATCATTAGGATAATTTAAAGAGAAGAATTCACCTGGTTTAACTAGCTGCAGAATGTTTTCTTTGTTTCTGTGGGGTTTTTTCACTCTCTGCTCAGATTGCTGAAAAAATCTATACTACAGACATTTCTCTCTCCTTTGTTTCTTAGCACATTGCTTCCTATTTGCAGTTTCTTTTGGAAATAAAGTATACAATCAGTGTGCTGAGTAGAAAATTGTAAATCTGTGCAAAGGACCAGACGTTGCCTGCAGTCTCTGGTCATGCTCGCCTTTCTTTTTAGCGAGACAAGTGCACTGGAAGGTTGATGGGGGCACTGATTACTGTCATAGCACAAGGCTGAACTAAAGCACACCTTGCTTTCTATAAGTGTACACACTTTACCAAGTGAAAGCCCAGGGTATTTGGGTTATTCTTCGGATCCCTTTGCTGCCATATTAATTTTAACCTGTACAGAAGCTAGAGCAGGAAATGGACTAAATTAAGGATTTTTTCATCTTGACTTTTTAAAAAAAGGTTGGTCGGTCACTTGCCTGTTTCAGTGTTGCTATTGCATGAGGGAGGTGATGTGCTTATAAAGAACATAGAATGCAACGTTATGGCTGTTACTGAGTACTTAAGTAATACTGGCAGGGGTGGAGTGAGAGGAGGGTAGAAGACAGTGACATTCCCAGCCTGACAGAAAATTCATTTACAGGCACCCACTAGGTTTAATGTGCACGTTGCTTGTATAACGATAATGGCATTCCCGTAATGCCCCTAATGTACCTTACAGCTTCTGAAGGGAAGATGCTTGTAAATAGCCTTGAGTAAGTATCACAGTGCATCTTCCATGCAGTGTGTCTGCAGACTGTAGCATGATGTATCCTATTTATCTTGTCTGCATGAAACCAAGGCTTCGCTCTCTCTTTAAGCCCTCTGAATTTATCCCTTTATAATACCGGGCTTTCTACACTTTCTTTTGAGTAAAACTTGCTCGTGTATTTATGGTCAGGGGCTGCAGTCCTGTAATTTCTAGCTGCCTGAAAGACTCTGGCTCAGCTCTTTGTTGTTGCTTATGCTCCTTTGGTTGGACTCAGAAATCGTGGACTGCTTTTGGTCCCATGCTTTGACATTAAAGGAAAGGCAGTTCTCTCACTGTCATCAGTGCTCAGAAATTTTCCATTGTTTTCTTTCAGAAGATGCTGTCTTTCTCACTTTTTTCATTCATTGTTGGCTTTTCTTTTGACAGCCTGCATTCTTTTATCTAATGGTGTTTAAGCAGGTAAACACAAGATTCTTTGAATAGCGTATTTTATTAAAACAAAACAACCTAATTAACTTATCCTCCAGTTGTGTGCTCCAGTAATCCTTTAATGCAGTCTCCTTACACATAGTGTTATTACAGATAGGAAGAACTAACATAAATCAGAAATGTCAGATGCTTTTTCAAAGAGGCTTTTTTTCCCCAGATTTTAAAGAAGTCAGTGTTCTAAATGTCTGTTGTACATCTTTATTATTTCTTTAACTTTGTGAGCTGGGAGCTGTTACTCAAGGGGGCCTTTAAAATTTGGAGAAAGCAGAAGTAATAAGTTTGTGTAACTGGTTTGAGTAAAGTAAGCACTAAAACATCATGTACAAATGTAAAGTCATGATCAACTCCTACGTCTTTTATAAAGCATTTTTTCTAAATATTTTGCATTAGTTCTACTCATATGCCTTTGAAGCACATGAGTTATGAATTACAATTGTAGAGAACCAAAGGTTAAGTGCAGTGGCCCACAGTGGTAATCAAATGGGGAAGATATTTATTTTGGTCTAAAATATCCTAAAGTAAGGTATATGAAAAAGAAAGAGAACAGATTAAGAAAGGTGAGTAATAGTAACTCCTTCTGCGAATATTTGACTCCCCTTGAGAGTACTAGAACTTTTCGGTGCCTTTAGTACTGCTTAGGCCCTGCATGGGTGTGTGCAAACAGCTGTAAGCTAGTTGATTAAACACAAAGGGCACAGAAAGCTGAGGTTAGGACAGAAGAAGGGGTCATTTGGGACCACATGTCTGGAGCAGATACAGGAGGAAGACTGAGGCTGGCTAGAGAGTATCGTTTAGAGAGCTAGACTGTTTAAGTGAAGAAGAATTGGTAAAGAGCAGGCAGTCTGGGACGAAAGCTAGTGATAAGCTAGCTGGGACTAAAGTTAAAGATAAGCGGCGGTTGTTTGACAGCTGGTTGGGAAAGCTGAGGGTGTGTAGAGTGCCTGCTGAGGGACCCTGCCTGGTGGATTCAGATACATTAGGAGCAGGAAGGGGAGGGCAGAGTTGTGGTGAATGCGCAGAAGAGTTGTATCCACTGAAGTTCGCTTTCTTTCTGAGCTCTGAATGGACCATAAGACTTCAGAGACTTGCTGTTCCTCTGTTGTCAGGAAACCTCCATCACAGGCAATCTTTGATTTTTGTGATCCCTCTGCTATATTTTCAGTAGATACACCTCCTTTGAGAATGGAAGACTGTGTAGCAGAAATATCTGTATCCTTTTTTCCAGGTTTTTGTCAGTATAGAAATATTCCCTGTCACCATCTGTATTGCAGTGAAATTTTGGAAACCTGGATTGTTTTTAGGCTTATTGCACTTTTTTCTTTCTGGCATCCCCAAACTTCTCTTTGGCAAGCCAGCTACTTGATGAATGTGCTGCATTTGTAATGTGGATATTCACTCTATGGCAGCTTCTCAAGCCGTGAAGCAGCTCACCTGGCTGGCTGCATCATAGCGCCTGGTTTTTGATGGCCACTTGCAAAGTTGCTTTAGACACAAGGCTGTCATGTGGGCACAAATTCCTGTGAACTTCAACTGGGTGGAAAATCCTGCAAACTTGAAATATGTGGTTCTTCTTGGGTTTGGTTTTGTTTTTTTCTGTTGTTGTTCTGAACAGTCCAAGGAACTGTTCCACAATGTGGAGCTACTGTCATTCTGTGATAGAGGGGGCTGTTGTCATAGGACTTCTGTCTTTTTTTGAAAGTTACTTTGTAGTGGATGGTATGGCAGATTAGTATTGCATCTAATTATCACCCTAAGGATTTTTTGCTTGCCCTTATGCTTCTTTGCAATACTAGGTAGTGACTCAAGCTATACTTCTTACCATTAATAAATACACTTCTCATTTTTCAGAAGAGCAGCTTGAAATTTCTGTAGAAATATCTTGCAGAAGTGCTGAGCACTTACAACTGAAGCCAATGGGAATGCTAGTTTGAATGGATGAAGTACCATATAGCAATCACCTTCTGAAAAATCATTTGTGAGAGTTATCAAGCTGGGTGTGAAAATTAATAGGATTTTTTTCCTTAGTCTGTTTATGTCTCAGTCAACTATCTGTAAAATGGAGTGATATCATCTTTCATTTTGCTGGCCATTTTAATGATTGATTAAGTTTTGTGAAGCAGTCCTCTGTTCTGAAAAGTGCTATTGAAAGTTCAAGACAAATGAACGTATTTAACAGGTTCACCACAGGTTTTAACAGTTTGCAGCAAATATTGACTAGCTGATCACTATAAACTGTCATTTATCAGATGTACTTAATGGCACAGGATTTCTGGGAGGGAGGGGAAAGGCAATCATTTAGAAACTGTGTAATGTATGTTCACAAATGAGGTGAATTCATGATGTAGTAAAGTATCCTAACAAGGATGGCCTTTGACTTCTTATGAGTTTGACTGTACAGCTTTAAATTCACGTTCTTTTAATGATCTTTTGGCTTTGTAAATCTGAACCTGTCTTTGAAATGCAGCTGTAAAATCACATACTGTTTTAGATGGAGTAAATTGTGGCCTTATTGAAGCTGACCGAAAATTTTCCATCATCTGTGATTTTTTTCTCTAACTTTTCACTCATCCCTGATGAATGAAATAATATATGAATATGTGCATGACTAGCTTGTCAGCTTAAAAATGGAAAAGCTTGTTGCTTTATTTTTCCACTGAAACCTCATGCTCTGACTGTTCTCATGTGGCACTCGGGTTGCAGTAGTTCTCTGAAAGAAACCTTGATGTGTGATCATGGTGTCCTTTCAGAATTGCTAATGTTACTCCTTGTTGCCCTCGCCAGGAATGTGCTGAAGTGACAGGCAGCTCTTCAGCAGTGCTCCTGCCAGGAGTGCAGAATGGGTGGCATTGGCGTTGTATCCGGCCAACTGCATTTGGCCCCTAGGCTTGTTAGATTTAGTGGGATTGGAACAGCGGTAAAAGTTCTCGTGCTGGACACTCATCAGATTGCTGTGATTATCCATCAGTGATACGTGTTTTAAATTTTGTCTGGTATGTTACACTTAGAAATTAGTTGTCTACAACTTGATTTTTTTTTTTTTTTCCCAAAAATGTGTTCCCCTGGTTTTTTTATAGTGAAGAATGAAACCAATGTAATTGATTAGGATTCAAAGGGGATGCAAATAAATACTGAAATGAGCATTTCGGCGTGGATTCCTCTCTTTGAGATTTACATGGGATGCGTAGTGTCTCTCTTGTGTGCTTTACAGGTCATCTGGTGTCTCAGCTATACATTAGAGGTGCATCTCAAGCATCCTATAACTGAATCACACTCATTATGTAATCAAAGTACCATCTCTCCAGACAAATTAGAACGCTCTCAATAATGAACACTGAAGGGTGCTATAGATTCCATCTTACAAATTCTAATTCTCTTCCCTTTTTGCACATACTTTCTTTGAGGGGAAACCTATCTCTAGTTCACTATACTAAACACAAGATATTTCTTTACTTGTTTTGTCTTCAGTTTCTCTCCTATTTTGTGTAATTTCTTTCAAACTCTACATCTCACTTTGTTCATTGATGCCTGACATCATCTTAAATGGAGCTGTAACCAAATGGAATTTCTTACTTTCCTTCCTTGCCTTTTTCTGTAACTCTGTCAAAAATACACAGTTCTTCTCTATTTTCTACCCTCTAGTCTTAAAATTCTGCCATTTACTCAGATTGTCAGAAGAATGGTATTATTTTCAAATCAGATAATTTCATCATTTTAGTGTTAATATTATTCTTACTGTCTAATATTGGTGGAGAGATGTGTTGCTAAATAATTTTTACTAAGAGATCATCTACGTGTATCATGCAGGTTATAGAGACTGTTGATGAAAGCAAAGAAAAATGGAAAGAAAACATTGTCTGCTGGTGTGGTTACCAATTCAGATTCCCATCTGCAGAAAATATTTGTTAACTTGCATCTCTTCAGCTTGATCTACCAGGCAAGCTGTATTATCACTGTTGATGGAACAGTGAGCTTCTAAGACAATAACTTTCACTGGGAAAATTGACATAGGTTATCAAAAAGTATTTTCGGTTACCTGATTGCTTAATAGTGCTTTGAATTTTGGGGCAGGAAGTGAGATGCTCTGATTTACCTGCTGTACCTCTGTTCTGGGCATGTAGCAATTTCAGTGTGTGTTTTGTTCTGGTGTTCATAGCTCAACACCACCAACTGATTGCCAGCAAATTTATTATTAGTTTTATATAAAGGGGAAGAGTAAAACTGCATTTTTTCCAAGAGTAAATCGTAGACTGATCCATCGATAACAGTGCTGCAGTTTTGAAACTGTACTTCATAATCAGATTCTTCGTTGAATGCTTCTGAAAACTCAAGAAGTTGATAACTGCAGTTCAGTAGGTAATTACACATGGCCTGCCATCCTCTGATCAAGACAATTGATACAAATTATAGTCTTAGGCTGGTTTTAATCCAGAAAATTCCACTTTAATCAATGAAATTATTATAATTTTTCATTGAGACTAGTAAGACCTGGACATGGCGTTTTCATAAGCAAAATACTGAGTCACAAATTCATTCTGTATTTTTGAGATAATGGTCTTATGATGATATTCAGTACTGACTCTGGGACTGCAGAGGTGTTCCTTGCACCATAAAAGGAGAAAGCGATCTCTGCTCAGTCCCCCACCTTCCTTCTTGTGTCAATTTGTCCCTTACAGTGCTGTTACATACCTCCTGATTTTTTTGCTTTCTGGCGATTTGAATTTGTGCATTACATTAAAATATTAATACTCTCTGGGAAGTCCTTCCATCAGTTGTGTTCTCAGAGTCAGCCCTAGACTGTGCCGTAGGAGCATGTTAACTAGCATTTGCTTAGGCATCCAGAGTGATACTGGTATTTTTGTTGTCTTGGGAGGTGGGGGCGGTTTTGACTGTGTGTAGCCATATGCCAAATGTGAGATCATTTGCTACTCCGGACTGATCAAATGTAGAGTCCCAAGTACATGTTTGCAGAGGGTCAGACCTTGTGGTCCCAGTCTGCCCTGACAGGATGAAGCCACTGGAGCACAAGTTAGCTGACAACTCTGCTTCCTCTGAACTGCCAAGAGAAACAGGAAGAAGAATCTTAGTGTACAGCCCGGAGCTGAGTTTTATACGTACTTCATTGTGTGTGGTGACCATTGCACTCTTCTTAAGGTTACGAACCAGGTCCTCTTTACTATCCAGGAACAGTGTGTGGGCAGAAAAGAACAGTTCAGCCATCTTTCCAGTATTTTCCGTTTGGAACAGTAACTTCAGTTGTCTCCCAGCCTGCTGGAGTCAAATAGCTGGCCAAATAACTAATTTCCAATAACTGCCAAGTAGTTACTTGTGTCAGATAACTGCTGCCCATGTCCGTTATTGAATGACTACACATGAACTTGTGCTGGAAGTCTGAGCGCTACAGAGTACCAGAGATTCATTGCTATTTGGAGGATGTGATACATCAAAACCTCTCTGCAGACTGTCTAGACACAGAAAGCTGAGATTAGCTGCATATGGCTGAATGTCTTTTATTTAGAGGACTAAAAGAAGAAAACTGAACTAAGCAAATAGCTCTAGGAGATCGGGGATCTAGATATCATCATCTGCCTGCCTTAATTTGACCTTGTTTGTCCTCGGAAATAGCAGAAGTACCTGCAAACAGTAGTCTGTCCCTGTGGTAACACTAATTAATCTCACTGTGAATTGAACAAAAGGTCCTGAAGAGCACCTGAAAACCCTCCAATACAGAGGGATGACAAAGTTTGCAGGTCTTGGCCCTGGGTCATGCTTTACTAGCCCGTGTATGGGCAACAGCATGAAACATGAGGTGATTTATCTGTTCCCATTACAATTAAGCCTAAAAATACTGTAACAGCATTGAAAAGCTATTCAGAAGTCTTAAGCATTGAATTTTTTTCTTTTCACTTTTCAGGATGCTGACAGTCTCCCTGCTGATAGTTTGATAGATTGGATGTTTTCTGTAACTTTCCTTAGCAGGTTATTCTACCCCTCTCCAGGCCCATTCTTCCCTCCCTTGATTTTTGTCAGATTTACATCTGTTTCTTTTGCAAGCTACTATAAAAATGTCTTCAAGTCCATTTACAACGTATGCTTAAAATCAGCTTCAGAACACTGAGCAGAATGCAAAATGACTGAACTATTTTGAATCGAGTAAACAACTCTGTCTGGATTTTTAAATTCGGTAGAATCCTTTTATGTTTCCTCTTTGGAGGATCCCTGTCTTTGAAACATTTGTGCTGTTCTTTGCCTATGGATGTGTTTGCATACTAAGGGCTTTGATTTGGATCGATGAATAGCCCTATGTGTTTGTGTTTTCTCTCCATTTTCATAATTGTAGCAAAAATAAAAGTGCAAGGACAGTTTTGGCTGAGTAATTTGGCATATTCTCGCGTTGAGGTTTAGTTTGACTGCATAGTGTAGGACAGCGCAACTCAAGGTGGCAGAAAACATGAACTGAGAATGATGGGAAGAGTAAGGGACTTAAAGATGATGATCTCTTTTGCAACAGTCGATGATTACAAATTAGTTAGAGCTTGAGTGACAGACAAACAAACCTCAGGTGTACTCTAAAAAGGAACCGTAAAAAAATGCTGTGTATTAGTCACTCCAGCTGTCATCTTTCTGTAAAAAAACCTCAAACAAGTGCCTTCTCAGACCATAGCAGTTTTATTTCTTTTTCTGTCAATTCTGTGATACTCAAGATTACATGGCAGTAGGAACAATAGCTGTATGAAACATCTAGTGACCTAAGAGAGCACTTTTTCTTACTGAATTTCAGACTCTTTGTACTCCAGTAACATTGTTTCATACCTTAAATTGTTATTGAAGTTGCATGTGAAATAAAATCTCTACTTGTCATGGCTTCTTCAAACGAGGGTGATTTTTGCTACTTTTGCATTGCCCTTCCGAAGACGTGTGATGACTAATGGACGTACAACAAACATAGATATAAAGAGATCAGTTTTGGCCATCTATTCTCTCTGAATGACTTTGAGCTGAATATGGCAAGAATTTAAGGGTACAGTCAAAAGCTGGAGCTTTGATTTCCAAGTATAAATGTAGATAAGAGATGAGAGTGACAGGTTTTCTTAAACCTATCTCGTCATTTGTCCGAAGTGTCTCTTTTTGGCAAGGCATTGTTTCCTCTCTGTCTGAGCTGCAGATGCTTGTCTTTCATCGCTAAAAGTGGAGTCCTGCATAGTACGTTAACCTTTTAAGCACAAAGTTATGTCTGAAACTTACTTGGAAGGTTAGTGGGTTGTAAAGTGATGATTTAATGGAGGAAATAGAGGATGATAAATACATCAGATTCTCCCTGTTCTATACAGATTTGAAATTCATGTCGGTTTCTAAAGGTTGAGTGTTTAGGGGTTTTTTTCCAGCCCTGGAAAAAAACCCGAAAGTATCTAATTTTCTTTGTTCAGGAAGCATGGTTATGTATTCCAGTTCAGTGTCATTTCTCAGCTGCAGTTATAGCACATGGTTCATGTTCAGTTCTGCGTATTTCATACTGAAGTATTGAATAGTCGAAAGGCATTTTGGCAACCGTTTTCAAAAATGAAAGCTGGCCTGTCAAGTTATAAAAAAAAGTTTTCAGTTCATAGTTGTTTTTCTCAATCGAGAGAGTGGTTTTGGATCAGTTAACGGTACAATAAAAATAGAATTCAAGCTTAGCAGAATTTTTTATTTTCAGACATACTTTCAAGAACATCAATCAAAAATGTACATTTGTTCAGTCATGCTGTACACCTGACTAACGTAATGAAGTAAACTGAACTCTGGTTTGGACTGGTTCTCCTTCAGAATCTGTACCAAATCATTGTTTCTACGAATGACAAAGTTCTGAGTGCTTTTTGTATATTATAATTGTGTTCTCTCTACTTCTAGGAGAATTATTAGAGATAAACACAGATCCACTGAGGTCTTCACAAGTTCTCTATCACAAATGTTTCCAATTCTGCATTACTTCACTCTGTGATGTTTTATAACCTTAGGTCTTATTTCTCTCTAGTCTTACTCTGCTTTATGTATCTTTGTCTGTGTTTACACTAGCAAGTAGCACTGTCCAACAGGAGTGGATTTGTAGAGCAAGTCAGTGGGCTCTCGGGACACAGTATTTGTATGTATTCTGGGAGTTGTACTTTGGGTTGGCTCTGGCCTGATCCCACGGAGCCATCGCAGTTACAGAATGGGATGCACTGGGTGTGTTCAGGGAGTGCGCCTTCCGGTGTGGGTTCATTCAGAAGGAAGCCCGTTCACGCTCCCTGAGAGGCTTCACAGTGTGTAAGGGAAAGGGAGGAGGATAAGGAGATCGGCTGCAAAAGCACACTCCTGATCAAAAGTCCAGTTATAATGCAGATGCACTATCTGTTGCTCTTATTTTACTCCAAAAACTCAAAGTTACAGAAACAAGTTGACGTACATTTATGTACCCAGTTTGTAGCGTGCAGCTAACAGCTGACAGAAGCTTAGTGCAGTTCTGTTGCTTGATTTGATTCTTCAGTTTAATTTGTCAGGGAAAAGTACTTTTTGTCTACAAGATTTTCAGTGTGAATTTATTACAGTATTTGAAGGAGGGACAAACTGAATCAAATAATTTGTGCAAATTTTCTCTAGTGTCTTACCAGGCTCTGACTGAAAAGTACTTTTAGAGCTGTTGCTGTTAAAAGTGGAAATTCACTGAGACTCAGCCCTCACAAAATCCTAAGAACTGAATTTATTTTCTAATTTAAAAATGAGGAAACATTGCCATGTTGTATTTCAACTTCAGGGGCTGTGTTGTTGGTACAAGATTGCGTGTTGTTCAGAGACCACTGGGAGCCAGTTTGTTCTACATAGTCAGCTGTTCAATCTGTGAACACTGTGACAGCTTAGGTCTAGTTGTCAGGTAGTAGGCAGCAACTCTTTTTAGATCTTCTTATGTCATGCCATAAACCATTGGTTACTTGAGACGCCATGACAGATTACATGTTGCTCTTCCAAAGGTTGGAAGAGGGATCTCCAGCCTTTGCTTCTCTTGTGGTGACACCTTCTTGCAACGTTTTTCATTCTCATGGATTTGTGGTATCCAGTAGGATTGTAATTTATGTTGGTTTTTTAATTTCTGTAGAACTGTAAAGCTCTGGTTCCGCTTAGTGCTGGTAAACAATGTAGGAATTTCACTGTTAAATTTTCAACACATCATTATGATATTGCTTTGCAATTTAGCAGCACTAAGGATCAGTTTGGCTCCCGTGTTTTATGTGCTTTACTATTTTTATGTCACTTTTGCCACCAGTCCATTGAATTGGAATTAATGAGGACTGAGAATACATCTAAGGCGTATTTGGTAGCAAACTGTTTGAATTACTGCTCAATTAATTTGCTGCCCACTAGAAAATTTTATTGTATCAGCTATGTTGTATCTAGTGATTATAAATTTAACAGTTTTGGTAGACTACACTGGAGTTCTCTGAGGAAAATGTTGAGAGTGGTTCTAGAGCAAAATGCACCATATTGTTCCTGGTTAATGCAAACCCACAATTTCTGTGTTCCAGCAGGTCAATTGCTCTTTCCCTACAATCATGGACTGATTTGTGGGGGTTGCTGTTGTTGCTGGTTTTATGTGTGTGTAGGTGAGGGGTTGTGTTTTTGGAAATACTCAGGTGCAATAACATTATCGAGTTCTATATGAAATGCGCACAGGCTCTTTTTCTAGCTTTTTGCTTCCGATACCTTTAAATAAAAATTTGCTTAGTGCTAACAGCTGTCTCCTAAACTGTTAATAGGAGATGGAAATACATAGTGCTAACCTTAATTACATGCTTCAGGCTCTCATCTTTTGCAGCCGCTCTGTCAAATGCAGAGTATGTTTTGTCTGAGATAGGAATGTTTAATCAGATTGACATGAACAAAGTCAAGCTGAAGAATTTGTTCTACTGCTTTATTTTTTTTAATGTGTTAGAAAACTCATGTGCAACTTGCCTATCATGCAGCTGTAACTAGATAAATGTTCTTTGTATTTCTGCAAGGGTGGAATGGTGTGCTTGTTAGGTCTTTCTTAGCAAAATGGCTCCTGATAGCTTATGGTTATTTTCAGTTAATAAAAGTTTGCCTTAAATGATTTCTCTTGCTCTTTTCCTTTCCTCTGTCCGCTCTCTTCTTCAGAAAGCATGCTGCTAAGTTTACTTGGTAGCTATACACAATTTATTATATACTTGTTGTAGAAGTCACCCTTTCTTTTATGTTGCATTTTTGAAACAGATACAATAAGATTTGATGGTGAAATGCAGATAAGAAAGTGAAGCAGTTATTTTCTCTGAAAAGATTAGGGTCATGTACAAATCCTACATTCATGTAGAATCCTATAGGTTCAAATGGGGAATAATAATGTTTCAGATCATGACATGGCCTAGCAGACCAACTGGAAATGGGAGCCAAGCACTACTTAGAAGAAGGGGTGTAGAAAATGTAAGAGTTAAATAGTCCTCTGCTGTCACAGAGAAGTACACAAAAAAAAAATCTGTATGTATTTGGTGATTTGTATTAGGAAGTTGGTTGTGCTGCCTTCCTACTGACTGCTAGAAAGGCTGTTTCAGAGTCTTACATCGCTGTTCATTAGCACCTGTCTTCAGGTTTTCAGCCCCAGTTTACTCATGCCCACTTCACAAGCTTCCGGTTTTATGTCAGTATTTGTCTGCTGTTTTCTTTCCCTGCTTTGGGATTATCTAACCATGTACTTCTAAAGAATAACCATGCTACATTTCCAGGCTTGTTTTGTTGGCTAAGTGAGCCAGTTTTCTTCCCATCTCTTCTTTTATGACATTGGCAATTTGTTTCTCTGGTCATCCTTGGAGCTTTGCCTCCGCATATTTTCTGGTGTGAGTTCATTTTTTTTTTTTTTAATGTGGATGATTGGAATCAGATGACAGTTTCAGATGAAGTCTCTCCCACGCAAGGTGTTTTGTAGAAAGGCTTTAATAGCTGTCCGCTTCTATCAAAACACTTCTCCTGATACATCTTAAAAATTCGTTTGCCTTTTTCACAGCTGTATCATGCCGGTGATTTATAGTCAACCTGTGATCAATAAATACAGTCAGGCCTTTTCATCATTTTTAGCTCATGTACTCTCATTCTATAGCATGGATTCATGTTAATAGCTCCTTGCCCTTGCTCTATTACACTTCATTCCATTTCGATTACAAACCTCAAAGCCACCTAATTTTTTCTGGATAATACTCTGTTCCTCCTTTGTATTGATGTCTCCCAACTTCATGCCATCATCCATTTTCATCATTGCAAGTCTACTTTTTGTGCTAAAGCCATTTAATAGAAGCATTATATAAGACGTAGCCATGAGGAGTTCTGCTTTCCTGCATGCCAATACTTAGTTTGCTTACACATCATATTTTAGCTAGTTTCTTACTCGCTTGTGTAAGCCTACAGCAAGGTGGTATGATTTATTTGTATCTTACTGTATGTTTGGTGCTGTTAATTTAGTATCTATGGTTAAACAGCAAGAGGGAGACAAAGAAGTCCACAGAGACTGGGAAACTGCCAAAAGTTTTCTAGGTTGCAACAAACAGTACAGCTGCTTTAGTTTCTGTGGAGAAGTCTCCTTATTTCTGCCATTGCTAAGGCTGGTTACACATTTGCCCCTATTCCTTTTGGCAGTTTTGGTTTTGCCAGAGGATGCTTACGCTTTACTGCAGATTCTGTAGTCCTGCTCTGTGGTGGGCTGTCCCCAGCCAGCAGCCAGGCACTTGCACAGCCGCTTGCTTGCTCCCCTCTGCCACGGGACAGGGAGAAAATAGGAAGAGGGAGACAAGAATCGTGGATGGGAATAACATCAGTTTAATAGGTGGAGCAAAAGCTACGCTTGCAAGCAAAGCGAAAAGAGCAGTTTATTCACTACATCCCACTGGCAGGCAGATTGCAGCCTCTTCCTGGGAAGCCAGGCATCAGCACATGTAACACCAATGCCCAAACTGCAAACAGCCCCCTTTGTACTCCTCTCCTTGAGCCTTTATTGCTGAGCCCAGCGGTATGGGACATCCCTTTGGTCAGTTCGAGTCAGCTGTCCTGGCTGTGTCCCCTCCCAGCTTCTTGCCCACCCACAGCCTACTTGCTGGAGGGGCAGAGTGGGAAGGAGACCTTGATGCTGTGCAATATCTGCTGAGCAGTACCCAAACCCACTGGTGTGTTATGTACACTGTTTTGGTCACAGATGCAAAACAAAGCACTGCATAGGCTGTTATGAGGAGAATTAACTCCAACAAGTTCATTCACATGGAAAAATAATATAAAATTATGTAGATCCCCCCCACCACCAATTTGACAAACTAATTAGTATACCAGAAAATAGCAACAGTTTAAGAAGTGTGGGAAGGGGAGATACTGATCTAAATCAAAACTTTTTTGATATACTTACACCATTTTTTCTTTCTTTTTGGCCTTTAATATTGAGACCATATCTAAAACCTGTTATTGTCATGGAATCTGTGCGATACTCATATCAGTTTTCTAGTGAATCCAAATCTATTTATAGACTGTCACGTGTTTGGCTATACACAGTTTTTGTTCTCCCTTTTCGTTGATTCTTATTTTACCAAGAAGTTTTAGACCTTTATTGTGCTTTACTTGGGTAGCAGTGAAAACAAAATTTTTTGCTGAGTGTATTTATGATATTGAGAGTCATAAATTCATACTGTTTCCATCTATATTTCAAAGTTCATCCTACATCTAAAATCTCAGCTGTTCCTCACAGACACGATTTCCCAACAAGATTAGAGCTTCCCGACTAGCAGAGATTAAAATCATTTTCTGGTCAGTCATTGCAGGACTGATGGAGGTTCGAAAGTGATTAAACTGAAGGAGATGCTCTAGGCAACCCAAGAAGAGCATCTTGTGATAAAATTACAATCTTGGCTGGCAAGTCTGACGTAAACCTGTAAAACTGTAAGAAAGGGTTGGCTGCTTTGGGTTGGGAGTTACTAACGATAACACTTTTACACTGAGGACATGCAGAACTGCTCCCCCAAAACTAAGTAAATGGTAACATTTTGGGCTAAGCGTCAGTGTAGCACTGGCTCTACCGTTTTGAATTCTGTTTAAACCTTAGCAGGGAACTGACCTTCCTGCTGAGCAGATGGTGTTGATCTGACATAGCCATGAGCTCTGGACGTGTTTTTTTTTTCCCACTTACATATTGCAGGCTGGCACTTACCAGTCTCTCTGGAGTACAGCAGGAGGAGGGGAGCTCAGAAAGTGTTTCAATTCTTGGGCAATACCCTTAATGAAATCTTTCCTACACTTTTCTAATATTTTATCATCTCTAGAAAAGTAGTGAATTCACACACCTAAAAATTATTGCAGATGCCAAACTTTAGCCTCTTCAAAAATCTTAACATATATTTAATTCCGTAAGAAAAGTATTAATTTCTATAAAGATTTTGTGCTTTATTTGTTCTTAAAATAGAAAACAATTTAATGATATAGGTTGTCTCTCTAACACATATCATGTGTTGTTTAAAAAATACTTGTGGACGTATTGATTCTAAAAATGAGCTGGTATTGAGTGTATCTAGAAAGCAGTTCAGGAGCTAGCAAGGCTCCTTTCTATGGGGTACGGAAGGCAAAGGGTAAAGAGAGTCAGTGACTGAAAAAGCACAAGATGTCCCAAGGTGATACTGTAGTTATAATGGCTAATACATTGGCAGGTTTGCAGTCTAGTTAAACTTTTCCCTTTGTTGAGACGGATATGTTCGGAAGTTTTTAAAAGTTACAGCGTGATACAGCGCTGGGATGCTAAAGCCCTGTTTGTCACTGAACTGTAGAGGAGGGGAAATCACCATTCTAGTTCTTTGATTTTTTCTGCTAAGGGCTTTGAGATTCCGAAGGGGGCCAATCCCCAGCTGTTAGAAATTGGTGAATTTTCATTTAGTGTGTTAGGCTTACCAGTGTAAAAGATTGAAGTTTCCTGTTCCTTGAGAGTTAGATACCCTTCAGTCTGCACCGTTACATGTTCTGTTAATTCGAAGTTTAAGATTTTAAGAGCTACACATTATTATGTAGCTAATATTGTTGAGCTACATAGTAGTATGGCAGGTTATTTAAGCAAAATAGTTTGTATTTTGTATTTTTCCTGGAAAGGACAGCTGGAGGTTGGTGCTAGCCTGGGAGACTTTGAGCTGCCATTCTTATTCGTACCAGTGAGGATTGAGAAGGTTCTGAAACAGGGGCCTGGAAGCAAACTAATAATCATGAAAACTTTTGCTTATTGTTTATGATCCCAACCCACTAAATACAATGAGAGCTCTCCTGTGGTTAAATGTATCAAACACCTGAACTGAGATACTTCTTCCTTTCAGATACTCCCTGGAGAATGTAGCATCATGATAGACAAAGCCTTCAGTCTAAAGGCTGAATATTTCAAAACGGAGGGAAACAACTGTGAATCCAAAGAGAATTTTTGGTTTAGAAAACATGGGATTTTTTTTTTTCCCCTCAGCATTTAACCTTTCTACATGAATTCTTCTTGGATTAATTTCCAGCTGTGCTCTGAAAGTTTACCCTGAGAGCCCAAACGCTCTCTCACTCCCAAATCATGCAGTCAGAAAAAAGCAAAGTGGCCAGTGCTCTGTTGCATCTTTCTCTTTCCCCATGAGAGTTCATCTTTTTGACCAGAATTCTTCTGCTGGGGTTACTGTTGACACAGAGCACCAAGCTGGAAAGCAGAGATAACGTGTGTCACGGCTGTGGTTTGACAGATACTCTGATTCCAACCTCTGCCCCTCCCTTTCCTTTTCTCTGTTGCACAGGTGGTGAAATCCTATTAGGACTGATTTAGTGAGTGGCGGAACAGGTTCATAATTCTCAACTTCATTCCCTATTGCAGCTTAAACAGGATTTTGAAGCATAAAATAAATTTTAATCTTTCCAGGGAAAGATGCTAATCTGAAGTCAGCTGTTGCCTCAATATTGGGTTCCTGCTGCCTTTGATAACAGCTCATGATTTGTGGAAATTTAGCATGGATTGAGATGTCAGCTTGCAACTCGCACTCCAGCCTTCCTTGACTAATGGGAAATAGACAGGGGTTTATAGGTGGTTTGGGCTCAGCACTGTAAAGTCTAACTGTGCAGCTCCTGAAGTTCTCAGCTTTTGCATGTGATCCCTCTTTGTTACTCACTGGGTTTCCTGAAAGAGAAGCGGGTGTTCAGCAAGGTCCTAACCTCTTGACACAGTCTTCTGTTAGCCAGCTATTTGCACCCCGCAGTCCTAACAAACACTTGGATTTCACACTTTCGAGCACAGTAAAGAAAAAGTTCTAGCTATTTTGGTATACAAGCAACACTGGTTTATAAATGCCCCAGAGCAATAAGGCATACATAACTTTAAGCTCAGTGATGTAAGGTATCAGTGTTAGAAGGTTGGTTTAATTCTCATACAGAAATTAGCAAAACCAAAGTTCTAGTCACTCTCTGTTTAGGATAAAAAAAACTATATGGAGGGAAAAACATCTAAGAATGTTAACTATATGTCTGATTTAGACTGCAAAAATGTTTCTGTAGTTTGCAGTGATTTTGGGGAAAAAAAATACATGCAACTTTTTATATTTGAGCCTTTAGTTGTCTGTTCATTATTTGTGTAACACACATCAAGTCAGATTCCCTGTCAGAGCTACTGGTGTAAATCTACAATATTTTCACTGAAGATACTAAAATTACTTCAGTTTCAAGTTTTTTGTTAATGAAGTCAGGGATTTTGACAGTACTTTTTAGTGGTTTCAAATTTGAATCGAGTGTACTGTTTTTGGAGTAAGTTTGGGAAGAAGCTGTCATCAAGACAGGCAATTCTCTGAATGTTGATAAGATGCATGATTGACACCCCTATAATTTTGTTTGTTCTAAGCTTCTGTTTGTTCTTGGAACTTGGCTGTTTAAGATGAAATGACAAGAGCTGTTCACAGTGCTTTTGAGCTCAATTTGCAGTTACTCGTGAAACTTATGGGACTGGAAGACAACAGAGTCCAGCTTCTCTATTAACATCATTATCTTAAATGCTTTCTGTCTTTATTTTTAAAGATCTGAAGTCTTGTTTTGTTATTTAAAATCACTTCTCATTGTAAAGAGAAAAGTCAGAGAAGACTTCCATTTCTTAAAATGCTGCTGAGAGCTAGCATATTTTTTCTGTCTGAGGAGTACATCTACTTTTTCATTCACTTACATTATAGCACACACCACATGGGTGAGAGACAAATACATGCTATAAGATCTGCTGGTAGCACTGATGGATCAGAGTTCAGTTAGAGTGATGCTGGCCCTGTGAATCATCATATCTGCTCAGCTGAGTGGGAGAACCGACTTTGTCTTCAGCAGGCTCGTATATCAATTTAAAGAGGAAGGAAAGTTGCCACAGAACCACAGTTCCAGCCAGCAGCACCACTTCACAAAAAAAGTAATCCTCTGGCATTAATTTCTTGTCAAGGCTAGTGATGGGTTACATTTGCCGAATAAGGTGTGCTCAGCTGAACTGTAGTGTCTTGGAACCGTAATGTGATATGTCACTACTTCTTTCTTTCTTTTTTAAAGAATGTTACGTGTTGAAAGTGTCATTCTGTGGATACTTGCTGTAAATTAAGATAACTATTCTCAGAAGTGCAGACATTGATCTTGGCTTCTAAAACTCTCAGACTATGCAATACTAAAGCAGTCTGCTCCTGTAGATACCTATAAATCCAGTTTATATATGAAGCAGCTTTTCTGGTTTTGGCACAAAAGTATGATCCAAAGTCCATTCCTACACAGGCCCAATACTTACTGAGGATTTAAGGATTAAATTAGTGTGAATTAGGCATGCGCAAAAGCACTTTAGGTAAACATAATCTAAGCCAGTTACATTGGCGTTGGTTTAATATACATTTTCATTCTGAGCACACAGCATTTATTTGCATTTGCCCTCAACATTGTTTGTGGGCATATAATGAATTTTAGTGCAGTCTCATTTTACAAAGGGGAGACAAAGAGAAGGGAGGTAATTGTTCTGGTTGTGGGTAAAAGATGAGCTGCCATCGGCTCCGAAGCTCAGTGGCTGCGTCCTTCATGCCAGTACTGAGCCAGCAGACTTTCCCCTCTCTTGCTGGTGGCAGTCAGATCTCCTGATGACTGAATGCAGACTGAAAGTTGTCATTCACTGATCTGGTAACTGAATTTCCTCCTTGCAGGAGGGAAAATAGTGCTTTGGGATCCAAATCAAGGTGGAAGGGTAGGCTGTGAGGGAAGCACTACAGTCAGCTTTTAAAGAAAGTTTTATGTCATTCACCAGGGTTCTTTTTCTGTGTGTGAATAAAGAAGTAATATTTAGGGATTGTTTCTTAAGAAAATGTTCCTTGTTTGCAGAAATATTTTCCCTTGATCCTATTCAAGTGTCAGACAAGATGTATGGGGAAAACATTGTGAATCTTTTATAGAAAAAAGATGTTGTCCTCGTCCTGCTTTTACGTTTCTTTGCATTGGAGAATGGCATGTAGGTGGCTGCTGAAAATAAATACATTGTTGTAACTTCCCCAAAAATCTCCCAGTTTTTGAAGTTATGTGATTAAAAATATCCTCTGCATTCTGCATGGAATACTTTTTTAGAGATGGAAACAATGTGCATACTGACAGATCAGCCATCGATATTTCACGAGAGGTCATTTCCTAACCTGAAATAATAAAATGAAAATGATTTTTTTTTTTTCATGACTGCTTAAGTATCTTTTTCTTTCTCTGGCATTCTGTGTGTTATATATCATTTGTCACAATGTCATGAGTATCAGGATACCTGCTACGATACAAAGTTGCAAAAAAAATTCTTGAATTAATTTCTTGTGAAGTGGCATGCTGTCTGAATTTCATCTTACATCAACTGAAATAAAAAGAAATGCTTCCATAGTCAATGTTTTCATATCAGGTTAAATGCAAGAGTCTCCAGCTTCATGCATTTGTAAAGAAATGTGACTACTTAGGAAAACACATACAAGAAAATGTTTATTGTTAATTTTTCCTTTTGTTTCATTATATTTTTTTTACCGGTGTAATAAAAAAAACAATACATTTTGCAACTATAACTAGAAAGAGAAACAAATAAATGCAATAGAAATGAGGAGCAGCAGAAAGATTTTAGAATGGTAGTCGTGACAAAGAGGGTGGTAAAGGCTGTTACACTACACGCAGTGTTGTATCAGTAATACTTAAGCTGCCTTTCAGTCGCTGTATTTTCCCTTGGAATTCCTGCATTCTGTTCTAACAAGTCTGAAAATACCAGCAAACTGCTTGTTCCTTCTGGTGTTTCTTTTTGTTGCAGTTAATCCCCTTTTCCACCCATACTTGTTCTAACTTTTCCAATGCTCCCCATGAATCCACAGAAGTCCTTAGCTGATGGTAGTGTATTTTGTGACTTGCTGAAAACAAGGTGCTGTTCTGCTTTGGAGCCCTTCTCGTTTCTCCGTGTAGCATTCGCAAACCTTCCTAGACTGTCCTAGCCACAAGGCTGAAACTTTACCACAGTTGTATCACCCTGGACCACCCTGAAATGAGTGATTCTCTGTGGAGAGGCTGTTGATTCGAGAGCAAGCTGAAGGCTATGCTGAATGTTTTCAGAGAAGCATTTTTCACATATCACTGGAACATTTGTTATTTGCCATGGTAGGTTGTGACTGGTTTCAGTCAACCTTTTTCAAATCTGTTCATTCCCTAATTAGATGACCAGTTCTTAATTACAATATTTTTTGGGAAAAAAAAAAAGTCTAGCTAATGGAACAGCCTCAACTTTACAATGACACACAAAAAAGGATATGTATGTAAGAGCATAGAAGGAGAGAAAATGCAAGTGTCAGTTTTGCATATAACTTCAGGGTTAGGCTTGAATAAAATGCCTTAAATAGCTGGACCTGTGATTATTCAGGGTTCAAGTGAAAGACCACAAGTATTATTTTATATATGTTTTTGAAGAGGTAGACTATTATATAATTTTGGGTTTCAATGGAAATGAAAATGGTAATAGGATGTCGGGAAATTTCTGTGTAATAAATAGGGGTTGTATGCTTATTTTGATCTACATATAATTTTACTACGAAAAGTAATGTTGTTTTAATGCATTGACATGATTAGGAGCTTTATCTCTTTTATTCTGCGTTACAGTTAGTCCTTTTCTTCATACTATGGAAAGGAAATTCTTTTTTAGTTTCCATAGGGCTTTTGTCAAATGGCACTGCTAGAGCAGAGAAAATTTACATAAAAAGTCTAAAGTGAAGTGGGTAATGCATCAAATATGACTTTTTCTGGATGACAGGAAGAAAGAAAATTTCTGATATTTTCTTCCTGATAAACCCCCTCAAAACTTTGCAGATACCCTGTGAACATCCAAACTATGACCTTAAATATAATTTATTCCAAGTTAAGCATCTGATGTTGCCTGGTGTTCTCAACTTCAACACTGTAAAATGATGTTGCATTTAGATAACCCAGTCTATTTGATATTCGTTGTGCAACAGAGGTAAGAATCAGCTCACTTTTCACGGAGTGCAGAGAAACATAGAAGAGCATTCTTTTTTTAACATGCTCCCCATCTAGTTTAGTAAGGACTAGGGTTTGCTTCTCTGAGTAACAACATTGCATGAGTTTACCTTTTAGTTGCAAAAATATCTTCTATTTTATCCCTGAAAATGTGTTTCTGCGCTGAATTTTTTTTTACTTTGAATGTTCATCAGTTTATGACAGGCGACTGCTTTGGTATTTTGAGATCGCTCTTGTCACTCCAATCTGGGATAACAGAGCTAATGAGATCTTTGTTATGGTACACCAGAGAAAATATGTTCTAGAGGGCACGCAGAAGCTCTGGCTAGGTGCTGCGGAAGCACCTACCTTCCTGAGGTCTTGGGACCCCGGTGTGCAAAGCACTGAGCACAGGGGGAGCATGAAGATAACGATAATGTGAGGTCTTCCGTGTTTGTTTCTGATGGAAGTAACAGTGGGTGCAGTAAGTGCAGGGGGGTTTTTTCTTTGCTGGGTGGTGTTTTCTTTGTTTCTTTTTTAACATTGCTGTTAAAAGATGCATAATTTTTAAATGCATGAATATTTAAAAACTAGTTTTCATAGTCACAAATAGCCCTGTTGGTTTCACTGGAATTATGGATGAAGTGTATTGCTGCTGGGTGTGTAGAACGGGACAGAATCCAGACCTGTTGCAGTGTGTATCTGTATACAGTATGTTTTTCCTTGCTTTTTAAAATGGAAGTAAATTTAGGAAAATTTTAACAAACAAATAAAAAGAACAAACCCCGTTTGTTTGGGAGTGAGGAGCTCCCATGCAGTTTGCTGGGTTCATCTGCTTTGTAACATCGATGAGTCATAGCGCCGTGTAGCCTTTGTGATCTCACGTCATTTATTCTTCTGAGACCCAAAGGTGCCTTGATGACTTCTTGAACACCTTTACGTTGTGGAGCTACCGTTTAAGTGCTAATCCCTGTTAACACGTTTCAATACATAAGATCTTTTAAGATCAGTAAACCAACCACCATTATGGGGACAAAACCCAAACAAAACTCAGAGCAGAATGGCAGTAGGAATTGCAGTTCTGTGTGCAATTTTTGCTTCATGGGAGGCGGGCAGATAGTCAAGCTAATCTATATTAGGGCCATCTGCTGGGGCCTCACTTCTCAGCTACATGCAGAAATTCTATAGAAGTTTCCCTTTAACAGTGAGCCCATATAACAAGCACCAACCAGAGAATGGTTAATGCGTGTAAGCAAATTGCCTAGAGATAGAAAGAATTGCTTTACTTCGATCTGCTTTCAAGTTGTTTTGGGAGGTTTGTTTTTAATTATTTTCTTTCTTTTTCGGAAGAGCACAAAGAGTGAATGTAGGACGTAGGATCACGTATTTAGGTGTGCTACAAGGCCCAGCCTAGTTGGCACTTGCTGTGCGGTAACAACGAATCTTGCCTGTGACTTCAGTTGATTTGTTCATGGGGAAAAAAAAAGGTTTTGTTTCATTAAGTTAAAGTTTTGAAAGATTTTTAGTGGAGTTGTAGGGTGATTCAAAATAAGCAGATTCTCTCTCCCTTACCTTCCTTCTTTTTTTCGTCTCATCTACCAATCCTCATTTTTGTATAAGCTGAAAAAGGAGGAAAGATGTAAGGGTAAGAATGAACTATGAAAACAACAATGTGTGGATTGAAGACAAAATTGAATCTGCTACTTTGTAATCCTTACTCTTCAGTGTTTTAAGGCTGTCTGGTGTCTTCTTACGTTTTCAAATGCTGTAGCACAAGAGTTGTAGGTGAAGGTAAATCTTGTTATTTTAGACCTGTGTTGCTGATAATCTTCACAACAGTGGCAAAGTTACCTAATCTGTGGTTGATTATTTGTAGCATTTTATAATGTTGAATTACTAAGTGGCAATAAGGAGCATGGATTAGTAGGAGGTGGAAATTGCCTGTATGGTTCTGTGTATTAACCTTCAATAGCAGTAGCACAATAGTCTGTCTTCTTTCTGATGTTGTCAGTGAGTTCATTCTTGGAATAGACTATGAAAGGATTAAGTCTTGTAAGCATAGCCAGAGGTGATTAGCTGGATTTCCAAATTAGAGAACTCTGTTTCCTGGATGTCTCATGTAAATGATAATTTAAGCAAGTGATCTAGAAAAATAAGAATGTCCCTCAGAAAATTCTGACTGCAGAAATTCAGCTAGCAAACTGGCAGTTTTCTTTCCCTTAAAGGTACTTTTGGATGTCTTTTCAATTTTTTGATCTTAAAGATAAGTTTTAGAGAAGCAAATGATTTCTGCCTATAGTAGTTACTGTACTGAATACCAGCAAATCTTTGGCAAAAAGAATGATGGATACATTTTAATTACAAGTGCTGCAGGATCTTTAAGATTAAACACATTCTTGGAGCCAGATATATTGCAGTAAAATTTTTACTTGGATGCCTAGAGTCATAGTTATGTGGACTGAATATTCTGAAAAGTTGGTGGCTTCTTTTTGCTTGCTTGTTTTAGAATTGCATGCTCGTTTTTTACCACATGGACCGAGCTAGCTCAAAAATGTCACAGCTCACTCTGCATTTTGTTATGAAACACGTTGTTGTATATCATTCAGGAACAGGATGGGAAGAGCTAAGTAATATGAAATAAAACGTATATATCATACATGTAAGTATTTTTGTGGCAGATGTGGCTGGGGTCCTAGACATGAGACTTTAAATCAGTTTTTTTTATATATCCAAAGTACAGGACTAGACAAGCAGAGGAAGAACAATCATAAAATAATGTGAAGTTATATTTAGGGTTTCCTGTTACTGTTTGTTTATTTGATGAATACTACGAAGTAAATCACTGGCACACTGTGATCAGACATTGGAGGTAAACAAAATGAAGCAAACTAAAAAGACCACGTTTTCTTTTCTTTTCTTTGGAGTTTATGATTTTTTTGAAAAGCGCGTGGTGTTTTACAGAGGAAAACTCTTACCTTAATAGAGTTAATGTGAATTACCCATGATTTGGCTAGTGTTTTCTGTAAACTATGAGAAGGCAATAGCGTTCTGCATAGTCCTTGTAAGCTGACCTATAGGTCAGTTTACCAGCTGAAGTTTGTGTTTATAAAAACAGCGTATAGAGAATCAGACCTTTTTTCCAAAGCTTCTAATTTTGTTTGAGACATTTATCTGTTCATTTTTGTTCTTTGTTCAGAAAACATGCTTCCATCATAACACTTTTTGTAATGGAACTAGTTTTTCTTGAAAGTATATCCATTTAAATACGACTTCAGCACAGAATCACAGAATGGTCGGGGTTGGAAGGGACCTCTGTGGGTCATGTAGTCCAACCCCCTGCCAAAGTATTCCCAAATCATTCTATTTATTAGTGCAGTGTTGCTATTATTAGAGTCAAGGTAATAGCAAAGGGAAGGTGGTGTTTTAATAATTCTTAGCTCTTTGTTTTATTGAGAAATTGGCTGTGCCTTAAACTCTAATGGAATTCACATATTTTGTGTTTCTGCTGTAATTGCCCGTGTGGACAAACGTAGTAAATGTTGAATAACAAGTGATTTATAATAGCTTAAAGACAGAACAAGATAAACCCCCTCATCTACACGAACCTTTGTGTGATCATAGCTGCCTACTTTCCAGTGGTTCCTTTTTTGCTCTGAATTCCAAGTCTCAAACTGAAAGTGGCCCCATATCTCTTGGTCATTAATTCCAAGGTGGATGTGAAGCAAGCAGAAAGAGCTGAAAATAGCACATCTACAGTACAGCCATAGCAAGATTCATCTAGATTCATATACACTGTTCTTCTTCAGGCAGTTTTTGATAGTGGGCTAAGTGTTTTACCACTGCATCTAAACCATTTCTGATGACTGAGCTGTGTAATTCAGCTTTTGCTTGGGATTGTCTACTCTCTCCGCTGGGATGACATCGTGAATACAGCGTTATGTTTTCATTAGTTTAACAGCCATTCTGAATAACACAGTGTGGAACAGAGGTTTAAAAACAGACAGCAAAATTTGGTCTGGGTCTTCTGGTGTTTTAACTTAATGGCACTTTATTATATTAACAGTTTTACATTTAGACATATAAGAGTACTTTTATTGTAGTAACAGATGTCTCTCCAGACCCAAGCGTGCATATTTAAATGGAGCTGCCGGAGCATAATCTTCTTTCAAAACGAGATAAATGTAACAGAACTTTTTTGTCTGCACAAATTAATTGAACAGTTGTGAGAAGTTGGATTGATACTCTGTAATAATTACAGTTGTATTTAATACAATTAATAATTTATATTAGAATTGGTGTGAAATAGCATTATTCTCTTGCATGGTTAGGGTATAGTTGTAACACTAGGTTTGTCAGAGTAAACACTGTCAGTGCATGCCACCCCCAAGAGCTTCTGTCTCTAGCAATGACTCTCAAGAGCAAGAACTTTGTAATTCTGAGCTTCACAGACATCACACTTAACTAACATCCTATGAGGACTAACATCAAGTCAACGGATTGCTTATTACCTGAGCACTGTCGCTTCATTTTATTGTTCTTCATAATGGAACTAGTAGTGTGAAAGATATATGAGATAAGGAGTACATGCCTGCAATTTGTTCTAAATGTTGTCTGAGCCTGTTGGTGCATGAGTTTCTGGAGAAAAATTAATCTATTTCTAGCAAAGAATTGCAAAAGTTCTGCTTATTTTTCTCTAATAAGAACTGTGAATTTTATTTTTTTTTGGAAACTGTGAGAAAAAGTGCCCATGCATGTAAGTAAAACAGGAAGGGCTCTGTCAGTGGAACACAGACACTTTTTCGGCATGAAAAAGACAGTAAATTGATTTCTTATGATCAGAATATTGGAAAATTGTGTAACAGGGTTAGACTCAAACAGAAAAGATGCAATACTGTGAATACCTGATTTGATGCCTCAAGTAGCAATCCTGCTGTCAGACATTGTCCAGGAAGGTGTAAGGGTATGTTTGTGAATGCTATAGTAATAATGACTATATAGACAAACTGCAGTTATCTCCGTTCTCAGTGTTCTTTAGAAGTCAAATTGTGGTAGACAGAATGACAAATGCATTTTTCTAATTATGAAACACATTTTCTGTTCCTGAACAAAATTCCTAACCAAAGGTCAAAGGAGTAGAGTAAATATTTGAGTCTTTGCTCTCACTGGGGTCCGTGCTGCTGCAGGTGAGTTTAATGCTTCACTGCAAAATTTGAGACTAAGTTATGCAGACTTTCTTCCTTCAGTTACTACTGATAGTATGTGTTCAGATCTTGTTGGGAGAAGGACAGCTGAGATGCAGCTTAAGTGGTTTCATACTTCACTAGCAGAAGCATAGCTGGTATTTGTAGTCTTACCTAACTTGCTATACCTACCACAGAGGGGAAGAAGTCCCATGCGAGTTCTTTCTAACTGCTTGAGGAAACATGGAGAAAAAAGGAAAAAGGCCAGTGGTTTTCTGTCTGTGTGACCAGGCAGTTCAGGTGCCGTTGCACTGTGAGGCATGGAGAAGAAGACAGCATGCCCGCTTTTCGACCATGTCAGAAAAGCGACTGCCCTTGTCCCAGAAGCAGTTTTTTTGACCAGATGTACTCTGCAAGGGGTAGAGCCTCCTGTGACACTCCCTAGACTGTCTGAAACTTTGGAGTGACAAAAGCGTACAGTGGAAATGCTTTGTCCCAAAAGTTTAAAATAGGATGCATTATAATTTTCATTGGGTAGGACGAAGACTTTCATTAAACTGTTGGCAAAAAGTCTGGATCAAAGGGAGGAAGAGAGATGATTTAGGTTTAGCTAAAGAAATCAAGTGAAGGGTGGTGAAAGGGGAGAAAGAGCATCTGAAAATTATGTCTTTAGTATAAAAAGTACGTGGTTAGAACTGACAACATATTTGTCTTTGCTTATTTTTAGTACCAGCTACAATATTGACTGATTTATTTCCAGTTGCCAAGCTGCTGCATCTCCTTGCTTCTGCTAATCCCAAACAGGAAGGCTTAGAGCAATAGATAGTGTGTGTCAAGGAAGTTTGGGTGGCCAAGAAAAGAGTGTCTGCTGTAGCACAAACCCTGCAAACCAAAGGTGATAGTAGTGTGTGAGACCATGGGGACGTGGTAGAGCATTTATTTGGCAGTTTAGTGAGTTCCCGTCTAGGGAAAGTCTGTGAGGACCTGCAAAGTACCACATGTTTTTCCACCGGTTTGTTCTTCACCTTATGGCTAACTTTTTTCCCTTTTTCATTCCATTACAAACCCTTGGAGAATAATTTGTATGGTAATTTTTGTGAATTAAGTATCCTGGAAGATAGATGAACGTTGTTAAACTATTATCACATTTAACATTACTGTTGCCAAAAGTGGAAGGCTAATTTTACTGCTTTAATTTCTTATGGATTGCTTTGCTTTTTTTTGTGGTGGCCACAGGTGTCCAATTCATTCCCAGTTCTGGGGAGATATTTTCGTTTTGAGTCTTAGAAAATATACAAGTTATAGTAAGTTGGAAGAGCTTGGGTGCGAAGATGGCTAGAATATAGAAAAAATACTTAATACTTTTAGCAATGACATTGATTATTCTTACTATCTTGAAGGAAATTGCTTTTGTTCATGAACTCTAAGGTTTCGCCTTGTTCCACCATGATGACCATCTGCCGATGGGCACAGTCATCTCATCCTTTTTTGCAAAGTATGATTAGATTCAGCAGGACTGTTTGGCTGAACTGTCGGGTCAAGAGCTGGCTGTGACTTTACTCACCATTAGGTGATTTTTGACTTAAGAGGATTCAGTTTTTTCTTGTGTATAGCATTAGATTTTCTTTCATGAGCATGTAACTATTACAGCAGCCACATTTCCACTTCATATTTCATCTCTAGGTTTTCTATTAATCATATTACATTTCTAATTAAGTTCTACTTACGAGTTTGTTTCAGTGTGGTTCTTAGGGGAATTGGTAAATGTGTTTTATAATTAAGTGCTCAAATATTAGAATTTAATAGTTTGTAATTAGAGGGTTTTTAAATTAGAAATCTGTCTTCCTATACAATTTGAGGGCTAGAATCTAATTTAAATCTTCACCTTAAGGAAAGTTCATAAAATGAACTAAAGCAGTGAAATATATTTTTAATTAAAGGGAGGAAACTGCTAATCAAGTGCAACTTAGGAACATAACCTAATAGTGAAGGTATTGTATAACATCGTATAGTTTCTTTATGCTAAAGAATTAAATACAGGGGCTTAAAAAATCAGATGAAACATTACTTAAAGCAGTGAGTTTCAATTTGCTATATGAAGTGTCCCATGGCAGAGGTATTCCCATTATAGTCACTCTCATTGTAGTAATAAATACATACCCACTGAAGCACATGAATAAGGACTAATAACATTTGCATTGTTCAGTGGCATGCGCGCTGTCATGCGAATACCTGATAGTGAAGCCGCGCACGTGTGTGTACATATGTATATCTGTTTGTAGTGATTTTCTGAGATGAAGGAGTCATAGTAATGATGATGGGTAATTAGGGTTGTGTTCATAGTCAGAAATCCTGTTTTCTCCTCGGCTGAAAGCTCACTGCAAGCAAAATGCTGATTCTGTGGGAAAACCACTGCAAATTCTACATGGAATATTGGCTAGGTACAGGTATTGAACTGGGAACTGAAAGAATGATTTTCCTGTACCAGCTATAAAGACACAGCATCCTGAGTTAAGACCAGTATTAAGGGGATCGGTTTAAGATATAAGCAAAACAGGCAATTGCCTGCAATGGCATATTGATGGGATTGGCCTTTAGGAAGGCACTCGCGGCATTTTTGTGCCTGACCTCAGCTTGGCTCTGCAGAAACAGCATTATGAAGATCCCAGATTACATGTACGTTACCGGGCACAGAAGCTTTCCCTGATTCTTGGCCTGGGTGGATGCCAAGGCCACATCTTGATCCAGTCTGAGCAGGCTCTCCACCCTTATCCATGAAAAAAATTCTTAGATGTGCAGGCCCAGCTGAAGACGCAGCTATTTTCTGCAAGCCTGCCTAGAGAACCAGGATATCGGGTCTCCAGTCCATGTCTGCAAGTAGGTCTAGACACTACCTGAAGCATTTGCTCCAAGTTACTGATGACCCTAAGAGCAAAGAAGCATCGGAAACAAGCTCCTTGATTATGTGCCCCAGTAACAGTTAGCCCGTGTCCCTGACGGTGTATCTTGCTATAGCTACCCTGCTCGTGCTTCCCCGCATAGCCACTGTGGGGAGAGGCGTACAGAAGAGGGCTGCCATGGCAAGGAGAATAGGGTTCCTGAAGACTTGTTCTTCCCTGCTGCCTTCCATCCTCTTCACCAGGGCGGTGGTGCCACATTGCGTTATGATCAAGAGATTGTGTGGCAGGAACGCAGTGGGAGAGAGAGATCTCAGATCGCTTAACACTTGGGTGATTTAAAGAAGCTTTTGGGTTTGCCACCTTTGTATTACACAAATTGTATGACTGTCATTGCAATTGTATCAGTAGATACAACCTCATATTAAGCTGCACTATGCTGCCAAAGAAGTGGAAAAGGATCGAAATGTAAATGGTAAACTGGGATGCAGGATCTGCTGCAACCGGTCTGCATTTGTTACTTTGGTGGTGGTGGTTTTTGTTGTTTTTGACATAGTGTGATCTGATATTACTGTGTGCTTGCCAGTTGGGGAGAGGAAATTAACCAGATCCGTATTTGAAATTGTACTTCTGCTTTTTGACTAGCTGAATTCACATTTTCCACTGAATTATAGGTTGAAAGATTCATTAATGAATGATGCTGACTTATTGGGCAAGATGATCAGCTGGTACACATGCCAGAATGGTACGGATCACAGACTATAATGAAAAATTGCTTATGTATTATGCCCTTCATTAATATTTCAGGATTCAGACAGTAAAGGGAGCAATTTATCTCAGTAGAAGTTACAATACTGTTTAATAAGATTTTGCGAGGAGACAAGATTAATGTTAATAATGTTTTTTCATTGACAGGAAAATAGTGTTAACATTAGTAACTCACTCTTTCTGTTAAAAGTACAGCATTTGTTTTGCTGCTATCCACAACAACAAGGTTAAACTGAAAAGAACCACAGACTATAAACAAGGTCAGGCCTATAAAAAGTAAAACATGAATCTGTTTTCCTAGGCTAAAAACTTATTAAAATGAATATTCTTACAGATCAGAATGAAGGTGATGAAGGCTATAAAGCTATTCAAGCAGAATAATTCAACTTTAGTGTCTTGTCATTCCAGGAAGTGGCTATTTCTTTTTTTATACTCTAAAACAGTGGATTTGAAACTCAGCTAATTAAGCTTCAAGTTTGCTGTGTTTTGTAGTCTCCTTGATGCTGAAAATAATACACGTAACATCATTTCACTTCTCAAGTTTGAAGGCGTAAATGAGCTCGGTACAGAGTTTCTTGAGCAAAGTCTATATTCAAGAAAAAAGTACATTTGCTGTGCTTGGGCAGATGTTTCCCCCTCAGGATATATTTGAATTCATTAAGATGACACATAGACATGAATATGGTATATTTGTTTCTTCTGAGATTCCTCATGCACAGCTAAGGAGTTTTCTAGGTTATAGCAATATACACACTGACGCTAATATGGCATTGTTGTAGTTGAACTGAAAATATTTTAATGAAGACACAAATAAGGTTTGTATCAATTCAATATCATCTAAATTAGTACACTTCATATAGTGTACTCTACAAATATGCACAAGAGTAGTTGCATGTTTAATTACTTTTATGCATATATTGTGATCAAAATATGCTACATGTAAAAGTTTGTGTGCACGTACTTAAAAACTCTGATTTTTGCTATGTCCCGAAGCTAGTGGTGTATTGAGCCACCACCTCTCATGTATGGGTAATACGAAGACTATGTTCAGTACCAGCATTCATAAATTCTGTGTCAGTCCACATGCACATATTGACAGAAGCAGCATATCCGGGGCAAAACTCTGGCATAAGAAGAACCTTTGTGATTGATGACTTCCCATTCTAAAATGTTCTGTGTTCATATGCAAACAATACAGTCTACATCACCCACAGCCCTACAGAATTTCTTGACTACCAGTCTCTATAGTTTTCCTGTCTCTGTGAATATTTAATTAATTATGGAAGGAAGAGCAACTAAAACTGCAGAAATAGAAGAGCAAACAACTCGTAAACTGGTGGTGGTAAAGCATCCTGCCTAAATTTGTCAGGGAAGGGACCTTTATTTTTGATTTTAGCTTTGCAGATGTGTGGTGTATCTTGCTAGAAATTCCTCGATTCATATACAAAAATAGTCCTGTCTTATGAAGAACAAAATAAGGCTAAAACAGTGGGAGGAAATGTCTTTTGGTGTTTCCTTGTTTTGGCTCTTGCTTATTTTGAGTAAGTAATTAAAAATATCAGGACATGTATGCACAGCTGTGAAAGTAAACGTTGGACACAACTAACCACATAATATCAAAATTTTCTTCCAGTGTAAATATTCGGCCCTCCCTGAACTCTGTTAGTTATGAGTTTATCTAAGGCAGAATCTTGCCTGCAGCCAACATAACTGTTAAATATCATCTTTGCATTGAAGTCTCAGGTAGCAAATGTTTGAACGCTGTTTTGTGCAGCTCTGTCTACAAGGACTTGGTCTGATATTTGCACATCTGCACGATTGCGCATTGTGTGACCCAGAACAGAAAAGGCATGCTGCTGTGCGGCTGGGATGTGCCGATTAAAAATATGTAAGGGTTTATTGTGTGTGCATATCTAAGAGGTTGGATTTGCTTGTAGGAGTGTTCTAGATCAGAGCTGTAGCTGCAGCTCTTCCTTTGACTGGAGCATGTCCATTTTAATTTAGTGGAGTCCAATGTGAAATATGGGGTACAAACTGGTAACTGCAGGTGATACACGTGTAAGTATGTGCACACGCATGTGTTTTTTCCCCTTCACCATCCAGAAAGGCTGCAGACCACACTTACGCAAGCAGTCCTAGGGATCTCACTTGGGCTGGTCATCTAAGCATGGTCCGTGTGGCCTCACGTAGAGAAGTGTAGTTTTGTGAGTACTGTTGCTGTGCTCTGCGATGAAGCAAGCAAGGGTTAAAATAATTCTGAGCATTCAAAGTTCTTGCTGTTCTGCTAGTTGATGCTGGTTCCCTTGATAGTTTTGTACTTGCGTTTAAAGATTCTGCTGTCCTATGGAAATACCAGCAGGGAAGAATGTATCAGTCCCTTAGAGTCTGTTGTTGCCACAGATGGAAGTTGTGTGTTCTTACAGATTTGATGAACAGTTTGTTTTTGAAGAAACTATTTATTCTCTGTGCAGAGAATCTGAAGAGGGTTGTGACGGTGCTTGGGAAGTGTGCAAGGCTGTAGTAGGAGGAATATCATCTGGTTTGCTTCTACATGTCCACTGAGTTTTGAGAAGTCCAGTTTTAGCTCCTCTAAGATGGAATGAAAGCTCCTGAAAAATTCTGATTATGGCTGTCAGATTGATGTTTGCTTGAAACAAACACCAGCAGTAAACATGGCCTGCAAGGTTTATTCAGGGAATAAGGCATAACATTTACACAGAAAGAGGGCAGCGTTAAAGTGACGAGAGATGATCAGAGCTGACCTTTGGCAAGCAGTACAAATTTCTAAGTATGAATGCCCCAGTCAGATAGATTAGTTTCCAGAACAGTTAATTCCTCCTGAAAGAGAAGGTTAGAGAGAGAGCATATGTGGGACCATTCTGAGTTTAATTTATTTTAGTGTAATACATAAAAATGCCAGATTGCATCTTACCAAACACTGTTTAAGACAAGTAATTGGTTGAGTGATGAAAAATGTGTTAGAAATATAAACCTAAAGCCATATTACTTCAAAGACTGGTAGGGGACTGTCACTGGAGGAAGAGGAGTTGCTTGGATTGAACTGGAGGTGCTTGATTCGAGAAACTTGATTTTTCAAAGTCTTCCTTGGACTTTGGGTGAATGGGCGAATGTCGTCATCTTCTGTTCTAGCTGTGTGAAATGGGAATGGCAGTAAAGCTTTTTATTATTAGTGTGTGCATAAGTTACTTAGATTTTCTGGGGTGTTCAAAAATATCTCTGCAGTTATTTTGGATTTGTATTTTGTTTTTTTAATGGTCAGCGTTGTTCTACAGAGCAGCTGGCCTTTTCATCTTGCATACCTGTACTGAGGATTGTAATTTATGCTCCATGTGAAATGGCTTTGCTACAAATGCAATCCTTGTCTCACGTGAAATGGCTTTGCTATAAGTGTGACACAGTGACATTAGTATGAGCCAGTCAGCTTGCCAGATTGCTATTAGTTTGTAATAAACATATAGAAAAATGAAGCATCATTAAAGGAAATCAGCTGTTTCATGTAGCTGCTGCATATTTATAGACTCTGCTTACATGAATTAATTAGTCCCTGATTGGGGGAAGCACACTGTATCTCCACCTCTTGGCATCTTTCCATTCTCTTGCTTCTTTTGCTATCCTCTACTGTACTGGCATCCACAGGATAAAATGAAAAATTTTCAAAATTACTTGGTATAACACAAAGTGATTATAATACAAGTTTAATGTAGGTATTCCTCAGTACGTACTCACAGCAGAAGACCGTTACCTTATGACAATCCTCTACTCCAGTAATATTATCTCTTAATTAAAGAACAAGCATTATGCAAGCTGTATTATCCAGCCAAAAAAATGGTTGTTTCAATTTTTGTTTCGCCTCACCATTCTGGGCAGAATTGACTGCTGTTTTGTGATTGTATAACCAGAAATGACTCAGAGCAGTCAGACTGATGTTACCTTAAATTAGTTGTTTACTGCTGTGATTTTAATATCTTTTCAGCCCCTTTTAAGACACTTGCTTAGATGAAAGCTGGCATTGAGAGTCTTCTTTAAATTAATATGTCAGTCCTAGATTCATATTTATCAAAACCTTCAGTTTTCTTGTTTTGGTGCCAGTAAAATAATTTTCTGCTTTGTCAAAGGGCTACTCATGGCAGCAATTTAAGAAATACTTAGATATTATTTAAGAGTGTTCTGCGTTTTCAAAATTACGTATCTTGCCCAGCCATCTGTAGTTGTATACCTTTATGCATAAAGAACATTGCAGAATAGGTTAGGTCAGCTCATTAGAGTGACAGTGTGTACTTCTGAGGTAATTATTATAGTTGGTTCACAACAGTAGGCACGACAGGTTTTTCTTCTTAAGGCATCCAGAATCTAGACTGCTAGAACTAAGTAACTGAATTAGTTATGTAAAATGGAATGATGATCAAAAAGTGGGAATTGCACTTTGAAAGAGGCATTATGGATAGCTGGAGATTATAGGAAAGCAGAAGGGAATTCATTTGACCTAGCATGTAAATAAAAACATTTGTCATTAATTTGCTAAGCAAAAAAGAATGGTGAAACGTAACCGAACTGTTGTTCAGTATCAGATGCTCTTGAATGTTTTTTCCCCACATTTTTCCATAAGGTTCTTGGGACTAGGACATTCCTCAAGTAAACCAGAGTAACCACCAGAAAAGTTTTTAGTGGGTGGTAGCTCTTGATGCAAGTTTGATCAAAGAGATGAGATGGGATCAGATGAGAGTCAAGCGGGATTTCGAAGGAAGGTAACACACCGATAAACAGCAAACACTTTCCAGTAGCATCGTGTAACGCAGGTTAGTGGATGTCTCTCTGATGCACTCGTAGTCGAATATCGATACAAATCCTGATGGAACAATTGCAGGTCTTAAGTACCACAGGTAGAAAATGGGCCCAGCTGCTGGTGGTTCTGATGGCTATAGTAGCAGCTTTTTGGAAGTGTCACTCAGTGCACACTGACTGTTCAAAGCCGTTGGGCATCCAGGAGCGCTAGAAGATAGATAGGAGCGTGCAAGTGAATCTCTGCAGCCTGACTTAGTATGCTGTATTTTTTAGATAGTGTCATAGCTGTATTTGGAGCTTCATGGTGTGCATTAAAAAACAAAGCCCGCCTTTTTAGCGTTCATATTCTAAGTTAAAGAATCCGAGCATAGTGGGTAATGAGAATTACTTTTCTAGACAGAAGAGGAAAGCATGTGAATGGCAATTTCTAGTAACAATCTAATGCTTTTATCACCCCCAGATTAATAATCAGTTATGTCAGCCTTTTCAGTAAATTAACATTCACCTGATAATTTTAACATTACAACTTTACATTGCACTGAACTTTTACATTACTACTTTAACATTGAAGTTGTTTGTTAAGACAAGATTAGTATTTTTAATAGAACAGCAGCAACAACAAGGAAATCTGAAATCAGTTTGAGGATACAAGCAGGTATTCTTATTCAGGAAAGCTGCACTGTTGGGGCAATGGAGTAGGCCTGAGTAGGAAAATGAACACCACATCAAGAAAAGCATCTTTCTCACCACTACACAACAGATCAGTATGGAACAGAAGCTTTTGTGCAGTGTCCTGACCATTAAGCTGTGCAAATTATTCTCTGTTCCTAGGTTGCCACTGAAAATGAGCAATTTCATTGAAAACTGACCTTGCTGCTCCGTGTGCCAGGTAGCTGGAGTAGGATTGGAGCTGTAACTGGACAGTACATGCCTGTTCCATGCAGTAACATTATAGCACGCAGAGGCTCTTGGGCACGATACTATAGTGATGTGACATTTCTGCAAGTCACAAAGCACATTCTTAAATCAAACTTGTCCTTGATGATCACTTGGTATGCTAATAGATTAGATTGTAGCTACTCTGCTGCTGTCTAATAAACGTCGTCTTTTGTGCACTCGCCTTTTCACCTAGCCATGGGGTTATTATGGTACTCTAATAAAACATCAGGAGGCTGCAGTTTATTCCAGGAGGGATTTGGCTCCTATTTTCATCTCTTACTGCCAATCAGCAGCCTTACATTGAATGGTAATTAGATTATCCTCTGGGTCTCTTCCCAGCCTCCACTGAGTGCATATGAATTCAAGGAGTCAAGTTTGCTTAAGGACTGTGCTTGATAGACTGCCATGGCAAAGCTCTGAAACAAAGTACTTCAAAGGTATTTCCTGGAAAAAGTCCAGTTAATTTTGTTTGTTTGCTTGTAATTTTTGTTTCTAAGAGACTTTTCTCTGAAACATGGCTAAAGCAATGACAAGTGTGGTTCCACCATGGTGTACAGTTGTATGTAAGTGTGCATATTTTATGAGCAGTAGTAGAATCTGATACTTGAATTCAAGACTGAGTTCCTTTTGGCTAATGAAAGATCATCAGATCTACAAGATGCTTTTGCAGATACTTTTGCAACCCACCTATCTTCATTAATGATGTGTAGTTATAGGAGATAACAACATTATGTGTTCTTTTGGAATGATTCGTTGGTTTTACTGTGAAACTTGCTGGGAAACAGTCTCCAGCTATTACCTCTTTCTACCTTCCCTGCCTGTGTTTTGTTAAGCAGTAAAATCTTACTTCCCCCGGAAAGGCAGGCAACGGATATGAATCGTGCACAAAAGAAACTTTATGCAGTAAGAACTTGTCATTTCTTCAAGTCACATTTCTGACTTCAAGTGCAGTTTAAATGCATTGTTGGCAATCATTATTGTGGGACGATACAAGTTTAAACATAAAAAAACCATCTCTGCGAATTTCAGAAAAACCTCGTTAAATTAGTATTCACTCCCCGTATAAAGGCATTTAAGAAGGTTTGAAATTAGGTTAGACATTGGGTCATTGGTATGTCGCCTAAGTTGAAAGTGATGTAAATTAATCTGTGTTAGAAGCATGTATGGGCTTAAAAGATCCAATTAAAACTACTGCAAATTTTGTTCTGAAGGCAAGGGCTTAGAATCAGAAAACAATTATTCCTTAAAGACCTATAATTAATCTTCCTCTTTCTCCTCAAGAGTTCTGAATTATTCCTTTAAATTACAGTTTTAAAGACGTAAAGTAGTCCGTGTATCCTTATGCAGTCATCCTCATACTTTCATTGCTTTGTTATTGCTTCTGATATTTTTGTAGATGTTTTAAAGTTGTCGTCTTTCCAAGATGTCTTTGATCTCAGTTTTCAGTTTCAGCCATTCATTACTGGATATTTTGATTTTTAATCTCTCTCTTCTGTAAATCCCTGCAGCTTCTTGATATTTTAGCCACTTTTTTCAGGGTCCATTTTCACCATTAGGAATTATCTACTATGCAGAAAGTACAAGAACAAAATTCCTATCAGAATAAGCTTTACAGATATTTTTAAGCTTTTCTTATATTTTACACTTGACTCTTCAGATTTTGGAGTAATGAAGTACTCCTAACACTGTTGTTTTTAAAAAGTTGTGTCATTTTCTGAATCTTTTTTCATTTAGTTATGAGGGGCATAGCAAAAATATGTAGAATTTTGGTGGGAAACGCATTTTCTGTCAGAGAGAAGCTGCATTTGTTTAAAAAAAATATGGAATTAATTAAATGGAATAGGAGGAGAGTTTTTTATTTGGTCCTATTCTTTTGCAACTCAGACTCAGGCAGATGATGTTAGAAATCTTACTTTTTTTTTTAAGCTGTATGTACTGTTTCCTTACATTTTTCTGTTCTTAGCAGGCATTGAAAATGAAAGGGAATTTTCTGTCTATATTGTGTATTACATGTTTACTTCTCATTTTTAAAGTATATTCTGGAGGAATACTTCTTCCTTTGTGCTTACTTCTTGTGTTTTGCTGCATCACTTGGAAATAGGACTACGTACAGGAGAAGATGCAGATTTAGGAAAGCGTATGGATTATTGCTAAATTTAGCTTTGCATCTGAAATATGTAGCCTTATGCCTGCTGTTACGCGTGAGTGCCCTGGTTTAGGTCTATTTTGTACTGTTCACTGACACCAAATACTAGCTGGGAAAGAGTTTTCTGCTTTTCGTCTCCCCCTTCTCCCCCATCCTAAGCAATGTGAAGCCATCGGTGGCATTCTGATCTAAGTTATTGTTTAGCTAAGTGTATTTTTTCAAATACTGCATGTATCTAGAAGAAAGAAGGACTTGAGGTATTGACCCGTGATCCTCTTATGTTTGTTCTTTTATATGGTGTTTGAGTATGAGCCCGATACAATGCTGAGGGTGTATTGTAATAAATGTGGGCTGGGCTGCTTTGGGACTTCAACTGCTAGAGAGACTGGGATTCCTCCCTGAGGAGTGTGGAGTGGGTGCAGCAGCTGTGAACAGTACTGTGACACTCAGAGCTGTGGGAAATCACTGGCATTTCGAAAGAATCGGTGACTTCAGAGTCACTGAAAATGAGCTCTGTCATTGCTTTCAGTTCACAGGATCACAGACTGGTCAGGGTTGGAAGGGACCTCTGTGGGTCACCCAGTCCAACACCCTGCCGAAGCAGGGTCACCCAGAGCAGACTGCACAGGACCTTGTCCAGGCAGGTCTTGAATATCTCCAGAGAAGGAGACTCTACAACCTCCCTGGGCAGCCTGTGCCAGGGCTCCGTCACCCTCAGAGGGAAGAAGTTCTTCCTCATGTTCAGCTGGAACCTGCTCTGCTTCAGTTTGTGCCCATTGCCCCTTGTCCTGTCACTGGGCACCACTGTAAAGAGTCTGGCCCCGTCCTCCTGACACCCACCCTGCAGATATTTGTAAGCATTTCTAAGGTCCCCTCTCAGCCTTCTCTTCTCCAGGCTGAACAAGCCCAGCTCCCTCAGCCTTTCCTCATAGGAGAGATGCTCCAGTCCCCTCACCATCCTCGTAGCCCTGCGCTGGACTCTCTCCAGAGTCGAGGGGGTGCCTGGGAACCCTTGTGTACTCAGCACATGCAGTGGTTCTGGGCACGTACAGGGAACCTTGAGTAGTTTCTAAGCAGAGCTTATGGACTTCCTTGGCCGTCGGTCTGTAAAGAA
>Ga0065711_1000571_pt1 | contig 67295 bp, 28 predicted proteins | sample Hoacrofraction12_FD_59098 | JGI IMG/M metagenome (GOLD analysis project Ga0065711, IMG submission 59098) | Hoatzin crop microbial communities from Cojedes, Venezuela - Epithelial fraction 12 v2 (version 2) | ecosystem: Host-associated > Birds > Digestive system > Esophagus > Crop | place...
GAATATCTCCAGAGAAGGAGACTCCACAACCTCCCTGGGCAGCCTGTTCCAGGGCTCCGTCACCCTCAGAGGGAAGAAGTTCTTCCTCATATTCAGACGGAACTTCCTGTGCTTCAGCTTGTGCCCATTGCTCCTTGTCCTGTCACTGTGCACCACTGAAAAGAGTTTGGCCCCATCTTCCTGACACCCACCCTTGAGATATTTATAAACATTTATTAGGTCCCCTTGCAACCTTCTCTTCTTCAGGCTGAACAAGCCCAGCTCCCTCAGCCTCTCCTCATAGGAGAGATGCTGCAGTCCCCTCATCATCCTCATAGCCCTCCGCTGGACTCTCTCCGGTAGCTCCTCATCTTTCTTGAACTGGGGAGCCCAGAACTGGACAGAGTACTCCAGATCTTCAGTGAAATCACAGCTGTTTACAGCACAGATGTGATGTGTAGCATTGGGCGGCAGCAGCGGGTCACAAGGCCCCTGGTTCAGGTTGGGAGTGTCTTTGTAGAACACGTCTGGATCAGGGACATCCCTGCACTGCCAGCGTTGGAGCGTGTAGTGCGTGCAGTCCTTCTGTTCCAGCGGTTACCCTGTCATGGGGTTGCGAGGAAATACATTCCCTGGTGCTCTTGTCAGGAGCAGGCAGCCTGGATTCACAGCGCGTGCTGCCAGGCAGTAGATGTTTAATTATTTGTATACTTCAACTTTTTGTTAAATGTCCAATCTGGACTGCAAAAATATATGTGAAATTCATGATATCCATAAAGATTACACTCTGTAGTGAGAGGACACTTGTGTATAATTTATTAATAGTTAATAAATTATTGATACTAGCTATAAGGGCATAACATGGGCTTTTAGTGAAGCTGTGATGGAATCTTGCTGTGGTTTCAGAGGTCTTATACTGAGCCACAAACTAGACTCCTGTTATGGGCCGAACCTCACTACTTAAACTGACATTCAGTTAATGGTAATTTCACTTTGGAACTCAAAAGCTCTTATAGATAGGATACGGGCCATATGAGCTGTAGCTACAAGAAAGCATTCTCTAAACAGACCAACAAAGCTCAGATGAATCTTTGATTTTTGACAGACCGTTTGCGTTGGATTAGTCAAAGGATATCAGTGGTACGAATGAAAGATCTATATAGGCTGATCTTCAAAGATTTATAATAGATTTCTAACAAGGCTATTTTAGTCTATAGTGTTCTATTTAGAAGTAAACACATTCACAATCGAAAAATAATTTACATATTAGTCATTCAATAACTCTTTGTAAAAGACATATATTTATAAATTCAAACTTAATTGTTACCCTTGTCTACTGGGTTGAACTGTAAAAATATAATTAGGCTTTTGTTTTAACTTAGTTGCTTTCTTCAGAAAGGTTTTGCTTGTGCCTGTATACAGCTTCAGCTCAGCACTGCTTGGAAAAATGAATGCAACTTCTGTTAACATCTGTTGATGAGGTGATTGAACCTGTTTGACTAAATTGATAAAAATACACTTAGACAGATGAAAACACTAGGCTTTGCCTAATATCCATAAACACAAAGAATAAATTTATTAATTGATGTATGAACCAGTCCATATAGCATTATCAGAATAGCAGTTTTGCCTTTAAGTAAAACTAATCCCTTTTTTAAATGTATATTACAAGATTGTGGTTGTGAAATTAAGCTTTCATTAGTATGGTACTGGCTCCCTGTGGAATTTGTTAAAAATTAAGCCCATGAACTCATTCTAAGTTCTTTGCTTTTGGACACCTAGCTGGGTGATGTTATCTGGTGAAGAATTACTTGGTGTCTTGTTTTATTAGTACTGTTAAACGTGGCCTCTTTCTGTTTACGAAACACTATTTTAATCACAGCACTAAATGACAATAACAGTTAATCTACATAGTACAGAAGTTGATGGAAGTTACAATTGCCATTTCCAGATGGGGATGTACCCTCTAATTCTGACTGCCTAGTTTGAGATTTCTGAGGCCTTTTTCTTCACTTATTGCCGGATTTTTTTTTCTGTCAGATAAAACTTTGTATTTTCAATTATTTCAGTGTTAATTGCGAGTTTTCTGAGTGCCTAGAAATCTGTTTGTCTTAGTTAAAGGATAAATTTCAACCTGGATTTACAGATATTTCTCAAAGTAGCTTCATGATATCCTTCATACACAAGAACTATAAATAATACATTCTGAATTACCTACAGGGCTAGCCTAAAATCACAAGTAATGCATAATATGGCTGCAAATTCATCATTTTAGCCTCTCAGGTCTGACATACTCCTTTTTCAAATGTAGTTTTATTCATTTCTAGACATGTTTTTCTGTATACATGGAAATGTATAAGCAATACTTTTAAAAAATTGTTTCGAGCATCAGCTGACCTTTTGGAAAACATCAGAATAATAATAGCTTTTATCCGCACCCTAGGTCACGCTCTTTTTCCCTTTGTGACTTGGGATCATTGCAAATAACTGTATACCTGTTTTTAAAAGTGTATTTTTTTCATTGCTTATAGTTATTGTCATTACTACAAAATTCTACTGATCTTTAGATACTGAAAATATTAGTTCAACCACTACTATAATTAACTTTTTTCCTTTTCTGATAAAATAATATCCCAGACTATATGCATTCTGGAAGTCAGTGACTGGAAATAATTCATGAGTTATTTATACTGGACAGACAACAGAAAATGAGCTTTCATTGCGATATCATGGCAAAAGCAATTAATGAGAGTATTTTTTTTCAGATCAGAAATACCTTCTGTCTTCTATATGCATGCATACAGAGTGAAAAAATATCTAAATACATAAAATAAATAATAGCAGTCTTTCTTCTAGCAGGTGAAAGTATCACAAAAGCCAGGGGATGAAAGCTGAATCAAGCCTAAATCATTGGAGCAACTATTAGCAATCACTAACCACTGAAGCAATCTGCTGGGGGAGTGATAACTCCTTTTCTCTTTATGTCTTAAAAAAATGTACCAGATGTCTTTCAGTGTAGCCATACGTAAGCATTAGGGTCAATATAGACTAAATGAGAGAAATGTATTGGCCTCTACTATGCAGAAGGCCAGAATATGCTATTTCCACTCTTTAGTGGCTTTTCTGGAAGGTCTGCAAACCTTAAGCTTAGACCAGATAATCTAATAGTTCTTTCTGGTGTCTCTAAATTTTTTAACTATATAAATATCCTTACAGATTTAAAACCTTAGATATGCATTCAGTTTTTTTCAGTGCCACTCATGGCACCTCTGTTACCGGTCAGCTTTTCAGTGGTAAAACCAGGTATCAGCCAAGGCTGGCACAGGCTGTAACAGAAGAATCATCAGACAAACTGGATGTCACCTTTCCAGCTGTGCCAGGGCCCCACTTGGAATGACCAGATCCAGGTGTCTCCAGACCCTGCCCACGGCAACTCTGGAATAACTGGAGAAAAAAAAGTTATGAGAAGTAACCTACATAAAGCAGGAGATTATATTACTGCAGTACTTCAGCTGAAGTAAAGGAAATTACTACAAGGGCAAAGGGAAAACATCCAAAGGAAAAAGAAAATCAGTAATTGAGCTGATAAAAGGTAATTATGGGGAATGGAGGAAGACAAACAAGATCTTTACCACAGAGTGGGGAGAAGAGTGCATCTCTATCATGAGACATACTCCTAGTCAGGTCTCCTCTTACTTAGAACATGTTGATTTTGCCCCAGGAGAAAACTGTTTCATGGTCAGAGAGCCACAGAGTGGGATGAAAGGTCACAACAGGTGAGGTGATGTAGACAACAGAGACAAAAAAGAGTGATGTAAGAGATATAGAAAAAGAACTAGTAATAATTGTGGAAAGCAGAGAAAGAATGAAAATAAACAAAGATGAACATGATAAATGGAAGAAGAAAACAGATGCAAGCAAAGATGGGGGAAAGGAAATGAAAGTGTGAAAAGCTATTTACTTCTGAAGTTATTAATTTCTCTGTTTGGACTCCTAGTTAGTTGTGGATGACACAGGAAGTATAGAAAGATGTATATATTAAGATGTGGAATATGACAAAAAAGAAGTGAAATGATTTAAAAAAAACAGAGGGCATAATCTGAAAAAATAGTTTAAAGGATCATTCTGTTACCAACACACGTATCAGACTCTGGCTAAATACCAGCACAGGGTCCATGCTAATGAATGGCTTGCAAACTGCCTACTGAGAGTGATCCCCGACCCGTTCCAGCTTCGGCACTGTTGTGGCAAGGGATAGCTATGGAGAACCCTAGCTTGTTTTGGCCAAATTCATGCCAAGAAACTCTCTAGTTACTGTTATGAATAGTCCTGGTCCAGCAGGAACCAATCTTTCCAGGCTCGAGTTAGCTGTCATAGATGCAGACAGTGATCCCAGGATAAAATCTAAATAACATGAGGAAAGGAGCTGCAGTTCAGCCACAGGAGCAAATTTGGCCACTGAGGGCCACAGAGAAAGACCAGCACTCTGAAGATACTGTAAGGGATGGCTGTTAGGAGAGATGGAAGAGACAAGGGCAATCAAATACAAATGCAGGCTTTTTGCTACAACTGTAGAGATGAAAGACAACAAAACTGGGGAGGAACAATCAAAGCAGGAGAAAAAGGTGGGATTAAATATCAAGATCTCAGCTTAGCACAATGCGATTTGAAGTTTCAGATACCTATCCAGCAGCAGCATTCCTGTCTGCTCTGCTGCTTAAGGTTTATTAGAATAAGGAAAGTTGCTATTAAAAATAGTGGCACACCAATTCCCAAAATTGAACTTCTGACATGTTTTAAAAGTTTCTGTAACTCTCTGCAGGAATCATCTTTTCACCAGTGTGTGTGCTTCAGTGCCTGAAAAGCTTCAAGACATTTGTTGCTTCTAAAACAGAACAGAAGTTTGTTGTAGTCAGCAGCAATATGAACTCAGGCCTTTATCTAATATTCTGTAGGCATATTCTTAAAACGTCAGTGCATATTTTAGACACTTCACTGCACTTCTGTGCGTCACTTCATGTTTTTAGTTTCTGTTCTGAAGTGCAAATATATGAGACACCACTGAAAAACCTTCAATTGCCATTGTACTGCCTCTGTGGTTTCTTTTGATTCATCATAATAGCTCATCATGGGAACTGCTTCTCTGTACACTTACGTGTATACTGTTTGGTGAAGATTGTTTGGCAAGTTGCATATATCCCCTCAAGAAAAAGAAATACCTTTCTTTTCATCTTTTGCCCCTACAAGAGAAGGTGTAAACAAGCTCTATATGACGAAATAACCCAGTGTGTTGACAGTTGTTTCCTCCAGAGTTGTTACTCCAAAGCTGGATTACACTTGAACCTTCATGCTACCTATCCTGGCTGGTTTCACATACTGAACTTAAAAAAAAAAAAAAGGCATTTCAGTGTATTTATTTTCCATTTAAAACCATTAGAAGCCAACAGAAATACTTTTGAAAAAACAAGTAAATAATACTGTTCTAAAATGTTGATTTCTTTCAATGCAAGTGCAGTGTTTAGATGTCAATTAAACACTTTTAAACAATTTCTGTGAAATAGAAACAGTTTTCAAAGTTCTATGATTTTTTTTTTTAAAATCAAAAGTGCCAGAAGTATTATTGAAAAAAGCAACTCCCTGCAATGCCTTTGAGGTGTGTGAGATTCTGCAGGAAAAACACTGAACCTTGAACTGAGATGCTGCAAGACAGATCTGTTTCTTTTTTCAAATACATATTTTTATTTTCTAAAACCACAAGGGAACACAGATAGCAATAGTACCTCAGGCATGTCATTCTGGAGGCTAAGTTGGACCAGGGTCATATACATTTTTCATTCTGTGATAAAACGCTAGATTTTATTCTGTAATACAGATTCTATTTACAGAATTTTATCTGTAAATGGCATGCCATTTTTTTATTTTATTGATAGGTGAACATTTGGAATGCAAGTTTAGAGCTTCTGTTGACTATTTAGCCTTTAAGTTTTGTGGAAATCTACAGTTCTGAGTCCATGTGTGGGTAGCAGCATGGTTCAGAAGATCAGGAACTGGACCACAAGCAAAATTTCTGGGTGCTATTTCTGGTTCAGTCAGTGACATGCTATATGACTACAGGCATTTGCTCTTGGCCTCAGTTTCCTTACAGATAAAGCAGAAATGACAACACTACATTTCCTTTGCAAACGGCCTTGAAAACTAGGAAAGGAAAACTAAGTGGAAGGTTCATGAAAGATGTTCCATTGTAAACCGCAAGAAATATAATTACAGAGGTAACTATATCTATGCTAGATGAAAACTAGCTAGCCCAGGTACAGAAATAGCACAGAGCTCAGCATAAATTACAAAACCCACCTAGAACCTGAGTAAATATTCTGCTGGCTGAATCTGAAGTCAGAGCATCAATACCAAGAAGAGGGTTTCAAGCTGCTCATGCAGGTCTGTGTGAGCTGCAGCCCCACTTCCGACTGTAGAAGATTATCGCTGTCAGACTTAATAGAAAGGTATTCATGAAGAGTTGACAGTGTAAACTATTTCAAGACTCTTAAGAGTGAAATCCTGAAAATCAGATAGAATCCTAGAATCACATAATAGTAGAATCACAGAATGCTTTGACTTGGAAGGGACCTTTAGAAGTCATCTAGCCCAACCCCCCTGCAGTGAGCAGGGACATCTTCAACTAGACCAGGTTGCTCAGAGCCCCGTCCAACCTGACCTTGAATGTTTCCAGAGGTGGAGCCTCCACTGCCTCTCTGGACAACCTATGCCAGTGTTTCACCACCCTCACTGTAAAAAATTTCTTCCTTGTATCTGTCCTAAATTTCCCCCCGCTTAGTTTAAAGCCATTACTCCTTATCCTGTCACAACAGGCCTTGCTAAAAAGATTTTCCCCATCTTTCCTATAGGCCTCCTTCAAGTACTGGAAAGTTGCTCTAAGGTCTCCCCGCAGCCAAAAGAAAAAGAATCCTGAAATATTCAGAACAAATTTAAATGCAGGTCTGCCTGGTCTCACTTCCTGTGTGTGTGATGATACCCACACAAGCTCCTTTGCCTTGCTCTTATCCAGATGCACCAAGATCTTCTAAACCCAAAGCACAGCACCCATCTCCCGCTCCCTCCCTCCATGTGAGATTTTGCTGTTTGCCCTTACCTGCCGCCCACCGAGCAGCCAGGCAGTCTTGGTGTAATGGAGCAGAAAAGCGGCTGCACCACTGCCCTGCCATGAAGGGACGGGCTTCTACCAGTTTGATGTTCAAGGAGAGCACACATGGAAGCTCCAGCCTGTAACTGTGCCTTGCCCCCATTTTATGACTTTATCAGAGTTCAGATATATGTGAGTTTTCTTAAACAGTAAAAATCCAGAGACCTGTTCAATATAGTATGCTCAGAAATAAAGCTTTAAGACAGGATTTTTTTAACAGTACTTGGTAGGCCTTCAAATAATTAGGAGTAAGCATAAATCCAGGGAAAGGCTTGGCCTCCTTTTCAAGAAACTGAACACAGGATTCAGCCACAGCTACCCAGATGTAAAACACACAGTACAAAGGAGCTTAAAATTGTCAAGTAGTTCCTGAAAAAATGAGTGGCTGTGCATGAAGTGATTTGAAATGGATAATATTAGCATATAATCTTTGCCAATGTATGGCACTGAATATATGGTTATTACTAGAACTCCTTAATATAATTTCAGACAATGTTTTCTCTACAGCATTTCTACTTGGTTTTATGATATAACAAACGTGTGGTCAACCAATAAAAAAAGGAATTATTTAATCAAAAGAAAATTAAAATCTAAGTATAAACAAATATCCATGATATGTGATGATAGATGTCATTCCAAAACACAGGTGAAGCAAACAAAGATGTTGCAGAACCAGCTACATTGCAAAAGTTTCTGCAAGTTCAAATGGTTTGTTTTTTCAGCTTGCAAGGGGTCTAGATTCACATATGAATGCAGTCAGGCAACTGACTACCTGGAAAGCATGATAAATGTCACATTGCAAAAACTCTTTTTATGTATAAATCTCTCTTCTGTGTAATATAAATATACTGCAGAAAGCATTTCTCTGTATCGTTGCCTCATCCACTCAATTCTCAAATTTCGTCTGAAAAATATATCTCCTCTTTACCTGCCTACTTGGTCACTCAAATTCTTCCTTCTCTATGCTTACATTTTTTGGCTTTTTCCCTGTGACTTCTTTCTAGAAACCATTTAGAGATCTGAAAGGCATTATACAAAATAAAACTCTGTTCAGTAAGACCCATCCAGCAAAACAAATAACGAATTCCTAAGCCTACACTATATTAGAACTGCTTTCACAGATATTTGGATTAATACAGCAATCTGACATTGGGATCTTTTTTAATACCCCTTCAGCCGCCTTTCAATATTTACTCCTTTCTTCTTTTGCTCTACCTTCAGCTGTCCCTGTAGCACTGTAAGGGGAAATCAGCCCTATGTGGAGAAGTGGCATCACCAGTCTGGGGGAGGCGGCTGTGGGACTGATGTGGGATGGCTGCAGCACACAGCTCAGCAGCAGCAAAGCCAGTTGACTTCAGCAGGACAATGCCCAAGTATGCTTCATGCATTGGCTGCCCAGCAAGGGCTGGAAATGAGTGAAAGCAAGGAAACCAGTGACAATGCCTTAGAGCTGAAATGAAACATTAGCTCTGTATTTTGTAACACAGAATGATATGAGGAAAACCTGCCTGAGAAAAATCACATTTGACCTTTAAAAATTTTGCTTTTAGAGTTTAGCCTCGCTGTGCTTTTTTAGACAACAAGCCTTCCATGAACATAAAGGATGAGCAGGCTTTCTCTTTGCTCTCATGTGCCAGATTTCCTATTGCATTAAGTACTTTCTCCTACACTTTATTAGACCTAATATTTTTCAAAGTCAGGTAGACCCACAGTTCATATGCTCCCAGAGGCACAGGGAACCCTAATCATGGACCTGACCCTCCTTCTCCAAAGTCCGCAATAAGACCTTTGATGACCTGGAGACTGGCTAAGCCTCTCTGTGTGCTTGAAAGTCCATCTTCAACCAGTTGAAGATGTGTTTCAGTGGGGAAGCCAGTGGGAGTCGAAACAGTCCATACAGTGTAAATTCAGTTCCCGCTGGTGTCACTGGTAGGGATCTTCATTGGCTGCTGCACAGTGGCTTTATATCATGACTTTAAGAGGGTAGAAAGCTGCTGTAGTAACATTAAGGCATACGACACAAGATTTATACCTTCTGTAACCTGTGACTTTTGAAGCATGATTCATATTTTACAGGTAATATCTAATACTTACAGAAGAAGAGGGTAGCATTGATTTACAAAAAGAAAGGGAACTTCAGCAAATGCTTTGGAGTAGTGGGAAACTGTACAAACATTTGGAAAAAAGATGTTTTTTATTAGATCTGATATTATAGCTCAGGAGGAACAGGGGAAGAAGAATACCATGCAGAGTCATTAATTAATTATAAATTAACTCCATGCAGAGTTATTAATTAAGAAAATAAAGGTATAAGAACTTTCTTACTTCTGTCATTCAATAAAGTGGACAAAGCTGATGATGAGCATTTAGCATTTTCTAAATTTCTAATTCAGAAAATTAGAGTTACTGTTCCAGTACATCAGAAGAAAACTAACTATGTATGGGATGCAAAATATTTCACGTTAAACATTTCTCCTAAAATTACTCATAATATTGATATGTCTTGTCTATGTGAACTAATTAAAGAAGAAATAAAATTCCCAATTTCAATGGCTGATATTTGACTGTCATTCTCTCTATATCTAAATTCATTGAATGTTGTACAGCATTTTACCCTTCTGATTTTGAGCTTGGAAATTCTTTTGCCATTAATTGAAGTGGCATTTAAAATTGTAATGGACACAGCTGATTGAAAACTGTTCTTTGTATTAATATCCTACAAGAATACCATTCAGTACTACTTCTGTGCTTCTGCATACTGTTATTGTGACACAGTTGGGAAAGGATGTAACTGAAAACTGAAAAACTAATTTGTCAAGACTGAGGAAAAGCAGAAGGAGAACTGAAGGACTATATTGTGACTTTTCCCCAAAGGTGTTAAAAAATTGCATCTATTTTGCCATCCTTCATTCCTCATATAGGAAGAAAGGTTTCAATTAGGAGTCACACACTACATCTGACTTGCCCAATACACTCTTAGTAATTAAGTTTTCCTCCTCGAGCACTCTTAAAACTTTTGGGTGGATACTGTCTGATCTGAAGATTTCTTAGTGTTCATGGTGCCAATAGTTTTCACAGCCTTATCAACAACCACTTAAATTGCAGACAGATGTTTATTGAGCCCTTCCTTGCAAAGGAAAGAGTTAGGTCACAGGAGCACTACCGCTCTCTTCAGCAGCGAACACTGCTCAGTACTTTTCCATTTCAATTCCCTCTAAAGCCTTTGTCCTCCTTCTTGTACCTTCCTTTTGTACATCCTGATCACCAGTTTGCCCTACAGACTCTCTGGAAGGTTTTATTCCACTGCTGGATTTGAAGAAGGCTTTAATACTAATTTTGATTCTTTTACTGTTTGCTCCTCACCTGTTCTTATTGTACTTTCGTATCTACTTTGCCAGAATTTACTAGTTGTTAGGTTTTTGGTTTGTTTGTTTGTTTGATTTTTAATTTTCCTTATTTGGATATACCATCAGCTTCCTATTCAGGACCTTAAAAGGGATATATGTGGCTGCTGTGCTTACAGAAAGGCATTTTCTTCTTACCGTTTGTAAGGGTTTGAACTGCTCCTTTTGGCAACTTTGTTTTACACCATTTCCCTCATTTTACCAGTTTCCTTTTTTTGAAGCTCAGCACTCCAGTTTAGTGAACCGTTGACCTTTATTATTATTGTGGGTATTTCCAGTTCCCAGTTCCCAATGGCCAGTGCTACAGAGCCGCTCTTTGGAACACTTTGAAACAGAACCTGTGCATTGCTCACAACCCAGCCCAGGGTTACATGTCTTACTGCGGGCTCCCTAATCAGCTGTTTCTCTACTTCTTGCAGGAGCCACTGATGGTATCTAAAAATTCTCTGCTTCACATCCGGATATGACATTTGTCTAGTCTGTCTGAGACTAATTAAAATCTCTCGTTACAGTTGTATTTCCTGCTGCTGTATCTCTTTCAGCATATTCCAGTCAATGTTATTCTCCTAGTCGAGTCACTGACAATATAGATCCTATATTATATTCTCCTTATTAGGACTGGAACACCAATTCATATGTAACCTTCTCTCTGGGTCGTTTTCATTGGACTTTCATCTTGTATAAAGAGAAGCAGGATATATGCAAATTAAGAGTAAGCAATTATGTATTAGCTATTGTACACAGTAGGGAAACAAAGACTAGTAAGCTACTAGGCTAAGCATTGATGTGCTCACCCCTACTTCACTGAAGTAGCAGTGGAGCCTTTCCTGGCCAGACTATTGTCAGTCAGAAGGAAAGGGGTATCCATGGTTGCTCCTTGGTCCTCGGACTGCACCTCCACACTGTCCGGTTGCTGTATTCAGTGTCTCTATTTTCCAGTACCCTTTGTGTTTTCTTTTTTTATCTTGTGTGGTTTAGCTCGCACATTTTCTTTTACCTTCACAAGAGTACAGAGCCAAACCAGAGCTACGCTGTACCAGACCAGGCCCTGCATGGTAGACAGCTGAGCCCTAGGGCTGAGATCTATTCATATAGGCTCACTGTAACTCACTGAGGTGTTTGGTTCATTAACTTGATTTAAGGTCTTAATACGGAAGCTTCTCTATGACCAGTGGGATTTATTCTAGCTTTCTTGCTTTTTTTTCTTTTTTTTTGGCATTGCAATGGCCCACAAAGCATTTTAAAAAGCTAGTGAAACAATGTCTTAATTTCAGGGTAGATTTCATCCTAGTTCTGTCAACTTGCTCCTTAGTTTGCTGGCATTGGAACAGAAGCAAATGCTGCTGTTCTCATTCCTTTTTGTGAGTTCCAGTCTGAATGGTACCGTAAGTGTTTGATTCGCAATGTGACAGTATGCTAAACAGCCACATTTTAAAAATTGAAGATTTTGTATTTCTTCACCCAAAATGAAATTGAACCTGATAAACTGTTTTAATATTGTTTAAAGTGTCTCCTTTAAGTGTCTTAAAAAAGATCTAATTTCATTTAATGCAACTCATTTAAGTGTCTTTGGATATGAAATATGGTTCACTTTTGCATGTGAAAATGCTGTGGTTTTGCATCCTTTTTCACTCTTAGCCCTAAGGTCTGGGGCACTGAAGACAACACTAACATTTCTGTGTGGGATTTTGTGGCTGCTTGTATTGGAGGGCAGCTGGGAGGTGCCACAGCCGTGTAGGAACAGAGCAGGCTGCTGGAAAGAGCTGGCACAAGTCCCATTGAGGGCACTGCCATGCCATACCCCTCGGCACTGGCCTTGCTGTCCCCTGCAGAACAGCCCCCTCCGTCTGCCCCTGACAGGCAGGGACCCAGCAGCAGGGTCTGCCTGCATGCACACAGGGGAAGAGCCCTCAGCATAGCTTCCCAAAAGCTCTTTCTCCTGCAGCCTGGTCTGTGGCTGCACCACAGCAAAGCCAAACATGAACACAGGCAGCCAAACCTTCAAGGAGTGAGGGGGAGGCAGGCAAGCTTGCAGAGCCCATGAGTGCGATCAGGACACTGACATCCATTACTGTTGAAGTTTTATTCTCATTTCCTTCTTTCTTCACAGTCTTTTCTGGCAATCTTGCATTCTCAGACATGTTCAATTTAAATTCATGAAGCATTACACCTCCAGCTGCCTTTTCAACAGTTTTGCTGGATTTGTCTGTTATCACTCCAACCACCTCACCTGTGTATCTTGTTTATTGATGTGGCTGGGAGGAAGGACATCCATCTCCTGTTCGCTACGTATTTACCAATAGCTCAAGTACATTTGTCTTATTATGGAAAATCAGCCTGCTCCTCAGTTCTTTTCCCTTTATGTTCCTTTTCTAATCTCCTGTCTCTCTCCCTTAAAACATAATCTTTCCTCACTGTCATCAGCACTAGCCAAGGGACCACACGCTGGTTACTCTTTGAATAGGGGATGTGTCTGTTGGATCCTTCTCTGTGGTGACCTGCCCCCCTTCACCACACCACACTTATCCCTTAGACTCCCTATGTCATGTAATAAATTCATGACTTTCATCCTTCATTTCTATATTATTACACAGTCACCTCTGCCTCCAAACCAATTTTCCACCTTTCTTAAATTTTCCTCCTCATCTTGTCTTACAGCTGGTTTCCCTTCCCTTCTTTGTCTTTCATTGCACCTCTCCTGGGCCCCTCCATTTTTCCTCAGCTGTCACGAGTGACGCCAGGCCCCATCTGTGATGGGCTGGGGTAGCAAATACCCAGTTCTGCATCAGCTCACAGAGCTTCACTCAGTGCCCAGCCATGGGCTGTTGCCACCACAGGCACTCGCAGTCTGCCCTGAGCGCCAGTTTCTCTGTGTGCCCACAGCTCTCACAGCGTCAGCTGCTAGTATGCCCTCACGCTTCTCCTCTGCTCTTATAACTTGGCTTCTCCGATACCTGACAGGATTAACCAAGGCTCACATGCTAATGCTACCGCCAGCCAAGACCAGTCCATGCCGGCTGCCATATTAACTTCTTTCTCTGGACATGTGAAGAAATCTCTCCATCCTCAGCTCTCGCATCTTTGGAAATGTCAGTTTCTTTTGTTTTAATTAGGTCAGAACACTTCAATCAACTATTTAATAAAGATTTTTAATTAAAAACACTCTTTATATATACACACATATAACTGTATACATAAGTATACACACACATATATATATAAAATAAAAGCTGTGTGTAACCACGTTATACATGGAGACCCTGCAAAAGGAAGTAGGGATTAATACCAGAAGCAGTTGCCACTCGGTTCCTATGAGGTTGCTGAAGCGGTGAGCTATTACAGCATTAGAGGGTAAAGCATCACAGCTACAGAAAAGCGATGTCTTATGTTTTAATTTCAGTGGTTTGTAGTAAGTATATTATTTTTCCTTTGTGTCACTATGGGATTGATACCAAATCATTTATTGGTCATGTGCTAGCAATCATCCTGAGGTCCTTGTCAAATTTTGTAATGAATTCTTCACTGTTCAGCACTTGGTTTGGACTAATGGGAAGTCTGCCAAGTTCTAAAATTTGATTTAAAGCTTTTAGCTAATTGTACTTCTTTTCTATTAGTTTCGTTTAACAAATTCTTTGTAGGGAAACTGCCGTTTATGTCCTTGTTTTTCTTCTAAAACAGAATAGATTGCTATAAAAATTTCACAGTATGGAAGAAACAATTGTAGCAGCAAAGCTCACACCCCTCAAAATATTTAATCAGGAACCCTTTTTCTAGGTAATTAATGCAGCCCATTATTAAAAATAAACAAATATACAATCTACTGAGATTGTGCCCACATTTCTACTAAAATTTAATTTCACAGGAACCTTGACACAAGACATTTTTGGAAGTTCTGATGGTTCTGGGCAATAATGAAATCTAGTTCATACAACATGAGGATATTTGCACATCTTCTTTGCTTGGACCAATAATTTTACTGATTAATTCATGCAGATCAATGACTTGCTTCAAACAATAATCCACAATGGATAGGGTGATCTAAAAGATGAGAAATCAAGGAAAGTATGAGTAGAAATACAGGTCAAGATCAGTTGAGCTTCTTCGGAACTTCTGGGACCATTATACAAAATTTTGCCAAATTGCAGAAGAATCCATACTGCATGTACAGCGAGTCTGATATTACCGGAGATGTGCTGCAGAGTCCTTTCTGCACCTGAGGATGCTTCATTGTGATGGACAGGTTGTCAGTGGGGTGGGTTAAGCTGGGCCTTGCAGCTAGTGCTTACAGGCAACTCTGAGCCAAGTCTTTATTACTGGTAAGTAGTTTCTGTTACTGGTACACTATTCTGTACACTTCTTAAATCATACTGTCATCATACTATCTTCAGCTTCTGACAGCTATGATGATAATCTAAATTTACGTGAACTTTCATTTTTCTGCTCAGTGTATCTCCAAATACTTCCTTGGTAATAATACTGCTCTTTTAGAAAACTTTTTTAAAAAATAAATTGTACTTAAATTTATCAGTGTGCCTGGGAAAAGTTTACAAGGAAAAGTAGCTAAGTAAATGTTAATTAATCCATTAGTACTTGACAGACTGCACATTAGCTCATTTTTCTTTCAGTGAAAGAGAACAGAAAATGTTTTCCTTTGCCTGAGTCTCATGGTAAAACAGAGAGAGCAGCTAGCTACCCAGATACCTTTTCAAACGAAAAACTAGGAATGGCAGTGTTGCATTCATTTCATGTCTGAAACTGATGAAAGGGAACCTGCACAGAGCTCCTTCTCCAATGCTTTTTACGGCTAAGAAAAAAAAATGAAAGAACAATTCCACCGCAAACAAAAATCTTGAATGAGAGACTGAATCCCAAATCTTTTATGGCTGTTACCCGGTTGCCTAATATCACTTGCAGTAGTGCAGAAGGGGGCTCTGCAATTTAACACACAACAAACTTGTGCCAATCTTTCCATCACTTACTTCAATTGACAGCATGCTTTGACATATTCAGCTTTTAATATCTGCTCTGAAATCGGATCGTTGGTTTTGACACATCCCTTTATGCTTTCCACTTACTAGATTTTAAACAAGTGGGAATGTGACTTCTACATTAAAGGCTTCCTATCGTAACTGTCACACACAGCACCACATTCGAGGACTTCTCTGCCAGATTCGTGACTTCTTGCTTTCAGACTTGTGTTTGCAAACCATCCTCACCAGGCAGAAACCGCATCAGAGACATCCAGCATCAAAAAGGAGGGATTATCTTAAGGAAATACGTTTCAGGCAGAGCTTAGCTTTTATGGACAATAATAAACTATATTTCAACTGTACTATTCCCTCACCAGTTGAAATTAATAGTTGTAATTGCCAGCTGTTACTGATTACTTCCTGGGCCATGTGAGATGTGTGAAATATGCTCGGAGGGGCTAAACAGGTTTGAAATGATGCAGCTTGCACCTTTTCTGGTTCTTCTTAAGGAACTGTGCTTTTGGATTGTCATCTATATATCACTGAAATCTGCAGGCTCTCATTTCACTGTCTTTTCTAATCTCATTTAGACAGGATTTTTTTTGTCTCTATCACACCAATTAAAAATTTTCACTGCATATAAACTTAAACCACACTCAGTTCTACAGAATGCAAATGACTGAGCAGGAACTTAAATAATTTACAGCAGGTAGCAGCAGCTGGAAGGAAATTGTGCGTCTTGGATAAGCAAAGAAAGGAGTGTGAAAAATTGGACCTGGAGCAAGACAGCGCTGTTTGCTTTTGTTTCTAGCAAACTTTTAATCTGAGGTGCTAGGTATTCTGCAACCAAATATGTGTTAAAATCCATCGAACCTTTCTGATCAAAAATCTCTATGTTTGCTGCTATAAGGTAAGACTTAATTGACAGTCAACCAGTTTTAGTCACTTCATTAAATGGAGGGTAGTCAGATTAGGAGAAACAGTTGGCACATTTATACAAGGGGAGAAAACACAACATTAAAGGCCATTCTCATCCAGCAATTTATACCGCTGCCCACTCTGGCATTGTTTTAGCATACACATGCAGGTTCGATTTCTGTCACTGTATCCTTTGGCTGCCAGAACCTCTTTCCTTCCCCAGGTAAAATAAGCTGTTTTAAGACACTCCAGGAGCCACAAAACGGGAACAATTCTGAGAATCAGATATCATATAAAAAGTTAGTGCACAATTATTATGCTTTTTTTTATAGAAGTATTTTCAGGCTACAGTTTAAGAGTAACCGGGATTTACTTACATTTGACTGTTTTATTCAAGTTTCAGTACAACTTCTCAAGTGACTGAGCTGGTGCTAGAGTTTACTAAAGGTGAAGAGGTTAGAGGTCAGATATCCCAAAGCATTTCTCTGTTGTCAGGTCTATCAAGAGACGACGATACATAGCAGACAATTACCTACTTGCATGTTTGCATCATGCCTGATTTATTGTCCTGGTAGATACAGGCCAATGCAACACTCCTGCCTGTGGTGTTCCCAATCAGCACCAGGGGCAGAGGTGAGAGATTTGGACTTTGAAGATGGAAAGAGAAGATCAGTTACAACATCTACGGTTGTCAGCCAAGAGAAGAAGCAGGCACTGAAAAGAAATGAAACCCTGGTTGTTCTTGTTAGGAAGAACACAGGAAGTTAGCTGAATGAGGGAAAAAAAGATATTTTTATTATGTGTACCATAACTCAATTAAACACAGTGAATAATCAGGATGATATGAATCCATTTCTTTGTCTGTCTTCACTTCTGCCTTTTCTATACATCTGGGATAACGTAGTATGTTCTGAATGCTATAAATAGGTCCTTGTATTTGTATTTTACCAGCTTTGCTTGAGTTAGGCAATTTCAAGTAAGCAGATTACCTCAAAATATTATTTATTCAAGGTGTTGTAAAGCTGCCGTGCAGAAATTCTCAATTGTAAGGTTGGGTACATTTGTTCTGTCAGTAAAAAAATAGTTTCACCCCAAAAGTAAGTATTTTTAATGACTAGATTTAAAGGACAAGATGTGACTATAAACTAGCCTCAAAAGGTTTTCCTGGATGTATGTAAAATATTTTCCTTTGTCTAACTTTAAGCCACTTCTACTTGAAAAAACTTTAAAACAGTAGAATTTTGATTGTCTTGCTGGCAGTCTTTTGTTTTCAGAGTAGCATCAAAAAGTAATGTCACTAACTAGCTGTGTGTTCAATGAGGGAATCAGCAGTTACCTCTCTCCTTCTCCTTGTGGAGGAAAAAATTACCCTTTCATCTTTAATAGTATTATCAGGCATCATGTAAATGTAACTCATTTAGTTACATTGCTCAGAAAAATAACCTTGTAAGCCAGGAGAGCATGTGTGTTACCATAGTTTGGGAAGAACTCACACAGACCCACTCATATAAGTTTTGATATTGAACTGCTTGTCACACACCAGCTGAAGGAGATATCATTATTTTTATCCGTATATTGATTTAGTTAGGATTTGACTTTGAAACAATCCTGTAACTTCACTGCTGGTGGGTAATCTACACTGAAACTGAAATCTCAATATTTTAGGCTTTGAATCTGTTCAAAATCAGATGTGCACCCAGGACAAGGATGTATGTTTTGCAGTGACAAATTGTTTTCCAGATTTGCAGAACTAATCTACTAACAAAGAATTAAAAGGATGGTGGTTGTGGTGGTAGTGGCAGCTCTTATAAAGTAAAAAATGTGACTTTAAAAACAATATGATCTACTTTTTTTTTTAAAGTTCTGATAACCTATGATTTTGAGAGGAATGAATGGAAGCAGCCTCTTACAGGCTGTACAGAATGGGGCATCCAAAAGAAGCACTTACTATTCAAGCACACTTTAATGATAAACCACCTTCAGCTTTAGTTTCTGCTGCAAAATAGATCTCATATTTTTACCTATGATTTAATGCTGAAACAAACAGGCAGAGAGTAGGAGCTTGGGATCCTCTTGCTCCCATGGTGATGCTCCTTCCAATCCAGTGAAGTTCTGGTCTATGACAACAGCTCCTAAATGAAACAGTAATATAAGTAATGACAAGGCATTGTACCTTGAATAAATGATGATAATCTTTCCTATTGCACTAACAACTTCTTCAAAATAGCTAGGTTCAAATCTCCCAGGATAATGACATTTTGAAAACACTGAATGTATGACAGTCCAAGTGAGGAATACCCTCTGAAATTATTTACTTTTAATTGCCTAACTATTCAGAGATTATTTAAGTTAGTCAAAACACACTGGTGACAGATTCATAATTTATTAAATTAAAAAATATTTCTATTCCTTCATTCTTTACACCCATAAATTTCACTGGGAAAGTACATTGCCTCTACTGCTCTTCACTTAGTCAATTACCTGATCATAATCATACATTTTTGAGGAGCATTGGTACAATTCAGCCCCTTTAAAGAGGAAAATGTGAGCATCTTGAATGGCTATAGCATTACCAGGAACCACTCTCACTTATTTCCTTATTTAAAGATTTTTTTGTTTGGTTCTTTTCCTCTGTGCAGGACTTTGGATACTTTAGCTGTTACCTTGGCAACTGTTTGGTCATTTGTATTGCGAACACTGTTTGTAAGCCACAAAGAGCTTTTTAAGGAGAAAAGGGAAAGCTTAAATAATAATAAAAAAATCTTGCTCTCTTTAGCCTTTCTATTTCTGCAGTCCCTCACTGTTTCATGAAAGAAAGCCTTGAGGACCCTATCAGCACTTGAATTTCTGGTAGGTAGAAAGGAAAGGGGCGGGAGGGGGGAAAGATCAGTGTTTGTGCAGATGCATTTCTGTGATAATAATGAGTTGTGAAAGTAAAACACTGAATGCATGCAACTTTGAAGCCTTTGGAATAAAGGAACATCAGCATCTGAAGACTCTAAAAGTATTTTAAAATTAAAATTAATAAGTAATATAATAATGATTGAAAAAGTACTAGAACTCAGAGAGAAGGAAACTTCTAACACACGGTAAAGGCCCTTGCTTATTGCGTACCCTAGTCTGATACAGAAATATTTTATTTCAGCTACTGAAAAGTCATACCTCCGCACTGGCAGTTCTAGTTTGTTTGCAAGCAAGTTGGCAGAGCCAGGGCTGATCCCTCTGCTACTATAGCTAGACAATTTCCAATATCTTGCTCATTGAAACCCAACAGGACTCTCTGCTCCATGTTGCTCTCTGCAGTGTAGACATAACCACAGACCATGAATCAAACAAGAGTCAAAAATTCCAAACAAGACTTCCAGTAACATACATTTACAAACTAAAAGACTACTACAACCAAACTCTTAATTACTTGTGAACCTTAGAAAACACTATTCTGCTGTTTGACATGTGCTTAGGAATGCATGATTTCAATGGCCTTTTGTCTCCAGGCACAGTAGTGAAAGAAACGCTGGTTTCTGTTTCTTGTCAGGACATAACTAGTAGACCAGTATTCCTTGTTAAAGACATCCCAAATAATTTGGAAATCCCCAACTTACCTTGAAAAATAGAAGAAAAGACCATTTATGTCCTGCTATGAAGAACATACACGTTCATTTCCTAGAGTACAGAAGATGCGAAATCTGAATTATCATAAATTGTATGTGGTCAAAATGAAGATCAATTGTAAAAAAATCTATTAGAAAAATCAAGAAAATTGGTAGCACAAATCTAGTATACATGAACTTATAATAACAATTTTGAGTTTAAGTGAAGAATACATAAAACTTGATTTTAACATAGAAGATCAATATTAAACTGACACAATCTTTTCAACATGATGGTATCACAGATGCTGCAATAAGAGTAGCTGATTATCAGACAAACTGCACTGTGTGGGTGAAGAAACACAGAAATATGTGAAAAGAAAAAAAACAAAAAGGGAAAAATTCAAAGAGGGATTGGGAAGGAAACGAGATACATGGACAACAGTAGAAAAGAATCTGAAGAAAATGCTGAACAGAATAATGGTGAAATACTGTGTGAATTCCCGTTTTAAGTAGCCAGTTCACATCAATAACTGTGTCTATGAAGACTAAACAAAGAAAAAAACTCACAACAGTGATAATAAAAAGAACAAAGAATATAGCAAAATGTTTCCAAGAGCTGTTTGCAGATTAACATCAAAGAAACTATTAAACTGTAATGGAAATTAAACATTCATGATTACATGGAACTGTTTCTCACACTATGAAGAAATGATGCATGCAGAAAGAGACTGAAGTTAAGGTAATCTGTTGCTAAACCTAAGCCAGTGGGAAATCTGTGGTGATGAGCTCGTTGCTAAAACATTTAATCTTTTTAATGAAATATAGGACTAATAAAAGCTCTCCAAAAATGTCATTATGGACTAAGTATCACAGAACAGTGATTTAAGTTACTCCAATAGTTACTGAGACATTTTATTTCTTTTGTTGATAACTAGTTTTCTATAGCACCACATTAACCAGCAAAAAGAAGGCAACTGGTTAAAGATGAGAAGCTGGGAGGTCACAGTCACCAGAATTTCAGTATAAGCAGAGATATCAAAGAGGCTAACAGATTAAAAAAGCCACCAAAAACCCTTTAATATGCAACTTTTGGATTTTAATGAAGTATTTGATATTCCATATCACAGTTCACTCGGACGTCTTGAAGTTTAAGGTCTACCAACAGAAATACTTAGCTTTGAAAAGGTTTCACAGTCTAAGGTCAAACTGCACAAGTCTATAGTAACAGAAGATCATGTCAGTGAGAATTTATTCTCTTACATCTGCCTGCATTGTCCTTGATTTCAGTATGGTAAAAAGCAGAGATTCATACAACACAGTCAATGTCTCATTTTAAAACCATTTTCTAGATTCAGATATTCTAAATGGAACTGTGCTTTGAAGAAGTGAAATTTGAAAAGAAATCTTTAAGAGGAAATTACATGAGGTTGTTCTTTTAAAAAGTGGCAGAAAAACATGCCAACAGAGAACATTTTCTTCCAGAATTGCACAGAGCTAAATAATTAACAACAAAAAAACAAAGCAGTTTTCAGCTCAGTTATTATGGTAGAAGGCAAAAGGACACACGACACTAGATCATTCTTTTTCTTCATTGGTAATGTGAATTCTGACAATAACCAAAGAAAAATAATGTTTGAATTGCCAAAGCAGCAGTTTCAGTTGACCATTGAAAATCCACAATTTTAAAAGAAGAACCTACAGACTTAACTCCAGTGCAATTACTCTAGTGCAATAAAAGCGGAAGACACGCAAAATTATAAAGCTGAAAGCTCTATGTAGTTAATGTAGGGTGTTTAACAATGCATCCATTCTCATCAAAACACTAAATACTTTTTCCTCCAAGTATTTATGGAAGCTAGAAATGTCTAGGTATATCTTAAAAATAAACCAAGAGAATCTCTAAAACAGACATGCGCTGTACACGGAAGAACGCACAAAAGATGACCTACACCATTTGTTGCAGAAGACTGACAAAGATCATCCTAGGATAGACAATGACAGTGGAGCCTGTTTTATGTTCTCTATCTGTCTCATTAGATGACACAGAAACAAATCACAGTCAACATAAAACAAATGGCGTGAACATCAGGTTCTGATGATTTTTCATGAAGTGCCATATCAAATTCAGAATTTGCTATAAATGACTTGCAAAATTATACCTCTCATTGATCATGTAAGCTTTTTTATTGCTCTGGTACACAAACAACTTCATGTCTTCTTCACAGTATATTTTATCATTCCTTGCACACTCTACACACTTGCAATTTATAACTTCTTCCCAGATGTTCAAGTCTTTTATTCATTAAAGGCATAAATTCTGCAAGCCTTTAAAGCAAATTCATATATTTAGACATGTATTTGTTTCTATTAAGTCAATACTTCAAAGTGATCTTTAAATGAAGCTTGTACCCTAAGGGGTATTTTTGAACCAGAGATATAAATCCTGTTAGATATTAATTTCTTGCATGCAGACTTTGTTCCATTGTGTTTCAAGATTGTACCAGACTAATACATGTCTAAGCTGCATAGTGTGTGCTCAACTGACAGAATCACCTAACCTGCACCCATAGCATTTATACACTAGTAATGTTCACATGCATTGGGAGAAACTCACTTCCCTCCTGTTCAAATAGAGTAAGTACACAAGAAATCAAAATGCTCAGTAATTTGAAAAAAAAAAAAAGGAAAGAACCCACAATTTTCTACCATTAAGACAAAGTTTTAAAGGCGATACACACACTCGAGACATTCAATTTGTCCTTGACGCCCGAGGAGTAAAAGGTATCAGCTTCCTTTTGAGGCTTAGGTAAAACCAGTAAAATCTATTATCTGATCCAGAGTTCTAAATTGTGACCTGGGGAGCCAAGACTACTCCCGGGGGGAGAAACTCAGAAATCTACTTTCTATCTTTATATTTATGATAAAATTTGAAAGTAATCTACCTTTTTGATGCTAGTACCATGTAAATTTGTCTGCATAGTTATTTTTTTATTTGACTGATTAAGCTTTCACGAAAGTATGAGTAATGGAAACTGATTTGTCAGGGTTAGAATTTCCTAGCAGAACTCTAATACTGGTTGTTTCTAGCATCAGAGCCATGCACATTTCCCCTCTTAAGGATAGAATAAAATGAAACCAGATAGGTTGAAAAAACTTGAGAGAGGTACATTTGCAAAGTTCTGTGCATATTTCAGCTGCCTGATGAGAGCAGGCATCTTACGATTGTCTTATGTTTTGGGGGCTGACAGACAAAAATTAACTGTTTCTGGTTGTAATTCATTGGAATTTAAGAATTCTCTTTTTCCTTCTTAGGGAACCCAAAAATGAAACCACTCAGTTCCTAGGAATTCTGCTTGTTTTTTAGGAAACAAGAAAGAAACCCAGAAAAAGAAGCTGTGCATAGCTGTAAAAGAAACGTTTTCCAGTGAAAAATGAAAACTTTTTAATATAAGAGTCTCATCAGCAACCTTTATGGTCTGCCACAGAAAATGTCACCACGGTAACAGTTGTCTGACAGTTGCTCTTCTAAATACTCAGACTAATATCACCTGATGCATTGATACCTTTAGTATTCACAATGGTGGACTGGATATCCAAACAGACCATCTTTTCCCCTTGCAATTTTAATTTATGCATTCTGTATTTGGTACCCACCCCAAAGAGGTCAGTGGCAACAACAATATGTGCACTCATATCTAAGCTGCTTTTTTCGATTTCCCCAAACAGTTATATTTTGGCTAATAAATTTGTTAGGCCAGTTCAGGAAGGATGGAAGACAAATTTATGTGGCTTCTTCTGCACTGAAAAAATTTAGTATAGGAACATCAGAAGCTGGGCTGGCACCCTGTTCATCTAGATATTTTGTACTATTTCTGCCCCACTTTTAACCTCTGAAACTTAGTGGAATCAGCAATAACTGTATGTGGACAGGCTACGGCCTCTACAGTTTTGAGCTTGCTCTCAGCTCAGCCAACAGACACCCATTTCATTAGCATGTTATTTCTGGAAAAACAGCACCTGGAACCCAAATCTTTATAGAACAGCATCCCTCATCCGTATGCAGAATGTCAGCGATTCACTGAAGGAAAGTATTGTGACACTTTGCCCAGGAGAATTTTGTTTTCTTGCTGGTGGGAATATGCTGCATGCCGTTTGGTTGTCTGTTGCTTCGCCCAAAAACCTGTCCCATGCCTGCCCATTTTAACTTCATTTCCATCACAACTTCCTTCTCTATGCTTTGGTTTAAATTGCGTTTCAGAGGCTACCGATGTTTTTATGCATTTTGTGTATTACTTACTTTTGCTTTTTGTCTTTTCTCCTAACAGCAGCATCTTTGGTGTTATTTCTTTGGCCTTGAACCAGTTTCCATTTCCTGCCAAGTGCCATAGATCCCAGAAAGTGCTTGTTCTGCAGTTGTAATTTTGCTGCTTCATGTAAAAGAGCAGAGCTTGCTCTGGAGCCCTTGCTATAAATAGAACAGATTTTTTCTTAGGTCTCCTACTGATTTGCCAGATTGATTGTATCTCTGCTAATCAACCTGAATAATGCATTGGCATTCTACTTTTCTCTTAAAATCATATCGTATACATATTTTGGTTGATGCTTCTGAAGGGTTATTTGTATTTTTTTTAAATAGAAGAATATCTTTACTATGCCAAGATGTTTTAACCCTTAATTATTTGTTGAAACATCATTATATGTACATGTCACTTGTGTACATATAATCAAGCTATTTGAAGGTCAGTTCTGATAAACTGATCTTAAACTACATTTTTTCCCTTCTCTTTTCATTTTTTCCATCTTTCTGGATGCTAATCTTTAGAACATGTCAGTAAAATCAAGAAGGTGTTTATCAAACATTTAAATAAAAAACTTGCTCTCTTACCCTCACACTTCCCTGTAAATGCCTTGAAAATGCTGTATTAAATTATAGGTCAAAATCCTGAACACTTTTAATACATACATGAAAAAACAGTTTAGATATTTCAGTGTGGGAAGGGAGAGAAATTTGGTCAACAAGGCTTTTAAAAATAGTATAATTAAGAATCCAGGTCATTAAGAGTATAATGAAGAGTTGGTCCTTGATATGGTAATTTCATTATTATGAAAAGAGGAATTCTATAGGTCTATTAAAATGTGATTGACAATATAACCTTAAATATTTGCATAGTTTGCAAGTACATTTAAATAGAATGTAATTTCTTTTGGAAGAAAGTCCTTGCACCTGTAAAATTTGCAATGGAAAAAAATAAATATAGCTTTAGTTTACACCTACTGCTAGGATCCAATCCAGTGCAAAAGCAAGTACCTGTACTTGTAATAAGGTGTATGAGTATTCAGAACAGATATATGGAATTTGTACCTTCAGCTGATTGCCCAAGAGAGTACAAAAATTAAGAAAATAGCCCAGGAATAGGACACTTACTGCCCATTCCTGCATCTGCTGTAAAATGTTGCTCCCAGGTATTTAAGATGGCTTTTCAAATTCTTACACAAATTTAAGAAATATACTGCAGTCTCCTTTAGGAATAAAGAGGAGAACAGATGTATTTTTGGGAGTACACATGATGCTTGCTGTTGTGCTGATGTCTCATGACAATCTGAAACATCCCACAAGAGTTCTGCTGGCACACTTTCAGCTGATGCGTGACACACTGGATGGCAAACCCAAAGAGTTCCTAAGCCTGGCACTCTTGCAACAGAAACAAAAAGCAAATATACATAGTGAATGACACACGCATCCATAATTTATACACAATTAACAGGAATATTTCCTCCATTTTGCTATAACAGTCAGATCCTCAGTAATTATTAGAATATTGCACAGAAAACCAATTGAGAATAAGGGCAGGAAAAGGCATTTCACATGCATTGGCTGAATGAGGGTGAGGTCAACATTAACCCTATATTTTTTTTAATATGTATTTGTATCTGAAGATATTCCTTATGCACCAACAGAAGCAGAGAGCGTCTTAAATAGCAAAAGAAAAAATAATCATACTTTTGCTGAACCAAGGTGAGGACATTAATATTGCTTTTTCAGGTGAGCACTAAGAAAAGTATTCATCACGGGGTGAGTGCGTTGTCTGATGGCTCAATCATTAAAAAAAGCATTCATTATAATTGCAGCTCACTGCAATAATTTGTGTTAATGTTATTTAGAAAGTTTTAGGGTTCTTTGCACTCACCCTAACTAGAGGTGGGTTTTCAGAAGGATATGAATGTTCTGGTGCTACTAAAAGTCAGATATTTCTGTGGTTTTGCACAGATAGGTAAAACAGAAAGAAGATGCAGAGACAGATTCTCTAAGATTACAAAATCTGTCATTAATATAGACAAAAACAGTAAAAAGAGGTGATAACTGGTCCTCTGTGTTAATTAGTAGATCTCACGAACTGTGTTTCCCAATACTTGTGTTATAGATACAGAAGAACTTTGTATTATAAGAAACATTGTCCATACCCTAACTGTTGTGAATTTGCCTGTGCAGTTGCTTATTAACACAAACAAGCAGCAATAAATATTTAGGCAACATGGACTTAGGTTCCAAGGTAGGGCTCTGGAGAATGGCTAAAGGAACAGACCTTCACTGTACATTTTACACAGAACTGTTGGACATGAATTGCACTTGATTTTGCCTCTTTTGTGTTTACCAGTCAAATTCCATGTATATCTGCTATATAAAGCAAGTAATGCTCCTTAAACCACTGTAATATCAAATTACATATATGCAATTTACAATGCAGTTTTAGAATGTGAAATGGAAGCTTACCAAACAAAAAAGAGTCTTATGGAGTATAGAACGGAGATGTACGCATAAAGTAAGTGAATATTAAATGTATGCATGAAGAAATGCTGACGATTTTAAATACAGATGGAGAATTAAAGACACTTGTAAATCAACTTCATGTTCAAATATGCTCTGCATATGCCTGCTGGTATGTATTGACAATAATACAGCTAAAGAACAGTCCAGCACAGACACCTGTTATATGTACAAACAAGGTCTGCTTTTGTCATTTAGTATGGATAAAGTCTTAGTTTAAAAGATGTCTCACTGAAGTTTAAGGATATCAGCCTGAATCAAGGTTTCAGAATCCATTCAGTGCTGATTAACACAGGAGCATGTAAAAAGGATAACAACATAAACTTTAAATATGGTTTTGTAAGTAAATAATCTTTATGTGAATACAAAAAGATGTACCCACCGAAAAATACAGTATTTAATCAAATTTGTCAAGAGTGTGATTCTATTATCCCTATTTAAATTGTCATACTGTACCAATGATTACTCCCACCACAGTCAAACCCAGGAAAATAATCTCTAGAGTACAGAGAAATTTCATAAACACACTGCTGCCTAATTCTGGAGATGACTAAGTTTGTGATATTAAACTTCTGCATCTAGATATGTCATTGAACATACCAATTGTAATGCTGTCAAACTGCCAGGTACAAAACTGACACTTGCATACTAGTAGCATTCTTTAGTCGACTTTGCTTGAAGTAAATGATTCAGAATATACTTTGTGTTGACCTCTCTTACCTACTGCAGTGATGTCCATAAGTTAGGGTCTTGAAACACACATGCTCTCTAGTTGATCCAAAAAAATGATGTTTGGGCTACAAGAATATACAGGGTAAGCACAGAAAAAGCAGACTGAGAAATGAGAACAGAGCTGGATATGGATGAGAAGAGACACAAAATTTTGAAGGATAGGTCAAATTTCCAGTAGGGATGGAAAGGAAAAATCTTAAATGGTAAAGAAATGGAGATAACCTTGGTTGAGAGGAGATGTGTTAGAGCAGAGATTTAGATGGTCAGCTTTTGGAGACAGAAAGGAGGTAGGGCTTTATACTTGCAGACTGATGAGTAGGATATTGAACACTCGTGATATGGGTAGTGCAGCTGCGCTTATTAATTCAGGGTGAGACCCAGAGCATTACAGCAACACAGGTAGAATAGATTCCTTGAGTAAAACCTCAGCCATTTTGTACACAGTGGTACGGATTCCGTGATGCCTATCAGGGCAACACCACTGGCAGAACCACAACTGGCCTTTCATGATCTATACTGTCTAGATGTACTTAATTTGGGGAATTTTTGTAATTGTTATCTTCCAAGAATACAGTACAAGTACATTGCCTCTGGGACTGCAAAATGACCTTTTCAGGGCTTTCTTACACACACCATGTATTATATCCAGTTCCCAACAAATTTAGCCAGCACATATGGAGTTATTTGGAGGTTCTGTGTTACAGTTTCCAAGTGTGCCAAGACAGATGGCACATTTCTCTTGTGCATTCTTCTTTCCCTTGACTGGACTGTGAAGAGCCCATATCTTATATCAATCTGCCAAATACTTTGTGTCGGAGTTCAGTTTAGGAGAAATAACCATTGCTATATGACAAAATGTGCTGCAAAGAACTAAGGAAGGGAAAGGAATATATTTAAGAAGCAAAGAAGGAGTGGAGAGAAGAAAGTGTTGGGATACACAGAAATGCTGAGACTAGAGCAGGATTTAGCATTCAGTTTCCATCAGTGAGAGCTGACAATGAAGGTATGGGATCATTACCTCCGAAACAGAGTCTGGAAGGTATGAGTAAGGAAGCATGACAATGGTGCTGTGGATAAAAAAAGCTTTAAGTCACTTATCAGCAGCTCTGAGTGAGCTAGTTACAGAAATCAATGCAATGAGTGTATTTGTAGAACAATTCAGCTCACCTTAAAATAGGTGTCTTATAATTCACCAGCTGAATGATTCTTTGTGCTCCATTTACTCTATCAAGTGCCCATATTGATCTCCTTCACCTGTAACATCACATCTAGCTCATTCTGGACACCTATGTTTAGTCTTAATCTCAGACTCTGAATTGCACTCATGAATTCAACACATCTGAAAAGACGAACAGGCCATCTTGGCTTGATTAGTGACTAGCAGGAGGACTGGATTGGATGTAGATCTGTAGAAGAACCTGCTGAGACTGCTGTCAGAGCTCTCACCGGCAAGAAAGACCTCATGACATCTGCATCTGGTGTCACAGGTGAAAAAACAACTTAAACTGTGAGCTTTAACGGGTGGTAGATAGCTGGTGAATGTTCAAAACTGAACTTTTGAATGGGATGGTTGCAAATTTTAATAACAATGCAACTAAAACTGAATGTCCTGAATCCTCCAATGTATAAAGAGACATAAGCCAGAAATACCAGTTAGGACACTGATTGCCCATTGCGCTTTGGTACACAGACTATTTAGATTTGGAAATCAGTGGAATCAGGGAGCTGGAAAGAAAAGGCTGAAAAGAAATGTTCATGGATAGAAGTGGTTTCAGAAAGAATAAGTGAGTCTGGAAAGAAAATCCTGGCTGGAGGGAAGAAGAAGGAGACTTCCTGACTCCAGAAGGCTGAAGATTAGGGAGATGTGTGGAGATAAATGCTGGACGATACTCACGGATCTTGGCCCAGTAACAGCCAAGCCTGGGAACAGTAAGCAGCAGCACAGCAGAAATTGAAGTGACTTTCTGTCCAGCCGTCGCACACCAGTAGTGATCTCCCTGATAAGAAGTCAAGAAGCATTTTTTTCAGAACAAACTGATGAGGCAGAGGAGTGGGTGATAGTAATCCGAAAGGTAGAAATTCTTTAAAGTGTAGCCTGCTGAACCAGAAAAGTGAGTGAGAGCTGCTATATAGTAAGATAACTAGAAGGTGTTACATTGTCACCCACACAAGAGGAGCTTGTTGCCGCACCGACAGTATGGCTGCTAACCACCACAGCGCGCAGGTATTGTGTACATACAACAGTGATCTTCAGTTTCTGAATGTACTTACTGCGGGGCCTCAGCACCAACTGCAGAAGTCACAAGCAGGTCACACCAGGTCTGCTCCCAGTTGATTTTCTGTGCCTCCTGGCCTTTTTAAAGATAGGTTCGTCCACTACTTCAGCAGCATCCCTACTTTGTTTTTTTAAATACTTCCCTGGGTGTTAACATCATAATCAGATGCTGGTGCCACTCTGATCTTTTAATCAAGGTCAATTTAAACTTTTACTAGTTTGTTAGCAGATGGTCATATAAAGATGTTAATTGCCTAAATTTCATCCTCCATAAAACTGGCTGTCCTACAAATATATCTGGCTGATATTTCAATTTAAAGATAGCAACATTTTATTTAAAGCAAAACAAAAAAAAACATCACTGGCATGGGTCTGCAAACTGGGAGACACCTGAATATATCAAGCAGACTCATTAGAAGCCAGGTAGGTGAAAGTCATTGTGACCTGATAGTGCACAGGTTTGAGACAGCTACACAATAAAAAACTCTTGATATAGCTTAAGATGGCATTACAGATCATCTCACAGGGACATAAGCTCGGAGATGCTCACCTTCCAGTGTTGTTTCAGTTTCTGTTCCATATAGATGCAGATATTAATGAACAATTTTTTGTTTAGAAATCTGAGCTGTGTAAATTAGTTGTCATAGTAGTATGAGCCTCTCATGTTCTGTAGTTATAGGAGAAGGGATTTTCATGTCAAAGTTGGGACATCACAGGAATTTAAGAGAAAATTAATGTCTAAACAACTCCTTCTCAACAAACAGAGCCTCTTAACTGCTTGTTCTTTCAAATGAGAACACATAGCAGATATATATATGTGTGTGTATTTATATATATATGCAGGTGTGTGTGTATATATATATATATGGATGAATGGATGGATGGTTGTATGGATAGATAGACAGATAGATAAATATCATCTAAGGATATATATTCTACCTTTGTTTTCCCTGCATCAGCCCAAACCACTATTAAGCTTCAGACTTTTCTTTTATAAACTAGTCAGCAACCAAATTTTTCCAGTATTTCTTGACTCTCTTTCATCAGCTTGGAGTTACAGCTCAAAGAAGACAGCACATGAGCCATTCCATTTCTCTGACAGACTTCCACCCTTTAACATCAGAGGTGCAGCAAGATAATCTGCTGATGTAGCCCTTTTTCAGGTTCTTACTGTAGGAAAAGAACTGGCCAACCATTTCTGTTCTGTTCCACTCTTTTCTGTTCTGCCCTGTTCCCCATGACGGATAGTTCTCCAGATCGCTTTTAAGAAGGTACATGGGTAAATTATTCTTTTGATTTTCCATGGAAAGAGCCTATTGCTTTCCTTCAAGAATGTCTCACCTCATATCAATTCCTTCTCAAAAAAAAAAAAATCCCAACCCGTCACTAATCCTTCCTTCTGTCTCTTCTTCTCTTACTCTGTACCACTTAAGTCTTTTTCTCAGATCCATCTAGGACACACACACTCAAAAACAAGTGGAGCTGAATCAGCTTTGGGAATGGATCAACCCTTGTACAGGTCTAAAAACTTACCTGTCAGGAAACGAGTGGTATTACTGCAGGGGCAAGGGGACTGTATGTAGCACTACAGACTGGTTGTCTTCTTTCTGTCCACAATTTTGTGTCTCAGTTTTATCACGAATGAGTTTATTGCTCACTTTCTATCTGTCTGAGTTTCTAAGCTGACTCTACGGGTTGCATTGCAAGTTAAGCGGTGATATAAAGGGGTTTTTTCCTTCATGCTGTTATTCTGAATTCTAGTTGTACCTGTGTATCTTTCTGTTTTGAATGATAGTAACCACCAGGATATAGGGAGCTTAGTGTTTCTGCTTGAAGCTTACTTTGCTTGATACTAATTTGATAAAGTCAGCTCCTGTTCAGGATGCTGCTGGCTTGGATTATGTCCTTTTTTTTCCCCTCCAAACAGTTCCTAGTTGCTGGAAAACAGATTTGTAGGCAAAGGTTCTTATTGGATCCAACGCTGCAGGACTGCTAGCTGTCGAGAGTGGGAGATTCAGAAATCAAAAAGAAAACATGAAGGGAAAAGACTTCCTGTGTCTTTTTAACCAGCCAGAAGTAGAATTAACAGTAGTTTCCACTGGTACCCAAACTGAGGCAGTTAAACCAGTTATTATACCGTCACAGCTTTTCCCTGAACAGAGTGTGTATTATCTTGCGTTGTTCCTTTTACAGAGGTTTGCCAAGACATCCCCTTTTGAAAGAGCTGGATGAAAGCTGCTGGGGCAAATGAATTATAAAATGAATTGCAAGAAAAAAAGTTGAATTTTATCTTGATCCTTTCAACTTGATAATTTTAGCTTGGAAAAAAACCTTAAGAGATGTGAACAAGCAAGCTAAGGTTTTCAGATAACGTTGTCTTTAGACGAAGAAAGAGGTCTCTTTCCAGCTCTTTTATCTGCTGTACTAATGACACAAAGGTAGCTATGGGTCCACCTGTGAACTGACTGAAGCAAAGAGCATGAGACCCCATCACTTGTGTTGTCCTTCCCTGCTGTCTGTATTTTGCAATGAGCTTTACTAAGCTGGTATTTTTCTTAACATCCTGAATACAAGGATCAAGACAATATGACAGCAACCTGGTTTCTGTGTTTTAAAAGTTCTCCAGTTTTTCTCATCACATCACTTATCCTTTAAGAAAAGTGTCCAGTTTCACACATTCAAATCCCACCAGTCGAATAAAGACTGTAGGTTAAACTGTGTAGCTGTCAGGTTTAAATTTTCCTTATGATTTTTGAGCACTGATCAAAGAGGCTACGACCTCTGTGAGGACAATGATAAAGATATCTTCCTCATCTTTGTGACAGAAATGCTTATAGAAAAAGTAGTTTGGAGCACTCTTTAGAATAATTCTGTTCAAATTGCTCTTCAGATTAGCTTTCAGTCTCTCTTATCCTTAGACCTCCAGAAGTCCAACCTTTGCTCCTTTCCCTTGAGTGGGGAATAGTGGTGGGGAAGAATCACACAAAGAACAGCCAACTGAAATGCCTAGTGCTTTGTACTTTTCATATCTTTCATTGAGCAGAACAAAACATAGCCATATATAAAACCTATATAAATCATAAGGCTGCCTGAGGCTAGTTTTTTATTTTCCCTTTTTTTCCTGATCTATCTTGCTTTACAATGAGCATGCACGCTTCAAGGGATACCTCAGGAATGAAAGAATAATTTTTTCCCTATTATTTCTTTGATCCAGACTGCACTATCTTCACTTCTCAGTTTCACCCTTCAGTGGGCAGATTAATTGCAAAGATATTTTGTCTCCATAGTAATGTCGCATACTTGTTATTAGAGATTAAAAATCACAGGTAAACAATGCAGAAAAGTCAAAAGCCTGGACTCTTGTTGATAATAATTCTTAACCCCTTTCCCCCATCTGTTCTTATATTTTCTTTTGCAATGAAATTTTGCATTATTGAAGCAATTAAATAATACTAATAAATTTATGAGTAGCTTGAAATCTAGTTGAAGGATTGGTTAATTACGATAACATATAGCCATGCAGTGGTATAAACTAATTTTTAAAAAAGCCATTCCCTGGCAGAACAGAACACTGAAGAAAAAAATGTAAATTTAGTATATGTTATCTTGGGAGAAGAAAAAAGAAGCAGCAAGACGTACCCCATCTCCTTTTTGATACTTTTTATCTGTGCATTACAATCTACCCACTCATGCGTATTTGCCACTATTGCCCAAGTTGTCTTTTATTTTAACAAAATATAAGTTTGAATGTAGCTTTTTATCTCGAAGAAAAAATTTCTGGAAGAATGAGCAGAATAAAAGGAAGAAAATTCAATTATTCATTCACAGTCACATTTATTGAAGATATGCTTTTGTCTGCTACAAGCAAAAAGAGAAAATTCACACAAAGGGAAGGTGCACTTTGCTTAGAAATCTGAATTCATTCCAACTAGCTGCAACAGCCATGTGTACTTTCGTAACACTACAATACACATAAGTATATATGGGTTTGGTGGGAAGAAAGGAAATAATTATGCAATTTACCATGAAAGCACACTCAACAACTCACCTCCTGAGGATTCATCACAGGTCGTTGTTTAGTTTGTTCACAGAACAAAGACAAAAAGTCAATGGAAATATGCCAGGCTACGTATGTGAGGACCTGACTTTGCGTTTTTTACTAATGGATTTCAAGAAATTAACATCACAGCAGTTCCTATAGTTTCTAAGATCATTTTCAGCACACACAGATTTCTGGAAGCTTGTGTATTTGCTTTGTAGCCTTTGGCTTAATCCTAATTTAGATGAAGTAATTTAAAAAACAAGATGGATAAAGGACAGCATGACACACTGATATCTTCTACATGCAAATATCCTTGTTGATTTTGTTTACACATTCTCCCTTCACAAAACATGTATGGTTTTAATCTTTCTGTGACTATTTTTCTTCTTAGCTCTTTGTTGCAGTATGATGACTATATTGCAGTAAGGAATATTATGGAAGTTATCACTCATTAAACAGCTGCATGTTGTGAAGTAAACAGAAATATTAAAGAAACTTATCATAAAATGAGTGGCTTGTTTTGAAGCACAGAATGGTAAAAACAGCTTTTGCCGCTCTTTCTTTTTTTTCTGTCCACATTCCTCTGGTAATTTTAAGCTATCTGGAAGGTGGTATTTTGTTACTGTTTCCTCCCATCCCTGGGAAACAAGTTCTTAGGTAAAATAATTTGTTTCTTGGTTGTTTCTCTTCTTCTCTGCCATTCTAAGCTGTTGTTCTTATTTCTGTTCAGCCTAGAGGTTGACATACTCCTAAATATTATCATTTCACCATAGGGACAAATTACCTTCTCTCTCAGTAGCTTAAGATAATACTGTGTCTAAAAATGTTTGATGAGTTGAGCTTGAAAGAAAAAACAGAATATCTACATTTTATACTACCAGCACTTAATCTTCATAACAAGACACAGAATAAAATCCCATAGCCAAGGTATTCTGATAATAGTTGATTAATATGTAGTATATTTTACAGTGTAGAATGCTGATTTGTATGTAAATGCAAAATGAGAAAGGAGCTGCTATGTTCATGCACTTTTCCTAATATTTTGACTTTAAATTGTTTCAGAACTCCAGCTATTGCTTTCAATCTCAGGGGCGCATACATAGCTATATAATCTCTAAATAAATAAAACAAACAAACAAAGTTGCTGCCAATATAGTGTTTTGAAGTCTTTATGCAACAGACACTCAGACTCAAACAATGACAGTTTGAAGAGAACTTTAGAGAAGAAAAGAAAGTAAATTTTTTTATTTCTATATATAAGTGTGTGTGCATATATATATGTATATATGGTTATACTGAACAGCACTTTAAAATATCAGCATGCCAGAATAATTCTTTCTTGTCTCAGATGAAAATAGATTTCCAAAGAAAAATATACAGAAGAAGTTGTATTTCTCTCATTATACTATTCTGCACATTTATTCTGCCTTTGAGTTCTGAAATGTTAGATATGTTTACTGCAAGTGGAAATGAACAGGCATTTTCTGATTAAGATTTTTTTACTAGAAAGAATTAATTAGTCAGAAAAAATTTTTTCATTAATATTTTGTCAGCCTCCTGAGGAAAAATCTCTTTTGGGAAAATTTTCCAGGGTCCAAGATGTCATCTGGAGAAGAATGTCACAGGGCGAGAGTCTGACAGACTGATTCCAGGGATTTATTATTTAACTTCTAGCCATATGGCAAATCATTTACTAGTTTTAGATGTACTGTAGGGTCATTCTGGACTATCTGGGAAACCTACTGCTGTTAAAATATTGGTGACTTTTTTCCTTCTAACTATCACTGTATAGTACTCATAATTTACTTATGCTAATTTGCCTTATGATGGCTCTCAGCTTTCAGCTACTTGAATTTGATGTGGAACTTCCTCAAACCCCATGATTAATAAATGCATCAGTTTTATATTAATCAAAAAATGGCAAGACATTAAAATTTCTTGGTAGCCCGAAGTGTTATTTATGTGCTTCTGAAGCAGTATTTGCTGTTTCTAAAATTATGATGCTAGGTAAGCTCCGTTTGTTCATCTGTTTACCTCAGATGCATGGCTTTGATGAATAATTAACCATACATGCATTTATCAGGAATAGTCACTATTTTTCATTCTCTCTGCTCTGATGAAGTTTTCTGTTAAACACTATTTGCCATTCCCTTCAGTGACATTTTTATATTCCCCAAAATAATGGAAAGTACTTAAGTTCAACATTACAGGCAAAATAGTTTTCTACAAAGCCTCGTGATGGAAAACATTTGCTGAGAAAAACAGCCAAAGAAGACAGGGGGTCACCAAGCTAAGCAGGTAGTGGGCCAAGACCAAAGGCATGTGAGACCTAACACTATTAAATACAGCTGAACATGTCTTCACCCCATCAACAACTACACAAAGGAGTAGCATATGGCAGCAGCCCAAGCCATATGGGCATCTGCAGGTACTCCAGCACAGATCATAGCAAAGGCAGTGAGCACACTGCTGGCGGCATGCGACCGTGCCTGCCAAGATCTGATAGGCTTATGCATCACAAGAGCAGACACTGAAGAAGCATCCCTGTCTCATCACCTTCCCATTAATACCTTCTGATGCTACCAAGTCAGAAAGTTTGTATTTTAAGTTCTTGAAAAGAGCATAGTATTAAGGTAGGAGATACAGCCACCTTTACTGGTCTTTCACAGGAACGTGTACAAGACCCAGGAGTGAGCATTTACAGGAGGTACAAAAAGTGTCAATCTGTGCATGGCAACAGTAAGAAATCTGTTTAAAACTGTCTATTATTAACTCTCTTGAGACAACAACATGGTGACTTTTGCAAATACAATTTTTATCCTTTGTACTTTAGCTATGAAGCTGATTCAAGGAGCCTTTGTGATAAGGGCTCAAGAGTTGGATGCACAGAGCGCTGGTGGGTGACTCTGGGTGACTTACCACCTCCACTGAATCGAAGTCCCTTTCACCAGCTAGTGTCACATTTGGAACACAGGAAAGCAGGAACTGAAAGCTTGGGAAGCTGTGTAGCATCTCAGTGGGGATGAAACATTGTCTGAACTACAGCTAGGCTCATTTGTCCAAGCTCTGGGCCAACAGCTCAATCAGACAGCTCTGAAGAAGCTGTCGTCTGGAAAAGACATATCTGCTTGAGCTATTGGTATCATCTAAGACTCAGGAATCTTGTGTGTGTTGTTCATTTTTGATATATTGTCTTCTGGCTTCCAAAGGTGTTATTATTCTGTGCCTTATCCTGTACGTAGTTTTTACATATAGAAATCATTTGTCTAAGTTTCACAGGAAAACAAAATTAAAGATATAGTGAAATTAATTTTGAGGCTAATTGTTAAATGAGATTATGCAGCATAAGTGAGTTCATAAGTTGTCAAGAAACTCTTACCAAATACTGCTGATGATAAAAATACAAATGCAACTTTCATCTCCTGTTGTTGAAATAAATAGTGTTTTTCTGTAAACAAAATTTGAAAAATTTTTCAGAATAACTACGTGCTTCTGAATCCTGTTGCATTCTGTCATAACTGTAGTGGTCAGGGCCTAAAAAACTGTCAGTACTATAGCATCTTTCTCAGGCTTATCAGGATAGGATTTTACATCTGATAATTGAATGTCTGTGTGCTGTCATATAATTTGGCAATAAATATCAGTCCTGGCTTCTTTCAGCTCTTTTGCACAAGTCATTTTTTAGAATATGTTAAATCTTTCTACTTTCCTTTCTTTGAATTTCATTAATTGCTTTTAAGTTCTGTAAAATACAAACATTTTTCTATGTAGTGGTCAAATTCCTGTTTGGCCATATTCACAGCTCTTTGCATTAGTGTAAGTAAATTTACAGAGTAATTTTACAGAGTTGTCACTCCTAGTATATGAAGGACAGTTTGTTCTTCTCATGGAAAATCTGAATCTAAATGTTGTATTATATTTTTAAAACAAGATACTTGTCCCTGCAAGTAATTCCATTGAGCAGTGGTGGCTTGCAAGGGCCCATCTTGTAAAAGGAGAAAGGACAGCATTGAAAAATATGTCCTTGGGTTTCTAACAAAATAGTAATAGAAACTTTGTGTATAAAATATAATATACAGCTATTGTCTTCATATGTATCAAAATTAGTTACCGAAATCTTAACACCCCCTCTGAAACACAGAATAATAGTATGTAGTTACATGTTTTGCTGTACATATATACACACTACTGTTTTCAGGAAGAAGGACTAGCGCTCTCTCACTAATCCCTGGGATTGATGCATGACACAGAGAGGCTAAGCTCCATATGCCTCCTGTCTTTTCCTGCCAGCTTGCTTTTTTCAAGTCAGTAGCATCTTGTGACTGACAGCATCGTGCATGGCCATTTAGCCTTTACCCAAAGACAAAATACTCTGCACACCAGAACTGATAATAATTTTCCAAGTGTAGGGACTTTGTTTCCAGTATGCTTGTGGATCTTGTGGAAATGTAGTTAATAAACATGAAACGTGGTCTTTTCTATGGGCTGCTCAGTGTAGTGATGGGAAAGAGGCATGTATGGGGCTACAGTCCCGGATGCACGCAGGTGACAGCAGAAGACAGCAGCTCTTGTGGCTCAGGTCCTACCTGGGACTGCTGTTCTCTCCCACTTCTTGTCCCAGCACAAAGTTATATTTAAAAATCTGGTACAATGGACTGGCCTGTGGGGACTTTTCTGACATAGGCATTCAAAGGTAATACGATTTTAGCCACCTAGATCTACTTAGAGGTTTGTCATCATCTAAAGGATCATGAGCATCACCTGAAATGTCTTTTCTGACAAAGAATAGATTACTCAAAATAAACAGTCTACAACAATGATGTTTGCACAGCAGATCAAAAGGATGCATTTTTGCTGCATCAAAAGAGAACATGACATTAGGCAACGACTTTTCAGGATGGCATTTTCTAAGATTTCACACTCTTTGCCAGGGGTTGACAGTTTTGTTAGCTGGAGTGGAAAACATTTGCACCTTTTACTTGAGCCTGGACAAGTTATTTTGCCAGAGGTTTGGATTATACTTGTATAGAGTCCAGTCCAGCAATACTCACCCCATGGCCTTATTCTGCATATAAACTTAATGTTGCCTCACTTCCCAATCTGGAATGGCTCTTTTTGTTTGAAAAGTTATAGATATTCCATGAGATGAGCTATAAGAAAATTTTCAAATGTTTGGGGAACAAAGGTTTCCCTTCATGTTACTCTTCCATATATGAAAAGAGGATTGATACTAGATATTAGCTCCCCATACAAAATACCAAGGCAGGATTTCATTGGCATGTATTGTCCTTTCTGAACAGACCATGTACAGAAAATAGAGCTAGTAGGATAGCTGGAAAAGTATTACAAAACTACATTGGGCCCACAAAGTAAGGCAGTTAATGAGTCCTATTCTCAGCTAAGCAAAGCCCAATTCAGAGCATACAAAGTATCAGGAAGATCAATTAAATGCTAATAAACCACCATATATAATGAAAAACTGGGACTGATCTTGGATTAAGATTCAAATTCAGTTTTATACGATGTGACTTTCAGAAGATACCAATAAACACTTGCAACGGTAACTTCTGGTTACCACTACAGTTCTTCTAGGCGACCATTAGTTTAGACACTGTCTGTAAGTTACATGATTTCTTAGAAGTGTGAGAGTTTGGAGTTTCCTGCAGCTCGTAAGAAAATGCATAAATAATGTTGTCTGCCTCACTTCCACCTTTTGCTATGATTGAAGAGGGAACCTTTTCTAGGGATACTGGATAGTTACACCTAGAACTCTCATGCCATATGATTCCGTGTCATATGATGCCATTTACCTCTATCATATGACCAAAATCTCTGACAAGTCTTCCAACTTCATAATAAGAGGTCTCCAGGAAGGAGGGAAGTGGGGACTGAGATGCCAGGAGGAGGCCACTTCAGCAATGAATGTACAAAGTAGGAAGTACCCATGCTTACAGTCCATGAGGACTCTGTCCTCATATCTCAATGTACATAATGTAATAAAACCAATATTTCTCTGATATCTTGTGCCCTAGACACATAATATTGGGTGCACTCACTTAACCTTGTTCACTTATTTCCTTGCTGACAATATGTCATCCTCTTCTCCTGTGGGAATGTATCAGTACAGGTTAGAGCCAATTCCAGCTTCTTTTGAACTGGCCTAGGCAGCGGTGGTTGTCCAGCATCCCAGAGAGGAATCTGATTTGTGACCAATAGCGATGTTGACACTGCACATGACAATGCGCCCTTAGGAGCAACTATTCTTGGTAACTACTAAGAGCAAAACTCAGGCATCTCCACAGTTCTTCTAAACCTCTTGAATTCAGCCTGCATTCATGTCACTTATAGGTTGGTTGCTCTTCCTGTAGATGTCCTCAGGGCACTGGACCCCTGCAGGGAAAACTCCAACATCTCTTGTCTGCCTGACATCATTAGTGACAAGATAGACCTGGTAGCTAGAGGCTGCACAGAGTCCAGGTGTTGTCGTTCAGCAGAAAAATATGCCTTGGAGGACACTGTAGGCACTATCTGTTCCCAATGTTTGCCTTCCCAAAATAGGAGTTAGAGTGGTCTGTATACTGTCCCGAGGGCCAGATGGACGGGCAGCATGTTTAGCCTCCAGCCTTCCTTGTGATACTGCCATCAATGTCGTGTGACGCTTAGCAAGGACTGTGTAAGTACAGTCTTACACAGAGTCAATTCCAAATTTAGCAACAAAGGCCCTGTGTGCTAAATACTATACAGAGCAAACTAACAAAGAAAATATTTCCCAGCCTAGATGACTTAGAGTCAGGAGAAAGACAAAACTAGCAGAAGAGTCAATGCAAAGATAAAAAGAGGTTAACAAGAACAGAATTGCTGTCATTCTTTCTGAATGTTTAGAAAAGAAAACAGACAATATTGGATGAATTCTGTGTGTTTATGAGTTGAGGGGATTAAGTTGATGTGGCTAACGACATGAAGCTCTGTGCTGCTGTTTAAGCTCATCAGACTGCATTTTTAGAGAGGAAAAAAATCTCACAACCCTAAATTACTTGCTTAAATGAACCTTTTAAAAAGACAGTGATGTACAAGAAACCCTGACGGATTTAGGAAGCTTATCAGCCTCTGTGCAGACTTGCTTGTTTCTGCTCTGTGTCTCAAGCATCATTCTAAAGGTTGGAAATTCATTTTCTCCTATTACACTATGTTTTAACCATAGACTGTCAAAGCTGACAGTTTCAAAATATGTTCCCACCTTGAAAATGTATCTTCTTTTTCTTTTTTTTTTTTTCAGAACCAACTTTGATAAGTTTTAATCAACAGCTCTGAAATCACTGTATCAGGCTTTAAAATGGTTGTGAAATGCTAGCTCCTTGGGCGTGGGAAGTCAAACATTCAGCAAATCCGGGGAACGGCTTCATTGCAAGTGACGATAAGATCAGCACCCCAACCTTAAGCATATTTTTTTTTTTAATTGCTACTGCCACTATATGGACAAATATCTTGCTCTCTGGGCACATCAGAAACTTAAAATCTTGCCAGTTTACTTCTCTGTTGTTTCGTTAAAGTGCAAGGAAGCCCATGTATGAATATTTATTATCTTGAAACCACACATTCTAGACAGAGCACTTCTGACCATTGTGCCAATCCCCTGAGAGCTTCAGGGACTATTTTAGAAGAGCTGAGAGTGAAGAATATTACCTGGGACTTAAAAATTGTTCCAGAATCTTTGGGACTAGATTGTAGTTCAGACGATAAGCCTACACAGCAGACAAGGCAAGATGTCTCGTATGGCCCTCTGCAAATATCTTCCTGTGCCATGGTAGGTGTATGTTGCATAGCCACTCATTTTTAAGCAAAATATGTAGGAAAGGGAGGGTGAGGAATGGATGGTGTCAACCTTCTGCGTCCCCAGTGTGTTGGATGGCAGAGATGACCTGAGAAATGCATAATAATTGATGAGAGTAGAAGTCATGAACCTGAAGCAATAAGGAAGCAAAGTGGAATTTAATTTTACGAGTGTGAAACTACCTCTAAGATGGCACAGCTTTCATGCCACATTTTGCTGGGGGCTGTGCCAAAGGGCATACCAAACCTTTAATGCTATGTAACAGCTTTTCCAGAGCTGAGCAGAGGTCACTTCCATGCAGAATACGGATATAAAACGTGAGGAAATAAAAATATGAGATGTAAAACAGAATCCTGATCAAGAATTTCTTTTGATTCAGGAATAATAGTTAACATCCATAATGATTTATTTTGTCCATTGACTTAAAGGCTTTTTTACTTGCTACTGTCTTGTATCTTACCTCTTTTTATTTTGGAGAGACATTTTGTATATTTTCCCTCATTTTTCTGAGAGGAATGAAACTTTTATCATTTCAAAATATGTCCCCTTAAATTTAATTGGATAGAAATTAATATTTGCACATGCTACCAACGTCACTCTTGGAAGTTGTAGTTTCTGTGCTTCTTTTAAAGGAGTAGAGTCCAATGCCCAGATTTTGTCACACACTGTGTACTGTATATGTGTATGTGCAGTAGATTACTGCAACATGCAAGGGCAGTCCTGCTGAGCAGGAGCACCCGGCCTACAACTCTCAGTACGGCAGCCCCTTGGAAAGGTACAGCTCGAACATCAGAATTTTGATTCAACAAGTTGGAGCAGTGTTTCAAGTCAGAAATTGTTCGACATAATGCCGTGTTTGCAATTATTCAAAGAAAAAATAGAGAATCATTATATTAAAATGTGAAAGACTTTCAGTTCCCTTAAAAGATCAATTACAAAACAAATATGTGAAAATAATTCTATTTCTGATGTTGTGAAAGACGGAAGCTATATGTTTTGAGAGCCTTTGAAGGAAATAACCATTGTATTACATTCTCCTCATAGCAAACTTTCAGCAGAAATTTCCCATTAAAATATCTCCATTGAAAACAATGACTTCTATGGAGGATGAAGGAGTTTCTCCACTATGACTCTGCCTAGTCTGTTTTCTCTAAATAGTTTATACTAATCGTAACTGTAATGTTGAAAAGACTACTCGCAGGTTTTAATCCTTTTTACTATTGAAGGGGAATATGTATTCCCTACAGAAACTAGAAATAATAGACAACATCGTATAAGCTGTTTATGTCCATGTTAAAAACAGGCATTGTTAATATATTATTATTGAGAGGTTTAATTCAGATTAATCAAAGCAGAAGAGAGTTAAAAACCCCATTTTTCCTTTTTCTTCTAGACTATATTTCAATATTCCTGACTGTTAGATGCAGGTGTGGGGTTTGTTTGCAGTTTTTTTCTATATGAGCTAGGATAGGCAAAGGATCAACAAAGGTTAATTGAAGATACAAAAGCAATGGAGACTTTGAATTTCCTAATTGCACAAATTAGATTAGTCTTTGTTAAGACCTGTAGGTGCTTAGTGTGCTTAATGGCCAGTTTTTCCTCTGCTTTCTTGCTCCAAGATGGGGCCAGAGTGGCATCATCTAGACATGGTGGGAAACGACACTGCCCGCTGGGCAACTGTGCTCAGGCAGAGGGTGACTGGAAGGCTGATTATCAAGCGTTGCCCTGCTCCTACAAACAACTTTTAGGCACAAAAGACAATCAATATTTTCGTTGTCTTTTGTATAATTTTTGTTTTATGTCATTATTTTGGGTTTTTTTTTTAAGCTTATTTCCTTCTTAACAGCTGGCAAAGTGTAGGAAGGGTTTTTGTAGATTTTAAAAGTGTCCTTTCCCCAAAGCCTAATTTAAATTAATGTTGAAGCTACTTGGAATGCATTTCCCACTCTAACGGCAAGGCAGGGGCTCTTTTAATCTTCTCTTTCTCTAATTTCACTTTTTTCTGAACTCTGAAATTAGTTTTCCACTCACCACTTCCAACTGTTAATCCTCCAATATATAAAAGCATGGTTTTTCCAGGAGAAATATTTGGTAGGAAATTCCTGCATCCTTGCAATCAGTGGTTTGCATGCAACCCTGTGAGTCTGGAGCATCTTTGTTGCTGAAACTGGCAACAATTGCTGTCAACCCCTTGTGCTACATTAACCCATACAATGTGACAGACTGCAAAGGCAGCAGCATTTCAGATTTTAGTGAAAATCCAATGGCAGAACTCCCTTTGCCTCCAACGTAGCTGAAATATCACATGCATAGAGCAGTAGCTGGTCTGGTAATAGCAAAACAGGCTGCGAATTTTCTCATCTTCTTGAGGAAGCTTAGAGTATTTGATGAAAGAAAGGCTTTCAAAAATAAAAAATTTGCCTCTTGTTCTTCAGTTGACCTTATATGTGCAAAATGTTCTTTGTGCTTTTTTCTACAGGAATTTGATTCCATATTTATGAATCGCTCTTAATATTTGAGCAAGAGTAGTATTATATATTTTTGTATCATTTATATCATTTGTATCATTTATACTGAATAATAAAAAATAAACAAACAGAATTCTTTTAGAAGTGCTACTTCTTTTGAAACACCTCCTGGTGTAGTGCAGAATGTTGAAATTTCCAAAAATGAGTAAGTGTTGTACTCTCAGAAACAAAAACAAGGTTTACCTTCCTTTTAAGTGTGTTGCGTTGATTTTAATTACTTCATCCTCTTACATAAGAAGATGATTTAAAAACTGAGTGTTTTCTTCTCAATATGTGTGGCAGATACAGAATTAGGAAGCTTGTAGAAAACTCAAAAAAGGGCATGATTATACAGAAAGCCTGAAAAGAATTATGTCCACATCATAAATATTTTAAATACATTTTCAAATTATTTCAAAAATCTTTCTTCAAATAGTAATTCTACAATGAAAGACACACTATAGTGCAATGCTGAATCAGTACAGATTATTAGAAGAAACAATATTACAAACCCCAGGCATCAAATAAAATGATCTGAAAATTGAATTTAGTAGTTACCAAAGGAAAATAAAATTTTCTTTAAATAATCAGGAAAGAAATTTGTGATAAATGCTAAAGCCAACTTTATAGAGCAGTACTACTTTCAAAGTTCTTAAAATATTTTCCTTTTAGAACTGGCTTTTACATAAATACTGCAACTTTTAGTATTTAAGCTATGTTTTTGTGTTACTTGATATGGAGAATGTTTTGATTAAAGATAAACAATCACTTGACATTTAGCTTTGAATCTGTTGCCAACAAAGTATGCAAAGTGTCTATTTAATATCATCCTACTCTCATTAATGTATTTATTATTCCATTTAAAAATAGTAATTGCAATAACTTTGAGTGGCATGGCAAAGTAAAATGATAATTTATATTCTTAGACTTGAATTCTAGGTCTTGGTGTTTTGTGTTCATTATGGTTTGTTGTTTTTGCACTGTCTTTCTCCTTTAGAGTGTGTGGGATCCATTTTATTGATGGATGTAAGGAAATGAGGATTATAAAATCTTTATTGAAAGAATTACTGGTGGTAAACACTGTAGAGTTTTAGGAAAGTTATGGTTTGGGGGGGGTGAAGGTTTTGTTTGTTTGTTTGTTTTGTGGGGATTTTTTAATCCCCATGCTCAAAACAAATTTATCCTGAAGATTTGGTTTCAGGATATATTGTAGGGGGAAACTAAGATGTAGGAAAGCTATCCCATTTGTGGTCATTTATGATAACTCACTCTGCTGATATAAATTGGTCTTATATAAATGACTTTTTTTGACTTTTCATAGTTTACATACTGAGTAAAAAATCAGTCTTAACTCCTCCACACAGCTTTTGGTGCTCTCTCCACCAATATTGTTTTTTCCTAGCTAAAGAACTGATCCCACTTTATTATACTTTACTGGTACATCAAAGTGTCTTTCCATGTAAAGACAGAAGGTACATCGTCTTCAGTAACTACTTTTCAAGTTGTAGTGGCAGTTTTCTTGCACATTTCAGTCCTCTGGAACGACGAGAAAAGCAAGCTAGCCACAGCCTTCTTTCACACCAGCTTTCTCACACACAGAGAAATGTGTTAAGATGCCTGCAGAACTTCAATACATGGCCTAACTATTTTAACTTGTACTTGGTTTGCTTCAGAAATAATGTTCTTTACTGTTCTTCTGTTTAGATTTCTTTGTGGAGTTCCACTGTACTTAATCTACAAGTGCATGTTCATGTGCAAACCGGAAATGTTTGGAAAAACCTTTGTGTATTTTGAAGTAGTATTCCTAACTGATGAATAGAAATAAGTCCATCTTCTGCCTCAGATCACACCAGGAAGTCAAGTTCAATGCGTATTCTTTTCATTTATTTGAAAAATACAGTATTTAAAACTGTAATATGAAAAGAGACCACCTTTTAAAAAAATTATGTGTATTTTCTCTGGCAAAAAAATTGCTATTAATTCCTACACACTGGTATATAATAGTACCCAGCTATTTAAAACAAAAGTGATCCAAATAACAAATACAACTGATGGATCACTAAGCTATAATCTAAAACATCATAATGAACACTTTTAGGTCATTTTTTGTTTAAAAAGACCATGTAAGTAGAAGTCTAGTTTGGACAGGCAATTGTCTACCGTGTATGCATACTGGCTTTCAGAAAGCGTATAGGCAATTTCTCTTCACTGCTCAGTTCATTGGTTAAATTCAAATCAAGCAGTAAAAATGTTCATTTCTTCATGTGAACCAATGTGCAAATCACTGAACTGAAGAAAAGCTGAGTGAGCAATGCAGAAAAGATGGAACTTGTCTTAGAGATGAGGGCTAAGACCAAGGGCTTAAGATATGCACAGTATATGTTAAAAGTATATGGCAAATTTATGTTGTATCACCTCTTTGCAGTTCCTGTCTGGGGCAAGCTACGTCACTTTCCCAGGCAGAATTTAAGAGCACTGGAAGGTTTCGTCATCATCTCCAGGAGATGCAGGGAAGGGATGGATCAGTATGCTATAAGTACCACCGACTACTGCAACAGTGAGGGGGAGTAGGAAAGCAGGGGTAGGGATGGGGGTGTGATCATCCCCTCTCTTACTCTGCTGACATTAGAGACTGCATCTGTGGCGGAGCAGAAAATGGCTGTAAAAAAGGTCCAACTCAGGGCCACAGTATCTCAAGGCTCCAAAGACTTCCCTCACACAGACTTGCCAGGGAGGCACCCCACGTGGAGGGCAAAACCAGCCAGGGACAGCATTTGATTAATAAAGTTATCATGAAAGTTTTTTAATCTATTAAAAGGAAATAAAGATGGCAGGGATGCCTAGTATGGAGCATGGAAAGAATTCAGCATTCTTGCCCTTTTGCTTCAACAGTAGCCTTAGTGCAGAAACAAGATAAAACTCTCTGTACTTACAAGCTATGCAAGAGGCATTTGTAGTCGCACTCTGACATACCTTATTTTAATGAGCTGTCTGGTAAACTGTCTGCAAGGTTACTTCAAGGCAAAGTTTGTACTCTACGACATACCCTCTCTTAGCACAAAGACGAGTCCAGTATCGCCTGAGCAGCCTGTTCCTATAAGAAAGGCGGGGGTTTTTCCTCACTGTCTTTCTCTACCGAGTCAATAATTTATGCATCTCCTTTGGGATCCTTTTTCCCTTAAAACATCTCTCCACAGGAGACAAACTCTGTGTGTGCATCTTGAAAGCATAGGCATAATATTAATTCTTTCTAATTTCATTTTTTTCTTCTAAAGATTGATTACAAAACAACTGCAGTACTCACTAATATGGTTTTCCCATTACTAGGATCTCCAAAAAAATGATGAATGAGGCAAAATCTGAACCCAGCAGCTTGAGTGCCTTTCCTGTATTAACTGTTTTCATTTGCATTACTATTTGAGAGGAAGGTGTAGATAAATTCAAAGGCAATACAAGGTTGAAGCTGGCGTTAGTCTTAGTTCTACTTGTTTCTACCTCTGTAGTCAGTGCTATTGAGTACAACTACCTGGGATTCTTCTAAACCAATTTAAAATATTGATTCCTTAAATTATTTTGACGATCCACTTGTTAGGAAAAAAAATCTTTCTCAAAAGCAAATGGGGGCAAGAATGCATGCCCACAGGCTGCAGCACAGCCTGACAATTTCTACCTGTGTGTCTCACCACTGCTTCATCCAAGCAAGGCGGAGAGCTGGACGGTTTTCACTCTGGAGTTGGTGCCTTTGCCAGGTGCTGCATCACACCGCGTGGGTCTGCCGGCTTGGTTGGTGCGTCTTTACCTCACTCTGGCTTATGGAGGAGATGTGCCCAGAGCAGCCAACAGGCCACTGGAATTGCCAGGACTCTCTGTATTAGTTAGAGCAGGGATCTGAAACCCGTCCTCTCCCACCAGCCATCCTTGATAGGGTGTAGCTTGCATTTTAACAAAAATAAAATTTTTGTTAATTTTGTAATACTTTACACTAGAATTACACTAGATGTAGTACTGCAAAACGTGTTTTTCTATTCTTGTAGAACTGCTACCCAAGAGGAAAACAATTTTTATTCTGTGAAGATTTCTAAAGTATTCACAAACATAATTCTTACCTATGTTGTCCCATAAATTACTAAACACATAACTTAAAATTTTCCAGCTACCTATATGATTAGTGTGTCAGGTATGTTGCAAAACTTCAGAAAGTCGTGGAAGCACCATTAATCATGAAGTGCTAGCCTCAGTGTTAACTCGCTTTCTCTTACCAACCCCAGTAAACCTGATTAATTAAGAAAGGAATGCAGCATCATTTTAAAATCTAAGGTATAACCGGCTTAAAACATCAATCATATTTTAAAAACAAATTTTAGTTTGAAATATTGGTAGTCAGCTTCCATCCTGGTGAGAATATTTTTTGCTTAAAGTGACAGCAACAGTGGATACATGTCACTGGGAAGGAATATGCTTTTATTATCACTCTAAATATTTTTGCTCTTCCTAAACTATGATCTTCACAGAGATCACCCAGCAATTCTTGCCTTCCCATGGCAGTGGAAGAATTTAAATTCAATCGACACCAAAGCTTTCCAAGTCTGAAAAAGTCGTAGATTACTATAGTTAATAGGCTTTGCAAATCCTTAAAATTACTTCATTTTCAGTAATACACAGACATGTAATCTTATATTTTTAAACCACTTGTCCATATTTGTGTTTTCCAGAAAAAATCTCATTCAACACCTCTTCTAAAATGCAAAGATAACCTTTTCATAAAAACAGAAAGAGTATGTAAAAACAAAGCAAAAACCCCAGCCACCAGCCCCAGAACAAACCCACCTGCAAAACGAACACCTAAACCTAGCAGATTTACAGTATATTTATGTGAAAGATTTTTGGGGAGTAAATGGTTTAGCAGAGGTTTAAGCCGCCGCCATGCGCAGTGCTGGCAGGACCGACACAGGCTCTTGTCACCCACAGACACATCCAGGAGATGCCACTGCTCCTGGTCGCCCCTGAGCCCTCCGCAGCATTTCAGCGAACTGCCACGCTCGGCTGCTGGGCAAAGCTTTTCCTCTGAGCTGTGTTTCCACCTACGCTGGAGGCAGCTTTAAGCTGCAGGAAGCATTTCTGCTCTCCTGACAGCGTGCTTCTGCCACTGCGCTCTCCCCTTCTTTGTGCCGGCACAAGCACTTGTGCGGCCAAGTAGTGAACCCAACGGGTGAAATCCAAGGTGTCAAAGCAAGCCCCTTTGAAAGCGACAGACAGTTAATTTCTAAGCTTATTTCAGAAATTAACATATAAACTGATTCACCATCTGAAAGGTTTCTGACCCATGCTAAAGAATATAATTGCTGATTTTGTTTGGTCTTTCTAAATACTGATTTGGTCATTCTTTAATAATTTAAACATCTGAATTCTTCTCAGCTCTTATGCAAGTTGTTATATATTGTCCAACGTTATCTCTATTAAAACACCCTGTGAACAAAAAGAGTAAGTCAATGACCCTTTACTTGGCAATGAATAATAAATCAACGAGTGACTGAATATCTAGAGTGGCTTCATTCAGTGTTGGCCACTGACTCTTTGATAAAAGACTGAATTTAAAAGGGAGGATTTTCGAATATCCTTCTTCTGACACACAACATGTAACACCTTTTCCAGTGTAAGAATCCAGGTTGCTGCATTCCTGTTGTCAGACTCTGTGAAAGGCTCACTGCAAGTCAGTATAATGGCTGGGAATGGGAAAGTGAGAAGAGAGCAGTTTGAGAAAAATCTGCATTTATTCAAACAGTCAGCGTTTAAGTCATTGCAGTGATCTAAAACAAAGAAGCATTATGTAGTATAGGACAGAATAAAGTGCAAATTTTACAATTTTACAATTGGATATTTAAAAAAAAAGCAAATTCAATATGTTTCAGAAATACCCAAGTCTCACAGAGCAGCCACCATCAGGTCCCCAAGGGATGACTCCCATCTACCCTTCTCACAACATTTACAAACACCTCCTTTTCTTAAAGAAATCTGGGATCCTTCACGGTTCTCATTTCCATTCATTGAAAAGGTATTGACTTCCTTTAGTACTAATTATCTTTTTTAGTGCCTTATTTCAGATGGCTAGTACTTGCTGTAATGGAAGTCGCATAAATTAACTCCCTTCTGAACTGGGAGAGTAGATTGGAAGATCTTTGGGGCAAGAATTATTCCTTCTTTTTCTAGATAAACAGTCCCTAAGCATAACTAGCCTTTCTTATCTTGGTCAAAGGCTCAAAACCGTTGCTGTAACAGAAACACAAAGGCCCGCATGCCATTGCCAAAGAGCGATTTAATGTAGCTAACTTGGTGTAGAGGGAATTACAAGTCCCGAGCTGGGACCATGAGAGACGCCACGTTGCAGCTTGGCCTCTGTAATAATTCCAACAACATATTTTATTGTACAGCCTTCCTCAGTGTTGTTGACCAAAACCTTACAAAAAAGCATTATATTTTGTTGGGTTTACTACTATGAAATTTAATATAAGAACAATTTAATTCATATTCCTGCTGTGACTTATTATTTACAATTATAACCCATTCTCTCAACATTACAAAACAAATGCTTGCATGTAAAATACATACATGTATTGTATTTTACATTTAGCCTCAGAGCAAGGTAAACATGTCAGAACTAACAACTCCCAGTGCCTTCATTGTTAAATAACACATAATCTAAAAAATCATATTTTGTTTTATTTTATTTTATTTTGATAAATGTTTATGTTGAGTAAGCAGTGATAGCAATAATTCCTGAGGATGCATGGTAACAAGCAGGGTTAGAGGAATGCCATAGCAGAGTTTTCTCTCAGTCACCATGCACAGAAAGAATTTATTTCAGCTGATTTGTATAATAGTTATAGGAATAACAGTCACAGACCTGCTATCCTTTAATCTCCAGCCACTTAATACTGAATATAATAACAATGTGTTCTTGTGCACACATGCATATACATAAATATTTACAAAACAGCCACCATTTCACACTCCGGCAGTGCTGCATTAAAGACTTCCATAGCCGCCCCTCCCAGTAAGTGCAAATGTAGAAATGAAATGCTGCAGGGGAGCAAGGAGCAACAGTGAAACGAGGCACAGTTTGTACATTTAAGCTTCCAGCCTGGAAATTCAGGTATCATAGTTCTATCTGCAGCCACATATCCCTCTCGTTAGCAGTGAATAAACTGGGCCACATGTCACAGAGGATTAAGTACAGGCCATAGCTCAAAAGAGCAACCAGAAAACAAACGAAAACAATTTGGTCTCCATTTGCTCCAACAGAAATCATTTTTTAGTGAGCTGTGCTTAACTTGAGCCTTTGAAAAATGCCTGTAGCAGCTGGCAAGTGGGGTGAAATTCATTTTGTCCTAAATTCAGGTGTATGGTGCACGGGTATGGGCAGAGAATTAGGGTGCCCAGGGTCCCGTTCGGGTCGTTCAGCGTGGTTGCGGGAGGCAGGAGCTGCTTGGCAGGGCAGAGGGGAAGCTAAAACACCCCCGTACCGTGGCTGCGCTGCTGCAGCCGCCGGCCGGGACAGGGTTCGGGTCTCTTCCCAAACACCTGGCTGCCCCTCAAGTGGAGGGTGGGTGTCCCCTGGTCCCACGTCGAACCCTCGCAGGGGGACGGGATTGCCGCCGCAACAGCGGATGCCCACCTTGGCCCCCCGCGTCCGCCCCGCTCCCCTCCCCTCAGCCACCGGCCCGCGGAAGGTGGGGCTCCCTGGGGAAGGGCGGACGGACTGGCACCAGTTCACAGCTGGAATAATCCAAATAAATACACTAGGGGAGGCCAAAAGTTTACAGTCAAGGGATGCGTTTTCAGAGAAAGGATCACACCTCTATTTTTATGCATCTTTTTCCCCACTTAAATATTACTTAAAAGACCCTGTTTTAAAGGATGCTCAGAGGGAAAAGGTAAGCACACAAATACTAGAACAATGTTACAATTAGTTACTAATTCCTATCATTAACCGGCTCTTCCACACATATGGGAAGTTCCAGTCTTTACTAGGGCATGCCATTTAGATTTGGATGGCTGCTTGCATCATTTACTGAATAAGTAGCTATTCAGTATCTGTTTTTCTCCTCATTTGACCTGTGTTCCCATGCCCCATTTAGCATACACCTTACATTTCACCTTTTTTTTTTTTTTTTTAAATGGCTTTTTTCACCTTTCTGGACAACACCGTGACTGAGTCTAAGCCTGACTGTATTGGAAAATGCCCACATCCCTGACACTGTGCCTCTGGGGAACCAAGTAACAGAAAAATCTCACAATTCAAAAGAAGACAAAATTTTGTGATTCCACGATTTGGCCACTCCTAGAATGAATGAGTCCTGAGTTTCATCCTCAGATACCTGACTACTTCTTGTATTTTATACCATGACTAGCTACTATAAAATGCAAAACCAGCATTTTTAGTAGCCTTAGTTCAAACTTTTTCTTCCTAAATATATGATCTTTGATATGTTTTATGGGAGTCTGGATTATCCTCACCGGACAATTTATTGAGAATATTATTTTAACCCTAATATAGATCCCCTGTGGGGGACAATATGCTGATGGGATTGTTAAAGTTGTTATGATTATTGTTACAATTATTGTTAGACACAATAACAGTAAAAGCACGAGACGAAGTCATAAGAGATGTTAGAAATAACAACTAATTTTAACTGTGTGTGCAACTGCTAGGTCTGTCTGTAGGCTGGTGCACCTAGGAAGATGTATGTTTGTGTAGAGTATTCAAAATTTAAGAATAACTATCTATTAAGAAACAATACGTCCCTCATGAATAGAATTTGCGTGTAAATATTTTGAACATATTTTTTTCTGCACCAGATTAGAAAATCTTTATGTGCTACTAGATCTTTGCTGAGAAATACAGAGACATCATTACTCTGTGCATTTGCAATCTGCAGTGTATAGGAATGAGTGATGTCCTGATTAGTGATGTTTTACTGCATAACTATAGATCAATGCAGGAGTAAGAAGGAGGACAAAGACCTCAACACAAACTGCAAAATATAGTAACACTTACTTCTTTTTTCATGACACTTGTATTACTACTTAGCTTTTAAAACCCACGTAAAATGTGAATCTCAGAAATATATTACCTGACTATATATGTATTTTCTGATCCAAGTTTCTCAAGGCTGACATGTTTCTGACACTTTTTGGGTTGACTGGTACAGGAACAAAAAATAAAGGGGCTGGATATGTTGGAAAGGACTGAGAAATAGCTATGTAGGGTCACAAATTAGACTGACTGAAGGAAAATTATATTCAACAACACCCAGTGATTGCACTGAAATGATTCTTCACGAGGCTAAATTTAAAATAGATTTTTAAGACTTAAGAAATAACTAGAGAAAGGTAAGAAAGAGTGCAGGAAAATTATTTTCTGCAATGAGCAATGATTGCACTGGAAAAAAATTCATTGTGCCATTAAATTTTAAAAAATAACTTTTTTTACCTTTAATTTGAGATTGAGAGGCTACTGCACGTCTTCTGTGAAAATAAATATTTGGGTCACAAAATTGTTGGGTGTCTGCGTTTGAGGTTTCCTTCCAAGCCCAAATTTCCACATATAATCTATTTAGCATTCAGCAATACCTCATTATCATCACAGACTAAATGAAGCAGAATGGTCTAGTAGCTTGGTTTGCATTATTCTGCTCCACAATTCCTGGCCCTAAACTTAATTCAGTTTAAAATAGCTGCATTGTTACTGTCTTTTGCAAATTGGGTTGGTGTCCTTGCCTTGCTACATCTTCCAGCACTAATTTATAGTTATATAGTAAAACATTGCTAACCGACACTTCACCCATTCCCATAACCTGCAAATTGCAAATACATGTGAAAACTGATCTCTCCATGCTTTTCAACAAAGAATTAGTAATAAATGTTCTTCATAGAAGAAAAGTAATAGAACTTGTGTAGACTATTGTAAATGTTATTAGAAGTTGAATAATGATTTAGGAATCCCACAGACAACAGTCTGAGGCATTTTATTATTTTTTTTTAAGTTTCGATTTTATTTCTACAAAGCTATAAAATTCAGTGACTCTAAAGTTATCATTCAGTCCTCAATGCACAATACTAAAACTCTGCCACCTTGAAAAACATGTTGGCATATATTCTGTTTTTATTTTTCAAAAAGTAACTTGTCTTCTCTTCCATCTTAGACATAAAATAATGGGAAGATCCTATTAACATGAAAGCTACTGCACAATAAAAACACAGACATCTCTTTTCTATAAGTAAAATGAAAAAATCTTTAATTTCTGACTTTATCTAACTGAAATCTCTTTCAGTAAAGAGTTGTAATTCTTTATGTCCCACCTATGAGTTTTGACAAATACACAAGCCATAATGGGAATGTAAGTATTCATTTATAGAATTAAAGTGCTGCAAAATTATTTTAATGCACATAGTAATGAGGCCCAAGAGTGTAAAAATAGCTATGACCTCTAAGGGATTCTATTAAGACTCATTTTATAATGAGTAAATTTGCACTAACTTTCCATGGAAGGAGAATATGTGTTAACTTTTGGTCAGCTTTGGCAATGTGGATATTCCTATTTGGTAATTTCATTATAAAGACTTATCACACACAAGCAGAAAATTAATTTAATTCCTTCCATGTTAAATATTTGTCTAAAAAGATAGAAAACTATCACTCTTTTTTTTTCAGATAGATAATTTTTTAAAAGAAAAATTTTCAAATCATTTAGGGTGTGACACGTATGCTGTTGAACTACACATCAGCCTAAAACTAGGACGTAGTTTTCCTAAAACCAGGAAAGTTAATACCTTTCATAATGTTTTTTCTTGTTAAATTTCCTATGTCATCTCTGGTTACTTTTGCAAAGATAATACAATATTTTTAAGTCCATCTGTACCAAAAATCACAGTTAAAAATAAGCAGATGTAATTAAATATCTTTTTAAGTGAAGATACAGTTCAATGCTTTACTGACATTTTGCATCTAGCAGTATTTTCTTCTAGGTCCCAAGCTATGGCAAAACACTAAACATAGGCTACATTTTATGCTAATAACTTCCTGTAGTACTTACAGTTATTTGTGTGCTTAAATGCTTACTTGGATTACTCATTACATTTGGTGGAGGATTTTCAATTTGCAAGAGAAGTAAGATATTCCTTATAAGAATAAGAAGGGAGGAAATGATCAGTTCAATACAACTGTTTTGAATAAAAGCAATCAGATATTAAAAATTGCATATTAATTAAAATTAAGAATAGTTCCAGCAGGGAAGAGTAAGATAGAGAGAAAGAATGGAGACAAAATGGGCAAATACTTTGTAAGTAAAGGAAGAATAATATCCAACTGAATTTTATCCTAGTGGTTCGGTTGGTAAACGCAACAATTCCTCTTACTTATTACTCTTATTTAACCGTAGTTGAGCTATTCAGGGGAAAAGAAAAAAAGACATTGGAAAAGTGTGATTCACCCTACCTTGGTATCTAAAGCAGGTGTGATAAATAGTGGTCTAGAAGCACTGGCCCTTCTAAATATCTAAATAATATACTTTAGTTATATTGTATATATACAATTAGCTTTGACAGTTTTAATTTAAAAGCTGCTAAACCTTTATTTCTTTCGTGTATCTGAACCACACTTCAGGGACAATATCTCTGGTCTTTCTCCTCCCTCAGTGGCAGCAAATACAGAAACTTAACGCATCCCACTCTCAGACAGCACTGGGTAAATCCCCTCAGACAACTGGACATATCTGGTGAAAGCCAGCCCCCAATTTCCATACAAGAAAGATGGAACCTAACATAGACAATTTTTCTGTCTCCTTCACTGAAACTAAGCAAAATAAGTGACAAAGAACTAAGGGTAGTTATTTCAGATCCCTCTTCACTGTCCTGGCAAGTTGCAGAAAATTCAGAAAGAGACAGTAAGAAGACATTTCTTGTACATAATCACTATAAAAGGAAGCTGTGTAGTCTTCCTCTTTCCCTGAGCTATTTTACCTACAAGACAATAATGTTTCTTGTACCACTCAATCATTTACTTCCAGGTACTGTTGTCCTACCTCCTCCCCTCAGCCCCCCCAGTTTATCCCCCAAAAATTCTGTTCATTAATAAACAGAAAGGTTCTACCTTCATGTTTGCACAGTGTTTAGAAAGAGGAACAACAGAAAAGTAAAATAAATAAATGGAAATACTGACTATGTGAGGAAGATTACATCATGTTTTTTTATTTGGTTCATAAAAAATGAAGTAGACAGTCAATTATCTGTCCAATTCCACAGACAATCTTCTGTCAAAAACTGTAGAACTGGTAAAGGCACTGGATTCTTCATGGTATGAAAGGAAGCAATATATGGTGCTCATTTTAGATTTCAAGTCTCTGCCTACAAGTCAGTAGGCAGATAAGTATTTCAGAATCTATGATTGAGATGTGTCGTTACAGCTCTCTCTTCAAAAAATTACAGATTATAAAAATAAATTTCCTGTAGAAGTACTGATGATCTCTTCTGGGAGAATCACAAAGATACCTTTTCTCTTTTTCTACAAGTAATGTCTTCCATATCTTTGAAAGCCACCACTAAAAGAGAAAAAGTGGAAAGGCTACTTACAACCTTTCAAATTCTCCATTCTCTATGCTGTGGTCTTTTATTACCTAAAAAAGAAGGCTGGCGAATGGAAGTAATACCTGATTTGCCAAATGCCTGCACACTTTTAAGAAAATCAGTCTTGGCTCCTTAGCCGCTGAGTTTCAGATGTGTATAAGTGGCAGAGTTCTTGCATTGCTTTTAGACTGCAAACACAGCAACACAGTATATTAGAATATTAGTCCTTACCCAATCACTCCTCTGGCAACAGTCTTAGGACTAGCTAACTATCCTCTGGTATAGATCAGGAAAAACTGCTTATCAGTACCAACACCAGACACCATATGAGAGGATATAGATGGATTCATTTGAATATCAAGCTCATTTCTCCATTTCAAGCAAATGAATCTTTGGAAACATGGCACATATGTAAGTGCTAAAAAGGCAGAAAATAATCAGCACCATCAGGAGTAGCTGGGAGAGGCCTGGTGGGAGAAAGTCAGAATTTGCCTTCCCATGAACAGCCTTAGAACTGAGATGATGCAGTCCCGACCAAATAATCTCTCTAGGCTTTACAGGCTGGAAAGTGGCTTACGTGCTTTACATTCAAATCCAGATGCAAAGTTAAAAGAGTTTTATTCCATGAGACATAAAAGCAGAGACTGTTTCAGAAATAGGCTAAAGTCTCTCCTCATATCTCGCTTCATGACTGAAAGTGAAGTTAGTAAAAAAGGATTGTTAAGGGACAAGCCCCAGTGATTTCAATTGCAATCACATTACCCCTCAGGTCTTTGTTTTGTTTCTTCATTTAAATGTAACTGAAAACTTTTCTCAAGCATATTTGTGAAACATGGTAGAACAGAGATCGGTCCTGAAATCAGAACCTTAGTGTCTGGGAGACAAATGATAGTTGTTTACTCTAAAGGAGTAAGTGCATTTGCTTCTTTCACTGAAAGTATGGTCGAAAGAAAGACATACTTTCATTAGAGGTTCCATTCCTATAATTACTAGGGAATAACTACATCTCTGTCCTAGAGCTTTCACAATCTTCCTCACATGCTATGAAACTACAGAACTATGTAGAACCGTGCACAAGGACAGAGTCCCATTAATGGATAATGTTAGACAAATTTACAAGCAACTATTTCACACACACGTATATATATCATTGACAATACTAAAGACAATTGAATTTCTTTATTATGCTAAGACTATGTATCTGTAGTATGTAGTCTCAGTAACCTTTCATCTTTTTTTTAGAATTATTGACTGCATTAAACATCCAGAAAAATTGCATTGAAAATCACATAATTATCTTAGAGAATTGTAGAACTAGACGAAAATTCTAAACAAACAAGCAAACAAACAAGCAAACAAATCACATCAAAATCATAAGAAAGAAGAGGAAATAAAATGCAGGCACAGGCAGCTACCTCCTAAATCCCTTTAATCACCTATGAATACATCCTCTCTGAGTCATTCTCTAAGCTGCACTGTTCCCCTCAGGTTTATTCAAACAACCTAGTTTGTTAGAATGTGAATACCACAGAAGGGTGCATTTTGTAATTATTGCTTACTATTGAAAAGATTTGTTTTGTTGTCTCATGTGTTCATTATGATTACACCATTCTGCTTTGAAGTCTTTCGTCCTTGCCTTCCTGTAACTCGCGAGCAAAACTAAATAAAACTTAAAAAAGAAAAATTACTTGCCCCTCACTACTGAGCCAGTTATCCAGCCTTGTTTACCTGAATTGTTGAAATAAATTAATAACTTGTGTATAAGAAAGTAGGTGTATTTTAAATTTACACGTTAAATAATTTGAGACAAATTTATAAATCTAAACATCCAAAGAAAATAAATTGCATATTTGCCCAGAGTCTTCAGGGGATACTGAATAAGCCATGGGTATTCAGTGACTCATCCTTACTATATACTCCTTTGAAAAATCAAGTTTGTGGACAAAAAAGATTGTATCCAGTTAGAGGGTAAGGTACAAGTGACTACAGAAATTTCCCTCCTTACATTCCCAGGCACCACAGAAGCAACATCTTCCCTTCTCTAATGTACCAGTTCATATGGAGTATTGAAGAAGTGACCTAGTTACTCTTCTATTCCCTACAACTCAACTAAGTCAGTCAATTCTTTCCTCCCTCTTTGCAGACAAATGACCATGCATGCTCCACTTTCTGCCTGGATGGCTTGCAGAGGCACAGGACATGGCAGAATTGTGCCTTATTCAGAATTTTGTTGCAGGGACCAAAAATGTGTCTGAGGTTAGTCATCATCCTGTTTCTTGGCAACTGGATATTATATAGAATGTCTAGTCTTTCCATGCTAAAGATTCGTCAGCTAAAGTTTAAAGTTTGTGTACTATCAAGCAAAGAGACTTAGTGAGGTATGTTAATACAAATGGTACTATATAATATACTGGTTTCCTCATAAATTCAGTCTATGTATGTTTTCACTCTAAGACACACAAAAATAGTATTATAATAAAACTTCACACTATTGTATTCTTCCAAGTGTCATTTGAAAGAGTCCTTCAGTATGTTACATCAGTCTATTAAAGTGATGTCTAAGTATTCCACTCTATGGTAACAGTGAACAGTGAACACAAGCTACAGAATTCTTTAGAATATCTGAAATTGCAGTGGAATAAGGTAATAAAGACCAAATGGTGTTCTCTTGTCAGCTTGAGGTAGAATGACAATTTCAATATCTTATATTAGCCTTTGCAGAGTAGCTTTCTAGTTTCCCAGGGAAACTCATGTAAATTTAGTATTAATAAAAAATATCAGAATTGCAGATGATATGAACTTTCTAAAGGTGCAATGATAGATGGTACTGGCAATCGAAAATTATACACCTCCCATTATATTTTCCAAGTTGTTAAATATTTTTATGTATTTTTAAATTATTTTTTATTCTCCACATTATTTTTAATTGCTACCTATTTTTAATAGCTAAAAAATAAGCCAGAAGTTATCATCTATAAAGGCATTAGTTTCTAATTTTAGTTTAGACAGTTGAGGTATACAATTTATACTGTTGGCATAGATCACTAAAAATCTGCTAAAAGTCCAGAACACGCAAACTATTGGGTCCGTCAAACATAAGATGGCGTCACTCGTTGAATGAGTTCAGCAGGGCAAGTACCTACAGTGCAGCATGAGCTCCTTTGTCAATTTGCATTCCTTTGTCAATTTGCATTTTGCACTGATAGGAATGAAAGGATGCACGGGCATGTACTGACAAGGAATACTTAGGGGCAGTCTATCTATTCTTTCTGCAGTATGCCAAGAAGGTGAAAAGGGAGAAAAACTAAAGTGTTGAGGCCAGTCTGCAAAAACAGCAGAAGTAACAGGTTTTACACTTTCTGGTGGGAGCTTGAATTCATTGTAAGGACTGAAAATCTGGTATACTGCACACTCCATGCTATGAAACTGCATTTCACAAAGAAGAAATGATAGAGACTATATTTATGAATGTAGAGTACATTCATCTCCTGGTCGCTCAGTAGGATTAACTACCGGTTTAAACACTGTTATTCCAATGGTGTCACAGAAAAACTCCTGTTGTCTTCCGCAGGAGCAAGAAAGGATTTTTCCGTCTCAGATTCTCTGGGATGGGATACCCAAACATAATCACACTATCAAAAATCACCAGTGATATGATTTTCTTGTCTCTCTAGACTCCCTAGTCAGGAAAGGTAATATAGACTGGCCAAATCAGATTTCTATGTTGAACAGCTTTCACCTTCATCCAGATTACCTCCAATGGACACAAAGAGTGTGGGGACTGATCTGTTGCTTGGGGCAAAACAGTATTCTGGGCAATTTTGTTTTAGCCTCATTTTTTATATAAAGTGTAAATAACGTTTATTAGGCTTCTGAGTGACTCATACTATTAAGAAATCATATAAAAAAATTCTGCTAATCTTTTTGTTTAAAGTCCTGTTAATTGCTTTCTCCTGCTCATCATTACAAGTCCATTATATATATTTTAGAATGTATTCATTGGCATATCAGCTGTGCTTCATTTTATGTAAGTTATTATTAATTCCTATGAAGCCAGAAGGACTAGGTATAGGGATAACACTTCTCTCAAATATTCAGTGTTTGGATGAAGGTTTTGCTGCTGCAGTTTAATTTCTCTGTTAGAAAAAATACTTTGGGGCGGGTGGTGGAAATAAATAACTTCTAAGGTAAAACTCAGCTGAAGATCAAATAGTGCTAAGAAATCACAGTAATGTGACTTATTGTTTGAGCCAATCCTTAGAACTTTGGAATTTTGGCTGCTACCTTTATTAAAACCTTCTTCACAGGGCAGGTAAAGCGGTTGCTGAAATGGTTTGAAATCTTGAATAAAAAGACGAAATAGTATTGAAAATATTGTAGAGGAAATTACCCAAGGTACAGCAAAATTCCTTGACAAACAGTTCAGCCAGGAGCTGAGAAATTGCATCTAAATATTTTCAAAACTTACGATTACGAAAAAAGGATACATTTTGAACCTTTATTTTATTAGAAATATTGACTGGTTCCATGTCCAGGTAGTAGAAAAACAGACCAGATTCATGCAGTAATTTGGTATTGGTTTTGGTATTCATTTAATAATTGCTTTGTAAAAAATACAGATGTGAGTAGGAGTCTTGGATAAATAAGCTATCATGCAAAAATCTGCTTTCAATATTACACATCTACTGTTAAGTTTTAAAAAGCTTTGTTGCTGGAAGCTACAAATCTTCTGTATTTACTGAAAGTTTCAGTATTCTAAACTGTATCACAGTCTTCTGTTACAGTGATCTCAATTCTCTTTTGAAAAACTTTCTTTTATCTAATCTTTAATCTCAATTTCTTCTTTTGGTAAGAAGGTTGTTCCACAGTATTGTGAGGTCAGTGCAAAAAATTCTTACTGACATTAGTAAGAACTGAATTGAGCTTAGAAATCCCTATTTCTGATTTTTTCCCTCAGCCTTTAGTGTTTGTCAGTGTTTCATCTTCCTTTTTTCAGATAATGAATGATTCTACAATTTTTTGTTAGATACTCCAAAGCAAGTGTACAAGACAAAACCCGTTGCTGTAGTACTCCAAAGTTAACTTCACTACTGATACTGAAATTTGGGTTATTGTAACTTCAGAATCTAAAAAAAACATGTTAAAATTACACATATATCCTAATTCTTAGAAGAGACCCAAACGTTCTCATTAATTCTTTTCCAAAAGTCCTGGAGGAAGACCTGAAGGGACGAGAATCTTTTAACTTTATCAGAGTGTATTCTTCTGTTCTTATACAGAAATTGAAACACTTTCTTAATATATATCTTTGTTAAAATTTGTGCTTCTGAAAGTGTTGTTGAGTCCAGGAGACATGCAGGGAGGGATTTTTTAAATATTGTTTTCATAAATATAAAGCATGTCGTAAAAATGACTGATGCTGCTTACTCATAATACTCCATGAGAAAAAAAAATCCATTAGTCTTCCCTGTGTCTGATGCCTTCATTTTTTCCAATAAAATAAATTAAAAAGTAAGTCTGTTTTCTCCAACATGGAACTCTCGGTTCCCTGCGGAATTTGTTCTCTCAGCACTGGCATCACTATGCAAGAAATCCTGTCCCTCGATTGACAGACTGCTTTATTTTGGATTGCTGGCATCTGTGGAAATTTTTTTACCAAATCGTGGCACTCATATTGGTCTTTCATACATCAGGTTTTTTTCAGTAATTAACATTACTACTTGTCGTGGTTTAACCCCTGCCAGCAACTAAGCACCACACACCTACTGGCTCACTCCTCTCCTAGTGGGATGGAGAGAGAGAATCATCAGGGTAAAAGTAACAAAACTTGTGGGTTAAGACAAAGAAAGTTTAATAGCTGTAAAATAACAAAGAGAGAGAAATAAAATCCAAGAAAGACAAGTGATGTAAATGAAAACAATGGTCTTGGTAGATAGTACTGGCCATATAGAGACCAAATAAAAAATTACCTTAGCTATAACCGTTGTTACAACAGCAGATTTCCTAAAAGTGATAGGAAATCTTTTAAGTTTGCATAGCAAGCCTTAATGACCGAAAATTTTCTATTCACCGGGATGGTACTTGAAAAAGTCAGAGTGGATCTTTTTTATTAAAGACATTTTGAAATCTGTATTCTTCTCTTCTGGTGGGGGGAAACTTTTTTTTTGTGCAATCTTACCTAAAATATGTCATAGGAATGACTTTTTTGGCCAGATTTAAAAGCAGTCTTCTTCGAGGACACAGAGTGGGAAGCAAGTGGATTATGGAGAGAGAACTAGTATTAACAAGATTTGCTCATCCTGGGAAATCTGTTTCATATTTGTGCTTTTGATTAAAAACCTGTAATATTTTATAAGATTTAGCAATACTGATGGTTAATAGAGAGCCCCTGTTTCTCCATCCCAAACTGCATGATGATCTGACGAGAAGGAATTCCAGCCATTGCCTTTCCATAATGAAGTTATCTTCCTAAAACTTACTTCTTTGTGAAAACAGTTTTAACAACTATACCACTAGGTTACTAACCACGATTTTTGCACTGTTTGTGTGAAATATATAGAATAATTATCAGTTATTATCCAGAAGAAAGGAAAATAGTTTTCCACTATATTTGATTCATGACTGCAAAACTTTAAACAAACAAAATGAAAATATTAAAATAAGATATGAAATACCATGGAGGGAGACATCTGATGTGGCAGGAAGCCCACTGGAGTAGAGAAGGAATGAGGACAGACCACCTTTGTTGAGAAAGTTGTCAATTAAATCAGTTGTGTCTAACAAATCTAAGAGATGATACCAGGTGCAATTAAACTCCAGTGAATAATAAAATACTTATTTTGGTGGGAGGAACAGTTATGTCTCCTGAATAAAGCAGAAGTAAATATTTTTTAGGGAGCAAGATTACTCTTGACCAGTTCCCTTTTTAAGTGTTCTCAGTGGGATGGTCCTTTGGTGACGTGGGATGAGCCAGGAAGATCTCTGGCAGTCAATTCATATAATAGGGAGTGTGTCTGGACCCAAAAGTTCCTTCAGAAGGTTGTCACAAAGTAGCTCATTACTTCTAGACATTCCTCCAAACATTTTCTTTTACTTTGAAAGGGTTGCTTTTCAAGGATTTTGGCTCATTATGGCAAATCTTAGGATTTACTGAAGTTCTGTATCTTAACACTTTAAAAAACTGCAGATGCATATGCCTTCTGAGAGGTATTACAGCTGCCCTGTTTACCTAATTAATTTAGCAGCTACTTAGCTGCTCATTTTTGCACATTAGCTAATTAATTTTCTGACCTAACATTTGCAATTTCTTCTTCCTTCTAGCTCAGTCTGTAGGTTTCCCTTACTCCTTTACTCCTTCCCTTTGTGTTATCAACCCTGCTTTAGTCACAGATCCCAAACATCGCCATAGGGGCTGTTGTGAAGAAAGTTAACAGCCAGTGGACTATTCCAGGTTCATTCAGCTGTGTGGATTGCTCTTCACTCTATTTACATATCAAAGCATACCGAGCTGACCAGCAGAGATAACAGATTTAACGTGATTTTCTGATGCTTTGAAAAAAATATTGTAAAAGTCACTGACCAAGATTCAACCTTCTTGGGAATAATGATGAATACAAAAGAGAAGAGGCTGTGGAGCTAGTTAAATGACAACAGATTATCACTGTCTATTTTTCCTACAAGCTGGTTATATTGTACACATTTGTACATTCTTTACACAATATAATTGTTCAAGTAAATTTTGCTGTTTAGGCTACAGATGTTTCATTCAGTGTACAACCAGGGCTAATAAAATCTAATAATGCTGAATAATTGGTCATGCCATAATTAGGTTTGAGTCAGCATACTTTTGTGTTCAAAAATGCTCTAGATAAAGATTAAGCTTTATTCTCTCAAAACAAGTAATTCAAATGATGAGGCAGGTGCTTTCTCTGATTTCTTTACAATTCCTCTACTTTCTGGTTGGTTTGGGATTTTTTTTCAATTAGAGGATGGATGAAGATCTTTCTAGGGACAGAGGAGACAGCAGCCATGACTTACTCTTCCAGTTTAAAACTGAGGAAACCAGACTTCCGCTAGCTAAACTTTACTCCATAACACTACGGTTCTTCACAGAGATGTTGCAAAGCTCAGCTGGATAATACTTCTACAACTGCGAGTCCTGGCAGGTGAAAAGAAAATAATGAAGAATTATTTTAACCATTCATGGAAGAGCAGTTTTAGCACAGAAGACACTCACATTCACTTACCTTGCAGTTGAATGCTGCAGTCTCTCATACTGAGCATGTCCTAAATCGTAGGCTCTCAGACTCGGAGCTTGCTCTTCTGAGCTTGTGCTTGAAGTTCTGTGATTGCATGGGCTGGTTTTGATTCAATACTATTAATACGCTAGAAGAACTTAAGTAGACCAAAAAATCTCTATCTCTGTGTTACGAAAGACCCCATAACTCATAACTAAAAAATACAGAAGGAGTTTTGCTTTTCCTTGACAGCATCAGAAAAGTGGAGGTCCTTCAGACCAGCTGCAAATGCAGCCCCCTCTGAATCCTATACCTGCAGAGGCACATTAAGGGTAAAGTGTCTAAATCTCCTGGAAGGAATAATACATTTTTAATACAGGGAAAGATTAAAAATGCAATGCCCTCTGAATTCTATATCTGTAATGGCATTTAATGGGGAAAGGATCCAGAATATCCCAGGAAGGTAAAGAAAGAATTATCCCAGAAAGGGAAATTAAATTTTTTAATATATAGAAAGATTAAAAATCAACAAGAACAACTCATGATGAATTATGTTTAAGTTCTTTGAATTTGTGCATTGTCTCTTCATAGGACAATACTATTTCCAATTTACATAACTAAACTAATGGCCATATGAGCATCTGCCCACATTAAGAAGAGGGATCATATGGAAGCTTTACTACTGCACAGAGTAACTAAATATGCCCACATTTTAGGATCCCCAAAGGAAAATAAGTCAAAATATATAGAGGGACATACTTTCACTATGGCTACTAAGAGAATGTACTGTGTCTCTAGCCTAGAGACCTCACCAGGAAGCACATGTAGCTCTACCTCTCAAGCTACACCTTGGGGTTTTACTCAGGTTTTGCCAAAGGAGCATGTCTTCGGTGGCTGAGATCTGCCTGCGTATTGACAGAGTGCTGCTACACGTCCTCTCTGGCCTGCCCCCCTCACAGCTTTAGAATATTTTTATCCCAAGTTTCTTTTGTAATCCAAATATCCAGTGAACTTGAAAATCAGAAATCTCTTTGGGTTTTTTTTTAAGAGACGATTCATACTCTGACCTCCAGATATCAAAAGTGGGAATACACTGTTGTACATCCCCCTCGCTATGTGCCTACTTCTAAATCAGCTCACAGAAGATATTGGCACTGCCTACAGAGACTCCAAACGGTAGAGTCCTGGTATTAAATATTTATACTCCAAATACTGTTCGTATGAATATAAAATGAGTGCCACAAACTGAAATATTCTCATTTTGAAAAGCAATTATAATTTACAATTAACTTGACAAACTTACATAAGACCCAGTATCCTTTTTTCCTCTGGCATTAGCGATCCAGGGAAGGTTTTCTCATTCTCCATGATCCATAAGGTTTGTGATATACTTTAAAGTGAAAAATCATTATTTTGAAGATCTGGAAGCTTGGGTTTGTCATTTGTTTTCGTTTTTTTTAATTTGGATTGTTGTTTCATTCATGGTACTTGATATTTAAAAAGATGTTAGTGTGTGCCCCAACCAAATATTTCACAATAATACACTTTCTTTGGATGGAGGATGTTTTGTTCACATGATAAAAAGAAATGTGTCCACGGTACTGTAATATCTGAAATCATTACTATCGGCATGGTATTTGTGAAATAAATGAACAATAAAAAGTACTTTTCTGAAAAGCAATTTTGTATAAATATGAGACTATACAATACAGTTCTGCAAGTGGCAATGTATTTAATCTCTTACTAATAGCTGGGGTGTTTTATTTTATCTGTATCTTTTATGAATGTCATTACGTAGGCTTTGTTAGAGAAGAAAAGGAATCTGTTCCATTTTTTTTTCTGTTGTAGCATGAAACATGGCTGAAGATAGCTGCATTTTTCTAGAGATGGAGAAGCAAGCAAGTACAAAAAGAAAAGAAATATCAGAGAGGTTCAAAGTCTCTTCCCATTGCACCTGAAAATGGGCTCTTAGTCTGTACCAAAGCAGCAATACGCTCAGCAACAGCTTTATGCACAGCAGCTCTGGTTCTGTAACCAAATCACAGAATCACAGAATCACAGGATGGTAGGGGTTGGAAGGGACCTCTGTGGGTCATCTAGTCCAACCCTCCTGCCGAAGCAGGGTCACCTACAGCAGGATGCACAGGACCTTGTCCAGGCGG
>Ga0065711_1001222_pt1 | contig 67281 bp, 28 predicted proteins | sample Hoacrofraction12_FD_59098 | JGI IMG/M metagenome (GOLD analysis project Ga0065711, IMG submission 59098) | Hoatzin crop microbial communities from Cojedes, Venezuela - Epithelial fraction 12 v2 (version 2) | ecosystem: Host-associated > Birds > Digestive system > Esophagus > Crop | place...
CCCCCCCCCCTTTTTTAAATGGTATAGTACTATGATACAGAACTTTTAATGCTCAGTTTCATAATGCTGTAGCTATGGACATAATGAATGAGATGATAAAAAGTGCTTATTTGGCCCATTTTTATCGTCCAGACTTTTTCTGTGGTACTTGCTTTTGAAAACAAACAGGTTAGGAATCTGTGACAGGTAACTGAAATGGCATACGTATGAGAAAGATAGCTCTGAGTATAAAATATGCTCTCAACTTACGCCCCCTGTAAACTGTATTCCGAAGACCTGCCTGAATACTTTGTGTATTTCATTGCCAGTAGTGCGGTAGTGCCAACAGTGCCCTGTTAATTACTATTAAATCTTTCAGGCAAACGCTGTTTTGATAAATAAGCAAGAATATTTTCTGCTTACAGGAAAGCCGAGCTGACCCAGCGAATCAAACTACATAAAGAAAGAAAGTAAGCTCTGGTTTCACAGGGCATATTTTTCCCAGGTTAATATCAAACTAGTTAATAATTTTGGTGTTTTTAAAGGAGAAAGATATAAAATTTCCATACCAATTTTCTCAAGACACGAGGAATGTCAGATTATGATTTACCAATGACGTGGAAAGCAGAATTATTAGTTTGTGAGCCAAAGTTTTTAGATACTGGAATAGTAAGATGTAAAGTGAAGCAATTTTGCATTTTGTTTCCTCTAAAAATTAAAAACATAATAATTTTTCAAGAAACTCTCCCAGTTCATTTTTTGATCTCCCTTACTTGTATGTATGTGTCAAAGCAAAGTTAACGGAAGTGCACTTTACTAAGATACAGCAGAATGAAATCTGCCTGTTACGTCTTCAGATTTTTAAAACATAGTTATATTCAAGAATTTGGTAAGAAATCAGCCTCATCATTAAACTTCATGGAAGCCTCAGCATCTGTCACTATTGTGAAATTGCCTCTTACCAGACTGGCTATGAAAATAACAATGCCAATCTTGTTCTAAGCATTTGCATTCCTCCTGATGGCTTATTTTCACATTCCTAATATAATTATTTGACAGTTACATAAAACAAGAGCTTAATTTCATAGACTACAATCTTTGCTTATTTACAAGAAATTATTTTTAAACTCCTTATGCAGAAACTAAATTTGTTCATAGAACTGTCAAGCAGGGTGAAATGGGCATTTTTAGATTTTTTCCCAATGCAGTAATAAGCAAAATCTTTGTTATAAAATAACAGAAATCTTTGGAGGCAGACACAAGCAGCAAATGAAAATACAAAGTGTGTCATTGCGATGCTTTTACTGACAGTAATATTAATGGACTGCTGATCTCTCCCATGAAAATAAATACACCAACGTCACTTGTACAGGAGCATCTTCTCTTCCTAGGCTAGCTTCTTTCCAGGTTCAGTTCAGGGCTCACCTGTATTCATGTGGGGCAATGATAGCACCATTTCATTGCCATTACACTTGCTTACTAATCATAAGCCATCATACTGGTTTTTTCTTGATTCCCAGCATGGTAGAACGTAAATATACCCTGATTTATAAACACTTTTATAGATAAACACCAAGTTTTGCCAAAACATAAATCACTATTTCAGAACTTTGTGCTCATAAGTTACCTGCAGCTAAATTTGTGCTTTAAGCACAGGTAATTTGGGGCAGTTTTCTCCTGTCACTGTGATGAAGTTACTCTTTTGTATTATCCCTCAACCACTGGGAATCTTCCGAGACAGGATTGGTCTGGCTGACTTGAACATAACTACTGCATTTTCACCTGGCTTGAGGATGAAGACTTTTAGATTCAGACTGGCTGATCTCTTTGAAAGTGATCAGATTCAGAATGTGTGTGGATTATTTTAAACATGCTACTTCTTTTTAACCTGAATGCCCTAAAATGTGAACTTCAGCCTTTCATGTCTAGCAAAAAGCTGGGGGTAGAAACACAAATGCACAAGCCAGTGGGGACTGTGACTTTTTTGTGTAAGTACTGCGCAGGCAAAAGACCAGTTTGGAGTTGGGTTTGGGTTTTTTTTCAGGAGGAGGACATTTTTTTTCCTATTCGTAGGCGAGTGTCTGGCTATTTCTAATTCAGAACAAATTCATGCTGTTGGTGACAAATAGCACTGCCATCATATTCTGAGACCTGTGCACAGTCAGAGGGTTGTGTTTCCCTCCTTTCACTCTCCCATCACTAGCAGACTCCTTCCAGCCTCTGCGAAGGAGGAGTTTCTGATTGTCTGCTGCCATTCCTCTTGGGAGGTGAAACCAGCCAGAGAAAGGAAAAGGTGCCTTGAGTGACTTTGCCACAGACAATTGCCCAAACTTTTGTATTGCCTTTATGTTCTGATTCTCAAAATATGTAGACAAGTTGCACATAGCTTATGCCTCCTGTTTAAATCACAGTAACTGTGTTGCATGCCCCCTAGAGATATTTCTTCAAATATCTCATACCTCTGAATCTTTTTTTTTGTTACTAAAGATGAAAAAATGCAAAGAGCAACCAATGAAAAAGACTGGACTGAAAGTGATTAACATGGTACAAGTGACATTTAGGTGTCAGTTTCAGTATTTCAGATTTAGTTATACATTTTTCATGAATTTAGAAAAAAAATAGTAGATAAATTCCTTCTGCAGCTTTGATCCTCTCAACTACTACCCTCAAATCTGTCTACGCTTAAAAATTTCATTCCTTTTGCACATTTTTTCTACTGTATGGTTTCTTATACTTCTTTCTTATATTGTCAAATTAATTTTTGCCTCTTTGTTGTTTAATTTTTTTCCTCTCTGGTCATGAAGTGACTCCTCTGTGTGAATTGTGTCATATGGATTTTTAAGAGAAGAGAATATTGCAAAGAACTCTGACCTCTTTGAAAGATCACTCTGAAATACAGGCTTAGGATTCACAGAAGAAATATATGTCATAACACTCATGGCAAGAGGCGTACTGAAGGTTATTGCACCTATGAATTTGTTCTTAAATTTTCTTTCTACATTGCCATACATCCAAGTTTACCCTCCTGAATGAGTCAGGAGCGAGGACATCTAGATGACTGCGGGCTAGAGGAAGCAGGCTCCCTGGCAAATTGACCTTTCCATGAGAACGTACCTTTTGGTCTGTGGATGCAAAAGGTGAACGTTGTTTTCTGCCACTGACTCTGGACTTCAAATACTGGACTAATGAGTTTTCTCATTGTTTTGTTGTTTAGTTGAGACTTATGTGAGCTTAAAATTGTATGCTAAGGTTGGGAGGTTTATTTTAGCTACATACTTGAGAGAACAGGGATGGATATAGCCTTGCTTTGTAAGTCAGGGCTGATTATGCTGCTCGTATGTTTGGGCTCTCTGGAGCTATGCCCTGAACAGGAAAGGAATCTAGGGGCATGTGCAAGTATTCTCTGAGAGCCTGAATTGCAGTGCAGTAAGAATGAATGATTAACTTACAGAAGTTTCTTTTGGTACATCTTTTTTGTATGTACAAACGCTCATCACATCTTTGGTTCCTTGGTACTTTTTTGAAATAGATTTATCTGCCATTCAGTAAAACCTAGAAAAGTCAGGATCCTAATAGTCATATGTGATCCCTTTCATCTGAACACACAAATACATTTTTTAGTTTGTATAAGTTACATTTATAGATATGACTGTTGTTCACATTGACATACTTGTGTTGCTTGTATTAACTGGTCAGCAATTTTGCTGGGCAGTGAAGCAGAGCAGAGTTCAGGCTGCACTAACCTCCTCAGATTTCTCTTGGTTTCTGTACAGGTTTTGCAGTACTTACTGAGTTATGTGTTGTCAATGCTACTCAGCTACTAAAAGAAAATCAAATAGCCATGATTTATTTACTAGAACATTTTTGCTACACTTTGCACAGGTTCTGAATGGAGTTCAGAATCACTGATCATTCAAGCTATCAGATTTTCATACGTGTATAAGGCATATAAGAATTAAACTCTGTCTTCTTTCTGCCTCCAGCTGCATGGATTTCCATCTTCTAATGGCTGTAACAGCCACACTTCAGATATTTCCCTAGCATCCTTGTCTCATTAAGACTAAGGAAATGCCCTGTACTTCAGTCATTGCTGGTTAATTGATACAACAAAAGCAGTAATACGCGGAGAGCTTATGTAGTCTGAAACCAAAGCAGACTAATCTCAGAGAAGCTGTTTTAACTTAGGCCAGAAAGAACTGTATTAGCAACATAATTTCACTGCACAACATTCCTCCAATTTAAATATGAATATCCTGCTATTTGCATGCTCATTCCTCCTAAACTGTAGCTGAGATTGAGATACAGGATTCTAGTGAATTCTTTGAAAACAGAAGGTATACTACAGTGCATTAACTATTAGCAGTGTTTATCTGGAATTCTGTTTTAAAAAAGTCCGGTAATCTTTTTCTCAAGAATATGTATATTACATAGTAGAAAATCTTTGAATGACCATAGATTTCAACATGAAAAAACTTCTAAACATATTGCAGTTGGCAGCCTCTGAGATTTGTGGAAAACACACCGACAAATAACAGAAACCATGGCTCATAAACTTTAAAGACAACTAAATGATGATCCCTCTGAAGTCCCTGAGCCTTCTTTCACCTGACCTCACACTGAGTGGGCTACTCAAGATCTGTATTTTCTTCCTGGCCTTCTTATGACCATGTGCAGCACTGGATTGCTCAGCCTGTGTTCAGGTCAAATCTCAGGTTCCGTTTGTGAGGTACTACCCTGAACATATGCAAGCATAGACAGGTTCTTTTATAATTAGTACAGACTCAAGCCTTTTCAGGTGTACTGGGAAGTACAGGGATGAAATGTACATCCATTTGCTTTTCTGCAGCAGGTTACAAGAAGGGTCTTCGAAAGCTTCTCCCTCTTCTCACGCTCTGTGCATCACATGCACAGATATGCAACAAATCGGTCCGCTGGGGAATTCCAAAGCCAGTGCCATGCTGCCTGGGACAGGACATTTCTCTTAGCTTGAAGAAATGCGTTTAGCCAAGTTTTAAATCTCTGAATGAAGGGTTTTAATGGAATTTTTGTTTTCCTTATTCTTAAGGCACTGCAGTCATGGAGCTATTATTTTCATTTTGATTGACTACTTTATGAAATGATTTTTGGAATTCAGCTTCGCTTGCCAAACAAAAAGCATACTAGTGGCCCAAGTACTTGGCAAAGTACCAGAGTTGCCGCAACGAGTAGAAATTCTTGTGAATTATTAGTCAAAGCAATAGATGAAAATATACACAAGATCTTGAAATGTAAATGGTGATTTGACCACAATAACTATTTTCCAGGCATAGAGCAGAGGAATCTCAAGGACAAAGCTGTGGGCTCTATCTGACAAAGGTAATTACCCATACCAACTGCATTCTTTAGAAATGAAGAAGTATGAGGCAATTTTATCACCTAATGGGAAAGGGCATAAAGCCAGAAAGACTCTTTATGATTTACCCAGAATATAAATACAGTAATTGAATCATCACGCAGCACATGCCCTACTAAAGTTATCTATATTGTATATTCCTTTAAAAAATACAAGGACACTGATTAAAAAGGAAGAGAGACATAATTACTCTTCAGAATAAGCCTTCAGCTACAATGTGCTTTTTAATGCCATGAATACCTTTGTTCATGCTTTCATTTATTTAATTTTATTTAGCCTTTTGTTGTAAAAATTACTATAGGCATTACTAGCAATAATTCTAACATTTTAGGGAGTTACTTTGGTGCATCACATAATTACCTCTAATTTAGGGCTGAGTAAATTTCCGTAAGTTTTAGAAAGAGAAGGAAATAAGACTTTATGGAGGTTTAAACAGGAGAAGCTCAGAAATATTAACCTATTTCGCTTGACCCTTTTTTCTCTGGCTTAGTGGAACTCAAACTAGATAATCCATCATTTTTGCACAGAAACATAGGATTTAATAAGGTAGTTTTTATTCATTTGCACATAAATACAGAGTTACACAGAACTCCATAGATTCTAATGGGTTGCGGAGCATTTGCCATTGGTCAGTGGAGGGCTGGTATATCACGTAAAGCTGGTTTGCAGTTCTCAGCTATGAAAGTGCATTCAGACATATCACAAACTTCACCATTAGTGTTTTTCATAGCTCAAGAATAGCAGGAGAGGTGATCCACATGGATAATATCATGGGAGGTGCTTTTTTATGAGGAAATAAGAATGGTAATTGAGTCTACTTACAAAACAATCTCTATATAAAATGGTCTCAGTAGTTCAGGAGCAAACATGAAAATTCAGGTATGGGATGCTGAATAGAAGTTAGCAACCTCTGATTTCAGAGGAAAGCACATAAGGCAGCTTTGAATAAAGCATCTGAGTAATTCAGTGCAAAGTCAGAGGAGGTAATAAGCATCATTAGGGCAAGGAAAATGAGAGAGATCTGCATGAACAGTCTGACTTCTTTTATTTGTGGTTTTAGGGCATTATAAAGCCAGGCTAGGCATCTCAGTTCTAGACTTGTGAATGTTGATTTCACAGAAACACACTGGAATTGAAAAAAACTGCTCAAGGCTTAAAACACAAAAGGTTAGAATACTAGGTGGTGTTTTAGAAGGGAATAAGGCTTTCTGGGGCATAAAACAGATAAGGATTCAAGTAAGGAATACAAGAGTCATTAATGAAAACATACTTTACTAATTCACGTGAAGTACATTTGTTAATTACTTTGAAAAAACTGGAGGCATGGTTAAACTGACATTATACATATTATATTAGCAAAATGAGTGCATTGTTAAACTGAACAACTAACAACTGGCCATCTGCTCTTTGAACAATTGAAGTAGAATTTCTGAAGAAAATATGATTAATCTTAATATTGTGTAGTATTCGTCTAGTTTGATAAGCGGAATTAATCTACTTCGAAGTGGAATGTGACTCTCTAAAATCTCCACAGTTTTTTCTGTAAGGCTGAAGCATGAGAGTAGGTCAGGGTAGAAGTTTGTAACTGAATATCATTTTGGTCAATCTTCTGTAAGCACATTTCTTTCAAGGATGAAGACTCTACTTAGAATAGCATGCTTTGAGCTTCTAGCAAAGTTGCTGGATAGCAAAGAATGACAGTGTTTTCTGGCTGAAAAATGGAGAGGATTTTGTAAAGGTACATACTGATATGCTAGGGAGTTCTTTTTGCTTATTACTGAAGGTTTGCAAGTAAGAATGTTTTGATGCTAAAATCCTAGAACCTGTTTCAAATCCAGCAGTATTTCACCTGTGAAGGAAACTAAGTGTAATCAAATTGCACTGGTAAACAAATCAGTCCCAGAAAGGAGTACGAGCTTTAAAAATAATGACATTTAAATACTTCTATAATAAATTCTTGTTTAATAAAAATTATTAAAGCATTTTGATGTTTTGTCTATCGATAAGAAAGAGAAGGATTTCATCTGAGCCATTAATTATTCTATGTCAATCACGAAATCATTTAAAACAAAAAAATCAAAATATTCCAGACATCTTGTCCTCAATCAATATGCTTATTGCTATTATTGCTGCTAGTCATTATAAAATTTGATAGCTAATTATAATTGACAATAGGACCTCGCATATCTAAGTCAATATTTTATAACATTTTAATATGCACGCTGCATTAGCATATTAACAATATAATTGCTCTAAAGTGTGGGCCAGATTCCTGACTCTTTTATGCTAGTGCAACTCCCTTGATTAAGCCGGAATTGAGTGACACAGCAGCAAATCATGCCCTGGTACATTAGTTGTGTTTTAAAACTTTTCTTCAGTCAGTTTTCTCCCTGCCTTTTCACTGGTTTATTTTTTAAGGCAGGTTATTTTCTGTCCCTTAATGGCACCATATTATTTTCTGGAAATCTTTTCTCCTTGTTATATTTAGAAATTAAAACCTGTTACTTCCTCACAATGATTAAGGCATAACACTACCTCAGAAAATCTGGAATCCTAATTAAGTCTGTGGTGCTGTGATCCACAAGAAGTAAAGATCTTGTAGTATTTCATCACACTGTTATTACTGCTAGTGTGTGTAATAAAGGTAACAGAAAGATGTGGTTCCCTATGGTTTTCTGTGGTTCCTTGTTTTCCTAACTCTTTTTTCCCTCTTACTGGTAGCTGCCACAAGGAAGTGCGAAAAACTTTTCTCAAAAAGTATGAGTCTGTAGAATAGTGCTTCCTAGCTGCAGATTCTCCCAGAGAGCACAAATGCTGTTTTGCTATTGCTTATTCTTGACGTTAGGTGTCATTAATTTTTTTTCTTTAATTTGCATTGATTTTCCCAAAAAAAGTAACTGTATAACTTCAAACATTTCTAGCTTGCCTTTCTTTATAGTTTACAAGTCCACTGCTAATAGTTGTTGAAACTTAAACCATATTTTTAATTTTTGCACGCATGACAATTTACCCCGAAATATGTAACACAGTTCATTTACTGAATGTGACGTAACTGCAGACTACATCCTGACTCGCATCCTCGTTAGAGAATAAGGCTCAATAACACAGCACTGTATCAGAAATACAGATGGTTTTCTGCCACCGTTTGTTGAAGTTTGGTCTCTGGATAGATGTGTGGGTGGAAAGATGTTGGCAGTGTACTGTTTTCTTTTTTTCTTTTTTCCCTTAAGGATTTACTTAGGATCTGTGAATAAAACAGAATTGTTTTCATTGTCATAAACCTGACGTGACTATAGCAGCTTCTAATACAATCCGCTCAAGCAGCTATGCTAATAATTTATTTTGAATTATATATTTGTTTACTGATATTGATGTGTCACATTTATCTTGATTATGTGTCACTATGAATATAAAGCTCACTGTGGTCAAAATTAGATATGCAGAAGAACAGTCTCTAAGGACATGCTGTTTGCATCAGGAGCTTCTGACAAGAGACAAGTACCCATAATTGCTACTCAAATATTTAAAAGGTGCTACAGTTTCTGATTAGGATGCCCCTTCTAACTCTTTTCAAGCCTTATCCCATCCCTGTGTTCCCCCTACTTTAATATCCTCCCTTCTCTCTCCTAGTGCGTACCCCATGCAGTCCAGTCACTCTTTTATGCAATATGTAGGTTACATGTAGTGAGCACTCATGTATTACAGAGTACATATAGTATCTACTATATTTTCTAGCATTTTTTTTTATGGAGTCCATGAAAATGAATAGGAAGCGGTGAAACTCCAGTAGATTTTTCAAAACACAAACATCATGATTAAAGGGAGACTGTCATTCAAAGTGATTTATAACAATGAGAAACCCTTGAGTTTCTGGGTTGTTGTGTTTTCTGGGGGGTTCTGGGATGGGACGAGAGGTGGGGGCTGCCTGCAGTTCCTGTTCCCCTCCAGTTCTAAGGTGGATATGAATTAGTTTCAGCATCTCTGCTCCCTCAAAGACAAAATTGCAGCTTGCTTACCATGGCCCCTGGTTCTCAATCACACGGCAGCAGCGGATAACTTTTCCTCTCTTATCGTGCATGGCTAAATTTAAACAGAGCAGTGTCTTTTGATTTTCCCTTATAACTAGGATTATAGAAGAAGAGAACCTTTTCACAGCTGTAAACTACATGTGAGGGGATGTTTTGCTTTTCCAGTGTAGTTTTGCCTTTCCAAGCCCTTTTGATCTATCTGTGCATTCAGACAAGACCATATCATGCATATACACCAAAAAAAATGTGATACTTCTGCAAAAAATTAGAAACATTTTCCTGTTTTGCAAATGGATCTTTCAGTTCACAGAGGATCAGAGGTAATTACAGACTAACTATTAATTAGGCTGCTGAATAGCTGTATGGTTTAATGGTATGAAAAATAACAAAGAGGTTGCATTTAAATGTCAAATTATAGCCTGCCCTCAGAGAAGCAGAACGGGGGCTAACTGATTCCATCGATATATATTGTATTGCATCTATACGAAAGGAATATAGTAACTTTTTTAAAATAGAGTTTGATTGTCAGGTTGTATAAATCAGTGTTGATACTTTGAAGTTAGCAAAGTACCCAGTTTAAGTCCCTGTTTTACTGTAAAATATATTTACATTTTAAATCTTATATTATTTTAAATGTAGGAAATAGATAATGTAATATTAAGGACAAGGACAAGATTTAACTTCCAGAATAGAAGACTAACTTCAGTAGGAGGTGAATCCAGCCTTGAAGTGAAGGGGAAAAGTACACACCACAATAGTCTGTTTATGTTACTCTGCGACTACAGTGGCAAGCAAAGAACTCAGGGCAGGGTTAGGTGGAACATCGCTGATTCTCACTGGTTCGGTTGAAGTCAGTGATCTTAAGGGTCTTTTCCAACCTAAATGATTCTGTGATTTAAGACAATGATCCATTCGGTCTTTTTGCAGGCATGTTTCATTTTTCTGCATGTTGTAGGTAATTGATTCAAAATTCATATCGGTTTTGGGCTATATTAAATAATTTTTATATCTTGCATGCACTAATGCAAAAAAAAAAAGAAAACCCCACAGAAAATGGGAGTGAAAACTTTCTCTGAACAAGGCCTGAAGAATATGGCTTTATTTAATGTTTTCTGGCATGGCTTCTGCATCCATCACAGAAATTTTACCCTTTTTCTTTTGATACTATCAGCAACGTGGAAGTATAATCAATCCTTTAGTCCCAAGCTATACATCTTATATATGATTGAAGGTAGGTACATGGCCTATCTTAGTCACCTCTTTACAGGTGGAGATGCTGAACTTTTGAAACCTCTTAACTTCAAATTCAGCTTTGAAGTCAAGGACTTGAAAATGTATTCTGTCCTCAGTTTCCGCTCCTCCCTGTCCTCTCTTCCAGGATACACAGTCCAAATACACTCCTCACATTCCCCCTGGTTAGCAGGTATGTATAGTTCTTCTGAATCTGTCCATGCCTGTGGAAGCATGCATTTTCCAAGAGTCTGACATCTTTTTCATGGCAATGAAAAGTGGACAAAAATGAAGGAGGTGGAAGATGTTGAGCAAGTCCTTGGTTAAACATGAGACAGTCTATCAGTGAGGAAATAAAATGAATAAAAGAAAATAGAATGTCACATTCTTTTTCTCTTGACTTGTTCGTCTTTCTTCTGGAGACCATAACAAAATAAACCAAGTGATCTACTGAAAGGAGACAAAACTTTTCAACTTTATTATTATTTTTCTCCCGAAGAATGACTTAAGGAACAATCACAAGAAATATGTTCCACATCTTTTTCTTTCTGCCACCCTCCGACACACATGTACACGCAGAGACTCGCCACAATCTGTATTCCTCTAATATGTTCCAATGTGCTGAAATAAATATAAATGGAACATTAATTTTGAAGCAGTGTTTGTTTCTTGTCTTAGCAACCTGTATAGAAGCCTTTCTGCTATGCACTGATATGTTTATATTATTTTAGAGATATTCCACAGCTCTGAGTATTTTCTTATCCTTTACAAATACAAGAATTTCCGGGGAGATGTAAATCTTCATAGTGGCAAATCCTGTTTGGTTTTTTTGTTTGATTGCTTGAATTTTATCCTTATTAAGAAACAGCTTATGTTCTGTTATTTTTAACAGAAATACTGCCAATTACTGATGTCTTTTCCTGAAAATTTCAGAGTCGCTTTCAGGCACTCAGTCTCTCGAATCAGATCATTACATCATGCTTCAGACAAATGAACACAGTATTTGCTGCAGTATGTGATTTCTGTAGTTAAAGTTCAACATAAATAAAATTTCAGTTTCACAATAGCATCTCTGTTTCTTAGGATTCTTGAAGTTAGATTTGTCAGTTTTATATGGCAAAAAAATTGTTATAAGCTGTGGTGTTATCTAAGTAGAGGATTGCACAAAGAAAACAACAACATAAACCCTAACAGGAGAAATAAACTTGTCCTGCATGTAGATTACCTTAGTAAAGTCAGAAGACAAAACCTTGATAAAGTTGTGGGGAATGGGTCTGTTAAAATACAACTTAATAAGTTTGAAATATAAGGGGTGTAAAACAAGTGCTGTTGTTTTTATTAAGTCAGTGATTCAGATTTTATTTTTATTTCTTTGCTGGAACTAATACTTCATCTATTTCTAATTTAAAATATTATTATAGTAGAAGTTTCACTGAATCAGAGAAGCATGAAATAGCCATTTCCAAGCCATGTGGTGATGACAATAATAAAAGATTTGTTATTTTCTAGGAGTATACTTTCTATTCAGGTATTTAATTTTAGTTAAAATGCAAGACAGCTTATGACTTTTTAAAGAGAACCTTGAAGTAATTTTGGATTATTTAATTTAAATAAAGTAACACTGGATTAAACTGGGTTTCTTTGGGTTAAACAAATTATGAACTAATTTTGTAATCCAGTAATTCTCTTTCTTAAAGACCACTGCTCTTTAAGACCATTTGTATGGGTATCTGTGAAGGGAAGACAGTGGAGCAGTGTTTTAAGCATGCTTATGAAGTGTTTAAGTGTTTACAGGACTTGAATAGCTGCATTCTGTTAGTTACGGCACAAGACCAAAAATTTCATTTGTAAGCTCTAGTTACTCGTAGTATTACTTGCTGCGTGCAGTAACAATGTTAACAATGCTTAGTGCTTTGCATTACAAATTTTTAATGTTACATGCACATCGTAGGTTTTTTCCAGAAAGAAAGAAATGTGTTGATCACAATAAGAACTAGCATGGGTCTGTAGCCTCCAAAATCTCCGACTGGGAGACACTAAATGGCTTGACAAAGGGATTTTTAAAAATTTGTCTTTATCTCATCTGCCTCTTCCTTTTTGTATCAAACTCTGCAGCCATTTTTTTAATCCTAAGTAAGTTTCAATGGGTATGTTACCCAAAGATGAGTACCAGCAAAGTGCCTATTTCAAGCATTTAATGTTCCAATAGAATCTTGAAAACTGAGGAGAAAAGCAGAAGAGCTTTTTAGGTGCTTATAATTCTTGTAAATCTTTCAATATGCATTTCTAAACTCAACTGGACTTTCCATTATTTTTGGAAATGTATTTATTATCACTAGTAAGTTCCGCTAGTTATTTTTACATTGACTCATCCTTTCCTTAGGTCTGTCTAGATGTTCCTTTATTTGTGTGTGTGCTGTGCTCATCTACAGCAGACCACTGGATCTCAGAACTGTGGGCAGTAATTGAGACTTCAGCAGAGACATAAAAGAGCTGTGTTTCTAGGAAATTATATACACAATTTGCATATGTGTTTCTTACAGCTACACGCTGCGCTGTGGCAGTGGTGTCCACAGATGACCAGTTGAGTGTATTTGAAATTAAGAACTAAGTCCTTCTGAGCAGCCTTACTCTGAAAAGAATTTTGGTATACTAGACTAGTGGAAATTTCCTCAATGTTTTTTAATTCTGCACCTCAGTGTGCTCATTTCTCAAACCAAGCTGTTGTTTCTCAAGTAACAGTCCTAATGATATACTTGCATTGCAAGATTCAAGGTAAGGCTTTTTAAACTATGCATCACAATAAATACATGTGATGAAGCTTTTACAAATTCTGTCAGTGCCTTAGAGAGAGAGTCTCTAACTTTCAATTCTTTTGTGATTTTGCATAAAATAATGGATTGGAACTTAAGCAATCAGTCTTGCTATCTACTTGGTAGGTGAAAGAAGACTCTGTCTCCCTTAATTCTATTGACTGGGTGGTTCATGGGAAAAGAAAACAAACCAAACAGAAAAAAACACAGTAATTAAAACTCAGTTTTGTCACTAGTTTAGAAAGAAATGACTCTCCGCTCATATAAATGAGGAAAAGTTCTGAACAATGAATACTGATCAGAACAAAGGCCAACTGTATGAAGGACAGTTGCCCATGCAAACGTAACAGTTTGTGCACTCTGTGTATCAGAGTGGATCCACTTCAATCACTTTCTACTTTTTGTTCAAGGATATTGGGTATTGCTAACAGCAGCAGATTTAAACTTGAGAGGGACATCCTGTGCATACATGTTTTACCACTGAGAAGTTTGCAGAAGTTAAAAGTATGAAAACGGACAGATGAAGCTATTTTATCTTCAAAGTGTTTTCATCCACAAGTGAAATCTGGATTTGCTTAGAGAGAATTCATTAGTCTGTTTGAATAGGTATGCTTAGGGTGATTTTTATTTACAGGGAAAACACTTAGCATAAAATGAAATTTCATTGAAAAGTTTGCAATGACAAACCAATGCAATATATTCAGTGTGGTGGGCAGTACAAGCAGTAGATAAAATTCCCTCTCCATCTCTCTCTCTTTCTCTACAATAAATTTCATCATAGTCACAAGAAACCTTATAGGCAGTGGATATCCCCTTGTTTGGAGATTTCCAAACCAGTTGGGTCTCTCTTGTGTTTAGTAAATTAATTTTTTCAATGAATTCTCATCAAGTTTCTAATTATAATATCTTTAAATTTAATGTTTGTCTTTCTGATGAAAGACAAACATTTTGGGGGCAGTCACAAGGGACATGAATAATTTCTTTAGAAGCTTATCTAATTAATTACATTTCTCTGTAATGTCTTTAAAATTTGAACTGCCATCATTTCATTAATTTAGATAAAAGTAAATCTTTAGCGTTTAAGTATGACACTAGTGCTGAGAATTCTGATAAGCTCAAGGTTCATTGTATTTTTATCGTTAAGATAAAAAATGTGTTTAAAATCTTTCAGATTAATGATTCACATATTAACTTTTATTTGATTTCAAATACATTTGAAATATATTTGGTTTCAAATACATTATTATTTCATGGCATAAATGTTTACCTCACCTGTTAATAAGTGAAATTATATGATGCAAAATGGACATAAATATTACTCTTGCAATATTTTGGTGGGGATTTCTTTTTCTTCTGTAACATGTTTCTTTCAGAACTAAAACTTTTGACTCCTTCAAATGGGAAGTCTGATGTCTTGTAATCTTTCATATCCTATACAGATGGAATCATAATATTTCAGGCTATTCAGAAAACATGAAGCCTTTGTGTAGAGCACTAGTACATTTGATGATAGCCTAGTTTTGTCTTTTGAGATTGTTATCCTTATGCTATTTCAAAGTAATGTTAGCAGAGCAATTGAGATTGACACATTTAGATTTATAGGTGGAGCCTCAAAAATTATGTCTGTCTTCAGCATACAAGGAGAAAAAAGGATGCAAGAGTTAGGGTTTGATCAGGTCACAACACAAGTAACTTTGATTGAAACCACAAAAAATACAGTGTATATAGCAATTCCTTCTTTAATCATCTCTGCCACTTGTAGGGCTGCCACCAGTTGCTACCTGCCCACTGGTGGAGCCTGATGTACTTCTGCTTTGTAGACATTTGTTATGAGAGGTACAGTGACTACCAGGCAGTAGGAACTTCTGGCCTGCCTTTCCCTAAGCCAGTGCTGTACTGCCAGAGAACAGAACCCACATGGACTGATGAAAGCTTTGGGCAGGTACTAAACTATCACAACAACTGTGAGTAAGTTGGTACCCTGACTTACAGAAGCAGCTTTCTTGCCTGCAGTAATAATTTAGGCAAAAGTACGTAGTTCAATTTCAAGTCAGACCTAGAGTTTAATTCACACAGTGTGCAGTTCTTCAAATTGTTGATGATATAAACAAGATAAAATATTATGATTGTGAAATAATACTAAGAGATGGATTTTGAAACCGGTGTTGAGTTAATTGTAGAGGTATGAATGTGCTGTAGAATAGTGTTTTAAACTCTTTGAATCAGCTGGTCACCTCAGTTTAAATTGAATTCTTGTTTTCGGTCTTTGGGAAAAATAGTCTAAAATATTTATAAATGGTTTCTTAAAATAAATTAGCTATACTGAATTGAAGGAAAGGCACTAGAAACTGCCTGTGAAATCTGTTCAGGGTAGAATGTGAACTGTTGGTTTAGCTTTTCTTTCCTTACAGTTTGATAAGATTATTCTACTTTTTATGATGATAAACACTTTTGTGCAAAATAGCTTTATATTGTAAATAATGAGGCTTTATTTCGGTGAAGAAAGAAGTTCATGGGTCATATTTTTGGTCAGTGGCAGATGAATCAAAGTGCTTTAATAGTCCAAAGTACTACCTAGTTTTGCCTATGTCAATCTACCATCTGTCTTTCTCACAATGTGGGTCTCCACATTAATCGTATTTGTAATGAAGAAATAATAGATGTGCAGTCAGAACAACTAATAGAGTAAAATGCTCTGTGTTCTGCCAAAGATAAACAAAGAAATAAATCTATGTTGTTTACAGCCTTTCCTGTTCCACGTCTAATGGACTTTATCAATAAAACAATACAAACTTCATCAAAGAAAAATCTTAACAATTTAGTCCAAGAAAGGTCTTCATCGAGCTAATCTCCAACAAATACTGTTTGCAATAGGGATCTATTTATTCTTTTCAACTAGAAAATACTGGCCATCCTTCTTTATCTCATGCTCCAACTCTACGATCCATTACAGATAAGACAACCCAATTAAGCAAGGACAGAAGACAGGAAGAGTATCGTTACTATGTAAGCATGTATGTATCAGTCCCAAATTAAATATGCTTACCTTTTATGCTTTGATTTATTTTCTTAGGGAACCACAGTCAAGTGTCCCGGGTGCCCATTGCTATCAAAGTTCTTGATGTAAATGACAACGCTCCTGAGTTTGCATCAGAGCATGAAGCCTTTTTATGTGAGAATGGGAAGCCTGGACAAGTAAGTTTCTCCATATTTTTAATGTTTTGTACTTTGGTGTGTGAGAATGCGGTGCAGTTTCTCCCTGTCATCTTTATTCCCAAAGTGTGTGTCTTTGTGTTCATGCTAACAAGTCTTAACATTCGCTTAAGATAAACCCATGATTGTATTCTGTGGCACATCTCTCCATATATGGACACACCTATTTTTTTAAATGTAGGTTTTATGTTAAAGGTAGGTAGCTTGGGACAATATCCAGACAAAATTCTGAGTCTCTTTAAGCTCCCACTGTTTCCACTGTTTGATGGAGCTCATCAGTTCATAGGTTCATGTGTGTTAATAGGTAAAAGTATAATCCAACCTGAATTCCAGTTCGGTTGTTGAACTATATTGCAGCTGGTCCCAGGTATAATTTAGAAGAAACACTTAATAAAACTATTTCCCCTTATCCATATCTGAGTTAGAATCTCTATCTGTTTATTTCTTACTTATCTATTTCAATTAGGGAAAAAAAGCAAGAAAGCAAACGAGAACTTGATGGAAAGTCAAGTAATCTGTAGCTCCATATGAAATATCTAAAGAGGGATAGGATGTTGGAGAAGTGGAGCTCAAATTTTTATGGTACTTCACAAAAAAAAAAAAAGACTTAACAGGTTGTTTGCTTCTTGATTTAATGAAGTTAAAGGATTGGGAAAGGAATTTACATAACACTCTGCAAGGTGAAATAAACATGGCAAGATCTCAGAAGCAAGATTTAACCTGTATAGCCTTTTTCAAGGAAAATGAAACACGGTTCTTAAAAGGCATCCATTTTGAATGACAAATGTACAGAAATAGAGAAGAATATCTCATACGCCACACAAATGACAAGATAAACATTCAAGAAAATGTACGGACTTTTAAAATGTAATACAGTGTAAATGAGATTTAACTTTTGTCCAGCTTGTTGTAACATGCAGTGTTTCTCAATTCACTGTTTTTAAACTTTCTCATTTATTTCTAGATTGTGACATTTTATTTAAACAAACAGCAGCTGACAGCATGACACTAGTCTTGTTAATCTAACTATTTCTGTGTCTCATGTGGGTGTTAGGCATTAAATTCACTATTCTCTGAAGAAAGTTACCTGACAATAGAGTTAGAAATTATTTTCTTTTAGTAGTATTAAGAGACAACCTATATAGTAGTAAATGACAACCTATCCCTGCCAAGACTGGATTGTTACACAAGATGATTTGACTTCTAATGCCCCTTTATGTTTATTAAAAAGGTGTCAAAAATGTGTCATTTAAGAAATGAGAATTTTCTCTAACCACTGAAAAGCAGATTATTGAAATGTGCCCTTATGGGCAGACAGTTATGTTACTATTGGTATTGAAGTTCTTCTAGCTCAGAGTGGATTTCTGTTTAGCTCAGGGTGGATTTCAGATGCCAAGTAGTTACGTTTTCTAGGCTATATTAAATTCTAATGAATATACTTTTATCCAGGGCTCATAAGCTTCTGTGAAACCAGAAAAACTGTGTTTCACAGTGTTTTCTGAATGTATATATCTAGGTATTCCTATCAAATTTCAGGTAGTTTAAGAGATGGTGAAAAATGTTCGCTTTTCATTTTGGAATAAAACACTAAATGAGACGATTAAGAGTCAGCTAGTAAAAGAGGTTTTGTTTAAGTGCTTATGGAAAATTTTCATTAAACCATGACGTTCTTCATCTTACCATCACCTTTTACACTCTTGATCTGATGGCAGATGTCACTCTTGAGCATGAATCCTTGTGTGAACTGTACAGATGGTTATTAAATATTTGGCTGCTAGCATGGATGAGGTGGCACTGATCCTGCAATTTATTCTGTTTTAAACAAATAACGTTATTGGAACAGTAACCAATCCAGAATAATGACCAAGGTTAGGTTCTAAATTTAAGTTGTCATTCAAAAATTATCTGCTCCTGTAAAGATTATAGTATCTACACTCCCTGACTGTTTTTTTCTTATTCTTGTTGTTATATATTCACATTTAGCAAGAAATCATATTAATCAGGCCAGAAGTAGAATTAAAAGAATTAGATATCTCAGCTATGAAATAGCTAATATGAGAAAGACACTGCTCTTTTACATAGTAGCAAAAGCCTAATTTGGATATTTCTCCAAAGTTTAAACTTGCCTGTTACATGTGAGGGAAAGGTGCAGTTGTGTTATGGTATTCCAGTCTATTTAATTTTGCAGTTCAACTTAAACCTAAGTTCAAATCAAATTTGAATTACCATCAGGGAGATTACATTTGAACCTTTTATGAAACCTTATTTGCAGCCCATAAATATATTGAATCATCAGTTCAGTTCAGTTTGTAAGTGTTCTATTTTGGGTTCTGATATAATTGCAAGTGGCAAGTGCAGCTGCTGGTGAAGTGACAGAATGTATTAAAAAGTGTTGATGTATAACATTGCCAGATGCATTTCCTTTCCTTTAACCTACCTCTAACAGTAGAGGTACTACATCTAGCAGGGGAGGAAAGAGAGAGGTGGAGGAAATGTATGTGTCCATGCACATATTTATGTGCTCCTTGCACATTTTTACACACAACAAAAAGTTGCCAGAAATATTTTTTGTCAGTTTCAGGAAAAAAAAAAGTGAATGTACTGTTACAGTACCTCTAAGCTAACCATAAACCAGCTCATGCCTTTACCTGTTATTTCTTTGTTTTGCATAATTCCACTTACTAAAGCCAGAACATTCATGGTTTTGCTGGCTATAGCCATACAGTTGATTGTTCTCCAGCCCAGCCAAACTCTTTTCCTATACTCCTAGAACAGAGCATCTGTATGTAGAGTAAAAAATGTGCCTCATTTGCTATTCCTCAGTCCATACCCAGGCTTTTCCAGTGAAGTGCTGTTTGCTCAAAACAAAGCCACAAAATTTTCAAACACTTAAGTAGTGCAATGATGTATCAGTGCACAAGCCAGTGTTCAAACTACAGCAATATAAAACCAAGTAAAATGTTCCTCTAGTCTCTTGCAATTTGTCTCTGTTTTATTCAGTTCTCCTAATAGAATTGGCTTTTTCTAATGGAAGAAATCTTCAGACAGATCTTTGTCTCTCTGAAGAGTCAAAGCTCATTCAAATTGCAAAAATGGAGGTTCTAGCAGTAAAGGGCTGGCTATAGCTGAAAAGACAAAGTTAAAATTGTACTGATGAGTCTACTGCTTATAGTGTTTTTACAGGTTGCCAAGTAGTTCAGAAATAACCATGAACACCAACGTAACTGCAGAAGTTTTTTCACAGTTGGAAGAACACTTTTAATAAAAGTAGGGAACAGTTTACTAATGATAAGGAACCATTCTAAATTAGATTAACAAGTTGCATGGCAGGGAAAGACTTTTAAACAGTATCATATATTAAAATCGCACATAGATGGTTACAATACATTTATAAGAACTTTGTTTTGCTGTTTATCCTTCTACACCATTCATTATGATTATACTGGTAATCTTTAATGAATATTATTTCAGGCATATATGGCTTTGTAGAAATGCAATTCAAACCTGCAGACTACAATGCCAAGTCAGCCTAGATGATCATTTAACTATTAATTTCAATCCAGAGCTGCCTGTTAAGCAAAAAATGCTGATTTACTATGTTTCTACTCAATGTGTGTAGAGTCAAATATATGCATGAATTTTTAATACAACATCAAAGTTGAAATTTTACATGGAAGAATTTCAGAAATTTCGAGACTGATCAGCCAAAGGGTTATTATCTTTCACTGTAGTGCTTGTGGATACGTAGTGAAAAAATCAGTTCTTGTTTTCTTTATTGTTAGTATTGACCAATTTTATTATAGGGAACACCTTTGTTATGCTTGTTATTACTAGGAAAGAAAAAACATCCGTAGTGATAGGTAAGGCAGGTCAGTGCTGGAAGATTCCCTACCATGTTATGAACCACAAACTAAGAGTTGGAGAAGTACTTCAATAGCGTTCCATTACATGCTCACACAACACTAAGCAATAAAGTATGCACATCAGCATATTAATAAAAATGTGGTAATGAGAATTACCGGACTTTTCTCACCCCTATGGAGTAAAAGATACAGCAGCTTTGTATCACTATATATATGTTATGCTGGTTTTTTTTAAGAGCTTATTGTAATGTAAATGCACAAAGAAATAAGGTTGCTATGGGAACACTAACTCCTAATTCCTTGAAGTGTGCAAGTAACATACCAACTGTAGTATTGCACTAAGTCTGTCTTTTGCACGTAATTTTTGGTGCATTTTCAGAGGAAGAATGATTTGGTAAACAATAAAGGAAATGGATGAAAATAACTGAAATATAAGAAAGAATTCTATAGGGCATTAAGAGGTATCTATAGTTCCTGGGGAAAAAAAAAAGGGGGGACAAAGAATATGCCCAGTTTCTATTTCTTGAAAAATTCCAATCTAGATGATATTCTAAGCTTATTTCGTAAAATATCTGTGAGCTAAAAACCCATATTACTAATGCTCTGGGCTACTGGTTTTCAGGTATATTAATTGAAAACCTGGAGACAGTGAAGTGATTTTTTACAGTCAACTCTTTTACATAGTAAATGCTGGAAAGAATTAACAGTTATGTAGCCAGTAGAGACAAAAATTGCATAACTGCCTGATAAACTGCACCTATTATGTGCAGTTGACCTTCCAGACTTCACTATGCCATTATCCTTTTTCCCTATTGCTTTCCCATTCTAGCAGTGTTTGAAAAATGGAACAGTCATAAAATATATCTGTCTAAAGATACTTATTCAGGATTCCATTCTAAACCGCACTTAGCTGTGATGCAGAATTACTAGTACCTACACCAGCCCTGGGCCTGATGCATATGGATAGTTTAGTACCCTATACCTCTGCAAAGAGAAAGCTGAAAATGTTCCACCTCTGCAAAAGGGTCACCTCTGCAGTGAGACAGACAACATCTGCTTATATATTTTTCAGCTATTTATATTTTTTTCACACTGCGTAGCTCTCTTGGATCTATTATGCAGCTATTAGATTGGAGACCAACTTCTTTAAGCAAAAGCTATTCTAGGTCTCTCAGATGCAGTTATCAAAAAAAAAAGTCTATTTATGTGGTATTTAAACAATCTAAAACTTATTCCTGTAGATTTTTGTTAATAAATCTGACCTATCCAGGATATGATAGGCAAGGAATTAATTGTCTCAAATTCGTTCCTAGGTTGTCTTACAAATTATGTATGCCTATGTCATTTTTAATCTGGCATGTTGACAAATGAGAAAGTGTCCAATAGAATGAAATAGTGTTTTTCAGTACAGTATGTTTATCAGGAGTGTGAATACTTAATGAGAGCATTTTCTGTTGTAGGTAATTCAGATTGTCAGTGCCATTGACAAAGATGATCCTAAAAATGGACATTATTTCCTGTACAGTCTTCTTCCTGAAATGGTCAACAATCCAAATTTCACCATCAAGAAAAATGAAGGTAAATATGAAGCATATCTAATGTGTATCTGAACAACTTAGTTTTGAATTGCTGTGTTGACTTCCAATTACTTCACCAGTTTGTCCCTTGGGCAATTACAACGTATATAATCTGTTTAACGGTACCTTCATTATATCTCTTAAGCTATTTCCAATATCTTTACAGTAGATAAGAAGAAAGTAAAACGAATACTGATTTTAGATCCAGAAGACACCTGACTGGCTTAAATAAAATGAAAGGATAGATTTACTGCCTGTTTTATTTGTATTAATTTTAAATTCTAGACGTATGCTGTAAGGTGAAAATCTGAAATGATGTTGGTAAATAAATGTTGATCCTACGTTGACTGGATATAGGTGGGAGCATAAAATTAGGTAGCTACTAAATCACCCAAAGGAAACAGCTTTTAAGCCTGTTTGTTGTGTGTATAAAGTTTCCAAAGTGTTTCAGTTAGGCGCTTTTACTAGAAAGAGAAATCTGCTAGGTCAGCAAAGTCCAGAAGGGCACTTAGTATCACTAAGCTTTAGAGCACTGGAAGGGCATGTCATTTTGTAGTACTCTAGAAGTGGAATTTCATGCATGCTGGAAAAAGAGACCCATTTAATATTGTTGAGCAATAAATTCACACTGATCTTTTGGCACACAGATGTATTTGAAAGTCATGTGACAAAGAGCTAGCAATGAGCACAAGGATGCTATGAATAGTGTTTTATGTATTCATACTTACTTGAATATTCAGCAAAGTTTTTCCATCTTGCCTTTTTTTTTTAATTTTTTTTTTTAATAAAACACTACCCAGTCAGGAATTTTAGTCAATTTCCATCTCTCATTGCCCTTATTTGAAATTATAATGAAGGAAATCCGTATTTACTCCATTACTAATAGGAAGTTGTATGTGTGAGGTGTATGTGCATGAGTGTAAAAGTAGTACATGAAATGTCAAATAAAGAGAAAATGTTGTTTTCATTTTTTTATTCTAGCTGTTCCAACCAAGAAGAATGATGGCACCATTTTGTTAAATGATACTATAAAAACCTAAATTCTTAAATCTGTTTAAATATAACCTGAATTTTTCTTTTCATTAGACATATTTTTCTCTTATAGCATTCACAAAGTGTATCTCTAGTTATATTTGTACTTTCATGTAGGAAATAAGTTTCTGTGTGTTTTCTGCACTTACAGGAGTAGATAAACCAAAACTCTTCAAAAAGCATTTCATAATCATCAGTAGTGTAACACAAACTGAATTAAGCATCCAAAATGTGAGGTGGTTTTCTTTGCACAGCATGACAGAGAAAAGGTCTTAGCATTGTCCTTCCAATCTGTTACCCATTTAAGACCCACTCTTACTCTTAGTCACAGCCAATGGCAAAGTGACTCCTGATCTGAGAGGAAGTGAGAAACCTTTCTATATAACGTGGTTTAGAAAAATAACTCCAATTTTGTTACAATGTTGCCACGGAGTTTTACACAGTTTTTAATCCGTTTTAATCAGTTAAATGTGTAAATCCTCTAAAACAACCAACTGAAATCTCTTGAAATTAAAAATCCATTTGAAGACACTTTTCTGATTTAATCTTTCAGTATCCAGGAATAAAATTCCAACTATGCATACCATCCTTTTCCATCAAGATTGCTCAGCCAGTTCTGGTTGATGCTAGAATATGATGTCCCACAGGAAGTAAATATTCCTGTCAAAGCCAAAATCAGGGTATAATTTGGTTGCGGTGAGGTTTCATGTCACTTAAACATCATAAATCTTTAGTAAGGCTTTATTTAGTTATGCCACTTAAACAATGAACTTGATCATGACTTTGTCTTGTGTATATCTGCTAAATAAGCATGAGCGATTATTCTTGTTGAAAAAACTCCAGTATTCCTAAAAAAACTGAACTCACAAGTCAAATTTCTCCTTAGTTTTAGTGAAGAGTGTCTAGGCTGTCTAAAAGCCAGTTTGGTGTGGTTTATTAGAAGCAATGTAAGAAAATGCCTATAAAAAACTCTACTCTCATTTCTGAAGAACTGTGTTTCTGAGGATCAGATCAGTGCATAACCCACTTAGGCTTGGAACAGAAAAACGTTTCCTTATACTGGTGGACAAAATCCTTGACATCTTGCTGACCGTGACCTCAGCCTCAACTTCCTCCCATATTCTTGGCCTTGCCAAATTCTTCAAGGTGGCAGAGACTGCTTTGATGGCTGCTGAAGAAATGCTGTCCTCTTATGGATATTATAAATGGATTGCATTTTCTCAGGAAACCTAATATGGAAACCCAATCTTTTATTTGCTAGAATTAGTAAATTTTTTCTTTATTTAAATAGATTTTTCATATTTTGCCTTTCTCCAAAATTCTCTCAAGTGCAGACAAGAAACAAAAGTACGTCTCCTCAAGAGAATTTGTGAAATGATATTACCCTTTTGGATTCTTTTGCGCTATAGATAACATTGTGGTATTTGGCAATTACTTCTCCATGAAGTAATAATGTTATCTGATCTGGTGGCACTAATATGCAAATGACATGGTTTGGCATCTGCCATCGGAAGAAAGCTGTGATGTTTTTTCTGTCCCTCATTCTAAAGAATATCTAAGATGCATGTATTTTGGAATTTTCTCTTGCTATATGGAACATAAGCATCCACATAAGCATAACCATTAATTAATTTAGTTTGTTGCCTGCAGGCTAATTCTATTGTTTAAACTGGTCAGATTGTCCTAAGGCAAGTTCACATGATGCTTCAGTAATTAACTGTGGCGCCCAAATATACTGCAAATACTGTGATCAGATACGTTGTTATCACCAAATACGTTAAACTGAGTAACACAATTGTGTATCTTCATGGGAAACCACAAAAAAACTACTTCTCCTAAGATTATATAATGTATTATAGAAATTATCCTGTGATCATATCAGAATCTGTTCCTTGAAATGGTATACCAGTATCCTTTATTTCTTTGGTCTATTAAATTTGCATATTTACCATCCCTTCTGTAGACAGGATACCGAAAACAGTAAAGGCTGTAGTGCTTTTTTGATGTAATGTAAAAATGTAAATTTAAATGTCATCATGCATCTCACTGAATGTCTCTAGATCATGTCTTAGAAATCTTTACTTTTTATGTCTCCTGGTCTGTTCTTTCTGTTCTTTTCTGAACTCAAATGTCTGTTACTGAGTAGTATTTCTTAGGCTTTGTGCCTTGGCTAAATGGGCAGCTACTGATAACCTGAAGTAAAGCAATCCTACTCTCTCAAACTGTAATACAAGGAACACCAATCATTTAGATTGCCAGATACATAAACCTTTTTCCCTTCACAAGAGAAATAATAAACTTATGTAATAAAAATATAGGAAGTTAATGCAACATGGAAATCATGTAATGTTTTTCGTGTTAGTCCTGATGACCCAACCTGTGACTCCATGATATAACAAATCCTTAACTGCATAAACTCATATAGACTGAGTACTCACTTATTTTTCACATGTCTTTGTGCTGGGTTTCTGTGTAGGAACAGAAATGGGAAAAATTAAAATAAATGTTTTGTATAGTGTGTCTGACAAACTTCAAACCAGAAAAAACTTAAAACTTCAGATGAAAACATATGACGTTTAGGCAGATGTTGATGCACTCTAGTAATGTGTTGTAGATTCCTTAGCTGAATGAAATTAACCCTTCCAAAATGCTGCAGGATCACAATAAATGACAAAAAACTGACAGGAATTTAGACAACTCATAAGGATTTTGTACTGTCATGGCATCAGTAAATTGAAATGAGACCTCTGGGAATTAGCATTTGTTGATAATCTTTTTTCAGGTGAGCCGTCTTCATGAAGCGTTACCTAAAATCTAATGCCAGTATGTGGATCATCTCCTGCATCGCAAACAATAGGCTCACAGCAATACCTGTTTTCAGCATTGATTTCCTAATGTTCTTATGGTTTCCTTAGGTGGTAGAAGTGAGAACAGAATTTCATGATAAAAGCATTTTCGCAGATGTGAACATTTTGGTATGCTACCAATGTAATTTTTACTTTCAAAATATAGCAAATACATCTTTGCCATAAAGTAAAAGAGACTTAAAGTTTTTCCCAAAAGATGTTTCCATTGCTATTCCATTTTTCTTATGCCAAATTCTGTTTCCTAATGGAATAAACCCCAAATCATATGTTCTACAGTGCCTTTGGATGCAGTGACTTTGGATTTCTTCTGACAGAAGAAATGGTGCATGTCTGCAGTATAAATGTAATATTACATATCTCTTACTAGGGCTCATGTAGTAGAAGTCACAGGGTTTCTTGGAACATGGACAGGCCTTATCTTTGGGTTAAGAGAACCATCTTATTGGCTTTCATTCTTATTCCTGCAGAAGTCCAATAGCCTTACAAGTAACCAATCTCTCCGCTCCCCAAAATATTCAGTGTCCATCCAGTGATTTGAGCTCTGAATTTGGGCCAACCTGATTTTAGTGAATGCATAGTAAAGAGGGTTTTTTTCTTTTTAAATTGTAGCATTCTATATACTTCAGTGACAAACTGTTCTGTTGGTTCTCTATAACAAACAATATTTATTCTCAGCCATGCTTAGTCTATTACACCTATGATACCTATAATATCTCCAAGAATGTTCATGTTTAAATGTCCATTTCTTTTGTTCTTTCCATCTAGCAAGTTTAATCTGTCACTTATGTCCTCATTGTGCCACCCAGAAAATATAGGCAATGTGTCATGTATTTAAAAGGAAATAGCCTCGTATAATTGCTTCAATCACTAAATGGTTTGCATGGCTTTATATACTGTTACACATCTTAATTTAAAATATTTGCTATTTCACATCACTTCTTTACCATTAATAAACAAATATTTCTAAGCTATTTAGAAATGGCCAGAGAAGACAATTACATGCAACCTCTTTTAGATGTCCTAACAATGAAAACAAATTATCAGCACTGCTTCATTTTTGAAAGTACTTCTGTGTCACTATGTTTTTAATGTGATAAAACCTAGATTTTTTCCACATCTTTTTCCTGAAAATATTTTTAGCAGCATCTGTCAAATGCATACCTGGAGGGTGAGTCTTTTGTTCCCACAAGAGTAGCTCTCATGTTAAAATGAGTTTCTTTCCCTGAATCAGTTTCTTTTGGCATTTCTCGATAAGTCTCTCTGCCATTGTCTCAGCTGCCAGCTAAAGCTCCTTCTGTGATTTTGATTGACTTTTCTTTCCAAATATATACCTCAGAGAGCTAAGAGTTGGCACTGCTATTTCATTGCCCTCCTTCCACTTTGCCCAATTTCAAAGTTAACCCACTGACCTCAGGTACAAATTGCCTTAGCAAGGACATCATTAAACTCATCATTTCTTGATGGATGTACAATGAACATCTAGAATAACAGCACCCATATGGTCCCTTGGATATAAGCAGTAAATCCTCATACATTTTTGCAGTTTCACACAATTTTTCAAGAGCCTTGGGAAACTCTGGCCCAGCTGCCATCTGCACTAGAGGGTGTTTCACAATGGCAATTTTTGAGCGAAAGCACATGCTTATATATTTCTAATGTGTTTAAATATCATCCTCATTTCTTTTAGATATCAATAATTCGACTTTCATGGTACAGCTCTAAAATGTACCAAGTCACATCCTTGTTAGTGGTTTTCTTGAAAACCAAAATTAAGTGATGTAATCAGGGATGTGTCTTGCATCCTATAAGTAAATATTTTACTACGATGTCTGTCAGTATTAGTGGTATGAAGTAACATCTAGAAGACTGCACGTAAAAGTGCAGAAGAATATGCTGCATAATCTAGGAAACAGCACTGATCAGCATCTCTCTTAATAGGCATAGTTTTGTCACCAGAAGTCATAAGGAATACTTGCATAGCAAGGTGCATTCAGTGTGAAAGCAGTAGAGTTAAAAATAAATTATTCCAATATATTAAGAAACAACAAACACAAATTAACCTATAACCTGGCACTTCTGTGCCAGAATCTGCCATCCACAGGCACACATCATGTTTCTCCAAGAGTGTTCATAGTGTGAAAAAATGTATTATAAATTTCATATTATCAATACTTTTCTCAGCATGACATTAAAACTGGAGCTGTTTAAATAGCAAAGCTCAACATTTTTATAAACTGAGGATACCAGAACAATCAAAGATTATTGACTTTTTGTATGAATGACATAGTTATTGATGAAATTGTTAATATAAAATTATTGAAAGATTTCCTTTTTAGTGTGGGTGATTTTGTTCAATAAGTTCTTTTTTGCTTATGTTATAAATTGTGACATAGATTTTATAAGAAGAAATGCAAGAAAGCATAAAGATGATGTTGATGTTTTGCTGAGTAGAAAGGTCTAAGTTTTATCAGAACAAATCATGTGATAGTTAAGGTAGCTAAGCTCCATGAAAAATTTTAGTTCTGTAGATTTAGACTCTTCTGACATTAAATTGTATTTCTGAAAACTCTTAATTATTCTTTCAGATGCATGCTTACCTTTTTCAGTTAAAAACAAAATGTGATTTACAGGCCTGAACTACTATATTCTACTTACGATCTACAAGTTATAGTACAGTGCTGGGTCTGAGTCCCTTTCTAGGAGTAATGTCTCAAGCATGTCTTGGTCTGTGTGCTGGGAAGCATGTAAGAATTATGTTCTGGCTGTGTGGTGATAAGAGAACACCATGCTACCTTACTGCTGCCAGATTAAACTACAACGCTCCCTCACTATTGGAGCAGACAGGCAGGAATATCATGGCCTGAAAAAGGAAAGGACAGATTTAAGCTTCTACTTCATTAATATGCAAAAAAGTGGTACTCAGCCAGTGCAAATACTTTTCCTGGAGTGAGTGGATGTGCATTAGGTGGTAAGTGACAAGTCCCTGAAATAATTTGTTTTTATAACATGGGAATGCAGAGGAAAAGCATTTCCTTATTTATTATACTTAGGTTTCTTCATCTTTAGTCCTTAGACAATTGACCTGATTGAACCTGCTTTGGATCAGAAAATATGTTAGATTATTCTTTGTAGGAAAAGGAATCAATTTTCTTATTTACGTATCTGACAATTCTAAGATGTAATATCCTATGAAGTAACAGACTGTGTCTAAAGACTCAAAAAGATGAGCCCTTTCTGCTAGTGATTATGTGATAACCAACTTGAGGCAGAAATTGGTACTATAGATCTTTAGACTATTCTCAAATTCTAGAAGACTGGTAGAATTTCCAGTTAATGATAATATTACCAAGGGACCCCAATACATTCCAGTAATGCTCAGAAGTCTTGCCAGGCACTGAGTGCATATCCATTTCCACTATATAATTTCACATTGCAGTTGAAGTAACATATTCAACTACTTTCTACTATAGCATTTTGCAGTCCTAGCAGGGTTACACTTTTCTATGGCACAGTAGTGTTAGTCCCATCAAGTCTGAGAATGTCAGTGAAAATATTCTCAGTATATATCTTTCATACTCAGTTGCTTTCTGCTTCCTTTCCCCTTTCTTTCTTTACTATCATCACTATTGACTATGTTCTGTTATTCCCTGATGTTCTGTTTTCCCTTGATGTTGAATATCAGTTAAGTGCGATTTGAAACAACTTCCCTGGCATACGAGGATGTGATGTTATTTTCTGAAGTGAAGATTAGGTTAACGTAGATGGGAAACCAGCATTTTTCCACTCCAGTCCTTTGTGTGCCACTTCCTTCACTGACACCTGCTTCTGCTGTCTTTCCCGTCTTTCTTCTTGCATGCAGATCACTGCTCTTTCCGGACTCCCTTCTAATTAGAACCACAGAACAGGTGAAGACTAAGTGCAGTTCCTCTGCAAACATACTTTTTAACCTGATCTGGATTATTTACACCTTCTTAGACTGGTTATGTGCTTTTCACCACTTTGATAAGCTAAAGAGATGAATCCTTCTTGGTGCACAGAGCTGCTCTAGCTGAAACTGAGTGTCAGAAAAATAGAATCAACTCTTCAAAGACTCCACTACCAAGCCTCTCCACACTTTGACCATTCTGTCTCTCTTGTCCATCTGAAACCTTATTCACTCCTCTCCTGTATTCAGGATACAGGGCTCCAGACAGATTCCCTCTCTCCTCCGCCCTAAGCCAGATGTGATCCATCAAGTCTTCCTTCGACTGGACAGGCGAACCCGATGAATGAACCAGCAAGGAAGGGGCCATCTGGTAAGCCGATTGTCCTGTTTTAGGCATCTTTAGGCTCTTCTTCAGCTCTGCTGTGTTCCCCGGCACATCTGTACTTTTTACAGTTTTGTAGCTAGCAAAGTGTTTCTCTGGAAGTACTTATGTTCCAAATGCTGTTTAAACTTTCAGTCCTGTTTTAGTTTAGCTTTGTGACAACAACTTCTTCCCAAGCCTTGCAAATACAAACTTTCAGACAATTACAGAACAGTTGGATATGCACATTGGAAAATGAGACTAATGTCCACAGCATCACATCATTGCAGATAGCGCGTCTTTTTTCCATCATATGAATCAATCACAATTACATAGCTGTTTCAGGACATTTACGTAAACATGACCCAGCCCAAAACAACATAAAATGTGAGTGGTGAAATACAGGATAATACTGTATATATGCAGCATGCCAGTATGCATACATGACCAAAGAGACTTTTACTTCGCTCATTCTTAATTTATTGTTTGTGCTGCTAGCAACATGATGTTGCCAAGGTGTCAATTATGTTTCATTTTATAAATCAAACTAATTAAGAACCAGATGCAATCTGAGTGAAAAAGATCTGAGGTCAGTGTTGTGCACCATATGTACAACTGTAGTTACTCATGATGAGGAGATAGATTGTACAGCTGTGAATTTTCCTGCTGTAGGAGTTTCATTGTGCTCGGATGGTGTAACATAGTTATGTTTCTTTTTCCAGTTTATTTCTTTAATTTCATAATAAAACTGAAGTGAGCCATACTGCCATGACATTAAAAGACTAAGTAAGGGATAAAAGGCATGAAAACAAGACAGAAAAGGAAAAGAATTTGGTCAGCAAATTAACATGAAAGTAAATGTATTTTAGTAATTATATGGAACATGAAAGAAAGAAATAACAGAGATAAGAACAAATTGAATCTTCAGCGTGACTTCATTTCAGACACATAATGGGGAAAATAAACATTAAATCAGGGTCTCAAAAATGAACTGCTTAGCAGACAGAAAGGTGTTTTTAATGATTACAAAACTTCTCAACTAAGTGCTGTCAGGACAACAATAAGATCTGCAGTACTATCTCTTTGGAATTTGTCTTCCAATGAAACATTGCTCCAATAGCCTTTTCATTTTCAGAGGTTCCCTAAGTGCTTTAAAAACATAACTCCTTGAAAGCTAACAACACCCATGATTTATATTCTAGAACTTTAAACATATTTCTACGTTAATACGTTATTAAATGGGTTTAATTCACTGAGTAGGAGGAATGATGTCCTAGAGCTGAAGGTTCTGGTAGGGCCTCTACCCCTTCACTGCTTCAATATATTACCTGACAGAGACATATTGCATCTTGAGAAGTCCACCCCTGTTTTCACCTTATTGTTAGGCTTTGGGTTGTTTTGAATATTTGGATTTTCTCTCTAAGTAACTAATCAGTAATTATGTCATTAGTCTGTTTTTATTCCTTTTTTTGCACCTTGCAAATTTATTGGTTGCTCTCATTATGGAATATTTCTTTGTTTTATCATGTTCTAAATACAGGCTGTTGAGGGTGAATAAAAATTATTAGTTGCTCTAATTATACTTTTCTTTTGTCAGTTAATGAGGAACTAAAGAGTCCCATTTTAAAGTTTCAGTTGTAGTAAAGATTAAAAGAACCCCAACACTCTTGTCCTAGAGGAAGAATCTAAACAGACTAAAAATAAAAACAGTGTAAGCAGGAGTCATCACATATTAGCTGTTAAATTTTCCTTTGATTAGTAAAAACCTCCTTTTAGCATTATAACAGATACAAAGCATACAGACTGTTTTGCACATAGTTTCTCTGTTAAAATAGAAGGTATTAATTTTTCACACTTAGCCTCAAGGCTTGTCTGATAAACCATCGCACAGCTAACATTATAATGTGAATTAAAAAGACAAAGACCATGTTCCAATTTGCATTTTGTTTTGAAGCAATTACACAAGTGGTGTACAGGAAGTAAGTAATTACTATTGGAATTACACTCCTCCTTCCTAAGAAGTGACCGTTACATTGATTATTATGTGAACTCTGCGTCTATACATTCTCCTAAACTTGACTGGTGTGGCCATATTTATTCCATACCCTTTCACTTCCTCCTTTTAAGGAGGTGACTGTTCAAAAATAGGCTGTATTTCTCTGGCAAGAACAAATATAGCAGTGACATTAAAGGAAATATGAATTTTGTAATCATTTTGACCAGAGCTTCTCACGTCAAGCTTTAAAGAATAAGGGTGACAAAGCTTTTATTCAGTTGGTTGGGGGTTTTTTATATAGTTTACAACATTTTTCCATCAAGTTCTGATTTTGTAATTTGTATGGGTGGCCTTGTTGTAAAATGGGTCACTTTCTTGATCTTCATTTAATTCTATGTAATTAGGATGTATTCTATTTGGCAAGCATCCAGTAATTAGTGATATATTTATGTAATTATTAGTATTTATTATTTATATTATAAACATGCCTAGAAGGCAATCCATTCAGAGGCCAGAAAAGAGGTAGAGTACATGATTTTACTGAGTGTAAACATCTTACACACTGAGCCAAATGCAGAAAATAAATGAAATGCGTAAGTTGACCTGTCTAGTCTGGGGAGAGAGTTTGCATATCCTAAAATGATACAACGTGCATACTTGGGAATCAACGCTGATTACAGAGGGAGTGGAGATGGCCCCCTGTTTGAAGTGAGATAACAAGCCAGCTTGTTAAGGAGAGATAAATAGAAGAACCTCAAGAAAAGGACCAGATGTCTGCTTGATGGTGTTGAAGAGGGAGAGCTAGTGGGGTCCATCAAAGGTAACATGGATGGATGCATAGTCAGATTACAGTGAATCAGCAAAGCAGTGGTAGCTGTCTGCCCATATTGAGATAGGAAAGTCAGATCACCCCAGCTTGCCCTAAACTAATGTGGGCTCAAGTAAGTGAACTTCACTTTTGCTACAGAGTAAGGGCTATGTATATTCTTGAGCAGTAACTGTAACACTATAGTAATTTTTTTTCATGCATCTGATTCTATAGTAAAAGATAAGTCAGGAATAAAGTCTTCTCTGTGGAGTTTTGAATGGAGGTAGGTATTGCAGTCATAAACCTTAAAAGGAGCATCAATAATAATCACTGAATGTTGATGAAAGTACTCTGCTGTATTCTATAGAACGTTGGACTGTCTTGAACATGAACACTGACTTTTTTCTTCTCTTTCACTTTTAGAATGTAATAAATGACATAACAGTTTCACATTGCTTTCCTAAAAAGACATAGAACTTCTTGGTTTTGTTTGTGTTTTGTTAGAAAACTCATTCAGTCTAACCTAAAATTAAAGCTAAAGTCTAGGTTATAGGAAATAATAAGAAATAAAATATAAATGTTTCCTGTAACCTTTTTGAACTTGTCACTCCCTAACTTTGCTTAACTCTGTCATGTCCCTTCCTGTAATGTTTTCATCCATTATATATGACCCTTCTGTAAATTATACAGTGTTCACCCCAATAAAGATTAAGACCTTGTGATCTAAGAGCACTCTACAGGAGCGATGGCTTTTTGGCTAAGGAATTGTTCTGGAGCTCGGCATAGTTTTCTATAGCTTGGTTACCTGTATGATTTTGGACAAGTCATTTAATCACTGTGCCTGTCACTGTGCCATGCGTACACTGCAGACGTTCTTTTAAAACATTCATCTGATATGGACATATGACATTAATGGCACCTTTAGCAGCTCCCTATGGATTGGTAAAGACTGGGGTTTTCAAGAGTGCGTTACAGTGTCTCTTTGGATTCTTCTGAAACTCCCAGTTAGAAAACATGTAGAAGCTCTTCTGTAGCTCAGGGGAGGAAATGGTGGAGCCCAGTCTAATGACAGCTGTAGCTAAAGCATTGTTGTATCTTTGATGCAAGCTGGAATACTAAATATAGAGGAAGGTTTTTTAGACTTGGTTCTACACTTTATGTCTCCTTCTACAACATCTTTACCCCACAGCATTACTATTTCTGTCTTTGTACTACTATTTTCTATTTTTAAATGAGAAAAATATTTTTTATAACAAATCAACTTTCTCATATTTTGTGCTTGTCTTCTGCTAATATGCAAGACCAAAAGATGTATTTGCCAAAAACTTTATAGAGTTCTAATGCAGTCTGTCTAGCAGAACAACCTGCTTCAAAACTTTGTGTAAAGAACTTTATCTTTTTGTAGACTAAAATTGTTTTTCTTAATCTTTTTTCTTCTCTTTTTCCCACTGAGGAAACATGTATCTTTCTCAAAGTATCTGTTGTTTTTTTCTACTCTCCTTTTTGACCATTTAAGTTTTCTTTCATAATCATGGTGGGGATTTGGGCATATTAAGATGTATTCTCCTTTCCCAGTAGAATTGCCTAGTGTCTTGTAATACTTTTCAGAGAATCACAGAATGGTAGGGGTTGGAAGGGACCTCTGCAGATCGCCTAGTCCAACCCCACTGCCAAAGCAGATTCACCTAGACCAGGTTGCACAGGACCACGTCCAGGCGGGTTTTGAATATCTCCAGAGAAGGAGACTCCACAACCCCTCTGGGCAGCCTGTTCCAGTGCTCTGTCACACTCAAAGAAGTTCTACCTCATGTTCAGATGGAACTTCCTGTGCTTCAATCTGTGCCCATTGCCTATTGTCCTGTCGCTGGGCATCACTGAAAAGAGTCTGGCCCCATCCTCTTGACACCCACCCTTAAGATATTTATAGGCATTTATAAGGTCCCCTCTCAGTCTTCTTTTCTTCAGGCTAAACAAGCCCAGCTCTCTCAGCCTTTCCTCATAGGAGAGATGCTCCAGTCTCCTAATCGTCTTCATAGCCCTCCACTGGACTCTCTCCAGTAGATCCAGTAGTAGATCTTTTACTTGATCCTCTTTCATATTTTTATTGCAGCTTCTGCCTATGGACTTCATTTGTACTTTGCCAGACTCTTCATCATGAATTAGGAGACAACAGGGAACAGCTTCACAGTGATATGCAAGTTGTTCTCTTAGCATAGAGATGCATTATGTATTTTTGCTTTATAACTTCTCTGCTTGATACAAAGAGAATGAATGAATAAGATGTCGCACATATATTTCAGTTGTGACTTACAAATGTTTTACTGTTTGCAGAATCTCCATCCTTGGAGATATTCAAAAGCTGCCTGGATATGGTCCTGGGCTCTAGATAGCTGTGCTTGAATAGAGGGGTAGACCAGATGACCTCCAGAGGTCCCTTCCAACCTGAACCATTATGATTCTATGAAAACTCTAGAACATCTTATGAACAGATGCTATAGTTTGCAGATATTTACCAATAGAAGCATTGACTTTGTAATATCTCTACAGCAATGAGGCAGAATTCAAATGCTGACATCTTTCCCTAGCTCCTTTTTCTTTCCAAGTTATGTGTTGTGTCATGCAACGTATATAGCAAAGTTAGGGTCTTGCAGTATGTCTCAGTCTTGAAATTTAAGTGCATATGCACGTGTGTTCCTGTAGACCTGCTTTGATTCTCTGTAAGCTGTCTGTGTATGCTAGTTTGGAACTTCCGGCTATGCCAAGTTTTCTCTATGTAATGTTTCCATGGTGTGCAGAAAGGTTCCCAAGAGTATCTGGAACGTTTCATTTGAAAACTTTATAGAATCTGTTCTACTCTATAGATGTGCAGTTGTTTTTTTCACTTACTGAAATTCCTGCTCTGGATGCATTTCGCTGTTCCCTGCATTTCAAATGACCACTAGTTCTCACCATAGGAAACATGTCCTCATTGAGAGGTGTGCATATAAGAAGACATTATGTATATACTTTGGGTGTAAGACAGAGGTATAAATTACTGCCATTATTGGCCTGATGGTAACAAATCGTTATTGTTATATGTAATCTGCATATGAGAATGTCTTCAGATAGTCATAATCATGCTGCCTGTGTGCCTGGGGCAATCTTTACCATAGCATTTCAGTCTTTCAGATTACAAAAATCTAATATAACTCCTGATGACATTTACAAAATATTTAATGGCAGTCCTTTCAGTTCTCTCACAGAAATTATTCTCAGTGAAGTTAAAGGGAGTTCTGCATACATAAGAACTGCAGGATCTTGTGCTTTTTAAAATCAAAGCCACATTTTTTTCTTAAGTGACACCAGCTCAAGAAAATGTTAAGTCAAAAATATTTCAATTTATTTTCAGACTTAAAATACCTCAGCCAATATAAGTCATATTTAACTTTCAGTGCTCTTTGGCAGAGAGTACACCTTCTAAATTTCTTCTCATAGTAAGTTGTTATGTCAGAGTTATAAACCCCTGAAAATTGGGATTTTGTAATGGAAGTGCTGACAAGACCTTTATTACAGCAGTACAAATGGGTGGCATTCCAATAAATGCTGGGGGTTTTTTTATAGTCTGATTTTTTCTTTCTGCCAGTGTATTTCAAAGTGAACATTATTTAAAAAGTAATAGCATAATAGAAATACACTGGTATGGCTTGAATTTGGCTCTCTAACTGTTATAACAAAACTTCAATATGGTAGATATATCTGATTCCCGATTCAGTTTTAAAGGACTGTTATATGATCTACTGGTAAATTGTTTTACATTCTTACCATGTGCATGTATATATTCCATACAGTATTGGAAGAGAAAAGACAACTAACATGTCATGGAGGAGTGGATGTTAAGTTGCTTAGTGTGAAATTCACTTCAATGCCCAGAACAGATCACATTTAGAAACCAAAATGTTCCTGCTTAAGTTTTATTTTTCTTACTATGGTATTCATAGTTTACATTCTAGAAAGAAAAATGCACTTCAAACATCTGTGATTGTCTTCATAGTCATGAAGACTCTGAACTTTTCCAGACCCTAGAAGTAAGACACTGAAGTCAAAATTGAAGGATGTGTGTGAAATGAGGAAGATGAAGAACATAGGATGGAATTCTTGGAACCCTTCCATCACCTAATAAAAATACTGTGACCTAATAAAAGTACTATAAATTTAATTGAATCTGCTTGAGATTTAGCTTTACACATAAGAGAACCCCAAATCAATGTAATATGTAAAACTGTAAATCTCACAGTGACCCAAGGGGCTTAGATACCTATCTTTCGTTAGTTTCACCTCCTAGACTACACTTGTAAGTACACATTCATAGAAAGAATAAGAATCCATTATCCCTAAAGAGAAATACAGATGGCAAAGCCTTGGGATATTTTGGCTGTTTTATTTATCTTTGCAGCATTGTGTTGGAATCTGACAACACAGTAATGGAAAGCTCTTGGTTCAAATGCAAAATGTAGCCATTATTTGATCAAAGCATTATAAACCACAGTATTACTTTCTGAAACTTTTTGGTTAAAATAGCAAGATAATAGAGTTAACTAGAATATGTACATTTCAAAAATGATCCATCAGTCTATGCAAATTGCTGTGTTAATATTGTATTTTTAATGCTAAGCACATTTGACAGCCATTTCATTTCTCTTTCTAAACTGGAGCTTGGAAACCTGCATTAATTCTTACATTTTACAGATGTAACATTCAATGCAAATGCCATGTAGTGATGTGATCCGAATAAAGTAAAGCATGTCAAAGCAATGTGACTATTCATAAACAAGTTTGTGGCTGGTTTGTTGAACACAGAAGAGAAAAATGCGAGGCAAAAGCCAGTGCTGTTTTAGCATATTTTACATCTTCACTGGCCTGAATTTGCTTCAGATTATGGGAATGTCAACCATAACTGGCACCAGGAGTTTCAGAAGAGATAAATGGGCATAACATCAGAATGGGTGAGATTAAAATCAGGTATGTTGGGTGCAGTTCAGACAACTGTGGTAACTATGTAACTTAAACACACCCAGAGCCCAAAGTTTCCTAGTTTGACTTGCCATAAGTATCTGTAAATTAAAAAGAGAGAGAGGTGCTATGTCCTAATTATTTCTCTACCCCGTTAACAATAAAGCTAGTACTGTTTCAGACTCAATGCGTGCTTCTACATCATTGTTTTTTCAGCAGGGATTTTCTGTCCTTTCTTCAATGAGTTAAAAAACCAAGGTACAAAATAGAAGAGTTGTGGCTAGACTGCAAGTGACCATATAGATATGTTTGATTATAGTTCTGCTGGACTAAAGGTCAAAGAAAAGTTTTAGAATACTTAAGAGACAATTATCTAAAGTTCAGACTTTTCCAAAGGAGTAGAACTAGAAATTATACACACTTATTATCTAAAGTTCACATTTTTCAAAGGAAAAATGTAGGAGGAAATGCTTATTCCATCACTTTGCTGTTAATCTGTCTGGGTTTTTTTCTATTCTGTCAAGAATTTATTTACTACCAATTCTGCATCACAATGGTACTAACATGGTTATTCCTCTTTCCAAGAAATTTTAACATATGACAATGGTGTATTCTTATACATGATTAATTATTACTTTGCTCGTGATTCAGAAGTTCCAGCAGCACTTTTTACTTCTGCAAAGGAATACATGACCTGGAAATGTGTTTAGGTTTTTTATTCATTAGCTGATTCAGCAGTTCAATTCTGGCATAAGCTATTATTACTTAGGCCAATTGGTAAAGAAAAAAAAAAAGATACAAAATACGTGACATTTTCCAATTCTTCTCCTTATCAGTACATTTTTCCCCCATGAAATACTTTTTTTCCTGTGTTCTTCCTGGTATTTTAAGGGATTCCAGAAAGTCCAGATCTCTAGAAAAATAAAAATCCATTCAAGTGTTTGCTAATGTGTCATAGAAATGTTTTGTGAATTGCTATTATGTATGTTAGTATGGCAAGTGACTTACTATGGTGCAGGAGAGATAGTTTGATCAGTCAGCTGAATTTTTATAGCACAAAAACTTTTTTATTTTGAATCTGATGCCTGCTATCAAATTTGATAGCAGTCATCAATCTGGTTTTTTTAAGACATCACAAACTTTTGACATTCATGAAAAGCAGGTCAGTTTGAAATACCTGTGAATGCTTCAGTGCCCATATGGTTTGGCTACAATAAATCAGAATAAATATGCTATAAAAATGGCTTTTTTTTTATTTTCAGATTATTTTATAAGCCTTCTACTTGAATAGAATATTTATGCATTTACCATACAGATTAGGCAAAGGGTCATCTTTCTTGCAAACTGCTGCTCAACAGGATTCGTATGAGGGTCATCAAGAAAGATCTAGTACACATGTAAAATATTACACATAACAGTTGCGTATATATATTAACATATATACATATATGAGTTCTCATAAAAATGTTGATCCCTGTTGAAAATACTATGTTTAATCATGAAACGAAATTATTATACTAAATGAACAAATAGATTGTTTTTTTGATCTACTAACAATTGGCAAATTTATAACATGAAAACTCAAAATAGTTTCCTTTTAATCAGATGTTCCTTTAAAAAGTGTTACAGCCTAAGGCAGAAACAAAAAGACCTGTCTTACATAAACACGGGTGTATCTCAAAGTGTTGTAATGGTATTCTTTTGGAAACAAGAAACTGATGCTTGTACTTAGGCACAGGCTGAAACATACAAATCAGGTTTTCAGCTCAGAGCCTGTCTATGAATACTGTTCTTTTACAAGGTGAACATTGATAAGCGTATGCTTTGAGTTGCCGCTTGTGGTTTTTGTGCTAGGTCAGAAAGCAGATCAGGAATATTCTTTCCCACTGCTTTTGTAATTACAAGAATAAAAAAAGACTTCAAAACAGTTGAGTTGACAGAGAGATATCACATGTGGTATTATGAGTAGTGAATTGTTGGGGCTGCATTCATTGGTCTTGTTTTTGCAGTGTGAAACTACCAATCTAAATATGTGTTATTTGTAAATCCTTTCATAGAAAGGTATGTGCTATTGAGAAAATATGCAAAAGAATAATGTTTAAGGTAAGGCTTATAGCTAATGGAATGTACATAGAGACTTTTTGAGAGACCTCCATCTCTTTCGACAACTTTATTAGTTCCCAGTCTCTAAAATGGGGATTAGAATCTTCCCTGTATTCTGCTATTTCTCTGTCATTAGGTTTGAATTTTGAAGAAAAACAAAACTACCAGTATTACTACAGATCTTCTGAAAATCTCTGTTTAATGTTGTAAGGTATCCAGTACTGAATAGCAAGTATTACAGGAGGCGCATACAGGAATTAATAGTATTCTCTTGAATGTTCTCTTCTAGTGTATTTGCAGAAGACTGCTAAATTTTTTATAGCTAACATTTCTTAGAATGTTGTACCTTCCTTTTTTTTTTTCTGACTGTGTTTTGGTAGCTTCCCTTGAAATCTTGATGATAATAATTATTAAGTTATTTCAAGTTTTTATCTGAGAATAGATACCATTTATGAACTGAGAAAGGAAGTGAATTACTTGTCCTTGTCTTTTCATTATCAGAAAAAAGCAGAGAGTATCACAGTAAGGATATTCTCTCTGCTTTTCTAATTGTGCAAAAGGATTCCGTATTATAGAGAATCTGTTTTAGACTAAAAAATGTACACAAAAAGATAGCTGGAATAAACATGAAGAAACATATATTTCTGTCCTTCTAGTGTATCCAGATGTAGTTTCCAATTAAAATTGTTACTTCACATAAGTAACATATCCAGCATAGATAACAATTTCTATCTCAAAGTCCTTAATACCATTAATGATTTGATCTTTCCGAGCACATTATAAAAGCAATAGAAAAAGAAAGAGAAAAGCGATATGTAGGTTTAAGGTTACACAGCAGGGAAGTCCACTGATCTCAAAATATTAGAGACCATGAGGGAATTGCAATAATGTGTGGACTGAAAACGACACTTGGAAGTAAACTGACTGCTTCTGGTTTTTGCTTTTGTTCTGTCATTGTATTGTGTGGCTTAAAATTGCAACATGCATTTTTGTACAAAGTGGAAGACGAAGTTGGCTCCTGCCTGCTAATTTCAAATTCAGATTGATGTTGATGCCATTAAAGTGACTCATGTCCAGCAAATCCAAAAGTAGCTTTGTATTAAAATTATTACTTTTTCTCAAAATCTTTCACCCAAGAACCTCAAAAAGGATCAAGGGGTCTTGAGAACAGTTGGGAATCTGCAGGAAGTACTTGGCCCTGTGGTAAGCATGTCCTCGGTTGTGGTTACTCAAACTACTTTTACCTAGAAGTCACACTGGACACCTTGTAAAGACCTTCTGCATTGTCATTCTTTGTTCCAGCTGTGAGGGAGATATTCCCGTAACAGTCTCTTTCACGGCTGTTCCGCAAATCTGCATGTAAACTTCAGAAACTGAGAGTCATCTGGTGATCTAAACGACTGCTTCGGTTTTATGTTTAAAAAAGTGTAAAAATGAACTCCAGATCTAAATTGTAATTATGTATTCCTGGAGATCTGTTACTCTGAGTTTACACTGGTGCGAAAATTTGTGATGAGTTAAGACAATTATTAAGATCAATTATCGTACACTATTCCTTAAGCCTGCAGGACAGAATATAGCTCCTAGTCCATCCCGTGTAGTTGGTACATCATCAGTGAAATGGCATTTATTGTCATTTCAATGAACTTCTTCAATCCCTACCCCACACAGAAGGGTGCAGAACTCAGGGAGGCTCATTTTGATTGAGAATTTTAAAGGACCTCCTGAATATTCCTCTCTGACTGGAGGTAAAGACTTAGTGTCTCTCTTTGCCTGTGGCAGGTTACCTCAGATCTTTATTAACAGAGAGGGGTTTTTTTCTTTCTGTATGTAATTTTCCGTGTTTTGCTAAAAGTAACATGAATAAATAAATAACCTGAACAGCGCTGTAATGAAGGATCAATGGGTTAATTGGAAAGATGAGTGGAAAGTGATTGTCCCCTCTCCTGCTGAGCACCTGCTGCCAAGTTAATTCATGCAGCAGGGCTGGAGGTTGTTCCTGGAGAAGATTCCTGCTGTTTTGTCAGCTACGGGTAAGGGGAATGTCCACTGAGAGGAGAAACCAAATCAGATAAATTGAGTTTATTGTTAATCAGCTGCTAGGATTTATTTTCAAGTTCTAGGAACCTACTAAAACATCAGAGAGTTACTGTTCTTCACTGAAGAGTCACATCTCTAGCAACACCAATCTATATTTATTTTAGGACTTAGCAAAGAAGGGAAAGAAATTTGTTGCTAAACAAAATTCCCAAGGCAAAATTGAGTACTTGCCATCCATTGGCAAAACAATTTGGTCATTCCATTTTGCTTTTCCTATTGACTACTTCTGATTGCCAGTTTCTTTCCGGGCACAAGAAGATCAACTGTACTCTAACACAGTGGTTTTTAACAACAACAGCAAACCTCTCCAAAAAAAGAAAGGTTATTCTCTTCTCTCCTTGTCTTGCATCTCTTCTTATGTAATACTAACTATTCAATCGTTGCAGCTTCTTTTAAACAGGCTAGATATCCCAAATATCTTGCGTATCTTTTACTTTATCTCATTTCTTTTGAACTTTGATCGATAATCTGTACTGGTACCAGATAGTCTCTTATACTCTTGGCATAGTTTCACTGATTGGCAGAAATGAGCACTTTGTTTTCTCCATCTCCCACTCCTTCCTCTCATTTTTTCTGCCCTATTCTATTTGTCTCATTCTAGTACTCTTTCTTTTTTACTTTGTTTTACTCTCTGTTTCTGGCTTATTAGAATTTTCTGAACCAGACAGAGTAGCAGTGAGTGCGTCAGAAAGAGGGAAGGTAACTCAAGCTGTCACCAACAAGAGCAGCTTCTTTTTTTCATTTCTGCCCGAAGCAGGTGCCTTACCTCTTTTGCATATATGTCATGGGCAGGGATGCTAGGACTCAGCATATCAATCCTTTCCTCCAGCTTGGACAGAGAGGGATTGTACCAGGCTTATAGGAAGGAACAGGCTGTATCAGTACAGATTTCTAGAGCACAAGAAGGTACTCTGTAATATAACTGTAAAAGTCTGTGGAGTTCTGAATAAATGACTACAGATGTGACACTTCTGAGTGGGATTTGTCTCAAAGACAGAAAGAGCTGGAAATTGAGCCCCACATACTTTTTTCTCCTTTGAAAGGTTAAAGCAAAACAATTAAGGATGCAACTGATGCAGAGATATTTTTAGTTTCGCAGGAGAAAGTCAAGTGGACAGATATTTATTTTTCAGTATTTGAAAATGAGGAGGGTGGAGGAGGAAAAGAATGCTATCAGAAAAAAAATGCACCTTTTACACATTACAGTAGGTGTGGTAGTCACTCTTACTTGGATAAAACAATAAGCACCGATATTCAGGAAAACTTAGCTACAATATTATTTTACTAACATAATATTTCCCTTTGTTCCTTGCAGTTCAGGTAGAGAGCAAGTATGACACTGGAAGTCGTTTAACTTGCACAACGTGTGTTTAAATCTTTGGTACATTCAGCCAAGGAGGAGTGCAGTTTTTGCTTAATTCTGAATGTGTGCTAATTGTTGACTTAAAACATACTTGACTTTTCCACTGCATCATAGTGGCACATATAACACTGGCTATCATCAAGGAGTTTGGTCCTATTTGAGTTGTCAGAATTCTTAAGAGCTTATACCTGGAATTTATCTTCAGTAAACACATATGCTTCCTTTAATTTTATAAAGGGCACAAGGAATGACTAGACTATTTATTTAGCTCCAGGGTGCCATCAGTTTTGATGTGACTGTTTCCAACTTGAATAGATAAAAACAGGATTCCTGGAAAGAAAAATCATTAGGAATCCTTTTTGTTCTGCAAAGGTATTATGAAGAGAATATATTTATGCTACTTTATAAAGGAGTTAATTTTTATGTTGATCTTCATGTGTTACATACTCTAAACACTAGGAAAAATGCTGAAATTATTACATGACCTGCAATACAAATTATAGTAAGAACCTCTCTAGGGTGCAAAAGTGTGATAGTAGGTGATTCCACCATGGAAGCGATACAGTAAGACTTCAAAATCAAAGACACTGAACTTCAGAAGGAGCCTACTTGAAGTTCAGTTTCTTAGTCACTGAATGTGAAAACAAGCATTCTTTGTTCTCTTGTATGAGACAATTACTCCATGTACTTAAATATCACATAATCTTTCTTCTTTTGTTTTATGGCAGTGATGAATTAACTATAGGAATTATCTACTGATGTATGTCTTGATATAGGTTCAGGACATGATAAAGTGTAGTAATGCTTCATTCTGTTATCAGTATATCCTGTAAGTACCTGTATTCCTTATTGTCGTGAATGAGTGGTTAGGTTGCTTAAACGATCACTCAGAGGTTTTGCAAGAAAAGATTTTACTGAAAATTTAGAAAATGTGATCTTACAAAGTTCATTGGCAAGGTTCACTCTAATACTTACTGAACAGAATACAAAATTGAAGGAGGTTTTGAGTGGAAAATTATTTACACAGAGTAAAAGAAATGTGTAAGGGGTAAGGGAGACCCTCCCATTGAGCCACCAGATTTGGACTGGACCCCCTTGCTCTCTAAACTCTCTCAGAGAGGAGCCTAGGTGCGGCTGGATGCAGAACTGGCCTTAGACCACAACGGTTTATGTCTAGGAAATACATTTGTGTGTTCACAGTTTAAAAGAGACAGAGAGTCAGGAAGTTAACAGTTACTAATCACTAGTTAACATTTACTAAGTGATTAAGGAGAATTTGCTATTACAATCAGAGTAATAGAATATCATGTTGAATCGATTCACACACACGCTCGCACAAAAATTCCCCTTGAGTTCAGTGAAATACTTCAAATTGAATGATTTCTCAACAGGCAAAGGTGGAGTCTCAAGGAGATCAGCCGAGGTAGTTCATGAGTTACTCTGAGAGGCATCCCACTGAGAGGGAGTTACTGGGCGCAGCCCACTGCAGACCAGAAGAGTTCAAAGGGCCTTCGTTAGTACTGCTCTTTGTAGGGTCTCAAGATGATTGACTTTAGGCACCAGTAATTTTCCATGCTGGTCACAATCCACTTGATGCAGACAGCAACTGTACAATTCCAGTACTACCCAGAATGTACAGTTCTGCAGGCAGGTGTGACTCCAGGCAGCAGGATTTGCAGGTGCAGTCAGGGAGCGCCTGATCAGCCCAACTCACTGCTCTTGTACAAAGACAAGGGAAGTGCCAAGTCGTTCCGATTCAATTCACACCAGCTAACTATTCCTGCAGTGCAAGCAAGGATACAATGTTGGCTGGTTCTGGGATTGCCAGGTGTGAGGGGGGGCTGCACCACCACACTTATTAATATGCCTCCTTACTAAGAAACATTTCAAGAATAAAATACTGCATTTTAAATTTCTGTTTTGGATGTGAAAAATGTCTTTACAGTATCTGCTTCATGAATGTTTTCTGCTTCTTCCTTCTCTGCATCTTTCTCTGGCGTTTGTATTTCATAGACTGCCAGCTATTTCGAGCATACATACGTAGGGGCAGTGGTGCATGGTGCAGAAATACTATGGGCTGTCAGAAATGTTCCTGATGATCACAGTTAGTACAAATTAAACATTAGTAAACGATTTCATATTTTCAAGCGAGTACCTGACCAGTACCAAGATCAAAGGAGATATAAAGCTCTCTTACAGTCACTATATGTATTGATGGTTGGACTTGATGATCTTAGAAGCATTTTCCAACCTTAATGATTCTATGTGCATACACATGTTGTCAGGTACGTTTTTTTGGTTTAGACTTGAGAATTAGGTCTTTGTTGTATCTGTCATATAAACACTGCCTGTCTTCCAAGTCTTCTCTTGCGTGTGCCTGCCACATAACTCTCAGTAATGTCTTTCCTTTCATGGAATGACTTTTAGTTGATTGCATGTGCCCATTTTATAGCATAAAATATCAGGAGGCTTCCTTTTGTTTGTGATACTTCAGGAAAATTAACTTCGGTAGCACAGGGGAAGAGAGTTCAGTGAAAGGAGCTACAATCTCCTTCTCCCAAATATGATGTGCAGCTTTATTTTTAAATTGTCTTGTCGTTGGATCCCTTAGTAACACACACACACACTCCTATTCAGTGTGCATCGAATACTTTTTATTAATTTGTGGTGTTATTTTTGATGAAAGAACACAAAACCCAAACTCGTACAAGTCAACATTCACACTGTTAGTATATAGCTCTTAATACTGAATTATTTTTTTTATTCTACAGAATAAACCAGTTAAAACCTAAACTGAATATTTAAGTGTGTAAATAAAGTGTTTTGCATATTTGACATGCTCACTAATCATGGTGTATACTTGAGCATTCTGGCACATACGAGATCATTGATATTTCATAGCAGTATGTCATTAAATGGCTAGAATCTATAATTCTTACAACTATACACAATAGAATCTATATGATTACTGTAAGTAAAATCAGCTTGTAATCATTTTGATGGTAAACTGAGAACTGAGTGACTATGAGACGTCTAACTGTGTAACTTTATGTGTGGGTAGGATGTCATGTAGTCAGATGCCTCTATATGTTTCTAAAATTAAGTATCTGCATAAGTGTGCAGAGGTAAGAATGTTCTAGACTCATTTCCTCTGGCTGCCTTCGTAGGAGACACGTTCTGGTTTGGTTTGTTCTGTTTTCATCATTTAGGCCCAATAAATCTTTGGATCACTGAGAATCAGGCCTACAACTTTTAATATATTCAGCTTTTCCTTCATTTGTCTTTGTATTGCTCATTAATCTCATTAATAAAAAAGCAGAATCTTTTCTAGCAGGGAAAAATAATGTGCAATTTGTCCTTATAAACCGTGGAACAGTTGTTTTAATTGATGAGTGTGCTTTATTAAGTTTGGGTTACTTTAACATTTAATTTCTCTCTTTGTTGTATGGGTTGAATTTTTATGACTGTGTGACTTGAAAAACAGTGATGAAACATGATGGGAAGACATCTATAGGGATGTACACAGAGAAGAAAGTGAGGGGTTGCCATTATGATCATACCACATGACACAAGAAAATGTGTATGTTGCACTCGTTCTTTTGGGGCATGGGCAGACAGACAGAAAGGGGAAGGATTTCTGTGTCACATGCTGCTGGTATAATGAATATAACAAAGTGCATAGGTGTTTGTATAGAGGTTTTATGAACGCATAAAGAAGCAGCTGTGGTTTTAGCTGGTGTTCTATGTGGTGAAACAATGAAAATTTTCCCTTTTCCAGATAATACTCTCAGCATATTGGCAAAGCATAGTGGATTCAGCCGGCAGAAGCAAGAAGTATATCTACTGCCAATCATAATAAGCGATAGTGGGAATCCTCCCATGAGCAGCACTAGCACTCTCACTATTCGAGTCTGTGGTTGCAGCAGTGATGGTATTGTCCAGTCCTGTAACGTTGAAGCATACGTACTTCCCATTGGCCTCAGTATGGGAGCCCTAATTGCAATATTAGCATGCATCATTTTGCTGCTAGGTATGTATTCATTTCACAGCCTGGTGTTCAAAATTTTTCTGATTCCTGGGTAGCTGTAGTAAGCAAAGAAGTCACATAGGAGGACAGAAAATCTAACACAGTGCAATGTGCAGCAGTACTGAAAGACCTGTCAGGACTGCATCCTTGCTGTGCTGGGATGAACAGAAGCATGTGAAGGAGAGTCCCAATCTGAAGCAGACTTACAGACAAAACAGGTATGGAATATGAAACCAAAAATCAAATCAGGTATGTTAAGTAGCAAGGGGAACACACTGTATACTGCACAAGATGGAAAATGCATTTGTTGTATCTTTTAAGACTTGTATGAGTTTACTTTGTATTGTAATGGCATAAGAAACATTAAGGTTTTACAAGATAAGAAGCACTGTATATTTTAATAAAACATATAAAATTTGTATACAATATCAAGCGAAGGAGAGAACAGTGAAGGAAGAAGTCTGTTTCTGGTCTTTGCAGCTTCATTTTGTAACTGAGATTTACATCAGTTACTGAGATTTCAGCATTAAGCTGCAAAAACAACAGTGTAACCAATTTAGAGCTTTTTATGCACCTGTCCATGATTCTGAAACTGATGTATCTAAGCTCTTTCTTTCTCCCTTACTGTCTCATTCTCTTGTTAGTTATATAATATGAGTCTGTTGCAACACGTGAAAAAAAAGACACAAATTTCCTTCTGTCATCAGGACTATGTTTTCAGAAAAACACCCTCAGATTTTGAAAAACTCCATGCATGATGTAAATCATTACAGATTATGTTTGGTGAATGATGATAGCTGGACTTCACCTAGGTTTGCAATTTTTCCAAAGGGAAAAGTTGTCTAAATTTGAGGCTCAAAAATGGAAGTTTGCAATATCTTACTGTTTATATAAAATTGAGCTTCAGATATAAATATAAGTAGATAATAGAAAACTAGAGGGCTAACCAGAGCTTCTGATCAAATTTTCATCACCTGAATGGGGTTTAAATTATAGGTCTTTCAGCTTTTCACACCCCCATTGCTCTTATTTCCACAAAAAACAACCTAGCATCTTCCACAACTCTGCTTACCATGTAATGCTTTGATTGGAAATTTTTTACCTAATCAACCTGTAATGCTTTCTTTGCAGTCATTGTGGTGCTGTTTGTAACATTAAGAAGACATAAGAATGAACCTCTAATCATCAAAGATGATGAAGATGTGAGGGAAAATATTATTCGCTATGATGATGAAGGAGGTGGAGAAGAAGATACAGAAGCTTTTGACATTGCAACTTTGCAAAATCCGGATGGGATTAATGGATTTTTGCCTCGTAAGGATATTAAGCCCGATCTTCAATTTATGCCCAGGCAGGGTCTTGCACCTGTTCCTAATGGTGTTGATGTTGATGAATTTATTAATGTAAGGCTTCACGAAGCCGATAATGATCCCACGGCTCCACCATATGACTCTATCCAGATTTATGGCTATGAAGGAAGAGGGTCAGCGGCTGGTTCCCTTAGCTCATTGGAGTCTTCTACATCAGACTCAGATCAGAATTTTGACTACCTCAGTGAATGGGGTCCTCGCTTTAAAAGACTTGGAGAACTTTACTCAGTCGGAGAAAGTGACAAAGAAACTTGACAGTGGATTACAAACTTTTTCACTGTTGACTTAATGATCATGTAATATTCTAGGGCCACTGCTGTTAGTTAAAACTAATGTGGCTTTTTGTTTTAGAGGCAAGTTTAGCGCCAGTCATCTATAAAATCAATTACATTGTAATGTTGAACCAAAAACAAAGTATATGTTAGGAGGTTAAGTCTTGTGGAGTGTGAAGTAAAGTATGTGGAGTGTCTAGAAGTCTTTGGATATTTGATATTCACTTGACCACTCTGAAGATGGAGATTTGGATCTTTGATTATCTTCAGTGAATTGAAAAGAACAAAAAGAAATTGGTGCTTTCTTAGAGAATGGACTTGCAGGGATTTTGCTGCTGAACAGTAGCTCCCACCAGTATGTGTAAAGCTAATGGTTTGTTTCTGCATTGCCAACAAAGATCCCGCCACAGAAAAGTTAAAAGCAATATCTTGGTCTTCTTAGCAATGCTGAATAGAAATAGCATTGTAAATTCCTACTGGCTTCTACTGTGCAGTGACCATACATTGTACATAAGGTAATTGTTGGCCACATAACCACAGACTGAATATCATCTTTAAATATTGTGTCAAGCCTTAAAATATTCACATGTTCTTAATCCATTCCAGTGATGAGTAATAAATCCTACTAATGTGCAAAGATTCAGAGGCAGGGCTACAAAACCTCGCTTTACAAAAGAGTCTTTTTCTAGAAGAAGGATCAGTCCTGTGCTTCGTCTTCTGAAAGGAAAGAAAAACCTGTGAAAGGGGATGGACTTACATATATGAAAGAATGGCTGATTTTATTGCTAAAGATCAAGTTTATTTGTTTAATCTTTGAAATAAATATTTTATTGATCTCCATTACTGCTTTTATTTATTAAGACTGATAATCTATCGAGTAAGATTATGAAGAAAACTAAATTATGTCCGTTAGATTTTTTCTATATATAATGAATGTTTAATACATGTACATTTTGAAAAGAAAAATGACAAATTATTTCAGGTTAAAGCAGTAACCTATCCATTTGCAGTAGCTGAATTTTAAGAGAATGCTAGCAGGACTAAAACTTTCCCAGAGAAAACTTTTGACAGTTTTATATCTTCTTCTTAAATCTAGTACCTGGTGTTTTTAATACAAGCACAAATAGCTGGAAGTAAACTGGTTCATGTGAATATTTAAACTATAGACTTTTAGAAATCCACACATAACACAGTACAGTAAAAAACATGCTTATAGTTCTCCACTGTATTAGAGCAGGAACCAGTGTGTATATAATTTTACTGCTTATGTTATTAGCATTTCTTTTCTATAATATTCATAGTGATGCACCAGGGCTCTTGCACACAGAGAAAGAACAACACTAGAAGCTGCAAGCATACTCAATTTGTAATGCAAACTTGCCATTTAGAAGTAGCAATTGTATAATAAAACTACGTATTACATGCAAATCATTTTAATTTTCTACTTTGTTTTGAAGCTATATCATTGTTTGTTTATTTACTTCCATGTATTGTATTCAGAGAAACTCCTGTATTGTTTCCTACTTTGTGAAATATATTTTTATAAATACTTTTCTTGTTATTGCTTTTCTTTCAGCTTTACCTGTACACGGCAGAAAGGAATCTGCCTGAATAACTTTTTAGCTTTTTGAGGAATGTAGTTCCTTCAAAATAATTTATTTATTAGTTGAATACAGTCAAAATAAAAAAGGATAATATTTGAAGCAATTTTTGACAGTGTTTGCACAATTAGATATGCAGCAGTCTGTGACCACAGGAGTTACGTGTGTCTAATTCACTGCGCCATGCTGAAAAATAACCTCACACTTTTTTTGTTAAAGTATTGCTAGTAAAAACAATTTCCTCTCTTTAAGCTCCTTAGTAATGTTTGTTCTGCTAACAAAAATGTCTTCATGCATCACCCCCAATTTTGTCTGTATTTCAAAAAGGAAACACTTACTTTGCTTTAGCTGTGGCATGGATGGTTTTAATGATTGTAGTCTGTGGACAACTAATACGCTAGCACCACTTCTATATGTATTATAAAGATTTTATTGAAATTAATGAAGTATCCAATTCATCTAAGTTACACTGCATTAAAAAAAATTGCCTCTGAATAACTTCAGTGATTTTGGTAATACTATAATTGAAACAGCGAGGTCATCTAAGGATAGAAAAGCAGCAGTCATCAAGATTTCAATGAAATCAAACATATTTATGTAACAGACGGTAATAACTGCCAAATACATTTTTACTGATCATTTGCACCAAGTGCCGGGATGTTCTGAATTGCCATGTCAAATCTAATAGTAGTGTAAATGGAAAAGTCTGATTCGAAACTTAGACTGAGCCAATTTCTAGTCTACATCCCAGTCCTGGGAGCAAAGGAAGGTGCTGGGAGACATGGATCACATTATTGTCTATACTCATATAAGCGTTTAGGGCAAGTAGCTGTGACTATGAGGTATAGTATATCCTGTAGAGTTTTGCAAAGCTCTTTTGTAAGAAAACTCACAAATGGATAACCTTCTGATTGTCTTTTTGATTGAAAGTTCCATCTGAGACCACGACAGTGCATTCAGTAATAAGATTTCCAGGAAAAAAAATCCCATCACTGGCACTGTAGGAGAGGCAAAGTATGACAGAAATCTCATCATTGTCAGTCAAAACGACATGGTAGCTACTGCTGCTGGGCATAGCTGTAAATTGTGCATTTATACAGGTTTTAAACATGAATATCTACAATGCAAAGGAGAGAAAAAAAATGAATTTGTGATCTGTCAATAGCGACGTGCTATTTCTTGAAGTCATTGCTACCCCGCCAAAGGGAAATAATTCATTTCGCAAACTAGTTCTGTGTAATTTGAACACAAAATTTATACCAATACATGTTAGAGGGTTAAATGTTGATCATTAAGTTTTCCAGTACTACTACTTTTATGACAACAAAATTAATTCAGTACAAAATTGTTTTCGATAACAATGGTATTTACGGGGATTAGGATCATATCATTCTGCATTTCACATCTATATTTAGACGTATTAGTGACATTCTTTTTAAGCATGTAAAATGGTAATTCATCTTTTTTGACAATGTGTAATTAGCATTTGACTCATTGTAAGTGACAAGGAAAATGCATTAAATTAGAATTATTAATACTGATAAATTTGAGAATTAAATTCTCAAAATCTTTTACAAGTGCTAAGCGCCATGGAGTCCCATTGATTCTGGCTTGCCTTCACCTAGCTATGGCTCATACTCATTTGTCAGAACTGCTAACGTAAATCATCCCACACATAAAAACTGAAATTCTAAGTTTTTGGCCTGGACATTGTCCAGACACAAAATTCAGCTCAGTCATTTAAATATGCAAGTACTGTGAAGTGAACGTGTGTACATTTTTACTGATTATAACTCAGATGACTAAAGGTCTTCAACATGTTGTGTCCTTTACAGTAACTGAAAGCATATGCTATTTGTGTGCTATGACCTTGAAATCAAATCATGGAAAACTCATTTAGACACAATACATTTTTTACCCGGTATCATTTATACCTTTTTGTCTATGATGAATTTGAAATGACTGTGCAATATACAGGAGAGAAAAATGGCTGAAGATTTTCATTTAAATCACCAGTTGCTGATCGCAGGAGAAACATTTAACACTATGGCAACTCCAAATACCATCAACTATGTTGCAGCGCAGCAGTAACGATTCTCAATCCGGAGAAAAGAAAAAATGTCTGCAAAATTGTATGTTTGAAATAACTTTATTTATACAGCTCTGCCAGAGACGGATCTGCCGATTTTAATATACAGAGAAAAATAAATCAACTGTATTATATCCATGCAGTTGCATGCACCTACATATATGTATGGCAAACTTTTTTTAACAGCCTGCACTGTCGTTGAATGGATGAACAGGCTTAGAGAGCTTCTCCAAGGTCTGTCCAGCTGGAGTAAACCTTGGCCGGTAGTCTATTTCTGTATCTGATGTTCTTGGGATATAATTTCAGTCTTACTTGAGCTATTTGACTGTTTCTTTTCTTTTCCCTGCCCCTCTTTCCAGCAGTTCACCTATCCTGAGCTATAATACTGCGAACATAATGTTAGGAAGTAAGTTCATTAAGACCAGATAGCTCTTTTTCAGCTGGTGTGTTCAGTGACTGGAAACAAGCAGGTAGGCCAGGATAGTTAAGTTCACCAAGATCTCTGTCTACTCTCTTATTATCCTATTTGTGTTTAAAACAAAATAAAACAAAAACTCAATGTATGCAAGTGGCTTACCTTTCAGATGTAGTAAGAGGACTGTATTGTTTCTTGAACAAGTTCAAGTGCTTCTTAGAAAATATAAAAAGCGTGACTAAAAGCAATACAAAAACCTATCTTAGGAAGACTATCTGAAGAGCTGAAGACTTATAGTAAACAGTCTAGGTTACTTATACCAAAGGACTGTTTCTGTATTTTAAATTATGCCGAAAAATCTAAAGCTAATGATAGTACTTTTTACCGAATAGAAACAATATTCAGTAGCAACACACATTCACAAGTATTTCTGATCAAGAGAAGTGAAAAGACGTTACCCAAAAAAATTATTTTTCATATTTGGAAAGTTTTTAGCAGTGGCAGGATGTCCTAGTAAATTAAAGCTTAGTAAAATTAAAAAAAAAAAAAAGTGGGAGTATTCACCATTATTAGAGTTTGCCTTCATAATGTAGCAGGTGTCATTAGCAGCAGATAGAGAGTATTGATGGACTGAGCAGTGGAAGCTTTCTGTAGGCTATCGTTCAGATAAGTTGGGCTTGTATTATTTCTACATTTGTACACTATTGGTGCAAGACAATATTCTGGCTTTGCGGATGGTGGAAACCAATTTAGCTTGCTGTATAATTCACTGTGATGGGTTTTGTAATCACACTGCAAAATGAGTCTATCTGGTGTATTATACAATACTGATACCGGCTTATGTGCTGCAGAACTAGTCCCTTTCCAAATAATGTCATGGTATTCTAAATGAGAAAATATAAAAGCCTTGACAATGCTTTTTGTGCAACTGCAACTAAGACATCTTCCAAAAAGGCTAATAGAAGCAAGCTGAAGCACAGAGTTTCTGGCAGAGCCTTGTGAATGTGCTCATTAGCATTGCAACAGAACTATTCCTTCTTTTTGCTCCTCTTACTCCACCCCCACTGCAAAAGTTTAACCAGCGAAATTAACAAAATTTAAATTTCAACCTTCTCTTCAGAGGGGATACGCAATAATTTACAAAATTCTCTTCCTTCTCCTTCCACTATTTCAGATGCTTGCTTGAAAGAAGTCTGTGTGATCATGAGAGGCAGATAGAAGGGATGAGTAGAGGTGACCTGTTTTATTACATGAATGGAAAAAGCATTTATGGTTAGAAGGCAGTAGTACCCTCTCCTCAAAGTCTTGTCAAAATAAAAATCTTGCAGATGTTCCTCTAGAAAGTTTTAATCGTGCCACATTTATCCAGGGAAAGATCCTCCTCAATTTATACAGCATAGAACTGTTCTTCTTCTGTGCCCTCTCAATGAACTACTAAAAGTCTCAAATTGGCGTCTCAAATTCCTACTCATCAAATGACACAGGCCAGCTATTCTGTGGTAGATACCTATATGCAGACTCACTCCATGGCGCTTATCAACACATAGATCTGCTTCTTTACTGATGTGGAAAGGTTCTGGTTTGTGAAGTTTGGAATGAACAGCCGGTAAGTCAAAAGGCAGGTAGCATAGATAACCGAGTGTAAAAGGATGGATGATTCTGGCATGGGTCCTCATTTTGTGTCTTACTTGGGTCTTTGTGTTGTCTTCTAGCCTTGATTTTTTTGCCTTCAAAATGTTTTTTTTAACAGCAAAAACGTCAATTGCCTGCTCTTCATAACAGCTTGGTTTTTGAACTATAAAACAGGTCTTATGTTTGGGGTGGGAGGTCTTTTTGTGATGTCTGTCTTTGTTAATGGAACTTTCACTGACTGCAACATTGGCACCGTTCATTCTGCCAAATTTCACAAGCTGGCAGTTTTTTACAATTAATATGAAAATATGAAAAAATACATGAAAAGACATGCATTTTTTTTAACTGAAAAATTATTTATATAATTGGAAGCAATGCAAAACCAGCTGAATCACCTTTAAAATGAACTCTAACAGTCCTACGTTTCCAGCCACAGATGTGATCACATTTGGACTAATTTTCAAATACAGCGGTGTACCTGTATTCAAATACAGTTGGTATGAATTTTAGATGCAAGGAAATGCCTCAGTCTCTTTAGACATCGTTGAGGAGTAAGTTTCCTACATTTTATCCAAACAGTATGTCATGCCTTAAACCTATGGACAAGGAAAGGATAGTTTTTTATACTCAAAACCACATGCACAAGTAGAATCCAGAGCTGAATTCAAAGTCCTGGCTCAGTGTCTCAGCTGTGAGATACAGACAAGTGGACAGCTGATTAGAGGTAAGTAACAGATTATTTTGGCAATACGTATGACCTCCCTCCCTCACACAACCAAGGGGTCTTGTTGCAACTATCAAGCACATGGTTATTTTGTAGGTTACCCGGGGTAGGGGATTATCCTAGCCTCCTGCCATGGCGAAGTGGTGAAGGTGGCCAAGAGCCTGTCATCTACAGAGGGGTAGATGTAGCTTTGTAGTCTTTGTATTAAGACAGCTTTTGCAGTCTTCCAGTCAGCAGTGGCTTCCTTTCAATTTCTGCAGTTTCAGGTCTTAACTGTTTCAAGCTGTAGAAACCAAGTATAACCTGTTCTACCAAATAAAGGCAGAGTATTGTTAGGTAAAATGTCATTGCAACACAGAGCAGGAGATACAATTAATCCTTGCAGAAAAAGGTCAAGTATGAATCATCAATTGCTGTAGATTTTTAATGGATATTTTCCAACCCTCTTATTTCACATGAAACAGCAGCCATTTATTTTATTGTATATAATATTTCTTCCTTAAATAAAAGCAACAGTTCATGATAAAGGGGCTTTACTTGGACTGTCATAATGTCTGCTGGTTCTTTTTTATAATTTACGGAACAAATGGGAAATTTTCAGCCCATGATTGTATAGACCCAGCCTAATACTTGATCAGAGAGGAAAACTACATTATTCTCTTCTTTCTGTCCCATTCTCATGAATGCTTTTGGCTTGTTTAATTAATTAATTAATTAAATTTAGCACCGTGTCTGGTCTTGTCCATGTGGCAGCTTGTTTGAGAGCTTTTTGACTCAGACTCTAGCCAGAACCCTTTCCTTTCAGGCAGTATGCTAATATCAGATAGGGAAAAAAAAGTATTACTGTAAAAAAAATATGATTGCCTTAATAACTGCTTCTCAAGTTTTTCCACAGTTTCTGTTTCTGAATATATTTTATCACTTAAAGATGCACGAAAGAATTAGGCGAGTGAGGTTTTTTGCAACCCTAATGTGACAGAATCTATTAATTTAGAGAATTTACTTCCCCTTATGTTATCATGATGGTCAAATGAACACATAATGATGTGAAGAGTTTTGTTATCACAAACCAACTTCTAGTTGAGAATAGAAAGAAAGACATTTAAAATAAAAACAAAAAACCCCCAGGTATGTTCTCCTAAATTTCAGAATGATTCAGTCTGGTTTTAATTTTAATTTTCATCTCCCGCATATGGATTCCCGAAAGGTACATGCACTGAAATCAACATCTGCTAGCTAGCTTTGCATGACAAAAGGGACTGGATTCAGCCCCAAGAAATGCTACAGCAAATGTTTATATTGTGGAAGAGGGTAATGGATAAAATCTTTATTCACTACTCAGGGGATAATATAATGAGAGTTCAGGTAAGTTTCTTTGATAGAAAGTTACATTTTACATTGGAAACTGTGTCTCCACTGCTGAACATTCTTGGGTTCCTTCTACATCATTCAAGCTTGCTTATAAGCACCAATATACATACAACTCTTTTGCAAACTGAAATCTATTTTTTTTCTTTACGAAAAATTGAACAGTGGCTACAACATTTTATTTCAGTAATATTTTCAGTGCACTTTGTGGAATGTTCTGTGGAAACAGATACATATGCGGACAGTCATAGGAAAATTATTTCTATTAAGAGAACACACATTATTGCTGCAAGTGGTCCTTTCACATCGCCCATGAAGCTTGATGGCCTGATACCAATTTAGTTTTCAACAAGGAACTATGGGAGCTGTAGTCCTCATGAAGATCTTGGATACATTCAATTGTTGGAAGTCATTAAAGGCAGAAAATGTGAGAACTTCGGGGTGAACAGGAGATTTACACAGTGTAAGAAAAGTTGTTGGGAAGACACATTGTGCTCCAGCTTTTAGTGTTGTGCTGTTAAATGCTTTCTCATCCTAATTTTCTGTTTTCATAGGAGACTAGAACACATGAGGCTGAATAAGTATTTCAAAGAGTGGACCTAGCCATACAGACTCTGGGTAGGAAGTAAGTAACCCTTTCGTTATATAGTAGCCTGAGATAGAGGAAGTGTGTAGGGCTCCCTGCTGTATGGTATGTTATTGCAGAGATTTTGATGAGTAAGGAATGCAATCCTGAGTAAAGGGGTAATGAACTGTTTAGTCCTAGCAAGTGCCCACTGCACCAGAAGTGAATGCTGTAGACTGAGAAGGGCTAATTGCCTATTTCTGTTCTGGCATTTGGTTCTGATTGCTTTTAGGTGAAAGGTGAAGCACAAAAAATCATCAAGAAACAAACTGAGGCACAAAGTCAGATGTAACCCAACATGTCCTGATCTAACCTAACACCTGATCAGGTAAGTGTGTAGCAATCATTTTTATACTTGTCCTAGGAACGTAAACGTTTTTCTTTGAAAGCTGAAATTCAAATTATGAATACTTTGAAGTGATTATAGAATGTTGTTTGTATTCGTAGTACTTGATACTTTACATAAAACATTCAAACAAGTTTCTAGAAGTTCTGAGGGGCTCATGATGAAAAAGGGGTGCGGCTGAAAACAGAAGAAAAAAATTACTGCTGTGAATAGTTCACCTAGCTTAAAGGGTAAAAGCTTCCCCTGTGCAGGGAACCAGAGTGAGACCTATACGCCACTTAATTAACACTTAAACCCACAAAATATGGCCCTCAGCACTGCAGTGATTGTCTCTGAGGACACAAATGTAGAGAATAAGCTTCAAACTTGCAGGCTATTGCCATTATGTTGGCAGTCTCATACATCATTGTAACTTTCATGCCTGTACCCAATGGCTTTACAATTCTGTAGTGCAGTGTAAGCTGAAAATGTTCAAAATTGTACCAGTCAGCTGGTGAGAATTCATATAATGTACAAGAGTTGAAAGTGAATGAGCAGCTAAAACATAAGGTGTCACTTATAATCAAATTGTTGTGTTGCAATCTGAGTCTGAGTGTAATTGTTTTTATAGTGTATGCAGTAAACCCCAAATCAGATTGGGAATGTAGTGATTTCTGAGATGAGTAGCAGAGCAGAAAGCAGTATAAAAGAGAACAAAAAACTAGAATTTCTTTCTCCCAAATACATTATGAATATGACACAGAGTATGTGTGTGGAGTATGGGAGAGAATGACAAAGAAATTATCAAAATTTTGAAAAAGATTCTGCAAACATGGACATTTAACACCCTGACATTCAGTCTTTATAAACAGGATTAATGGTCCAGTTTATACAATTCTCAAGCATTTCTACTCTAATGAGGTAACTATTAGAAAACTTATATATCTACTCCAGTTTTCTTCACTGCTTTTATCTGCAACACAAGCAACTTTATTTTTCCTTGTTACAAAAGGATTTATCAGCAGAGTCACATGATCTAAGCAATAATATATGTCTGATAACCTCTCTATGCCTTAAATGGAATTTCATATTTCAGATTGCCTTTCACCCGCAGGTGAAAGGCAATCAAACATCTTACAGTATTTCTTTCTGATGTTGCAGTATTTCATTTCTTTGATTTGGTAATATTTATGTGAGGTCGTCAACTTTTTAAAAAAAGGAACCATCCTTACTGGTCAGTTTCAGAGAAACAGCATTGGGTAAAGAGATTATTTTCTTCTGATTCAGTAGAATTTCACGGCAACAAATATTACAGTAATATTTTTTTTTCTTTAGAGTGCATTTTCCAGAGCAGATGGATTTCCCTATCAACACTAATTGTCCCATATATTAGGGAGAGAACTACAAGTATCCTGATGTTAGTATTGATGCTAAAAGGAGCTAGATAACTCAAAGTTTTTCTTGAAGTCACAGGTTTAAGCCTGAATTTGATTGCCAGTGAATCCTTCGGTGTGATACACTGTGGACAGTATTGACTAATGGAAATTCCATAACCTCTGCGCATCTAACCATCTACACATCGCTTTTAGTTGCATATATCTGAAAAATTATTATGTTTGTGAAAAGTAACAAGCCTAAACCATTCCAGAGAATGAAAAGGATGATTTATTTAGCCTGGAAAAGAGAAGGGTAGTGGGGAACCTAGTGGCAGTCTTCAAATACCTGAATGGGGTTAATAAAAAAGGCAGAGTCAGACTCTTCCTAAAAGCACCCAGGGAAAGGGCAAGAGTCAATGACCACAACTTGCAACAAAGGCAGTTCTGAGGGGACAGATGGAAAGAATCTTCACAACAGCACTGGTGAAGACCCTGGGGGGGCGGGGGGGATGAAGGCAGAAACCAATATGCTAAGATGAAGTCCATGAGAGCTTCAGTGATTTAAGCCCAGGATGACTTTAGCATACTTAGCATTTTTTATTTCTTTAAACTGGATGTACAAAAATAAATCCTCTCAAAACCACGAACACAATAAACCACCAAAAAACCCCCAAAACTTCTGGATCAGCTGGCTATATCTGACTGTTATTATCCAGGTATTTAAAAAACAAAGTAAGAATCAATTCACTAAGAAATCTAAGACTATGTCTCAACTAAATGTGAGGAGAGATACTGAAAGATTCTGAGAAATATCTGGAGATCTGCTCCCCTGCTGGTACAAGCTCTAAATAAAGTCCAAAATTTGTAGTGGCTTCCTTCCCCTTGTGAGTCTGGAATGTCTTTCCGTGAAAACCAGTGCACGAGGAAGGACTGTGTATGGAAGAAGGATACTGAGCTTTAGACGCATTTCTGGGACTATCTATTTAGAAGCAGCCTAAATGAGTTCAGGTTTGTCAGAAGGTGTTATTCTGTCTCATCAGGGTACCAGAGTATGACCTTTTGCTCTCTTAGGGTAATACTGAACATATTACTAAGTGTGATTAAAGAAAGGCATTATAATCAAAACCACAAAAGGCAAAGACTACAAATAAAATACCTAGTCCCCTGCAAGATTAATTCCTCTTCAGAGTTAAAAAAAAAGGACTTTCTGATTTTGTTTTGTAAAAACATGCAATGCACTTAAAGAAGTTATATGATACTATAAATAACTTGAATTTTTGAGTAGGAATTGTCATTGTAATACATGGATCAATAAAGAGGATTTATATAGTTCCTAAGCAGATACTTCAGAACAATGGTCAATTTCTCATTACCCTTTACTCTACGCCTGCCTTATTTTATGTGCTATTCTCTCAAAAATATATTCCTGACTTGCATCTGTGTGCTTTGCTGATGATATTCCTGTGGAATGTGTTGCATGCCAAAGTTTTTATTTAATATGGAGTGGCCAGATGTGAAAAATTAACCCTCCTGCTAATTCTCCTCTCCCACCTCTGTGCTGTTTTCTGACAAGAAAGGAGATGCATTTTACTAAGATAAATAACATTTAGTGATGCATTATTTTAATTACAACCCCTTTTGGTATGGTATATATGAATTGTGTGTTCATCACATGTTTTAAGCTATGGGTGATAAGTGATTTTTAGTCATAACTTCATTCATTTAAAAGAGCATGTTATATGCCAAAATAGTTTGCTTTTCAGGAATTGGTACTATGTTCATGGATATCTGTTTGAAAAGAACAGAAGATTAACTTGTTTTAAATGATAGAGCCTTTGAATAAAAATTAAAATGTGACATTCAAGCTAGATAATTTCTGAAGTCTACCTCACCTATAAAGAAAGAATATGAACACTTTGCCCTTATATTGCCTGAGGTTAGTGAAAAGGTAGAAATGAGGGAAAAAAGGAGCGAATGATCCTGATTGGTGAGACAAAATTATAATGAAGATTATAAAAAATTGCTGTTATTCACAGGAGGTTCCTAAAGCATTAGCCTGGTTATTTGCCTCCATAGTGGAGCAGAGAAAGAACAGAATAATAGTTTAATTAATAGCCAGACTTTAGAGACTCTAGGATTTCAAGACACTGTAAGAATTTTTTCTTGAGAGACTGATTCCATCAAGAGCCTAAAAGAATTGAAGGGGAGGTATACACTTCTGTCTCTTTAATGTACATTATTAGTTTCCATTACTGTAGTAGCTGAATGCCTCGCTTTCTTTTAACTGTTAACCACACAACACTTCTATGTTGTAAAAATGTCCTATTAACCACCTTGCACAAATTAAGGACCCGAAATTGAGATGCTAAAGGACTTGTGTAGGGCCACACAGAAAATGTAATAAAACAGGAACCTTAACCTGAAACCTATGCATGTCTTGTAAGACTAGGGTACCCTTCTTTCATATTTGTATTAAATCAGACTACACAGTTACTTGAAAAAGTTAACAGGATACACTACAACTGAAGAAACTGTAATAGAAAATACCAGATTTCACATTTCTGTCATTTGATTACAATCTTGTCTTTTAACACAGTTGTGATGTTGTTCAGCTTCTACTGAACAAGAACCTTCCATTGAGACTAATGTCAGTGTGATCAACTGATTAATTAATGATTACTCAACATTCAGATGATTGAGCTGTATCATTCCTTAGTAATATTTTTAAAGGAACCTATCTAGAATTCCTTAGTTCAAAATCCTGATCTTTTTTGATCTGTAAATTAATAATTTGCATATGTCTGCACTCCTGTGAGGTACCTATGAGTGGAATGGAAGCACTATGTGGGAAAGGCGCATGTGAGTAGTCCATATGAGGATGGTAGTCTCGAGAGATGAAAAAATTACTCTATCCTGTTTTTTATACCAAAGGGATGCTTTGGATAATCATTCAAAAAGCTTTTCAAATGAATCTTCAAAAATTTTAGAGTCATCCCTTCCTCATAAAAGGCCTTTTCTACACCACATCATTGAGGCGAAATGAAGATGAAAGTTACTCTGTTTAAAATTACTTCTTTCTGACGTTAGTTTGAATTTGGCTTATATTCACTCTACAGCAATCTCAGTGGAGATCATGTGGCACAGGCTGCTGTTCCCATTCTCAGAAATTTAACATTTCAATGATATGTTTGTATTTCTAGATCTAAGCAGATAGAGATAAGTAGTGATTTGAGCATGTCCTGAATCCGGAATGTTCTGTCTGCAAGCTAGGGAATAAATGTACTTATTATGGGTTAGTTGTTCGTGTTCCTGAGGGAGCTGGGACTACAGGAGCGGATTCTAAACATCAGTGATGTTTAGCTTAGCCCTGCACTGCATACACTGTGAATATGGTGTATCCTTGGGTAGTTTGGCCCTGCTGAGCCCGTGCTCTGAAGTTGATTGGCGTATGTCACGTCCCACCTTGGTCCCACCAGGTTCTATTAATCCTCTCAGGCTAAATTAAGGTGAAACTACCCCAAACGATCAATTTAAGCATTTTATTTATAACAGAGGTAACTGGCAAAACATGGGAAGCATTGTCAACATGGGTTCTTATCAAAAATGTCTATAAGAGGGAGAATAAAGAAAAGAGAAGAAAAGAAAGAGAGACAACAAAAAAGGTATCACCACCCTAGGATCCAGTGATGATGACGACGGGCATGGCATCCTCTGGTGGTGGGCATGGACCAGGCTTTTTGCACGCGTGTCTTTTATCGCTCAGTCTCTGCCCTTAGTCATACCTCTTGGCGACTTATATGGGAATTCTTCTAGAAATTTTGTGATCTTCTGCACAGGTGCCAGTGGGGGGAAGACATCGCAATGGGTCTCTTAGGGGGTCTCAAGCCTCTTCCTCAAATGAATTTAATATGACCTCTGGCCATATTTAGGTAAGGCACATCAGAAACATGGAACTGCGCATCCTCTGATCCGCCCTCCCCATCTTGGCTCCTTGTCTGCAGTCTGCTGTTGCTGGGCAGACCCCCACTGCAGGTGGGCACCATCCTGCCTGCTCAGGACAGCCATTTGAAGGACTGCTCCAGAGCGGACACAGCTATTTTAGCACAATGTTTGAGGCATTAACACATATTAACCCTTTTAGTCTCTGACAGCATACACAGCAAGGTGCTACTCTTCTGAATAAGTGGCTTTGTCATGTGGAGATCTTGGACAATGGCCTTTATCATTTGTTCTCAGGTGGGTTGCAAGGAGGAAATACAGGGGGACTTATCTTGGGAAAAAATGGAAGGCTGTGCCTTGTGAAAGGAAATACATTCTCTGTAAAACTGGAAGAAAGTTTGCAGATTTCTCATTAAAATTTTTGAAATGCAATATGCTTGACAACCCTATTACTCTTCCTTTTTATTACAACATAATGTATCATGCTGTCAGCTAAATAAACAGGGTGGTTCTCTAGACAGATGAGCTTTTTCTGTAACAGTTATGATCCAGAAGACTTTAGGTAACGACACTCCATAAACTAACCATCCAGATTCCTAACCATTTCTTACATCAATGTGAATCTGCAGTAATTTCGGTGAAGTACCCCAGAGCCAGTGGAAGCCACTGAAAAAAACTGACATCACCAGGTTTGCCTAATATCCTGCTTCTCAATTTCTGCTGGAGTAATCATGCCCACACATGGACATTAATCCCTGGTAATGTCTGTGTAACAATCTCCATTAGCAATTTTGCTTTCATCTTGTTTGCTAATTTATTTGTCCCATAAGATAAGAGGTCCTAGGCATTTTTTCCTCAGTGTATCAAGGAAAAACAATAGGCCTGAAGAGAATGTCTGCAAATGACTTCTGTTTCACTTCTTATGATTATGGATAAAAGGATGAGATAACAATATTTCCATAAAAGAGCAACATACTTTAACGGTATGACATTTCCCCTCACATTTATGCATTATTTGTTATCTAAATATTTCCTTCTCCCTCTTCTCTGTGTTTCGGAAATAGCAGAAGTTATCAATCACCTGGAACTGTGCTGAAGTTTCCATGGCAGTTTAGTAATTAGGTCTGTTCACCAGGGCTCCGATTAGTCCAATAAAATCCTTTGTGCAATTCTTTCAGACAGAGTATTATGCTGCATTGCCAGCCTATGACTAAAGTAAAATTATTTTAGCCACCGACGTTTAGTTTCTCATTGATGCACAATACTTGAGACTTAAGTGCCTTTATTGTGTTCTTTTGGGTTTCTCAGTACTCAATTCTGATCTAGAAATTCAAGCTCTGACCTGAGAATGATCATGCATTCCCCAGCAGTGAACAAGCAGTTAACAGTTTATACTCTAAAAAAGTGCTATCAGCTGGACAGCTTTTGCTTACGAATGACCAAGGCCAGTATGATTTAACTGGTAGACACTCTTCCTTCAGAAGAAAGCAAAGAACAGCTCTGTCCACAGTTTGCAGTATTTGCACAGCTATGTTGCACATCAGCATCTAAAATTGCCCCTTATAAGTTCTTATAAGTCACAGCTCCACCTCCAGCTGGTAGGAATGGAGTGACTAAAATAAGCTCTACATATTAGATGGGTTCTTCTACTTACTGTTAATGTGCCTGCAAAGCTGGCAAATGATCCCCATCTTGGTCTGACTTGCACTTACATATGGAAATCATATTCCTACAGTTGTGATATGAGTGAAATTTCTATTGCACTTTGTTTTATATACTCCTGTCTACAAGTACTGCAACGTGAAATTGCTGAGGTGCGATGTTTGCTAGGAAGGAGCTGGTATGATTAAGACACAGCAGTATCTTCAGATACACATTGGACAGAGAACTTAAAGGTGAGTTAGTTTCCATTTTGGAGGATAAAGGGAAACTCTGGTGACTTGGAATTTCATGTAATTTTTTGGTACTCTAAAGAATCATACGGCCAGTATGTCATACTAACCCAGCGTTCAATTCTTTTTTGTTGCACCTTGCCATCTCTCATATCTATAAAACAATTAGTTCTACACAGTAAGTTTCTAATTCTTCTGGGTTCTCCAGTAACATTAAACAATTAATTCTTGTCACGTAAAGATTTCAATTGCCCTTTACTGAAGATATTTAAGTATTGTTTGTGGGCATTTTGTTGAATCATAGGTCTCTGACATAAATATAATGCATAGAAGTTTGTGGTTTCCTAGCTAGTGTAAACAAATGTACTATATATTGTTTCTTATACTGGCGTAAATGAAATCATCTGTGTTCATTACTCCAAACACATATGCAGATAATTATGTGGCTAGTGAATGAAAAAATGTCACATATACTGTACATTCACAATAGCAGAGGAATGGAAACTACTATCAGTGTTTCATTAAAATTCACAAGTGAAGTTTCAGAAACTTGTTCAAAGTTGAAATTTTTTAGCTTTTTGATAGAAAACACAAAACTTTTTGGAAGTCAAATGGCAGTGAGGAAGAAGTGACATATTTTACCCTTTTGTGAAAACCCGTATGCTGCCTGTGAAACTTTGACCTCCTGCTCTTTACTTCTTCCTGAAGCAAAAGTCCAGACAACCTTGTTTCCATGTTTCTGCAGCAGTGAAAGTGTCAACTGTGACCAATTCTAAGGAAATACAAAATATATAATTCCTTTTTCAACAGTTTTATGCTGCGAAATACAGGTTTCATGCCACTTAACCTCCTCAAATCCTTGCCATCTTTTTTTTTTTTAAAAGGATTAAATAAGATTTTTTTAGATTTATTAAGAAGAAAGAAAAAGAGGATGGAGGAACACTATTTTATCTCTTGTATCAGAAAAGCAGATGTATATAAAGGCTGGATGTATCAAGTGGTAATGCGAAATGTTGTATGGATGATGGGGCCTGTCACTTAGCTTCAGCTTTGTTATGTGGACAGCATGACATCTTTCTTGTACCAATGTCAGCTGTTGAAAGCATTGCAGAGAAGCCTTTGTTCATGCGAAAACCAAGATGTAATTTTTGAATTGTGGCTTTTTTTTGGTGATTGAGAAGGGGAGTAAAAATTCAGCCTTTTTAATAGAAAACACCAATGGATGCTCCAGTGTTGGCTAGCTAATCATAAGCAGCAGTCTTCAGAGAGGGAGCTGTAATGCCCTAAAAAGAAGGACAACTAGTGATCTTGCCTGTGCATGACAGCAGAATGCTAAGAAGCAAATTGATAACAGGGTCTGGGAATTACATTTAATATAACAGGCTCACGACTACTCAAGGCATCTCTGCAGACTTTCTAAACAAAAGGCCAATGTGGAGAACATACCAGTGCAAATCAGCAGCCCTGCTGCTGATCAATAGACAAAAAAAATTGAGTGATTCTAGATGGGTAATCTCTAAACACTGTATTTGTATACAGGAACCTGGCAAATCCCGAAGCATCTGTACTTGGAATTACCATTGCGATACCTTATCATTATTTCTGGGGCTGGGTGTTGGATACTTAACATTCAACTTCTTTTGGGTTTTTTTTAAAATCAGAAAACTTACCTTTTCTTTTATTTATTTGAAAAAGTTCCGATTTCGTTAAACTGACAAATAGTAAGGTCTACAGTGCATAAATATTTACCTCATTTTTCCTTGACAGCTTCTCTACACTAGAAAATTGTTTTGTTTGAATCTGTGTTAACTAAGATGGTACAAGTCTGTACTGTATGCTAAAAAGAACATGTATCTTATGGGAGAGTACAAACAGGTGATGATATAGTAATTGCCCTGATATACACTGAAAACTAAATTCTTGAAATTAGGTTGATGTCTGCAGAGTAGAATAACTGGCTTTTATTAAAAAAAAAAAAAAAAAAAAA